>Ga0209187_1000028_pt1 | contig 335724 bp, 292 predicted proteins | sample BantaG_FD_187430 | JGI IMG/M metagenome (GOLD analysis project Ga0209187, IMG submission 187430) | Marine algal microbial communities from Bantry Bay, Ireland - BantryBay_4 metaG (SPAdes) (version 2) | ecosystem: Host-associated > Algae > Red algae > Unclassified | place: Bantry Bay, Ireland...
AATGCCCCTAAAATTAAAGTCAATATTTTCTCTACTCATTTCTTATTTCATTATAAATTGAACATGATTATTGTAATTACTTGTTTCGTTTTTCCAACTTGCATCTAACGGATAATGATATGTCGTCGTCTCCGACGTAGGAGGATATGCGATCATATCTGGTGTTATGAGCTGGTACTTTCAATTTTGTTTATTAGTTTTCTTAAAATCATTATGGACTTAATTTTCCATTTAGATAATTGAGGCTTCCTCTCCTTTTTCTTTGGTGGCCATATTGATGTTTTATATCCTGAATGATTTAAATTTTGATCCACACGGTTTTCAAAGATTGATTGAGGTACAAATTCTACCATTGGCTGAACCATTAAAGTCATAAGTTCCTCTGATAATTTTACTTTTAGTGCATTTCTAATTTTATAATTTATTGTCCCTATATCAACAATCATATTTAACCATTCAGCTATTTCTTCAAGGGATGCTGCAAAACACGGTGGATCAAAATGACTTAAGTGATTTCTAATATTTTTTAAAATCATAAGTGATTTTATTTCATTTGAGAATTTCGGATCTACGCCAGAAATTTGTCTAACCCATTTTATTTTATCACTTATTCTTCTTGCATGTTTTTCGCCCAATTTCTTCTTATCAAATACCCAACTTGATTCAGGGCTGAACTCAGCTTTTGTATATAGTTGTAGTAAAGTAATATCCACTAAGGAAATCGAATTAATTATTAATTCTTTTAGTCCAAAAAGCCAGTTTATATCTAAAGCTTGATCAGAACTATTTATTAGATCATTCCGTTGCTTTATAATTCTTTTTGTAAGTCCTGGAAGAAATGAACTAATTAAATGACCTTCTCGATCGATTTGAGGTTTTAAATTCAAATTGTGTCCAAACCTCTGGATCAATGTCCAGTCTTGAACAAACATACCACTGGTAGGTGATCCGATTACATGAAAATTCAATGTCAAATCGATAGATGTATCAAGCCAAAAGCAATTATATGTTGGAAAATCAAAATCAGAAAAATTAAATCTTTTAAACTTTTTAATATGATCATCTAATCTGGAAAAGTTCATAGGTTTACTCTTCCATTTAAGACCTTCCTTATTTGTAAATTCAAATCTATATGGCTTTCTTGTTTTCTTCCATTCTTTACGACTTAGCTTTAATTTATGGCCATATTCATCGAGCATGTGCCATATGACCAGAGCTTTATTACTATTTCTGAATTTTGAAGTCTCACGAAAGTATTTATGTTTTTTATCAAAGGTTTTACCTCCCTTCAAAGGAACTTTACCTAATACTTTACCTTGAACTGATACTTCATAATATGCCTTCTTTTTATTGGTCATTAATTTTTCTTTATTCGACTTGCTCATAACGAGTATGTATTAGCAACAGTTGCTGATACACCCACTATCTCAACAAGTTATAAAAAATCAAGAGGACTTGGAATGGCTTCAAGCTTGCGCTCTGAAACATGAGTATATATTTCGGTGGTTTTACTTGAAGAGTGCCCGAGTAAAGTCTGTATATATCTTAAGTCAACGCCATGCTCAAGAAGATGTGTAGCATAGGAGTGCCGTAAAGAATGGAGTTTTACATTTTTAATTATTCCAGTCGCCTTTATAGCACGCCTAAATATTGCTCTGATACTGCTTTGACTATAAGGCACAGAAGATACAGACTTATCGTTTGATTGCCCTTCAAATAGATACACCTTTGGTCGATATGACTTATAATAGCTCCTTAGCTCGCTGATCATACTCTCAGTGAGCGGAGCGAATCGATCTTTATAGCCTTTGCTACACCTTATATGTAGTCTCATACGATCACTGTCAATATCTGCCAACTTTATTCTTGTTAGTTCACCTACACGTAGCCCACATCCATAGATTAGCCTTAGTATTGTTTTGTGCTTATGATTCTTTATAGTAGCAAATACAGCTTTTACCTCTCTCTTGTTTAGTACCGTGGGTAGCCTTTTTTCTTTTTTAGGTCTGCTTATTATATAATATTCACGGTCCTGTTTCAAAACTTTTTCTAAGTAAAACTTAATGGCATTGATGATCTGATTCTGACTACTCAGTGATAAACCCCTATCCCTTTGCAGCACGATGTAGTCCAAGATATTATCCCTTGTAGGTCTATTCTTATAATACTTAGAATAGTAAAAAGAGGTGAAATGACCAAGGTAGCTGGTCTTGGTCGTTGAAGCATAGTTCATCAGTTTAAGCTCTCGCTCCATCTCTTGTATCGCATTCATATTCGCAACAATAAGTAACTAATCTTACTTAGCCGTATAATAAACGGATAGTTTCGTTTGTATACGTAACTAACCGTACGTACCTTAATGGTATGCGCACTTGTAAATATTGTAATAGGACTATTAAAGGAAGAGCTGATAAAATATACTGCTCGGCTATTTGTAAATCTAAAGCACATAGGAAGAAGCAAAATCCTAGTGCTCCTATTCATACAATTAATAAAATTTTGCAAAATAATTACCTGATACTCTATAGCTTATTTACTAATTCAAAAGCAGCAAAAATGAAAATCGACCATTTGTCTTTAGCTAATAGAGGGTTTCAGTTTGATTATTGTACTCGCATATATCTCAATAATAAAGGTAAGTGGTATAGGTATGTGTATGATTATAGATGGATGGAGTTTTCTGATCAAAAGGTCATTGTTTTTAGAAGTTGAAACCCAACTGGTAAGAAACTAATAGTTGCGTTTTATAATCTTATTATTCTAAAAATGCCTACAACCGAAAAGAGTACGTATTCAGATCTTTTGAAAGGTAGTATTGTAAATACTGGCAGATAGTAGCTAAGAAAAGATTAGAATGTCATTAACTATCGATAATCAATAAGGTCACTCTCATACTGCTCCATTAGGTGATGACTCAATTCAACTTAGTGATAGAATAAGCCTCCAAAATCTCCAAGGGGACATATTCTAGTGCCTTGATATTAGTAGCGTTGAGATCTATAGGTGGTGCTACGCCAGATTTATGCGCCTCATACCATCTAGAAATGCATAAGCACCACTGATCGCCATGTTTGAGGCCCGGGAAGTTATGACTAGGTAATGGAGTTATTAAGTCATTGCCCTGTTGGCGGCTGTAGGTCAGAAACTCATCAGTTACTCGTGCACATACGATATGTGTCCCATGGTCTGAAGCATCCGTCAAGCATTGTCCGTTTCTATAGTATCCAGTTATCGGGTCCAGACAACACATTTGCAATGTCTGACCATATACATTCAACGCTTTATCATCTGATATTCCTGCCATTGGATAAATATTTCTTAAGCTGTCTAAGTTTTGAGCAGCTATACTTGAGCTTATAAAAAACACAAAAAATAATGCCTGAGCCTTACAGTTCATTTTATTAAGGATTGTAATCAAAAGTCGAAACTACTCTAATTAATTTATCTACAGATAGAAATTTATCAGTTATAATTTCACCTCACTTGATAACCATTTCTCAACATTCGTTATTATCCTTGATTCTATATTTTTGGTATCCGCTTTTTCAAAAGCCTTGCCTGTGATGTGTTCATATAATTCGATATAGCGATCACTCACTACCCATACAAAATCATCAGGCATCTCTGGCATAATCTGCCCCTCTTTACCCTGAAAACCATGATCCATCAACCACTCTCTGACAAATTCTTTAGAAAGTTGCTTCTGTTTCTCTCCATTGGCTAATCGCTCTTTGTACCCATCAAGGTAATAGTACCTAGAACTATCAGGCGTATGGATTTCGTCTATCAGATAGATCTTCCCGTTAGCTACACCAAACTCATACTTAGTATCTACGAGAATCAAACCTCTTTCCATAGCCATCTGAGTACCTATCTCGAATAACATGTTTGTGTAATCTTTAAGCTCTTCCCATACATCTTCCGTGACAATACCTTGCTCTAGAATCTCTTGTTCTGAGATATCTTCATCATGTCCTTCTTCAGCTTTGGTTGCTGGGGTGATGATCGGGTCGGGAAATTGTTGAGCCTCAACCATACCCTCTGGCATCGATACCCCGCAGAGCATTCTCTCACCTGATTTGTAAGTTCTCCAGGCATGGCCTGCTAGATAACCTCTTATAACCATCTCTAGCTTAATAGGCTCACACTTTATACCAATAGAGACATTTGGATCTGGCGTATCTACTAACCAATTGGGTACTGCTTCGCCTGTAGCATTTAAAAAGTGTTGAGCTATAAGATTAAGGACCTGACCTTTATAAGGAATAGGTCTAGGCAGAATATGATCAAACGCTGAAATCCGATCAGAGGCAACCATAACCAATTGCTCTCCTATGTCATAAACATCTCTAACCTTTCCATGATAGACACCTTGCTGATTAGTAAAGTTAAACTCACTACTTGCTAAAGCAAAATTCTCTGGTTTCTTCATATCATCTATTGATAAATATCCTATGATCTCAAAATAAAAAAGCCTGATCAAGGTTATTGATCAGGCTTCAAAATAATATTTATTTACTATTATATATACTTTAATAGATTTCGATCTGAGATGATATCCTTTAATTCTTTAAGACATTCATATTCTCGAGGTAATACTTTCTTTGTTACTTCCTTCATAGCTACATAAGCTCCATTCTCGATTCCCGGCACCATTTCCTTTATCGTGTCTTTTGCTAACCGTAGATCATATTTTAGTAAGCCTTTGATCGATGGTATGTCATGCCAGTCTCCTTCTATTGCGTAGGTCCTTACTTGGGCTCCTTCACTATTTATAGATGGCTCCAGTTCTATGATATCAAGATTTGGTTTGTTTTGCTTTACCTGATCGATTTCTTTCTGGGATGTTTTCCAGATTTCCGGATTGTTTTGTAGATCGCTATCCATAAGGAATACTTCTAAGCCTTTCTCGTGACACCTATACACAACTATTCTTACTAGATCAAAAACACTCATTTAGATATGATTTATATTAATTTCTACTTAAAAATAGCTAAAAAAGGCCTGGCTTCAGTCTTAAACATTCCTTTTTAATATCTCAAAGATTACAAGTGAAACTAATAATTGTTTTCCCTTATTGCTCATATCTTTAAAAAGCTCTACCGCACGCTGATGAAGTGCAGCATCTCTTACAGGTTTGTTTAAACTTCCTACTTTAACACCATCCACTGCTATCTCATGTATACTACCTGTACTTTGATCTATCATTGCAAGTACTTTTTGGGATCGTGGAGAGATAAGTCTACCGTGATGATCTATGATACCTGTAAAGTTTCCATTTATATATACTTGAGCGATCCCTTGTCTGAGTCGATATACGTATTCGTTATCTCTAGATTTAGCTAATATCAAGCCTTTTTTGGTGCCAGTATATACATCTTGATACGCATAGCCTATAACTGCTTCTGCATATATAGTTTTAAAGGCGCCAGATACTACCGTATTAAAAAAACTTTTCTTGGATTTGCGCTCTAGTTGTAGCGAGAGTAAATTTAATTCATCGTTAAACCAAGGCACTAAATTTTCAACATCGATAAAAGGCCTCAGCGGTTTGATCTCATATTCCAGCTTATTCTTCCGCCCACCTAGTAAAACTTTTTTTAGAATATTTAATATCATTTGATCTATAATCGCTTTACGAAAGATAAGTAATCAACTACTAGTTTTAAAACAAATTGATTTCCAGTTGATGTATTATATATGAATTGAATATTGGAATGATTTGAATATTGGACTGGATTTTAAAATCATTGGTACTTCCTATGCAAACATTAAAGCCTTACGCTACTTAATATTTAATCTTCTTAGCCATGGAGATACGAATGAACTTCCATATAGATTTTAACTCCTAGTTTCTATAGTATTATTCTATCCAGAACTTATTTACATATTTCACCAAATCAGACTATTACAAAAAAAGTGCTTACCTGATTTCTCCGATAAGCACTTTTTAATAATATATTTTGATGGCTAGCCTAAGTAAGACTTAAGTGCATTCTTATTCACAGATTTACGTAACCTCCTGATAGCTCTCTCTTTAATCTGTCTTACTCTCTCTCTGGTCAGACCATATAGCTCCCCTATTTCTTCTAGAGTTAAAGATTTATGGCCATTTAGACCATAATAAGAGGATAGTACTTCTACCTCTCTTGCAGACAGCATTGATAAGCCATGTGCTACTTCTTCCTTAAGTGATTGCTCCATTAACTTAAGATCGGGACCATCTTCATCCTTGACCATAAGATCTAGCATTGTAGCTTCTCCTTCTTCTCCTCCTACTGGTGCATCAAAAGATAAGTGCCTATTCCCACCTTGTACCATCGTTGCGATATCTTTTAACTTTAGATCTAGCAGTTCTGCTAATTCTTCATGAGAAGGTTCTCTTTCAAACTCTTGTTGAAAAGAAGTTACCGCTTCCTTTATCTTGTTGTAAGAACTTACCTTATTCAAAGGCAATCTTACTAATCTAGAATATTCTACTATTGACTGAAGGATAGATTGTCTAATCCACCAAACCGCATAAGAGATAAATTTGAATCCTCTTGTTTCATCAAATCGCTTCGCGGCTTTCATAAGCCCTACATTACCTTCGTTAATCAAATCACTTAGTGATAGACCTTGATTTTGGTATTGCTTTGCTACTGATACTACGAATCTCAGGTTAGATTTAGTTAGGATGTCCAGTGCTTCTGCATCACCATCCTTAATCCTTCTTGCGTAAATTGCTTCTTCCTCAGCATTAAGCATATCTATCTTACTAATATCATTGAGATATTTGTCTAGAGATACACTCTCTCTGTTGGTAATCTTATTTGTAATCTTTAACTGCCTCATTCTTATTTCCCCGTTTTGGAAGCTCTCTCTATTAAAAAATGTTTATCTATTGTTAACTATTGACATTCTCAATTAAAATATCAAGTATTATAACGTAAGAATAATACAATAGATATGTATAAAAGGTTCAATTTCTACTTATGAACTTCAAAAAACCGACCAACTTTTATAATTCTTCTACTTAAGTAAGACTCTAAGGGAAGATTTGCCCCCTATTCGGCAGATTTTCTTTCTGGTTTAGGCAAAAGAGCTTTTCTAGATAATTTTAATTTTCCAGATCTGTCGTCGATTCCTATTAGTTTGACCTTTATAGGATCTCCTTCGTTAAATAATCCGTCTAAAGTCTCTATTCTAGAGTGAGAAATCTCTGAAATATGCACTAAGCCACTCTTACCACTGAAATCTACAAATAGACCGTACGGCATGATACTGGCTACTTTCGCATCATACTCATCTCCTATAGATGGTGTATATGCTATCATATCTATTTTGGCCTTAGCGACGTCTATTGATTCCTTATCTGGACCATATATGTTGACGATACCTTTACCACCATCTTCTTCGATTGTGATCGTTGTACCTGTCTCTTCTTGCATTGCTTGGATAATCTTTCCTCCAGGGCCTATGATAGCACCTATAAACTCCTTCTCTACCTTAAATTCTACGATTCTTGGAGCATGTGCTTTTAGATCTTCTCTTGGAGTAGAGATCGTCTTAGCCATCTCATTTAGGATATGGAGTCTGCCGTCCTTTGCTTGAGAGAGGGCTTTTTCTAGAACTTCGTATGCTAGACCATCAATCTTAATATCCATCTGGCATCCAGTGATCCCCTTCTCAGTACCGGTAACTTTAAAGTCCATATCTCCCACTGCATCTTCATCACCGAGTATATCTGATAATATCGAGTAATCATTACCTTCTGCTATCATACCCATCGCTATTCCAGATACTGGAGCTTTAATATCTATTCCTGCATCCATAAGTGCTAGAGAACCTGCACATACTGTTGCCATAGACGAGGATCCATTGGATTCTAAAATATCTGAGACAATTCTCAAAGTATAAGGCGTCTCAGCAGGCATCACCTGCTTAAGTGATCTACCCGCAAGATTAGCATGCCCTACCTCTCTTCTACCTGGACCTCTCATTGGTTTAATCTCACCGACAGATAGTGCTGGGAAGTTATAATGTAAGATGAAGTTCTCAAAATAGTTTTCGAGAGCATTATCTATCATCTGGTTATCTTTCTTAGTACCTACGGTAAGTGAGGTAAGTGCCTGTGTCTCTCCTCTTGTGAATATTGCAGATCCGTGAGCCGCTGGTAGATAATCGATCTCTGTCCAGATGTGTCTGATATCTTCTGGCTTTCTACCATCTAATCTTACACCATCTGCTAAGACCATTCCTCTAATGGTTTCTTTCTTTAGTTTGTTGAAGTATTCTTTGGCTGTCCCCCAGTGCTCTGATAACCACTCCTCGCCTTCACTTTCTGTGAAGCTTTCTTTCATCTCATCCTTAATCGCTCCAAATTTTTCCTTCCTTATGTGCTTTTCTAAACCTCCTTTGCACACACCATATAATTTTTCTTTGGCAAATGCTTTCACCTTATCCTTAAGCTCTGTATTTACTTCTGCTACTTCTATTTCTCTCTTAATCAGTGCTTTATCACCTACTAATTTGGCTAGTTCTAACTGTGCTTGACACTGTACCTTGATTGCATCATGCCCTACTTTGATAGCTTCGATTAGTTCCGCTTCTTGACACTCTTTTGCTTCGCCTTCTACCATCATCACATTATCTATTGTAGCAGCTACTATGATCTCCATGGTCGCTTCTTTAAGCGTTTCTTTGTCTGGATTAACTACATATTCGCCGTTGATCTTTGCTACTCTCGCCTCAGATATAGGTCCTGCGAATGGTATATTAGATACACTCAATGCTGTAGAAGCAGCAAGTGCTACATACGCATCTGGCAATGTCTGACCATCAGAAGATATTAAGTTGATAATAACCTGAGTGTCATACATGTAGCCGTCAGGGAATAAAGGTCTGATAGCCCTATCTACTAATCTAGATGTCAATATCTCATAATCTGATAATCTTGTTTCTCTTCTAAAGAAGTTACCAGGTATTCTCCCTACTGCAGCAAATTTTTCTTGATAGTCTACTGAGAGCGGAAAGAAACTTTGCCCTTCTCTCATTTCGAATGCAGAAACTACTGATGCGAAAAGCATTGTTTTTCCGATTTTGATTACACATGATCCATGTGCTTGCGCTGCTAATTTGCCCGTTTCCAGGACTACTTCTTGCCCATCAGGTAGGTTAAAAGAAGTAGTTGTAGGGATCTGTTTACCCATAGTTATATTTTTTTCTTAGTTATAATAATTACCCCCTTGTCCCGAGGCAACGGTTAGTGATATATATATCGGCACTCATATTATTAACTATGAATGCATATGTATTCCAAACTGATTACTTTCTAATGCCTAACTTCTCAATAAGTTCTCTGTACTTAGTGATATCCTTCTGCATGAGATACTGTAGATGTCGTTTTCTCTTACCTACCAGCGTAAGCAGTGTTCTACGACATGAGTGATCTTTCTTGTTCTGCTCTAAGTGCTTAGAAAGACCAGCGATTTTTTGTGTGAATAGCGCTATTTGCGCTTCAGTCGAGCCGGAATTATTCTTGTTACCACCGTACTCTTCAAAAATTTTCTCTTTTTCTTCTTTTGTTATGTATTGTCCCATGTTAATGTTTTTACCAAATAAGATTATCTAAATTCGGATTTAGCGAGTGCAAAAATACTTTTATTTAGGGAGATAAACCAATAATGCTAATTGTTAAAGAGCATTCGAAATTCGTTGCTAGGATTTATGCGATCTCGAGCAATTAGATACCTCGAAGAATATAGTCGTTTATATTTCTTTTCTACATTTCTATTTCTACCCCTTTTTTATCCTGACGTCCAGGCTTTAAATTTAATCTTATCGAACATTCGTTTATATAGTTTATTAATATGATAATATAAATTGCTTTTTAATAGGGGTGTCTTCTGATTCTTGGGTCTTTTTATTTTATTCCTTCAATTACAATTGAATTTAAATAAAAAAGCACCTATAAGTTTAAGATTAAAGCCGTTTTAAAATATACTGCAATTGTTTTTCCGAAAACTCGGTACATAAGATCTTATCTTGTTGATTATCATAGTTATACATATTCTATTTTGTTTAATATCCTATTGATTGTTTGCTGATTAAATAAACTTACCAAGTCATTGCTTTATGGATTTTTATAAGATTTACTTGATGTTTTTTCTTATACTTTTCGGACTTAATTACAGTATTCTAGACGCTCAAGACATAAGAATCAATGAGGTTATGTCATCAAACTCTGAGATCCTAGATGAGGATGAGGATACTCCAGATTGGTTAGAGCTATATAATTACGGTAATGATCCCATAAATTTAAAAGGATGGCATTTAAGTGATAATATCACGAAACAAGAAAAATGGGCATTTCCAGATATGAATATCAATTCTGAGGAATTTGTAATTATCTGGGCATCTGGAAAAGACCGTATTACTACTGTCAGTTCCTTAGAAAATCATCATACTAACTTTAAAATATCTTCTTCTGGAGAAACCATCTACCTTTTCAATGAAGGTGGAAAGCTTGTAGATAGTATGTTGGTTCAAAATATTCCAACTAATCTCTCTACCGGCATATCGACTCAATCTGGAGATCAAGTGGTTTTTACAACAACTACTCCTGGAGCTCAGAATGATGTACAATCCTTTCAAGGTGTTCTAGAACCAACCATTATATTTTCTGAAGAGGGAGGTCATGTAAATCCATTCTCCTTAGAGTTATCAATTGTTGATACAGATTGCACTTTGAGATACACTCTGGACACCTCAGAACCTGATATGACTTCACCTATTTATAATGAAGCTTTAAAAATCGATAAAACAACAGTAGTAAGGGCAAAAATATTTAAGCAGGATTATGTTCCTTCTACAACTCAGAGTAATGCATACAGAATTGGGAACGTCCACTCTCTACCTGTCATAGATCTTATAACTGACAGCCTTAATCTTTATGATGAAAATGATGGCATTTATATTTTGGGTCCAAATGCAGACACTGTTCGCCCATTCACTGGTGCCAATTTTTGGCAAGAATGGGAAAGGCCTGTAAACTTCAGATATACAATTGATGATGAAAGTTATGCATTTGATGGCGGAATGAGAATTACAGGTAATTATTCTCGGTTTAATGCACAAAAATCATTGGCCATCTTTGCCAGGCAGAGGTATGGAACCGATGAAATTAATTTTCCATTTTTTGAAAATTTAGAATACAATACTTTCCAAGCTTTGGTTATGAGAAACTCTGGTAGTGATTGGTTGAGAACTATGTTTAGAGATGGCCTGATGAGTAGTCTTATGAAAGATAGTGGACTGGCCTATCAAGCTTATCAGCCGACTGTTACCTATTTGAATGGCAAGTATTGTGGTATATACAACTTAAGAGAAAAAGTCAATGAACACTTTATAGTATCAAAATATGGTGGTAAAGTGGAAGATTTAACAATCTTAAAAAATGATGGAACTGAAGTTTTTGGCAAAAGCGATGAATATTTGAATCTCATAGAATTTGTATCCTCAAACGATCTAAGTATTGATGTTAATTACACGCAAGTAGAAGAGCAAGTCGATATTGAAAATATGATAGCTTATCAAGCCTCACAAATATATTTTGGAAACCATGATTGGCCTGGTAACAACATTAAATACTTTAAACTAAAAGATAGTAAATGGAGGTGGATACTCTTTGATCTTGATTGGGGATTTGATAATCGGAATATCACTCCAGCGGATCGTAACACCCTAAAATGGGCCTTAGATCCGAACGGACCAGATTGGCCTAACCCGCCTTGGTCTACTCTTCTTTTCAGAAAATTGATTGAAAATTTAGAATATCGAAATAGATTTATAAATCATTTCGCAGATGAAATGAACTCAAGATTTCTCTTTTCTAATGTGGAAAGCCAAATAGATAAAATAGTAGGACTCATCCAAACTGAGATAACTGACCATTATGAAAGGTGGAATGGCAACTTATCTTACTGGGAGGACCAAGTCCAACTCGTAAGAGATATTGCTGAGGAAAGATCTACACTGGTAAAAGGGCATATTCTTGAACAATTCTCATTGCCTAACTATCATACCCTCTCTATTATAAATCAAAATCCAGAGCACGGTTATGTAAAACTAAATAGTCTAACAATCGACAGCAGTGACTGGAAAGGTGATTATTTTGAAACAGTACCGATAGAATTAACTGCGGTACCTAATGAAGGGTACAAATTCTCTCATTGGCAAGGTGCTTCTCTTTCAACCGATCAAGAGATAAGCCTTGACCTTCAACAAGAAAGTAGTATCACTCCAATATTCACAAAAGGTGATAATAATCTGCTGGAATTCGTGATAAATGAAATCAATTACAAATCGAATGACAATCATGATACTGACGACTGGATAGAGATTTATAACCCTAGCACTTCATCTGAGGACCTTTCCAACTATGTTATCAAAGACAATGATGACGAGCATTCATTTCTCATTCCTGCAGGCACTATGATAAATTCAAATGGTTATTTGGTAATTACAAAAGATAAAAACAAATTTACTTCGCTATACCCGGATGTATCAAATATTATAGGTGATATTGATTTTGGATTCTCTTCAAGTGAAGATGATGTAAGGCTGTATGATCCTTCTGATAGACTAATAGATAGTGTCACCTATAGTTCAGAATCACCGTGGCCAGAAGGTGCATCAGGCCAAGGATTTACACTAGAGTTATCAGACCCTGAACTGGATAATGCAAAAGCCACAAGTTGGGCAAATATAAATGAGCTAGGCAGTCCAGGCAAGACAAATCTCAAAAGTACCTCTACAAAGAATCTTCCGCATCAAAATGAGATAACTGTATCACCCAACCCTACAAATGGCATTCTGAATATCGAATTCAAAACGATAAGAGCTACTGATTTGACCATAAATATTTTAGATCTCAATGGGAAACTAGTTAAGAAGATAAACAGTCAAAGCTTTAGTCCTGGAGTGCATAACACATCCGTAGATACAAGTAATTTATCCAAAGGCATATATTTAATAAGCATTGCAGACGTTGAAAGCAAAAGGTTTAGCTTAAAGCGCTTTTTAAAAATTGAGTAGCAGCAGTTTAAATTAAAGCAACAATCAACTTACGACTGCTGATAATGCTAATAAAATGTTCTCTTGGTCTACGTGATTACACTAGCTCTTCATATTCAGCTATATATGCATGAATATGAAGATATCTCTATCATATATTTATTCCATCTATGATCTTTAGGCAACCAATCAATTCTTAAAACCATAATATTAGATGCTTAAATAGACAACATAGATATAAAATCAATTGGATTAGGAATAGCTTATAATTGAAATAATTTATGCCTACAATTTCGTCTTAGCCTCATTCCAAAGCACATCCATCTCTTCTAAGGACATGTTGTTAAGATCGCGATCAGCGTTAGCCTCTATGTATTCGAATCGAGACTTGAATTTTCTATTAACCTTTTCTAGCGCAGTCTCTGGGTCTACACCGATGAATCTGGCATAATTGATTAGAGAGAATAACACGTCTCCAAATTCTTCTTCGATCTTAGCTGGGCTGTCATTTGCATCTACTTCATGCTTAAATTCTTGTATCTCTTCTTCTACCTTCTCCCATACTTGATCCTTATTTTCCCACTCAAAGCCTACCTGCTTAGTTTTATCCTGCATCCGGTATGCTTTGACCATCGCCGGCAATGAATTAGGAACTCCGGATAGCACCGATTTTTTACCTTCCGCCATTTTGAGCTGCTCCCAGTTCTTAGTGACATCAGCCACTCCATTGACTGTGACATCTCCGTAGATATGAGGATGCCTGTGTATTAATTTTTCACAGACTGCGTTTAACGCATCGCTTATGTCAAACTGTCCTTTCTCTTGAGCAATCTTAGCATAGAATACTAGATGAAGCATTATATCACCCAACTCTTCTTTGATCTCCTGGGGATCATCATTAAGTATAGCATCAGCTAACTCATAAGTCTCTTCAATGGTAAGATTTCTGAGAGATTCATTGGTTTGTTTTTTATCCCACGGACATTGCTCTCTGAGCTCGTCCATTATATCCAACAACCGTTTAAATGCTACTAGTCTTTTGTCCAAACCAAACTTTATTTACCCTACATTTGTTAAAGAGGTAAATATAAACTATTCTAATATGTATACATTCTTGTACATGCTTGTTATCATCTTCTTTGTATTCGGAATATCATTTGTGCTGATGAATATCAGACATATAGTTACGGGCAACGAATTTAGAGGGACGTGCGCCACCAACAATCCTATGGTAAAGGACAAATTTGGAGATTGTTCTTTATGTGGTAAAAAACCTGAAGAAGATTGTCAACTGCCACAGGTCGAAAGTTAAAACCTACCTTATAATTATTTATTGTTACTTCTTTTCGGTGAGTTTATTACTTATTACTATTAGGGAACTAGCAAAGATCATCCCTATTCCAACATAAAAAATTAGCATTAGAATTAAATTAAACGGTTATTAATTTGTTAACGTGTTCCACGGGATGCTTAAATATCTATTTTTAAGACAGAATTTAAGCACAAAAGCAACTAAATTTAAATAAATTTAAAATCCTCATATATACTTGCTTCATTAGCAAAGTATAATAGATTATAAAAATAATAAATTTAATAAAAAGCAATGCGTAAAAAGGTGATAATTAGAGTAATACTAGGGTTAATACTAATCCCAATGATCGGAATATCGCAAGCTCCTAAGAGATATTCATCTGCAGAGATACATTCGGCTATCAAAAAGCTAAACTTCTTAGGTTCTGTGCTTTATGTAGCTGCGCACCCTGATGATGAAAATACTAGATTGATCTCTTACTTCTCTAATGAGGTAAAGGCACATACTACTTATCTGTCATTAACAAGAGGTGACGGTGGCCAAAATATGATAGGTACTGAGCTCAAAGAGTTACTAGGAGCCCTTAGAACACAAGAACTATTAGCTGCCCGCAGAACAGACGGTGGTAACCAGACCTTCTCTAGAGCAAATGATTTTGGGTATTCTAAACATCCAGATGAGACACTGTCGATATGGAATAAAGAAGAAGTGCTGTCTGATGTAGTCTGGGCAATCAGGAAACATCAACCAGATATTATCATCAATAGATTTGATCATAGAACTCCTGGACGAACTCATGGACATCATACTAGTTCTGCCATGTTATCTGTAGAAGCCTTTGACTTAACTAATGACGCAAATATCTATGCTAGTCAATTAGAGCATTATAAGCCTTGGCAGGCCAAACGATTATTCATGAATACATCATGGTGGTTTTATGGAAGTAGAGAAAAATTTGCTAAAGCTGACAAATCAAAAATGCTAAGTGTAGATGCAGGGGTATACTATCCCATGTTAGGGAAATCTAATAGCGAAATCGCCGCGGCTAGTAGAAGTATGCACAAATGCCAGGGATTTGGGTCTACAGGAACTAGGGGTTCAGAGTTAGAATATCTAGAACTAATTAAAGGAGACTTACCAAGTGACAAAGCAAATCTGTTCGAAGGAATTAATACTACCTGGAGCAGAGTAACTGGAGGAGGAGATATCGGTAGGCTGGTATCAGAAATCGATGCGAACTTTGATAATGAAAATCCTAGTGCAAGTATCCCTAAACTGATGCAAGCCTATAAAATGATTGACAAGATATCAGACGCTAAATGGAGAACCATCAAGCTAGAAGAAATAGAAAAAATCATCAGTGCTTCGATGGGATTATTCTTAGAGGCAGCAGCAAATACAGAAAGTGCCGTAGCCGGCGAGAAGATTGAGATAGCGACGGAGTATATCAACCGATCAGATGCCAAGGTTGTTTTAAAGAGTATAGCTATCGCTCCATCCGGATCCGACACTACACTTAATAAAACGTTAGAGAATAATACCAGTCAAAAGATATTTTTGGACTATATGATTCCATCATCAATGCAGACGACCAGCCCCTATTGGCTTGATAAAAAAGGGACCTTGGGCATGTACAATGTAGAAGACCAAACTAAAAGAGGGATACCTGAGATAGGAAATCCGATTATAGTAGCTTTTGACCTCAATATAGAAGGTGTAGATCTTACACTCAATAGAAATCTAGTTTTCAAAAAAACTGATAGGGTCCGCGGAGAAGTGTATCAACCATTTGAGATAGTATCTCCTCTCTCCGCTAGTATCGAAAACGAGATCTATATATTTGCTGATGACGAGCCGCAGACTATCAATATATCTGTCAAGGCGTACCAAGATAATCTTAAAGGAACTGTAGAGTTGTGTTTACCAAACACTTGGAAAGTAGAACCTGCAAACTACGCGCTAGAGTTAGCTAATAAGGGTGAGGAGTCTAGCTATTCTTTTCAGCTATATCCTTCTGCTGGACAAGAGGAAAACTTTATTGTTCCACTAGTGAAAATCGGTGACCAGGGCTACTCCGATAAAATCGTGAAGATCGATTACGAACATGTTCCTTTGCAAACGATCGCAATGGATGCCTCAGTAAAAGTCGTCAAACTAGATATAAAAAAAGAAGGTGATAATATCGCTTATATAATGGGCGCTGGAGACAAAGTACCAGAGTCTCTTAGACAGATCGGATACAATGTTGATCTTATCCCCGTAGATCAGATAAGTACTGCACAATTAATAAAGTATGATGCATGCGTAGTAGGAATCAGAGCCTACAATGTCGAAGAAGATCTAAAATTTAAGCACAAGTATCTAATGGAGTACGTAGAAAAAGGTGGCACACTGATCATACAATACAATACCACCAGAGGGCTCAATCTAAAAGATATCGGCCCCTACCCTATGACACTGGGTAGAGGTAGAGTATCTGATGAGGAAGCTGAAGTTAGAATCTTGTTACCTGATCATACGGCCTTAAATCATCCTAACAAAATAACGGGCAAAGACTTTGACAATTGGGTCCAAGAAAGAGGTTTATATTTTCCAGATGAATGGGACGAAAAGTATGATGCCCTACTATCAGCAAACGACATCGGTGAAGAGCCAAGAGACGGTTCCCTACTGATCACTGAGTATGGAAACGGCTACTTTGTATATACAGGGATATCTTGGTTTAGAGAACTTCCAGCAGGTGTGCCTGGAGCTTTCAGATTATTCGCTAATTTACTATCATTAAGCAAAGAATCTAAACCCTAAACACAAATGACTGAGACAAAAAAAGAAGGCACTTTAGTAGAGGAACCTCCAGTATTTAAGAGTTGGAACTCATGGTATACTTTGATTATAATAGGTAACATTTTGTTTTGCTTATGGATGATATTTTACTTTTCTAAATTTAATTAAGAACAACTGATGGGAAGTATTGACTGGATTATTATGATCGGCACGATGGTCATGATCGTAGGCTATGGTATATGGAAAACAAGAGGAAGTCAAAACATAGAAAGCTATCTTTTAGGAGATAACGAAGCTAAGTGGTGGACTGTAGGCCTTTCTGTAATGGCCACTCAGGCAAGTGCAATTACTTTCTTATCCACTCCTGGTCAAGCATATAATGATGGGATGGGATTTATCCAATTTTATCTCTCATTGCCTATCGCGATGATCATCATTTGTATCACTTTCATTCCCCTTTTCTATAAGTTGAAAGTATACACAGCTTATGAGTTTTTAGAAAACAGATTTGACTTTAAGACTCGTACACTTACTAGTATATTATTCTTAATACAAAGAGGACTTGCTACAGGTATTACTATTTACGCACCAGCGATTATTCTTTCTTCAGTACTTGGTTGGGACCTTAACTATACAGCCATATTCATAGGTTTGATAGCCGTTTTGTACACCGTCTCTGGAGGGACTAAAGCGGTACATGTCACGCACAAGCACCAGATGGTTGTCATCTTTTTAGGCTTGTTTATCATCTTCTTCATTTTGCTTAATCAGTTACCAGATAGCTATTCTTTTACCGAGTTATTAGCAGTAGCAGGGGCAAGTGAGAAACTAAACATCATCGATACAAACTTCGACTGGAAAGACAGGTACAATATCTGGACTTGTATGATTGCTGCACCATTTTTATTTCTTTCTTACTTCGGGACAGATCAGAGCCAGGTACAACGATACATATCTGGCAAGTCGATAAAAGAGAGCAGATTAGGATTACTTTTTAATGGCTTGTTTAAGGTGCCTTTGCAGTTTTTTATATTACTACTTGGAGTCATGGTTTTTATTTTCTTTCAGTTTAATAAGGCGCCTATATTTTTTAACGAGGCAGTAGCAACCGAAATAGCTAACTCTAATGTAGCCGCTCAAGCATCTCAATTAGAAGAACAATTCACTCTTAACTTTAACGAGAAAAAACAACTTCAGGATAGTTATGTATCGGCTTACCAAGCAGAAGATGATCAGCTTAAGTCTACAATCAAGACACAACTATCAACTAAGCTTGCTACTGAGAAATCTCTAAGAGAAGACTATAGGTCCCTGATATCTAGCTACGATGATAATATAGAGACTAATGATAAAGATTATATCTTTATCAATTACATCTTAAACTACCTACCTAAAGGTTTGGTAGGTTTTCTTTTTGCTATGATATTTTTTGCTGCGATGTCCTCGACCGCGTCTGAACTTAATGCCTTAGCTTCTACCAGCACTGTAGATATCTATAAGCGTATAGTGAAGACTGCCGGTAGTGATAACCATTATCTTATTGCTTCTAAGATGCTCACTTTATTTTGGGGATTGGTTGCCATACTATTTGCCTCGATCGGTACCTTATTCGAAAATCTTATTCAGTTTGTTAATATTGTGGGTTCCATTTTCTATGGGACCATACTAGGAATTTTCTTGGTGGCTTTTTACTTCAAAAAAATAAAAGGTAACGCTGTTTTTATCGCTGCATTTATCACTGAGATCTTCGTTGTTTACATCTTTTATATTGATGTGATAGGATTTCTTTGGCTGAACCTGATTGGAGTGCTAGGGGTTATCATTCTTAGTCATATCCTTCAGTTGTTTTTTAAGGAAGAGGCGTCATTGTAATCAAGCATAGAGTTCGCTGTATTTCAAGGTCGATCAACATTCCCTCTCACAAACTGGGAAAGTGATTATGTATTCTATTTTGATTTATTGAGACACAAATTGATATCTTTCAAAATGCCTTTAACAAATTATAAAATAACTTTGTTTCATTCTAACTATACAGTTGTCCAATAAACCTTTGTGTAACAATTTCATGATAAACATAAATAAGTTATACTTATTACTGACCTGCATCTTGTTCATGGGATGCAATGCTATTAAACCCGTAAAGGATCAAGTCTCAGAAATACAAACTACTGAAAAACCCAATATCATTTTAATCTTTGCCGATGACATGGGCTATGGTGAAATTGAAGCATTGAACCCAGATCGAAGCAAAATCCCTACTCCTCATCTCAATAGTTTAGCAGCTAGTGGCAGAGTATTTACTGATGCACATACAACGTCTTCTGTCTGCACACCTTCAAGGTATGCACTATTAACGGGTCGTTATAATTGGCGGACCAGATTACAACATGGTGTAGTTACTGGAGGAAACAAACCTCTAATCCCAAAAGACAGGCTTACAGTTCCCGCTCTTTTAAAACAGGCTGGGTATAGTACGGCTATGGTCGGCAAGTGGCATCTGGAGCACGAGTATATGGTCCCAACTGAGTTGCAGACTGCGATCTTGAGCAAACCTACCAAGGAACTTATGCCTGCTCCTTATCCTGTAGGCACTAAGATCCTAGAAGGTCCCATTACTCGAGGCTTTGAGTCTTATTACGGATTTCATCACTCGAGAGAGATGAGTAGTATTGTCAGAGATGATGTGATTGAAAAAGAGATTAATGTTATTAAGGTTCTTCCTAGTTTGACTGATGAAGTTGTGAAGCTGATAGATCAAAAAGCTGACGCAGGGAAAGACGGAAAGCCATTTTTTATTTATTTCGCACAGAACTCGCCGCATACGCCGATTGTTCCTTCTAAAGATTGGCAAGGAAAAACCAAATTAGGTACGTATGGAGATTTTGTAGCACAGACAGATGCATCTGTTGGATCTGTTTTAGAAGCTCTAAAGCGCAATGGACTTTCTGAAAACACTATGGTTATATTCAGTACAGACAACGGGACTTCTAGAGCGGCAAATATTGAGTCTCTTCAATCAAAAGGCCATTTTCCAAGTGCACAATTCCGCGGATCAAAAGCAGACATTTGGGATGGCGGGCATAGAGTACCGTTTATTGCTAGATGGCCAGGAGTAATACCGCCTGGATCTCACAGTGATCAACTTATTTGCCTATCTGATATGATTGCCACCTTTGCTGAGCTTGTATCCATAAAATTGCCAGATAATGCAGCAGAAGACAGCTGGAGTTTTCTCCCCGCACTGAAAGGTCAGTCAATCACTAACCCGAGAATAAGTGTTGTCCATCATTCGATAAATGGTCGATTTGCATTTAGATATGGAGAATGGAAATTAATTTTTGCTCCTGGCTCTGGTGGGTGGACTGCACCTAAAGATATTCGTGCCACCGAGCAAGGGCTGCCAGACTTACAGTTATACAATCTGGCAGTAGATATAGGAGAGACAACCAACCTATATGACAGTCATAAAAATCAGATACAGCTATTAACTACGCGCCTTCAAAAAATCGTCGCAGAAGGGCGAAGCACCCCGGGACCTACTCAAAAAAATGATGTCGAAATTGACATTTTAAAGACTTCATCGAATTTCAAAAAAAATAGTGGATACTAAATAGTTAAGGCCATTACTAAATAGAATTTAAAGAAGATGCCATTCTAACAATAAAAAAGGCCTACTCAAAAGAGCAGACCTATTTTATAATTCTAACTAGAAGTTATCCTAAAAGAATTATTACATTTTTGCCCACTTGGCAATATTGTCTTTATTCATTTTTATGTAATCACCATTACCCGCTTCAGTAGCTAAAGCTAAAGATTGTTTAGCAACTTTGATCGCTTCTGTATGTCTTCCTAATTTAGCTAATACTTCTGCTTCATTCTTTACTTGCCAGAATCTAGGAGAGTCTCCTTTAGTAGCCTTTTGGATATACATTAATGCTTTATCAAGATCTTTTCCTTTGCTAGATAAGTAAGTACCAGCATTGTAGTAATCGCCACTTGTTGGCCCAGCTAAAGTTTTCTCAATAGAAGCCATTGCTTCTTTTTCAGTATGTACACCTATTTCTACTGAAGCTCTAGTATTAGCCCAAATGATAGATAATGTAGCAGAATCATCTCTTAAGTTATCAATGTTGATTAAGAAAGACTCTACATTCATCCCAGTTTTTTCTGGAGTAGTACTTACTGTAAGAACTGGTGTAGCCTCACCATATCCACCAGCATTATTAGTAGTATGAGTGAAGAAATGAAAATCCCAGTTAGCTGCCGCAGGAGTAGTAAATAGAGCGTAAGTACCTGCTTTAAGTTCCTTACCACCTATCATTACATCTTTAGAAAAAGTAATTTTTGTAGCTGCGTTTGCACCCGTTCTCCATCGCTTACCATAAGGTACTAGGTTTCCAAAAATTGTTCTTCCTTTCATGCTTGGTCTAGAGTACTCTATATGTACATCTGTAAGACCTACCTTTTGCTCCACTTTACAAGATGGACTAGGTGATGGAGTCATTATCTGAGCTTCAGCCGTATAAACTAAAGAAATTGCCACTAAGGCAAATAATACTGAAAGTAATTTTTTCATTATCGAAATTGATTTAATTATTGAATTCAAAATTTGCGCAAAAATAGTAAACCTATTATAATAAATCCTATATGTATGTTATGATTATCTTAAAATATGAAGCGATAACCTGCCCCTACAATGACTTTTGCTGATTCTATAGAGTTTAACCCAAAATCTATGTCTACTGGACCTATTGGGGTATCAATACCTAACTTAGCTCCAAAGCCAACTATGATTTCTGTGAAATCAGTATTTTTTACCACCGAGCCGAAACCTCTGCGACCTAAAGCTATGTTAGCTAGTACAGATAGATAAACATTTTTATACGGATTAGTTCTAAGTTCTTGACGTACGATCAAAGCATTTTTTAGAATCAACTCCCCTTCCCCGAGTCCTAGGAACGGTACATTATAAGCCCTACTCTGAGTAGTCCCTCCCACCGAAAGATTCTCTAATAAACTAGACCCCAATCTGAAATACGCATATCCACTGCTCAAGTAAGTTATGTTTTCATCTAGAGAAAATATTTTCTGTACACTACCATACATTGAAAATGTTTGATCATCCTCCCCCACCGACAGCGTTTCTTCCGCATTATTATTCGTGAATTCATCGTCTACAGATCTCAGAAAATTATTATTAACTCTTAATTCAGCACTGATTCCTTTAGTAGGATAAGCAGGGCGATCTAAGCTATTGTAGGTTAGGACTGCATTGATGCTCAACTGCTGTTGCCTGAATTTTAAAAAATCAATAGACTGTAATACCAAAGGATCTAAGTCCTGCATGCTGTACTTTAAACCTCCCTCTAACTTTAGGGCATTATCCGTCTCGTAGCCGATATTAATCCCAACATCATAGTTGATGGACTTATATAATCGCCTGAGATCTCCATCTAAGAATAGTGGCAACTTATAACGCTCTGCTTTCGCATATGACCTTAAGAATAATCTCCTTTGGCGACCTAGTCTTACGAAGTAATCTCCTTTGATACCAGGATTGTCCGATAATCTCGTGAGCAAAGACAATCTAGAGGGCTCGCCAAATTTATTTCTGAATATGCTGTAGAATATCAAAGAAGAGTTAGTAGAATTGAATCGATTAAACGTTGCTCCGACTTCTGTTTTTCGGATGGGGTCTGCGTTTATTTCTAGATTAGTCTCATTGTTCTCATCTTGTCTAAAAGTATAACTCAAGTTTTCAAAATTCTTTGTACCATAGATCCTGTACAGACCTTCATCTACATCATCTAGTGCCAAGTAACTTTTCTGAGCTAAGCCACATCTATTGATAATAATATCATTAAGAGGTTTGTCTATAGTAGGTGCCTTGACATTATTTACATACATCCTCGATGGGGTCACTATCTTTTCCTTGTAGTTGGGTGCTACTCTGTTTTCCAGTCTGGCTTTTAGAGCAAGAAATTCTTCTTCATGTAGCTGGGCAGCCTCATAACCTTTTTGGATAAATGAGGCATAATCAGCAAAGTCTAAAGAGCCATACTCTTTTACATCAGGCTTGATTAGGATATCGCAATGCTCCATCTGCTTCTCTGAGTCGATTATACCCATCATCTGTGTTGACTGAACCAAGATATCAAATGAAGACTTGAGGTCCTCCTTCGTTTCTTTTTCACTTCCAACATATACACCGATGATAAAATTAGCACCCATCTTTATGTTATCCTCAACGGGAAAATTTCTTATCAATCCTCCATCTACTAGCAGCCTGCCATCTAGTTCTACAGGACTAAACATCAGCGGAATCGCCATACTAGCCCTAATAGCTTGGCCTAGATACCCTGAGTCAAGCGTCAATACCTCTCCTGTACTTATATCTACTGCTATACATCTAAATGGGATAACAAGATCATCAAAATTATTGATCGCAATGGTTGGGAAAAATACTCTCGAAAGTGTCATATCCAATGATTGTCCACTGAATATTCCTCTAGGCAAGAAAATCTCTTTATCCTCTAGCGTAAATAGAATTGGAAATTTATCATGATAAAACTTTTCTAGAGGAGCGATTCTATCAAGGTTGGTCTTATTACTTAATATTTCGTCCCAGTTGAGTTGCTCTGCAATAGCAATCATGTCGTCAGAATCATAACCCATAGAAAGTAATCCACCAACTATACTACCCATACTAGTGCCGGTAATAAAATCTATAGGTATTCCTAACTCCTCCATATACTTGATCACACCTATGTGTGCCAACCCTTTAGCTGCTCCTCCACTCAATGCCAATCCAATCTTGGGATCTTTATCTTGCTGGATCAACGGACCGTTATCTAAAAGCTCTATGCTTACATAATCTTGACCACTCAGATGAGATGCACAAAACACATAAATAATAAAAGGAATGAAAATAAATTTACTCATGGAATGCCTTAATCGTAGTTGTCTAAAATAACTATCCAACTAAAACGCAGCTAACTACTATTTAAGCATATTGAGTATGAGGATTTTCAACTTTATAGCAATACAGGGCCTACTACTATTTTTTTTAGTTCAATTAATAACATATGGCCCACATGCAAAAGCACATGTGAAACTATATAAACTGTGCTTGCATTAGTCCTCCATCATTGAGAATAGATTCTCCAGTCATATATGAGGAAGCGTCAGAAGCTAATAGCACGGCGAGACCTGCCATTTCATCTGGCCTTGCCATCCTACCCATTACGATCTTATCTTTAAACTTTTGATTGAGGTCTTCATTTTCTTGGAAGTATTTGGTCATTTTTGTTTGTACATATCCAGGGCAGATAGCATTAACTCTGATATTATCCTTGGCCCACTCTACCGCTTGATTTTTAGTGAGCATGATTAGTCCTGCTTTGCTAATATCATAAGCAGCCATATACCTAGAAGCATGATGACCTTCGATAGAACTTATGTGTATGATCTTGCCACCTCCATTCTTCTTCATGATCGGATGAGCAAAGTTGCTCAACTCTATAGCAGATCTTAGATTAACATCCATCGTTTTTTGATAGGCCTCCATTGGCATTTGCTCTAATGCGCCAAAGTAAGGATTGGTACCTGCGTTGTTGACTAATATATCTATCCTTCCATACCGAGCAGCAGCCTGGTCTATAAGATTTTTGCACTGATCTGTATGACCCACATTACATTCTATTGCCGCAGCATTGATTCCTTCCTTCTTTAGTTCGTTAGCGACTGCTTCAACTGCTGCTTGCTTACGACTGCTTACGATTACTGTCGCTCCGAATTCTCCCAGTCCTCTTGCTATAGATTCTCCTATACCTTTACTTGCTCCTGTGACTATAGCTACTTTTCCGCTTAGGTCGAATAATTGTTTAATCCTCATATGAATATGTGCTTTTAGTTTGAACAATAAATATATCTTCCATAGCAGTTTGAAAGGTTGATACCTATCAAGATTTACCTCCACAGTTAGAAAAATCTATAATGGAATATTTCCATGTTTCTTCTTAGGAATTTTAGCCACTTTACTTTCGAGCATACTGTAAGCTTTGATCAGTTTACGCCTTGTCTCTCTGGGCTCAATCACTTCATCTATAAAACCGCGCTCTGCTGCAGTATATGGATTAGCAAAAAGGTCTGCATACTCTTTTTCTTTCTCTGCTAATTTCTTTCCTGGATCTTTTGCATCGGCAATTTCCTTTTTGAAAATAATTTCGCTAGCGCCTTTTGCACCCATCACAGCGATCTCAGCCGATGGCCATGCAAAGTTTAGATCGGCACCTATATGCTTTGAGTTCATCACATCATAAGCCCCACCATATGCTTTCCTAGTGATCACAGATACTCTAGGAACTGTCGCCTCGCTCAGAGCATATAGTAATTTTGCTCCATTAGTTATAATACCGTGCCACTCCTGATCTGTACCAGGTAAGAATCCGGGCACATCTACCAATACTAAAAGTGGAATATTAAAACAATCGCAAGTACGCGTAAATCTTGCTGCCTTCTTTGATGACTCTACATCTAAAACTCCTGCAAGTGACATTGGCTGATTCGCAACTATTCCGATACTCCTACCCGCTAATCTAGAGAAGCCTACCACTATATTATCTGCATAGTCTTTATGTATTTCAAAGAAGCTTTCGGTATCTACTATTCCTTTAATTACATCTCTAATATCATAGGGTTGATTAGCACTTTCTGGTACAATCGATTCCAGTTCTTCTCTGATCTCCTCACCTAGTTCATAGGCTAACATCGCTGGTTTCTCCTCGCAGTTTTGCGGCATATACGATAGCAAGGTCTTCACCTGATTAATACAGTTTAGATCATTGGTAGCCGTAAGATGTGTGACGCCAGACTTCACAGAGTGCGCACTGGCTCCTCCTAACTCCTCAGAGGTCACCTCTTCATTAGTAACCGTCTTTACAACATTAGGACCTGTGACAAACATATAACTAGTCCCTTCAACCATGATCGTAAAATCTGTCATCGCGGGAGAATAAACAGCTCCACCTGCACAGGGACCCATGATGGCTGATATCTGCGGGATCACTCCAGACGCCATCACATTTTTATAAAATATATCGGCATACCCTCCCAGCGATCTCACGCCTTCTTGGATTCTCGCTCCACCAGAATCATTAAGGCCGATAATAGGCGCACCCACTTTCATCGCAAGATCCATCACCTTGATAATTTTCTCTGCATGAGTCTCAGACAATGCTCCTCCAAATACGGTAAAGTCTTGGGCAAATACATATACTAATCGGCCATTTACAGTACCATATCCAGTCACCACTCCATCTCCATAGAACTTTTGCTTATCCATCCCAAAGTCTGTAGTCCTGTGTGTCACTAGTGCTCCGATCTCCTCAAAAGAACTATCATCTAATAAAAAATGAACTCGCTCCCTTGCTGTTAATTTGCCCTTAGCATGCTGCTTCTCAATTCTCACTTCGCCTCCTCCTAATTTTGCTAAGGCTAACTTTTCGTTTAAAATTTCTTTTTTAGATTTCATTTATACTTTTCTAACATCTTTTCTAAAATTTCGATCGCCGCTTTTGCTATTACGGTGCCAGGGCCAAACACTCCGGTCACTCCGGCATCATAAAGAAAATCATAATCCTGTGGCGGTATCACGCCTCCTGCAATCACGAGTACATCTCCACACCCTATATCTTTAAGTGCAGCGATGGTCTTGGGGACTAGAGTCTTATGTCCTGCAGCGAGAGAGGATATCCCTAATATGTGTACATCATTTTCTCCTGCTTGTCTTGCTGCTTCTTTAGGAGTCTGAAACAGAGGTCCTATATCCACATCAAAGCCAATATCTGCAAAACTGGTAGCAATAACTTTAGCCCCACGATCATGCCCATCTTGGCCTAGCTTTGCTATCATTATCCTTGGCCTACGTCCATCCATCTCAGCAAATTTATTTGATAGCTCTCTTGCCTTTTTGAAGTCTTCGTTATCTGTTATTTCTTTAGAGTACACCCCTTGTATCGTTTTAGTCGTTGCTCTAAATCTACCAAAACTTGCTTCCATTGCAGAAGATATCTCTCCTAAAGTAGCCCTTGCTTTGGCAGCTTCTATGGCTAGGCTTAGCAAATTACCCTCTCCTGTCTCGGCACTCATTTTTAATGCACTCAGAGTTTGCTCAACCTGAGCCTTATCTCGACTTGCTTTTATTTCCTTAAGTCTTTTGATCTGAGAAGTCCGCACCGCATCATTATCTACTGCAAGTACATCTACTATAGTTCTCTCTTGTGGAGGGTATATATTGACCCCTACGATTTTATCATTGGCACTGTCTATTCTTGCTTGCTTCCTAGCAGCGGCATCTTCTATTCTTAGTTTTGGCAGTCCTTGTTCGATAGCTTTAGCCATCCCTCCTAGATCTTCTACTTCTTGGATAAGTTCCCATGCCTTATTTACTAATTGATCGGTAAGGTATTCTACATAATATGATCCAGCCCACGGATCCACTGCTTTAGTGATATCCGTTTCTTCCATTAAGAATTTTTGCGTATCTCTCGCAATCTTTGCCGAAAAGTCTGTCGGCAGCGCAAGTGCTTCGTCAAGGGAGTTAGTATGTAAGGATTGTGTACCTCCAAAGACTGCAGCCATAGCTTCGATACAAGTACGAGCTACATTATTAAACGGATCTTGTGCCGTCAGGCTCCAACCAGATGTTTGACAATGAGTTCTGAGAGCCATCGATTTAGGGTTTTTAGGATCAAACTGTTTGATGATCTTAGCCCATAGTAGTCTCGCCGCTCTCATTTTGGCAATCTCCATAAAATGATTCATCCCTATACCCCAGAAGAATGAAATACGTGGAGCAAAATCATCAATATCAATTCCCGCTTTTATACCTGCTTTCACATACTCTAAACCATCTGCTAGCGTGTAAGCTAACTCTAGATGCGCCGGAGCACCCGCCTCATGCATATGGTATCCACTCACACTAATTGAGTTATATTTTGGCATGTGTTGAGAGACGTAAGCAAAAATATCTGATATGATACGCATGGATTCTTTGGGCGGATAGATATAGGTATTCCGCACCATAAATTCCTTGAGGATATCATTTTGAATAGTCCCTGTAAGTTTTTCTTTTGCTACTCCTTGCTCTTCAGCAGCTACTATGTAAAAAGCAAGTATTGGAATCACTGCTCCATTCATTGTCATAGAGACAGACATCTTATCTAGCGGAATCTGATCAAATAAGATTTTCATATCCTCCACACTATCAATGGCTACTCCTGCCATTCCCACATCTCCTACTACCCGCTCATGATCTGAGTCGTAACCTCTGTGCGTAGCAAGATCAAATGCTACAGACAATCCCTTTTGACCTTGAGCCAAATTCCTTCGGTAGAATGCATTGCTCTCCTCAGCTGTAGAGAACCCCGCATATTGTCTTATCGTCCAAGGTCGCCCGCTATACATAGAACTATAAGGTCCTCCTAGATATGGAGCAATCCCTGAAACAAAACCTAGATGCTTTACACCTTCAATATCCGTTCGTTCATAATTTGACTTTAAAGGAATACCTTCTAAGGTGGACCATGAGCTATCCTCTGTACCACCCTTCTTACGCAGTGATATATCTAAATTGAAATTTTTAAAATCTACTTTCAAATCAGTTATTGGTTCTGTTTTGATTATTCCATGTTAAGGAAGACGTCTTAATTTCCTTGAGCTCACGCTGCTGCTTGAGATAGTGAGTGAGTGCCACTTGCGCCGCAATTTTGGCTCCAGCGTGTTGCTTATTTTCGATTGCTTCAGCGGTGTAGTAATTTTTTACAAAATGAGTATCAAACTTTCCAGATACAAAAGCCTCGTGTTCGAATACGAAGGTACCAAATGGTAAAGTCGTTTCTACCCCTTCAATTTTGTAATCCTTAATAGCTGTTAACATTCTTTGAATAGCTTCTCCTCTATCTGCACCGTAGGTTACTAGCTTGGCAATCATAGGGTCATAGTAAATTGGTATCTCCATTCCTTCTTCAAATCCATCATCTAGTCTTACCCCTTCTCCTTCTGGGATTATATAAGTCTCTAGCTTCCCTATGCTTGGTAAAAAATTATTAGTCGGATCTTCCGCATAAACTCTTAACTCTACAGCATGACCGGTTATCGTTAAATCATTTTGAGTAAATGAAAGCTTCTCTCCTCTTGCGACTTTAATTTGTTCTTCTACCAGATCAACACCTGATATTAATTCTGTCACAGGGTGCTCCACTTGCAATCGTGTATTCATCTCTAGGAAATAAAAATTATTTTTTTCATCGAGTAAAAACTCTACCGTGCCTGCTCCCTCATAATCACATGCTTTTGCTACATTCACAGCTGCTGCACCCATCTCCGCTCTTAGCTTTTCGTTAAGCACTGCAGAGGGTGCTTCTTCAACCACCTTTTGGTGCCTACGCTGTACACTACACTCTCTCTCAAATAGGTGTACCACATTGCCGTGACTATCTGCCAGTACTTGTATCTCTATATGTCTCGGCGAGCCAACATATTTTTCTATGAAAACTGACCCATCACCAAAAGCAGATTCGGCCTCACTTACTGCTCTGTTCATTTGCTCGATGAAATCAGATTCTTGTTCTACTACTCTCATCCCTTTACCACCTCCTCCTGCTGATGCCTTTATCAATATAGGATACCCGATCTTTGCAGCTATCTTCTTAGCTTCGGGGATGTCAGTGATCGCTTTATCTACCCCTGGCACCATAGGAATATTATATGACTTCACTGCTTCTTTAGCTGCTAGTTTACTGCCCATCACTTCTATGGCATGTGGTTTGGGTCCTATGAACTTGATACCACTTTTAGTAACTGACTGCGCAAATTTTGAATTCTCACTGAGAAATCCATAGCCTGGATGAATACCATCAACGCCTAACTTGAGTGCTTCCTCGATTATCTTATCACCTAGTAAATAAGATTGAGTAGATGGAGCAGGACCAAGTAAGACAGCCTCATCTGCAAACCGTACATGAGGTGAGTGCCTATCTACTTCAGAATATACAGCCACTGTTTTTATACCCATCTTTTTAGCGGTTCTCATTACCCTAAGTGCAATCTCGCCTCTATTTGCTATAAGTATTTTCTTCATCTATTTTAGCTATTCTTTTGTATATAAGACCATGATTGTTCTGCAATCTGATCCGTTAATTTTTCTATATAATAACTTCCTGCTGCTGGATCTATAACCATGCCCATAAAGCTTTCCATCTGCATGATCGACTGTACATTCCTGGACAGTCTCTTCCTAAAATCACTTTCTTCACTAGCTAATATCGTATCTGATGCAGGAAGTACCAAACTATCAACTCCTCCGATTACCGCAGACATAGCTTGGCTTGTAAATTGTATGAGGTTTTGATTTTCATTTTCGCTAATACTTTGGTATGCTAATTTTGCATTAGTCAAAATCTTGGCCTCACTTTTATAAGCTAGGAGCACATTGTTGATTAGTATATGGGCCGCTCTTACTTTAGCAATGTTAAGCAAGTATGATTTGCCAATATTTAGGGTCACCAAAATATTATCATATTCAACTGGAGACTCCAATAATTCTATTAAACCTACACCTACACTTGAAACTTCATGTACCACAGTTTCTGTATACCCAAATAGATCATCCATCGCAACAGTAGCAAAAGAAAAATTTGGTAATTGATTTTTATAATCAAGATATAATCTAGGAGAATTAAAACAAGCCTGAGTCGTTTGATATATACCGCCATCAACTAATGCAAGCTCTAAGCCATTCTCCTTACAAAATCTGATAAGGTTTTCCACAATTGCCTTGGCAATTATCTCATCCTCTATTACAAAATACGTTTGTATAAAAGTAAAATTGACATCCTTAAATAATAGATCAAAATCAGATCTAGAAATCCCGGTGTTTAACTTTATATATAGAGCATTTACACCATTTTCAAGTGCGGCAATGATCTGTTTGTTTGATTGATCAAAATCTAATACAGTAATCTGCTCACCCACCTTCCAATGGTTAGAGCTACCACTTCTCTGTATAGATGAATTATGATCTGTTCTATCAGATTTGTGAGAGAATGGACTTTGGCTAAGAGTATCGTTAATCTTCCAGTCAAATGCTGCAGTGGATTTTCCTTTTGCGTCAGCTTCTATCTTAGCTAACCAAGACTCCTTCTCGGCAATTTCAAATTCGTTGAATAAATTATCCATACGTTAGACTAGTCCTCTAGATTTATTAGTATCTGATTTTTTTCTACGGCTTCTCCTTTGCTTATCAGTATTTCTTTTATTGTCATAGGGCCAGGTGCTTTGATTACATTCTCCATCTTCATAGCCTCTAATATCATTATACTATCTCCTTCTTGTAGCTCATCACCTTCCTTTACTAACATCTCTAATACTAGCCCTGGCATTGGTGCCTTTACGTCGCTAATTTTTCTCACAACATTAGCGGAGAGACCCATTTTTTTTATGAGCTGATCAAAGGTATCTGCTATACTAACTGCATATTTCACACCAGCAACATTTACCTCTACTAACTTATTCTCCAAATCACAGGATAGGACTTCTGCTTTGACAGAAGAATGAGATGTAATCATGTGATAACTGGTCGCATCTGTAGCAATAATATCTTGCTCACCTAAAATTGATTTGTCCAGATCAAAATCAAATTTGTAATTTACTCTTAGTTTAAAATTAGAATTGGGCATGATATATATATTTATTTAGGCTTGTAAAGCTAATTATTAATAATCACAGCGACACCCTCTCACATTGCAGAAAATCAGATAAAACCCACTATTTAAGCTAAGAATAGCATTTTTAAAAATAAGTTTGATGTTTTAAAAGCTACAAAAATAAATTTAGTTAATTAGATTAACTATTAAGTAGGTTAATTATTTATTTCTTGTACGTTTCTAGATATTCTTTAAACGAATAAATACGTTTAAAAGGGCTATTAGAACATCACCGAGAGGCTAAACTGTGCATAGTATCCAGATAGATCATTAGTCACTTGAACATCCGTAGAACCAATTACCTTATTGATGAGCTTTTTTTGCTTGTTGTTCTTACTTATAAGGTGCATAATATCGACTACATAACTTGCAACAGCTCCTACCGCTAAGATTTTTGATCTCGTGTTAAGATCATTAGATTTTTCCAGATGATTATTGGCTAATTCCGTGCTGCTACTTTGTTGATACTGTCTGTAGAATTTATGAGATTTTTGGTTATAATGATATGACAAACCAGCTAATCCGAAAGTTGTAGCGCCATGGATTATCGCATCTCGATACCTGACCTTATCAGATCCAAATCTCAGATGCCCATATCCTGGCAAAGCATAATCCCAAAATGTTGGCGAATCATAGTACCAGCTATTTTTATTCTGGCTAAAAGTATACTCATTTGGTTTTTTCTCACCGACCAAAGTTATACCCCTTGCTTGTGCTTCCTCTTTTATTTCTTTTAGATATTGTGGGTCGGCACTATCTGACCAAGTTTGGGAAGAGCTACGTATCTCTGTCTTAATAGCCCTATAGTCATAAGCCCTATTACGAGGATCTAAAATACCGATCGATGTGATATACAGTCTATAACTATCATCCTGATCGTGACTAATCTTAAAGCTTAATTTCTTAACTACATTACGATCCACTGCATCAAAAATATCTTTACGTACTTTTTGGACACTGATGATCTCTTCTATAAAAAACACCTCACCTGTATATACTTGAAATAGTTTATGCTTTTGTTTTGCTTTTGGTAGTAGATTATACTTAGGGTTAATGTCTTTGACATTCGGTTGGACATAGATACTGTCTGAAAATTTATATCGCTTATCTAGCAATGGCAAAACATTCTCCAACATGAATAATCGTTGAGCATAATCCTTTAGCGGCAATGTCTCTGGATGTCTATTATCTAGATAGTCAGAGATATTAGCCTCTTCATTATCAAAGAGAGAGTTGATTAGGTAATATGCATTTCTTCTTGAAAAGATGTTATTGTCATTATCAATAATATTAAGGACACTCTCAAAAAACAAGCGGTACTTAAATACCATTTCATCTTTGAAAGCTTTTATTTCGGTATTGGTGAGGGATTTTTGGAAGGCAGTTTCTTGGGCAGCTATACTAGACAAGGTGCACAGTGCAATGATAAATGGAAATAATGATCTAAGTACAGAAAACACGATAATCCTAGTTGGCTAAATACAATTAGCAAGTTAGAAATTTATCGAAAACTATACTGAGGTTTATAAATTTTTAACACTGGCTGACCATTCCACTTCCTAAAACTGCAGAAATGTACTAAGCTAAACACATAATTACATTATGTACTTTATAAAGTACAATTATATATATTGTACAACACAATGTACATTCTGAATAATTGATTAGTACAAGAATCCAAACAGCCAAAGAGGGATCCTATTTTCACCCTTACTAATTAAGCTGTCAAGTACCAAATAAGAATTAGGAACACCACTGATTTGGTCAAAAGTCTTACTTGGCCCTCCTACTTCCAAAACAATTTTATTATCAACCATAAAGTCACCAAATTTTGGTGTAGTAACTACATGATCTTTTGATAATTGGTTAAGTACAAACGTTTCTCTTAGACTACCGATATTAGTATTACCGCCGACTATTGCATGAGCATAGTTCGTATCATTAAGATAGATCTTATCTGGTTTAGACATGATACTATCTACTTTCCTTTTGCTTTTAAGTAAGATTATAATATTGCATTTGCTCAGGTAATCTAAGATCATCAATACTTGATTCCTATTAGTACCTAGCATGGAGCTAAGCGTAGAAATATTAGGCTCATAAGGCACAGATGCAGAGATGATGGATAGCAACCTCTTTACTTGACGAACCGTGGTATAATCAACATTGAATATTGAACTTATATCCACCTCGATCATCTCTGTCAAAATGCTGTTCAGCTTGGATTCGAATTCTTTTCTGGATTCTAGATAGATTGGATAATATCCGTATTTGAGATATGCTTTGAAGAGTTTATTGATCGGTAATTTATCAGCTAGTCCTGTACTTAGTTTGTCATAATCTGTTAGTATCTTATCTAGTGCATAGGTCTTTAACTTACCACTACCATCAAACTCTAGAAACTCTCTAAACGATAAGCCATGTAACTCGTACTTACTTAGCCTACGACTCAAGTCTCCCGACCCTGTGACTAACTTTAATGCAGATGAACCAGTGATGATCAGTTTAAGATCTGGATAGCTATCATATAAATTCTTGATCTCGAGCGACCAGTCACCATACTTGTGTACTTCATCTAGTACTATTAATCTAATCCCTTGATCATATAAATCACCCACCGCACCAAAAACAGTATGAGAATAAAAAAAGATATTATCTAGACTTAGATATACGACCTTGACCCTACCAGATTTCCCTGCCTCCTTCAGCCTTTGCAATAGCATAGTAGTCTTGCCTGTGCCACGTGCCCCAATAATACAGATCAGCCTTTGTTTCCAATCAACAGCATCATACAGATACCTCTTGTTTGATAATGATGTGGTACGTATTAGCCTATCACTAATTTTTAGCAATTTATCTAACATGTACTAAAGATAGTACATTTTCATATAATGTACTTTGTATAGTACATTATTATATTTTGTACTTTATTCGGTACATACTTTAACACAGCGAATAGAAGTCGTGCGAAATCAGAGACCTTCGAGATTTTAAAACCTCGTAGATATTTCACTTAAGAACCGGTCTCAATTTGCCGCTTTGTGTATCTCTGCTTTTACAGTGGAGAGATGGCTTGTGCTTACCATCTGAATTAACCAGACTGCCGCAGTTAGGTATTTATAGGATTATTTGATTTTGGGATTGTGTAATATCGTTTAGCACTACTTTCTTGTCACATCGATAGAAGCCGAGATGTCTTGGTTTTTATTATCCTCTTTTCTGATTTGACATACATAGATTAATTATCTCTATTATGCGAGCAGCCACTCAATACGATTACTGCCCTTTTCGATCCGCGCACATCCACTATCTTGGATAAGCGTATTCCCTCTCAGTTACAATCTGTGACGATCCTCTACACATCGGTCATCAGGGGATCAGGCTAAAAACTCATCTCCTTCACCTCCCCACTTACCACCAAGTCCCCCTCGGTAGCAGACTGTATCTCCTCAACACTCACCCCTGGCGCTCTTTCTAACAAATGAAAAGCTCCATACTTGACTTCCAAAACAGCCAAATTAGTTACGACCTTAGTAACGCAACCTACTCCAGTCAATGGCAGCGAACATTGCTTCAAAATCTTAGATGCTCCTTTGCGATTAGTGTGAGTCATGGCGACGATGATGTTTTCTGCAGAGGCGACTAAGTCCATGGCACCGCCCATACCTTTGACCATCTTGCCTGGAATTTTCCAGTTGGCGATGTCTCCGTTTTGAGCTACTTCCATAGCGCCAAGTACAGTTAAGTTAATGTGTCTTCCTCTGATCATGGCGAAGCTTGTAGCAGAGTCAAAGATTGATGCACCTGGCATGGCTGTGATGGTTTGCTTACCAGCATTAATCATATCTGCATCTTCTTCACCATCTAATGGGAATGGACCCATGCCTAGTATCCCGTTTTCTGATTGAAATTCTACACTAATATCTTCAGGAATATAGTTAGCTATCAAAGTGGGGATGCCTATACCGAGATTAACGTACCAGCCATCTTGTAATTCTTGAGCAATCCGTTGTGCTATACCGTTTTTGTCTAACATTAGTTTGGTTTAGGTATTATCGTTTGATCTAGTTGTCCTATTCTCAATTCTCTTCTCGTAGTTTACACCTTGAAAGATACGCTGGACAAATACGCCTGGAGTATGTATAAAGTTAGGATCTAACTCTCCAGGCTCTACTAGCTCTTCTACTTCTGCGACGGTGATCTTCCCTGCCATAGCCATGAGCGGATTAAAGTTTCTTGCAGTGCCCTTATAGATTAGATTGCCTAGTCTGTCTCCTTTCCATGCTTTCACAAATGCAAAGTCTGCTTCGAAAGCGTACTCTAGTATATGTGGCTTACCATTAAACTCTTTTATTTCTTTGCCATGAGCTACTTCGGTACCATATCCTGCCGGAGTGTAGAAAGCAGGTATCCCAGCTCCCGCAGCACGACACTTCTCTGCTAAGGTGCCTTGAGGCGTAAGATCTACTTTTAATTCTCCTGATAACATCTGTTGTTCGAATATGGCATTTTCTCCAACATAAGAAGAAATCATTTTTTTGATCTGCCGCTTTTGTAGTAGAAGCCCTAAACCAAAATCATCAACTCCAGCATTATTTGCTATGCAGGTCAATCCCGTAATCCCACTCTCTACTAAAGCGGCAATGGCATTCTCTGGAATACCGCATAGACCAAACCCCCCTAACATAAATGTCATGTTATCAGATACTCCCTGAATTGCTTCCGTTGCATTTTTTACTACTTTATTCATCTCTTAGTTTAATGACAAAATATATTTATTCTTCTTTCCATTTTCTATCATGAGATACTTGTTGTGCAACCAGTCTGATTTTTTGATTTCAAAATCATCAGCACTTACTTTTACTTTATTGATACTTATTGCATTTCCCTTGATCGCTCTTTTGGCTTCTCCTTTGCTACTCATTATGGTGGCATGCTCTGTAATTAAGTCTACTACATTCACAGCATCTGGCAAATTTGTATTTGCTACTTCAAACGAAGGAATTTCTTCTGCAACGGTAGCAAGATCATCACTTGATAATCCCATTAAATATTCATTGCTAGCCTTCTTATTAAAAAGCAAACCCGATACTTTCTCTACTGACTCAAATGCTTGTTGCCCATGCACTCTGATCACAAGTTCTTCTCCTAGTGCTTTTTTCATATTATTAGGATTTTCATCATGAGCAGCTTCTAATGCTTCTATCTCTGCTCTCGACTTAAGGCTAAAGTACCTTGTAAATCTCGCGATATCATCATCTGCCGCATTGATCCAAAACTGATAAAACTTGTATGGTGAAGTCAACTTCGCATCTAACCAAATATTACCTTCCTCCGATTTACCAAATTTAGAACCGTCTGCTTTTGTAAGGAGTGGTGTTGTTACGGCGTAAGCTTTGCCTCCATCGATATTCTTACCTATGAATTCTGTACCTGTAGTGATATTACCCCATTGATCAGAGCCTCCCATCTGGATCGTGACATCATCATTTTCATACAGATATTGGAAATCATAACCCTGGATCAACTGGTAGCTAAACTCGGTAAACGACAAGCCAGTCTCTACACGTTTCTTAACGCTGGTCTTAGACATCATATAATTGACGGTAAGCGACTTCCCTACATCCCGTAGAAAATCCAGCACGTTCATATTCTTATAGATATCTAGATTATTTCTAAACTCTGCTTTATTATCACCTTCAAAGTCTAGGAACTTATGGAATGAAAGCATCTGGGTTTCCAAATTACCATCCAGCTCGTCAAAACTTTTGAGTTCTCTTTCTTTAGCCTTACCTGATGGGTCTCCTATCCTCCCCGTAGCTCCCCCCATGATAATGATTGGCTTGTGACCTGATAGTTGGAACAGCTTCAAAATCATGATCTGAACAAAGTTTCCTAAGGTAAGCGCAGGAGCTGTAGGATCAAACCCTATATACCCTACCCTCATTTTCTCTAGTAAATGACCTTCTACTCCTGGTGTGGCGTCATTAAACATGCCTCTCCACCTTAACTCATCTATGAAATTCATATTAAATCTTTGATGAGATAAAGATAACGAGAATTAGAACTGTTTCTATCCTTTATTAATGAAGTAGTTTAAGAATACGACGACTATTTACAAACAATGTATTATAAACATTGAGCTACTGCTATTTTTCCTTCAATAGCTATAGCTATTAAACTCAAAATAGCCTGTCTCGACCAAAATGGAAAGAAGCTTTGTCAATAACTATGAGCCTTTTTCTCAATTTAGTCCTGAATTCTTAAATCACTTTAATGAGCATAGCATATATTACTGAGATGGGATGTTACCCTAAATATCAATAGGATTTTTCTCTATACCGAAAAATAGTGATTTATAGAGCAACAAACATTTTTAAGTATTTATTTCTGTAACTTAAGGACAACCTCATTAAACCAATGGCATTATGTTATTGAACATATTCCTGCGTGCCCTAAAGTCGATGCAAATTATTGCATTGATCTTAATTTCCTATTCTGCAGGAAACGCATTTAGCAATAAATCAGATACGACATTCAACACTTACGAAATTCGAAAACTAGACACAGTCATTGACTTAATGACTCATATAAGGCTATTTGTTGATAAGCCTCCTTTTCAAAAAGTCCATGAGATAATAGATAGCACATTCTCCCCTTACACTCCTCAGAAATTTTATGAGAATGCAGCTGATAAAGCCAACAAGAGGTATTGGATCAAAGCCAACTTTAAAAATACTACCAAGGACATTAAAAGATTTTATTTACATTTTATAGAGATTGATCGTCTTCATAGCTACTTGATCTCAGATCAAGATCAGGTATCTGAACATTTAAAAATTGGTCATGCTTACAAACACTATTCATCTAAGATCAATACTAGACCATGTCTTCTGCCAATTGAACTAAAACCTGGTGAAGACTTAAAATTCATGATACACTTATCTACTGCAAATAACGTAATAAGAAACAAAGCTGAGCTCGAAGCAAACCTTATTCCCCAAGGATTAGAAGCACAATTTCATATACCAAAAAACTATTTTTTCAAAGGCATATTGAACATTGGAATATTATTCATTATAGCATTTCTTTTAGTTACTTCTTTAATTCTATATCTAATAAGTAAAGAGCGAGCTACCATAGCATTTACATTTTTATGCTTCACAACTATAATGTACTATTTGAGGGATGCAGAAATTTATTTTGATCAACCCATTTTTTGGGCAATATGGCCAGAGATGGTACAAAAAACAGAAGTATTATTCAGAGGATTAATAACTATAAGCTTTCTAATTTTCACGTTGACATTTTTTGATCTTGGCAAATGGCGAAAGCTGATAATTCTGAGCTCGACATGTATTTCTTTATTTGCACTTTACGCTGGAATCAGAATTTATTTTAAGATTGATGCACTCAATCATTTTACTGCTACAGATTCTTTTATCTATTTAATTGATCTAGGACTAGTAATGAGCAATAGTTTATTTGTTCTTTTCATTGTATGGAAAAGTAAGGAACGGAATTCTAAGTTATTTGTAATGGGTACAATTAGCTACCTTATAATTAGTTACTCTGGTCTCATCCTTGGCATAATTATCCCAAATATTGGAAAGACTTTCTTCTCCCCTAGTCTTCTTTCACTCTATGGAATTTTTCTGTTCTTACTCTTTATGACTTACATCATAACACTTGATCTGTATAAAGCAAGAAAACATTTAGAAACAGAATCTATCAGAGCTGATAATCTTACCCAACTAAACGAAACACGGAACAAGCTGTTCACGAACATCACTCATGAGCTCAGGACTCCACTAACAATAATAACTGGACTATCAAAAAAACTTACAGATAATGAAAAATCCAAAAAACTACTAATAAATAATAGCGAACAATTACTTCATCTCACCAACCAAATATTGGATCTATCAAAGCTTGAATCCGGTGTGATTGGTTTAGAAAATGAAGACCTAGAACTGATCTCTTTCATAAGAGTCCTAGTTGATTCTTATAAATCAATGGCAAATGAAAAGCTGATCAGTCTCAATTTTTACAGTGCAAAAAAACAACTCCTGGTACAGGCTGATAAAGACAAGATCAGAAAAGTAATTTCTAACTTAATAACGAATGCCATAAAGTACACACCAGAGTTTGGAAGCGTCATGGTCATATGCGAACAATTAGACAAGACGATCAAAATAGCGGTGGAGGATAATGGTAAAGGAATAGCGCAAGAAAAGCTAGATCAAATATTTAATAGGTTTTATAAGGTCGATGAGAAAACGGTAGCCAGTACTGGAGTAGGCTTATCTATAGTCAAGGAGCTGGTCCACTTAATGAATGGACAAATAACTACAGAAAGTACACTGCATAAGGGAAGCACTTTCACGATCACCTTACCCTTAATATTGTCAGATCAACATGAGCTAGCTATCGCAGATGATAAAATCTCCTATGATAAAGCTATCCAAGAGATCGGTATTGTAGATTCCATATCTAAGGGCGATGACCAACCAACGATCCTAGTCATAGAAGACAACCAAGACATCAGATACTATATCGATCTAGTATTGAAAGACAGATACAAAGTTATACTAGTAGACAGAGGGGCTAAGGGTCTAAAACTAGCAAATGAGCGCACGCCAGATATCATAATTACTGATTTCATGATGCCTGGGATGAATGGCATAGCAGTATGTAAAAAGATTAAATCTAATATAGCTACTAGTCATATCCCAATCATAATGCTAACCGCTAAGGCAGATAAAGCATCCAAACTAGAAGGCTTAGGTGTAGGTGCAGACGCATACCTCACAAAGCCTTTTGATGAGCAAGAATTATTGCTAACGATTGATAATTTACTCACCGCTAAGAAAAAATATCAGCAACACTATGCTGCAAACGTGCCAAGTGTAGATACATCGGATCCTGAGAATGTCTTTATCCATAAAATAGAAACCATCATCGAGCAGCATCTATCTGACGAAAACTTCACCATGTCACAGCTATGTGAACTCCTACATCTAGAAAGAAGTCAATTATACAGAAAGGTCAAAGCGCTAACAGGAACCACCCCTGCTAAGATGATCAAAGAACGCAGACTCGATAAAGCACACAAGCTCCTAAAGTCTCAGAACGGTAATATCACTGAAATAACCTATCAGTGTGGATTTAAGGATGTGAGCTATTTCTCTAAACAGTTTAAGGAAGCATATGGTAAGTCGCCAAGTCAATTGCTTGCTGCTAAATAAGAAGGAAATACCCTTAACAGCAAATCACTAGGATCTATGTTTAAAATTCTACCAAATAATAAGTATAGCTCTTAAGTAATTGATAATGTTAATTATATATATTAAAATAATCACTAATGCAACAAATCTATCTGAATAAACCACGCCCCATTATTACCAAATTTCGCCTAATAACTCATAGTCTATAACTCTAGAGAACTTGATTTTAGTTAGGATAATTGAGAACATCAACTCCAAACTTTTTACACGCAAAATATTTCTTAAGCTAAAAAAAACCACCATGCCTAAAACAATTCTGATCACAGGAGCCTCGACTGGGTTCGGCCGACTCACAGCAGAAAAACTACATGCAAAAGGCCATACCGTATTTGGGACAAGTAGAAATCCTGGAAAACATCAGACGGATTTTACTATGCTTCCTATGGATGTCCGAGACGGCAACTCTGTGAATGCAGCTATGCAACAATTATTGAGTAGTGTGGATCGATTGGATGTAATTGTGAACAACGCAGGGATTACATCATTGGGCCCTGTAGAGGAACATAGTATGGAGGATGTACAGAATATATTCGAAACAAACTTATATGGTGTACACCGTGTTTTGAAAGCAACCCTACCACAATTGAGAAAACAAAAAAGTGGAAGAATTATCAATGTCACTTCTTTGGCAGGTCTTGTCGGCACACCCAACATGGGTCTATATAGTGCCACGAAGCATGCACTCGAAGGGTACACAAAGTCGATCGCCTATGAACTTGAACCATTTGGAATTGAAATTTTCTTAGTGAAGCCTGGAGAATATAAGACTGAGGTGATCAACAATGCTTCTAGATCCTCGGATAACATTGATGACTATAAGCTATTCAAGGAGCAGGTAGCAAAAGCTTTTGACCCCAATAAACCAGTCGATGCTCCAGGTCCTGTAGCTGATCTAATCATAAAACTCATAGAAGATAAGAAACCTAAAATGCATAACAGAATTGGCCCATTCGCTAATACTATACCTCTTATGAATCTTTTTCCTGGTACGCTCAAAAAGGTAACTAAAAAGGCATACGGAATAGAATAAGAAGTGAGGCGTATATGAAGGTCAAAACTAACAGGAACCACCCCTACTAAGATGATCAAAGAACGAAGACTTGATAAAGCTTACAAGCTCCTAAAGTCTCAAGATGGCACTATCTCTGAAATAACTTATCAGTGTGGGTTCAAGGAGGTGAGCTACTTCTCTAAACAGTTTAAGGAAGCATATGGTAAGTCGCCAAGTCAATTGCTTGCTGCTGGAGGATAAGACTGTAAATAGATCAGAATGTAAATTAGAAAGAATGTAGATTAAGTTTAAAAGTGTACTTTAAATCAACCATTACAACTTCTATTGAATATACTGATATTTAATATGCAATATTCACCTAAAGTATCCTCAGTAATCAAAGATGAGCTTAGGCAAAAATTTGTTTTTCAAATAAGCAGCATACTTTTAGTATTCAGTTTTTTTCTACCTCCGCTATATTCAAACCAAGATAGTTACACAAATGACAAAGTACTTTTATTAGACGAAAACATTGAATCTTATTTAAAAGGAGCTTTTGAATTAGAGAATTATCTGGAAATATTACCAGATGTAGGTCAAGACTATACTATTGAGGATATTAGATCTGATTCATTCGATGATAAGTTCACAAATGATCTAACAGGACTAGATAACCTTGAAAATTATAATGCAGTTTACTGGTTAAGATTAACTATTAAGTCAAAACTTAGCAATGATGAAAAATGGCTTATTAGTTTTAACAATCCAGAATTTACAGTCTATACTGCTGACGAAGTCTTTAGTTCAGGAACACACACAGATCGAAAAAAAGAAACTTCTATCTCTCATTACATTCCTTATGCTCCATTAATAATACATCAAGATGAAGAACTAGTATTATATATAAGAATTCGATCAAAAACAATGGCTAATACTGGTCATGCTTTTTTAGATCAACTTGATAAAACCTTTTTTACGGAAAACTATTTGATCCAATTTAATAATCGAGAAAAGCGGTCTTCTAATTTTATACTGGGAATAATGTTTACCGTCTTTTTTTATCATTTAATTCTCTTCTACTATAATAGAGAAAAAGTATATCTCTGGTTATCCCTTTTTGCATTAAGCTTCTTGGTCATTAATGGATATTACACTGGTCTCATTTTTGAATTATTTAAAGTCGATTATAGTAAAAATATTTTTGAAATATTTTATTTTTTAGTTTGGATTATTTATTTAACTATTGTCCCGTTTTATCATGCAATTTTAAATTCAAAGCAAACGCAACTTTGGTGTTACTACTTAGTCAACCTACTCGCCTCTTTAATTATTATAATTTCTTTTGCGCATATTATTATATTTCTAATTCAGGGTAATCTCATAAATATTAACGAGTACCATCTAATAAAAATCTTGCTATTATTACTTGTCGCGTTTAATCCAATTTTACTTATTACTTCTAGTTACGCCGCATTAAAGGGGAATAAAGATGCTCTATATCTAGTAGCATCTTTTAGTTTCTTATTAATCCAAGCGACAATGAATATTTACTATGCAAATTCATCAGTAGATAGTTCTATATATTTTTCTAGATATCTAGGTATGGCAGCTACCATGCTTCTTTTATCCTTTGGCTTAGCAAGAAAATACAGAACACTAAAAGATGAAAAACTAGAAGCCGAGATTCAAAAAGAAAGAGCTAAACAAGAAAAATTATTTCATTCGGCAGAAGCTAAAAGGCTTGAAGATCTTTCCCATACAAAAAACCAATTCTTTACTAATATCACTCATGAGTTTAGGACACCTTTGACTATAATTAATGGTTTAACTCAACACTCAGATCTACAAGAAGACAAGAAAGAAGTAATCCTAAGAAATAGTCAAAGTCTACTTGATCTGGTCGATCAAATTTTAACGATATCTAAACTTGATAGTGGGGTGATGCCATTGATAAATTCTGAGATCGACTTAGCTAACATGCTCAAAATATGGACAAGTTCATTTAGTTCTTTGGCCAGCAAGAAAAACATTAGTCTGAATTTTCATAGCGACTTCTCCCAGCTCAAATGCAGTTGTGACAAGGAAAAGGTAAAGACTATTGTAACGAATCTAATTTCTAACGCAATCAAATATACTCCCCAATACGGAAACGTATTGGTAGTATTAAAACTGGTAAAGAATAAAATAATTATAAGCGTCAAAGACAATGGTGTCGGTCTCTCAGAAGAAGAACAAAATAAGGTATTTGATAAGTTCTATCGTAGTCCATCATCTGATGTTGAAGGTACAGGGATAGGATTAGCTTTAGCAAAGGAGATGAGTAAGATCATAGGAGGAAAGTTGGGTGTAGAAAGTACACTTGGTCATGGTTCTACTTTTACATTAGAATTTGTTTTTGTACCTGGACTTACATTATCAGCACCGAAAGAAAACCCTAATGATCAAAAGTCGCTAACTATCGCAATTGATAATGATAGTAATGATCCGATGCTTCAGTCTACAGTTTTAATTATCGAAGATAACTTTGACCTTATAGAATTTATATCTGAGCTACTTAGTAAAGAATTTACAGTTATCACAGCAAGAAATGGTAAAAAAGGTTTAGATCAAGCTAAAAATAAGATACCCGATATCATCATTAGTGATATTATGATGCCTGAGATGGATGGCATAGAAGTCTGTTCGAATCTTAAAGCAAACATCACCACCAGCCACATACCAATAATTATGTTGACGGCTAAGGCAGACCAAAAATCTAAATTAGAAGGACTTGGTGTAGGCGCAGATATGTATCTCACAAAACCATTTGATGAACAGGAATTATTAGTTACGATTGAGAATTTACTATCTGCAAGAAAAAAATATCAACAGTACTACGCTGCTAACACGCCAAATGTAGATACATCGGATCCTGAGAATGTTTTTATCCATAAACTAGAAACCATCATCGAGCAAAATCTATCTGACGAAAACTTCACCATGTCACAGCTATGTGATATCCTACATCTAGAAAGAAGCCAACTATACAGAAAGGTCAAAGCACTAACAGGAACCACCCCTGCTAAGATGATTAAAGAACGAAGACTCGCTAAAGCCCACAAACTCCTAAAATCACAAAAGGGCACTATCACTGAAATAACTTATCAGTGTGGATTTAAGGATGTAAGCTACTTCTCAAAGCAGTTTAAGGAAGCATATGGGAAGTCGCCTAGTCAATTGCTTGCTGCTAAGTAAAGGGGAATTAGCCTTAGCATAAAGGCTGTAATGATCTATGGTGAAATTCTATCAAATTCAAAATTACATTTACATATAATTGTCAATCAATTATTTACATATTAAATTAATCATAAATGCAACAAATCTACCAAAATTAATAATCCCCATAATTACCAAATTTTGCCTCAAAACAAATAGTCTGTTGCACTACAGAACCTCACCTTAGTAGGGATAATTGAGAACATCAACTTCATACTAAGAACAATGACCATTAGCGCATTTAAACTCGATAAACACCGTACTTTATCTATCACGCATAGCAATGCCAAGTATCAAACTAGTTCAAAAAAATATGAAGATCAGCTAGAGCAAATCGTCAAAGGGCAACTAGGCAAAAACAAGTTCATCACAGAGTTTAGTTATATCGATAGTAAGTTTTGCTTTAAAAGAAATATCAAAGCGTGCCTCGGTTATGAAGATGAAGAGTTCACGGTCTATGCACTTAACAACGAGTTATCTGCACCTTTCCAAATAACACATCCTGATGATATCATGCATAAGCAACGCTATGATATGATCAGCTATTCGTTGGTTACCTCTGATTATAAGTTTGATGCGCTTAATGACTATGTGAAGATGTCATTTAGAATACTGCACAAAGATGGACATGTACTCAATGTGGAAAGATCAGTGTATCTATTTAGGATTAATGCAGAAGGGATCCCTCTCTCACAGTTATCGATCTGGGAGGTCTGCAATGCAATCAATCCATACGTCACTCCTAAATACTACACCAAGCATTATAAAAGTATAATGGATGATTTTCATAGACTTAATACCACTATACTAGGTATAAAATTTACACCGACAGAAAACAAGATCTTAAAGCTTAAGAAAGAATATATAAGCACTACTAAAATCCAAACTATCCTTGGAATGAATAGTAAAAGAACACTTGAAAAACACATCGAAAACATTCTCAAGAAAACAAAATCATTCGCAGAAAGTCAACATCTGAAATATACTATTTCTACAATTTATGAGGCATTGCACATTGCTGAGTCTTATGGCTTGATCAATTATGAGGGGAAAATTCCTACCTCGTAAGTTTACGTATATAATGTATGATTATCGCAAAATAACTTAGCACAATAAACTAAATGAATATGCACCGAGGAAACAGTATATCGAAAAGAGAACAACAAGTATTGAAACTAATCGCTCAAGAATATAGCAGTAAAGAGATAGCTAACAAGTTATTCTTGAGCGCACATACGGTTATGTCACATAGAAAAAACCTGATGCAAAAACTCATGGTCAGAAATGGTGCAGGATTAGTAAGAGAAGGTTTTCAGAGAGGGCTTCTTGAGTTTTAATTATTAAATACTTCACTCCAAAAGAAAATGCATCATTCAACTATGAACACTTCAAATTATTCACAAACTAAAATATTTTACCATGATAAAGACATTACAACAATATCTAGTCTCTCTCATTTTAATTGTATTACTATGTCCATTGAGCTATAGTCAGCATACGCATATTGAGCATGACTTCGAGGCATTGCGTCTTGACGGAATCGGTCCTTTTATTTCATTTTACGAGGGCACATCTTTAAAGGGATATTTCCAACACGCGGGTGCATATTTGGCTGTTATGAATGAACAATCAGGACCACTTTACTTTGGTACTGATTCACAATTCAAAATGACACTACTTGGAAATGGTAATTTAGGAATTGGGACTACTTCGCCAGATTACAAACTACAAGTAGATGGCAATATGCGCTTAAATGGCAACACAGATGGACTAGCTTGGACTTTTGGTATGAATGGCGATGCTATTATAAATCAGGGTAAATTATTTGTGCAGCAAAGAGTAAGTGATTTTAATTCTGGAATAGTAGTACTTAGTAATACAGATGCTACTGATACAGGAAGACTTTGGGTAAACTCTTCTACAGAGTCATTTAACATTCAACACGAGAATAACACCAATCAATTAGTATTGAGAAAAGATGGTGGTATTGGAATAGGAACACCAGGGAGTTCGTTTTATGGATTGTCTACACTGGCCAGTGGCACCCAAAGCATCGCAATAATTGGAGATAATCTAAGTGGAAACACTGCCACCCGTTATGGAATGTATGCTAGAGGTAGTGGTGCGACAGGAACAAATGCTGGAATTTGGGCGGAAGCATCTGGCACAGGTTCTACAAATTATGGAATTTATGCTAAAGCATCTGGTGTTATAGGCTCTACAAATTATGCAGGCTATTTCGCTGGAGATGTATATACATCAGGTAGCTATTTACCTTCTGATAAAAAGCTAAAAAATAAATCTACTCGAATTACTGGAGTTTTGAGTAAAATAAAACTTCTGGTACCTAGTCTGTATACCTACAAAGCTGCAGAATTTAAAGATCTAAATCTTCCAGATAATCCACAAGTAGGCTTTATAGCGCAAGACTTGGAGAAAGTTTTTCCTGACCTAGTGAAAGATGGTGCTCACTCATTAATTTCACAATCTCCAGATGAGCAACCAGAAACCATTAATTTCAAAGCTGTCAACTATGTAGGTATGATCCCCATATTAGCTGCTGGAATTCAAGAGCTCATAGAAGAAAACGAAAAACTGAAAAAAGAGATCAGTGCTCTAAAATCAAATGCAAACCACAATGATGAGATAAATGCATTAAAAGCAGAAATGGAGCTTATCAAAGCTAGAATTGATCAATAAATATCTAAACCCTTAACTATAATTTATTTTGATAGTCATGCTTCAACAAAGCAATAAGCATGGTTATCAAAAAATTTGATCTGATAGCTCAATGTCTAAAAAAGAAATTAAAATATTCTCAACATTCCATTAACAATCATTGAGATTTCGAGCTAGCAAAAAGCATACATCCCTTTGAAACGGAGTATAACATTTAAGAATACATGATCACTAATCTAATAAATAACAATAGAGTTTTTATCCACAAATCAACAATACAGAATTACAGAAAAAATGTGTTAGAAACCTATAAGTAAAGAATATCACAAGGTTGACAAAAAGGTTTTTTAAAAAATATTATCAATTTAAAAAGTAAAATAAAATGATATTTAATGAAAAATTAATTGCGAGAAATGCCATTGCAATATTTACAATATTATTTTTCTCTAATTACAATTGCTTAATAGGACAAGCTAACGGAATTGCCTATACCGCAGAGTATACAGGTACTTTTAATGATTATTATAATCATGAAGTCGATCCTTCTGGAAATGTAGTAAAAGGACTAACCACAGTGACGGGAGAAGGCACTCACTCTGTCCTGGGAAAAGTTACCACCTCTTCCATTGTGCACATTAATGAATTTTTTAAAAACTTGGTCGACTTTACTGAAACGGATCAAGTTGGAAATTCGCTTATCATCAGGGCAGTTGGCCGCGCTGGAACTGATGCTAAATCGTGGGGTGCTGATGGTATCATTACTGGAGGTACAGGAAAGTACTTAGGTGCATCCGGAACATACACAGTAAGCAGAGGAGTAGATGCAGATGGCAAGACTACATGGAGTGCTAAAGGAATAATTTACTTAATTGAAAATAATATTACATCCGAGAAAGAAGCCATTCGAAAAGTCATAGAAGATGAGACCAAATACTTTAGTGTCAAAGATTACGAAAACTATAGTAATACGCTCAACTATTCTGATGACATTGCTGCGTATTATGTCAACGAAGCAGGAGGCTTTGCTCTGTTTGAAGGAGAACAAGCGTGTAAGTCTGCAGCCAAAGCATACTTTGCTGACCCTAATTCTGATTACAATAAAAATGTACAAACATCAAATTGGAATATAAGGATTCGAGGAGATGTAGCATGGGCCACCTACGATGGTAAATCTGATTCTTGGGGCTCAAGAATAGATTCAAAACAAATCAGAGTATTAGAAAAAGTAAATGGTGATTGGAAAATTTCAACATTAGTTTCTATCCCAAATTTCAAGACAGCAAAACCTGTGATTAAAAGTAGCTACTAGCCATGAAAACATACATCGAACTATGGAAAGCCAAACCATCTTGGCTTTCCCTACCACAAGATCAGCGTGCTGATTACTTATCCAAAATGCAACCAAGTATTGGTTTCTTTCTGGAGAAAGGATCATCCATAATCAGCTGGGGAAAAAACACAGATGCTAGTGATCAGAAAGCAGACTATAACTGGTTTAGTATCTGGCAATTTCCTGATGATGGTGTACTGGCGGAGTTTGAAGCGTTGCTGCAAGGAGCTGGTTGGTATGATTATTTTGACCAGATCAATGTTGGTGGTGAGCATGTTGGGCCGGAAGAAGTGATTGCAGAATTGATAAATCTTTAAACTATGAATTTAAAAAACTTCTCTAATTCTAAATGAATGATTGCATAACTAATTGGAATTGCAGGACCCATTTTAACTGAACAAATTATTAAGCCTCATGTGGATCGTGAGATATGCCCAATCCAGTTACTAGAATTTATCCAATAAATATTTTATAACAAAAAAGAATTTCTCAGATGAAAAAATTAATTTATTTCAAAGCATTTGTGACTCTACTTGCATTGCAACTTTTATCTAACTCTACAAATGCTCAAAAGGTAGGAACATATTATATTCAATCCCCTTTAGCGGGAAAGTTCTTAGATCTTAAAGGAGGCAATACTAGTAATGGTACGGGATATCAAATTTATCCTTACAATGGATCAGAAGCTCAAACTTTTAGTTTGGAGGATGCGGGGTCTGGGTACTTCTATATTCGCTCAAAAGGAGGCAAGTACATTCATGTACAGAATAGATCAGATCAACCTAAAGCACTAGCATTGATATGGGAAGGAAAAGGAAATAACAATACGAAATGGATATTTCACCCTCTTGCAAATGGCAACTACTTAATACAATCACAAAAAGGAACATATTTAGATGTCCAAGGAGGTAAAAGTGATACGGGCACTCCAGTTTGGCTTTGGACTAAAAATGGCGGAAACGCTCAACAATGGATGTTAATAGATCATGCAAATAATGACAAGCCAACTTACCCAGGTGAAAAAGTTGAAGCTCCAGCTGTAGGCAGATTGAAATACATAAAAGATCTATGTCCTAATACCGCTGAAAAGCATTTAAAAAGTGGCAACAGGCATTTTGATGGTGAGGTTGATTTTAAAATAAAAGGACGAGTTTATATGAACCACCAAAAAACGCATGTCTATTGTGATATAAACTTAGACGCTAAAAGTAAAGCAAATGATACAAGAATAAATGCAGATTGGAATAGAAAATTAATTTATAGTGCCCCACCAAACCATCGTATTGTTGAATTCTTTAGGGAGTGTGGTCAACGAAATGGAACTTTCAACCACAAAGAGTGTAAGCGCGAGTCTTTTAATGGGGTGAATGTCTTTTCAGCTAACGGTGTCTTGCCTCCTGGAGGTAGTGAAGTAAAACCTATTAGTTATCATGATGGAACTCCAAAGACATTTACATTCACTGGAAGTCCATTTATTTTACAACAAGTAACTATAGTTGGCGATACAGGAACTGAAGATATAAGCGATGATAAAGATTGCCTCCACGATAGTAAAATTCAATCTCTATCTTATTCTCGAGGCGGAGCTGCAATTCAAAGCACAGTTGAAGGTGATTTACAAGTAAGGTTAGAAAAGATAAATTCTACTCCTTCAGGGAACAATTATACTTTAAGAATAAAAGAAATGAAAGCAAAGAAAGGAAGCATTCATAATGGTGATTGTAAACGACTCCAAGGAAACTTAGAAGTCAAATTATTAAATACTAGAAATAATGAAACGTATGAACCTAACAATGGTAATAAGTACCTGGTAAATTTTTCTGGTAGTAAAAAATCAGGTTTTGATCAAAGGAATCTAAAAACTTATAATACAAATACGCAGAGTTATATTCTATCCGAGTCAGAATTAGAGAATATAAGGTTGTCAATAAATAGTGAAATAAGAGGATGTCATAAATCTGGAGACTTTGCATCTGATTATCATTGCAATCTTCTATACAATAGATTTTACATTCGCCCAGGTTTAGAGTCCGTAAGTTCATGGAAGAGAAACAGTAATGGAGATAGAGAAATTGAAATATCATTGTCTTCAACCAATGACAAACATAATCATGTTTTAAACTTCATTCTTACTTTAAGTGATCGATGAGAATTCGCATAAAATGCTAATTTATTGAGCTTCATAAAAAACTAAATTGATGTTCATCTAACAGAAGCAGGCCTAACTGGAATCTTGAACATTCGATAAATATTATTTCCAATAAAATTTATAATTATGAACAACATCAAATATATTTTGTGCCTACTTTTTGTTGCACAAATTCTTGTTACTGGTTTTAGTCAAAATAAGGATTACAATATTCAAAGCAAAGACTTATCAAAACAAGCCCTTACAAGTAGAGATTTATATATGGCTTCTGCAGGTGAACCACAATTTAATAATTCTATGCTTGTTACTGCAAATATTAAAAGTCCAGATTTAAAATCATCTCAGAACCAAGTGGAATCTGTTTCACGTGAATCATCTAATATCCCTAGAAGAAAAATGACCAAGTTTGATCCAAAGAAACATGGGTTTAACTTCGGTAATAACGGCTTCAAACCATACTTAGGAGATGGGGGAAGCATTTCTATTGATTTTAGTGGTTTTTGTGGTGGGATGACTTATACTGCTGGTGATTACTATTATAAAAATATTGGAAGACCTGATCAGGATTACACTCCAGCCCCAGGAACAAATCTGTACAACTATATTTATTCACGGCAATCCACATCAATAGAAAATATATCTGGTCAAATAGTAGAATATAACTTTAATCCTGAAGGTGCCAGAAATAAGCAATTTTGGGGCTGGGCTGTTAATGAAAAATTACGCCAGTTAGTCAACAACATTGATGCAGGTAAGCCCACCCCTATTCTAATGCTGAGAGTGGACAAAGGTCCAGCGGATAATCATTGGGTAATGGCAATTGGATATGATTTAGGAGGATACAAGTGGGGAAAAGAAAATGATCCTAATGTAAATAACATTAAGATTTTTATTTCAGACCCCAATCATCCCAGAAAATATATGGCATTAATGCCACGGAAAGAAAAATGGGATTTAAAATATGGAACATATGACATGACAAATGATAAATTCCTTATTGAGGAAGCAAACTGGAATTGTCGAAGTTTTCATCCAAATACTAATTTTGCACAAAGTGTTACGACTCCACCAAAAATTAAAAATTTACGGACAGGAGGGTCTGATTTAGTGTACCAATTAGTTGCTCAACTAAGAACAGGGGGAGATGATCTTCGTGGAGGTAATGATCAGGTAAGTTTCAGAGTAAAATACAGCGATGGTAAAGAACAGCTATTTAAAAATGCAAACTTAAGTCAAAGATGGCCAAGTGGAAGTATTGTGAATGTTGTACTTCCCTTAAGAACTCCTCAAAAACTATCTGCGATTAAAAGCATTGAGCTTTCAACAAATTTTGGAGGCGGAATTAGCGGTGATAATTGGAATCTTGATTATATAAGTACAAATGCTTATTCATTAAATGGGAAAAAAACACATAACATTATAGAACCGCAAAGTGGGGAACCATGGAAACGATTCACTGGAGATGATAAGCGGACGGAGTTAAGAAGCAAATACTACAAGCCAACTAATAATAGCAACTCAAACACAGGCACATCAAAACAATTAATATCAATTGATATTTCTGAGATAAAAAATGTAATTCATAATAATGATTGTACAAGAATACAGGGTAAGATTATCGTGAAACTGTTTAATACAGTTACTGGAAAAGAGTATTCACCTATTCAAGGAGCGAATACACTAATAGATTGGAAAGGAAACAAAACCAAAAACTTTAAACATAGAAAATTTGAATCTATCCCAACCAAAGAGGTACGATTTAATATTGATAAAACTGCATTCCAAAAAGGACAATATAGAATAGAAATTCATCCTAACCAACTAAAAAGTTGTCATAAATCTTGTGACTTTTGTAGTGGATATCATTGCAACGTACGATATCAAAAAGCAAGTATAGCTGGTAATAAATTACAGAGAAAAAATAATAGACTATCAAATGCTAAACTATTAATGTTGGCGACAAACAAAGGAAAGAAGGATAATCATACACTGACTGTAAATTTAGTGGTCACCAGTGGTTGATGATTTGGTTCTAGCTTGCTAAGATTACAAATGAAAAAATCACACGTAATACTCTTTACGATAAAAACACAACACTAATATAAAGAATTGGTCATGTGTACATGAATGAAAATAATAGTCGATAGTCATCAGATATATGAAAACTCAGCATAGTTCCGATGACTTAACCCTAGATAATAATTTGAATAAACAATATTTAGGTGATGATCTTTCAAGAGAATAATTAAGCAAATTTTTACAAAAATTTATAAAATGTTTTGGTCGATATATATATCAGTAATTCTATTCACGTTTTTTACTTCCCTATTGTATTCACAAAAGGCAGGAAGCTATTACATTCAAACCGTTGAACCCAGTAGTCGATGTCTGACAATTGATGATAATAAAAATACCGAAGATGACTTTGCATGGATAGCACCATCTAATAATTCTAGTGCTCAAGTATTTACCTTAGAGCCTGCAGAAGATGATTCCTTCTATTTAAAATGTTCCAATGGACTCTATCTGAGTATACAGTCAGGCCATTTGACAAATGAATCGACCTTACAAATTCGGCCAAAAGAAGATCAAGATTATTTTAAATGGCTCTTTATAGAATTTCAAGAGGAGTTCGTTATTCAGTCAAAAGCAAGAAGCTCTATTGAAATTTCAACACCAATAGATCAAAATAAAGCTTATGTCATAACAAAGGGTTTTAGTAATGGTCTGCAGCAAAGGTGGAAATTAAATCCAGTTAAACAATTTTTTGCACAGCCCTTGGTTGCTGTAGCTGCTCCAATGAAAAAAAATACTCAAACAGGGCCTAAAATTTATGAGGTATCCGCAGGAATTAATCATATTAATCATACCAAGCATAATAATGATTGTCGAAGACTGCAGGGCAAAATCATCATTGATATTATAAACAGTCACATTAGTTCACCTTGTGAGCGCATAATAAAGCCAGGAATCAATGAAGCGTCTATCTTATTGGATTGGTCAGGCAATTTAAAGAAAGATTACAAGGTGCGAGAAATACCCGACGATCAACCTATGACGGATGAGCCTTTTTTCGCAGTACATAAATCACGTTTGGATGATGGTAAGCTCTTTGTAAGACTAAGGTCTAATATTCAAGGCTGTCATAAAGGAGGAGAAGGTCATTTTGACTACAATTGTGATATCGATTATTCTGGGACATTCAATTTTGATTTAAGTCATTTCAAAAAGAGGGTAGGTCATGAAGGAGCCGTTTTATTCGAAGGTGAATTACCTATTAAGGCGAAAAAAAATGGAAGAGCAGATCCTCATGTTTTGACTCTTTTTGTCACGCTTTTTTACAATGAGTAAAAGTGATTAGATAAAAGCTAGCTACCACCTGAAGTAATGAAGAATTAAATGAAGAACTACAAAACAACATAGAACACCCAACCTTATGTCTTGCCCATGCAGGCCTTTTCGCGAACCACTTTTGCTTGGGAGTTCAGCATAAGGCTCTTTAGCTCGCGTTCTTCAGCTTTACTTGACGAATCTCCTATCCTAGCTGTAGCAATATATATTGATCAATAAAAATTAAGTTGCGCTTAACTTAAAAGCCAATAGCACATTCCCTTCCTTCTCTGCAAACTTTGCATAGCCCGATGTTATAAAGAGTAGGTCACCAATAATAATCGGCCCATCAGAATCAATAGCTCCTCCAAATGCTTTTACTCCATTGACTGCTTCGTAGTCCCTCTTGGTGTCATATGACCAAAGTTCTTTGCCACCCTTGGTTGCATAAGCTTTCATATACCCATCTAAGGTACCTCCGAATACTACTTCAGGAGTAAGGGTAATTGCTGCTGATAGTCCTGGCCCACATCCTCTTAAGGTTAATGGTGGACATCTGTCTTCCTCGATTGTAGACCACAGTAACTTCCCGTCTGATATCTGAAGCGCATGCATGCCTGGAGATTTTGGTTTATCCTCATGAAGATCATAGGGCCCCCTATCGTTTATAGGAACATATAAAATATTTTCGTCCGTAGCCATACCCCAATGTATACCTCCCATAGTTCCGCCCCGCCCTACTAGGTTTTGCCAGATTATCTGTCCTTGATTATCAGGGTCAAGCGCATAAACATATCCAGACTTTTGACCCGCTAAGATCAAGTCTCTACCTCCATGACGGACTAAGATCGGCGGTGCTCCAAAATCTGCATCAGGACCACTCTCCTCTGGACAATTAGCACGGGAAGTCAACGTAACACAAGCACCGTTCCATGCATCATCTGACATGGTCTGCTGCACCCACAACACCTTACCATCAGCCAATGAGAATGCCATAATTGCATCACTAGTATTAGTCACTGGGCGTGTGTAGTTTTCGCCAGTCCCTACATACAGACATTGCCTGGCAGTATCTATAGTGACAGCAGTCCAGATAGGAGCGCCAGAAGGGCCTAGTATGGGAACATCTTCACTGTTTTTTCCTTGCTCACCCGGCAGCTGGCGGATGGTATGTGATTTCCAAATCTGCGAACCGCTATTGCGATCTAAAGCAACCATGGCACCTCTAAAACTACAGCATGGATAATTTTCATCGATTGCAGATAAGATCTCTGTGGATGATACTGGAATATAAAGACGATCGTCTAACAAACTTAACGTACCTGTAATAGTTGCTGCAGGATGATCATCTACTTTAGTTTTCCATAGTAGCTTTTTAGATTGTAGGTCTAGGGCATAAACGTTAGCACTAAAATCTCCAAAGTATAGTTGCTTTGCCTTTCCTGATTCATCTCTACCAATCACTAAGGCACTTCGTATTTCTTCATCTGCCTGATAGGTCCACTTAGTACAGCCTGTGTTTTTATCAAGTGCATAGATCGTACCGGTCTGACTTGCAGTAAACAAAGTATTGCCATCTAGGGTAGGCTGCACCCGAGCCCTAGAAGCATTAGGGAATGCAAATACCCAATCTAGTTCTAATTGGGCTACATTGGTTTCATTTATTTTTAAGTCTTCTTGAGCATAGTAACGTTGGTTTCTAATTCCTAATCCCCAATTATCTATTTGGTTTTTAGCGACCTCTTCTTCTTCATTTTCACATAGTCCTATCGTGAATGATGCTGTAGTACTAGATTCTTTAATTTCTGAAATGTATTTAGCCAGGTCTTGGTGCTGCTTGTCGGTAAGCATTGATGCTTGATTCTGCATCACACCATATTTTAAGGCATGTACGATTGCTTCTTGAGAGAGCAATTTTAAGGCTGCTGTGGTGGGTGCTTCCGGGCTTCCTCCTCCATGACAAATAGCACATCTAGTATCGAATAAGGTTTTTGCATCTAGATTAGTAGTTATCGTTTCCTTCTGCGGAGTAAGTAGTTTCTTACCTACAAAAAAGACACCTACTACAAAAATAAGCAATAGAACTAAAATAATTTTAAAAAATACTTTCATTAAAAATTCTTCAAGGAGTATTTAGAGTCTTCATCAATTGCTTGCCGCAACGAAAAAAAATTACCATCTGGGTCCTTTGCAAATACACTCCAAAAATCATCTACTTTCTGAGGCTCACTTATAAACTCTATTCCATGCTCTTGTAACCTCGCGTATTCCTTTTGAATGTCCTCGACTTCAAAAGAGAAATTATAACCTAGATCCGTTAATTTTCTTTGTGTTGTTATTGCTGGTGTTGCAGGATTAACGTACTGCATAAGCTCTAGTTTCTTACCCTGGCTGTCTAAACCAAACCAACCTGCATCGAATGCTAGATTATCCCGATCTCCGATCTCATCAAATTTTGGATTGTCTTTATAACTACCCACTCTATATGGCTTAATCTCTAATACTTTTTCATAAAAATCTAATAATCGTGATAGATCAGGACTTATCAAGGCTACTTGTGTCATCCACATGGGATTAGCTTCTGCAAACTCGGACCCTATCTGTAGTTTTATTAATGTCGAAGACATTTGCTCTAACTCCACCATGTTACCTTCTGGATCGTGACCATAAGCGTAGGTTACACCATAGCCCCCAAGGTCAATCGGATCATCGCCTCTGCTCAACATTTCAATGCCTGCCTTTTTAAAACTTTGATAGCCTGATTTTGTATCTGGTGATTGATAGCAAGTATGCGTCATACCGGGTCCTTCTGGTGGCATTTTGCTTAGGTCTCTATCTTGCTGATTCTCAAACTGAGTTAACTCCAAGAGCATGTTTGGCCCTTTTAAAATGGCTCTTTCGTAGACCATACTATCCTGACCATAGAGTTGATTTACCGATTTATTATTTTGGATCATACTTCTGTCCAGCAAATCAAACCTAGTAGCAGATTGATAAAAAGCTAGCATTACATCTAGATCCTTAACAGTAATCCCTACATGATTAAACCCTATGATACTCGTCTCAGAATCTTGAATCGCTGGTCTAGGGTAAAGACGTGCACTGATTTTAACATAGAGATATAGGCCTACTACCAGAAGCAAAGCAGTAAAAAAGAGTAAGGTATACTTAAATATTTTGGATTTCATATTAGACTTGCGATGTCTAATAATACGAAAATCTAAGAACTACAAGACAACATAGAGCAACCTACTTTATGTCTAGCCCACTCTGGTCGCTTAGCAAACCACTTTTCGTTCTTTGGTTGATCTGCATAAGGAGATTTTGTTAATTGATATAACTCATCTATTATCGAGTAATCGCCATTGTCGGCAGCATCGATCGCTAGTTGAGCCATATAATTTCGGAGCACATATTTAGGATTTACTTTGTTCATCGCTTGCTTACGATCCTGATCATTGATATCCTCTTTTGATAATCGATTTAAGTAAGCCTTAAACCATGATTCCCATTTTACTTTCTCCTCACCAGTTAATGCTGTCTGATTATAGAAAGCTTCTCCTACCCGTACTAGAGCTTGATCAGTATTATCGCTGCTAGTTACTTCAGACAAAAGTCTGTAAAATATAGTCATATCTGTTTCTATGAGTTCAAGCGTTTCTTCTAACTCATTTATCAATTTAATATCAACACTTTCCCTTTTCTCCAATCCTAGTTTTGATCGCATCATATCATTGTATGCTGTCGTATATTCTTTTTTGAATCGACCGAGTCCGTCTTCTAATGGTTTAGCATCTTCGATTAATAGCATAAGTGCATTTGCCAATTGATATAAATTCCACAATACAATAGGAGCTTGATTACCAAATCTATATCGCTTGCCATTTCTATCTGTGGTATTAGGTGTCCAGTTTCTTTCATATCCCTCTAACCAACCATATGGACCATAATCAATGGTAAGCCCAAGGATCGACATATTATCTGTATTCATCACACCATGTACAAATCCGACTCGCTGCCACTCTATGACCATCTTCATCGATCGATCTACGACCTCATTAAAAAAAGCTATATAACCTTCCTTCGTACCGGGTATGATCTCTTTAAAGAAATGTTTAATCGTATAGTCCGTAAGTAGTTTAAGATTCTTAACATCCTTCCTACTTGCGAATATTTGAAAATTTCCAAACCGCAAAAATGATGGTGCCATGCGGCATACCACAGCACCTTTCTCCAATGCTGGATTACCATCATACATCACATCTCGCATCACCTCATCTCCTGTCAAGCATAGAGAAAGTGAACGTGTAGTAGGTACTCCCAAATGAAACATCGCTTCGCTGCATAGATGCTCTCTAATCGATGATCTCAAAACTGCCAATCCATCTGCTGTACGAGAGTAAGGCGTCTCCCCTGCCCCTTTGAGTTGTAATGCCCATCGTTTATTCTCATGCTCTACTTCGAATAAATTAATTGCTCGGCCGTCTCCCAACTGTCCTGCCCAATTACCAAACTGATGTCCTCCATAGCACATGGCAAATGGATTTGTTTCAGGCCATACGGAATCACCTGAAACTAGGTTTAAAAAATCTGGAGTATTAGAAAATTCAATATCCCCACCAATGGAAGAGATCATTTCATCAGACACATGCAGCAACTTTGGATCGCTAGGTTTGCGTGGGGTTACAAAGGAATAGCATGAATCATACACTTGCCTCCTCTGGTTACTAACCACCTTATCAGCTGGTAGTTCTTTGTTGAATGTATCACTGATCTTCAAATTGGTCATGAGTGTGTATTGAATTCTCTAATCTACAGTTATACTTTGTCTATAACTGCCAGTAGCATTATGGACTATTATATGGTATTTACCTTTCGGTAAATACAAATTAACTTTTTCATCTAATCCATTTATTTCACTAACATCATACGGTGTAGACTGTTCAAAAGTTTGATCAGTAGAATAAGCAAATACCTGTGTAGGATATGTTAAATTTAAGGAAGATAGGTCCAACTCTAGCTTTTCTTTGCCTTCAATAAACCAATCTGCTTTTCCGCTAGTGAATCTTGTCCTCGGATGAAAGATCATAATATCATACCACGATGGTTCTTTAGGATCTTTAAAGCTTTGACCTTTAGAATCCAAATAAACTTGTGATACTTCCGGAATAATGTTCTGATATAACTGATCTTCGAATCTCCTTTCACTTCTCTCTATGAAGTAGGTCTGATTGATGGTCAATGGATCTGTATTCATAACCTCTTTGATTCTACCTGCCAATGCAAATTCCCAATAGGTTTTCGTCTCTGTTTCCTTAATATGATCATAACCACATAGGACCAAAGTTTTTCCATTTTTACCTCGCACAAAATTGGCAATATTTTGAGCTCCTTTCTTTTCTCTTTCTCCACCAGTATCTTCATCATAATTAAATATTTCATAGCCACATGCAAGTGCTTCTCTCATCATCTCTGCATATACTGGAGCTATGGTCAGATATCTATTATTAAGTTCTTTAAGAGTCGTTATCGATGTCTGATTCCCTTTGCCCAATCCCTCTAATGCCAGATACTTATAATCTAGTTTTGAAAGATCCCGCAGGAAGGTCTTAAAAAAATGAAAATGATACGGAAAATAATGTGCTTCATTAAATAAGATAATTTCATGTGATCTTGCTTTATCCAGGATGTAGGGTCTAGCATCTGAAGCAACAAATGATCCAAAAGATCTATCGATGCTGTCTTGAGCTAATGTGGGTACTTCTTCTCTTTCGATATCTAATGCTTTAAGCGCTTTTTCATGTTCATTGACCAGATTGTATTTGATTGCCCAAGTCCCTCCATCCTTGGTAGCCTTGAGATAATAATCAATCTCTGCATTCATCTTATAGACCGTATTTTTGAAGTCGATTTGCTCGAACGAATGATCTTGTTGGCAACTTAAACAAATTATCAAGACCAAAAAAGATATCTTTTTATTGATCATCTTACTTTGCAGTTTTCTTAGCTCCTAAAACTGATAAAGCAACTCCTCCTAAGACCAATATCGATGCAATTACAAATGTCAATGTAAGTGATTCATTAAGAAATAACATCCCTCCTGCCATAGCGATTATCGGAACGGTAAGTTGAGAAACTGCTGCATTAGAAGTATCCATAGAAGGGAGCAATTTATACCACAGTGCATAACCAAGCGCTGAAGTGACACCACCCGATACTATGGCTAAGCATAACCCACGCTGGGAGATCTCCATATTCCCTATTGAAAGCAATGCCAGCAAAGCTATCGGTAAAGCAAACAAAAAATTCAGCATGGTAGCTCTAAGAGGATCAGTAACTAACTGCCCTCGCAAGGAATACAAACCCCAACCTACTGCAGCTAAGATCATCAATCCCGCTCCTTTGATATCAATACTGATCTCCCCAGGTTGCAATAAATAGACCAACCCTGAGAAAGCAATAATTGCTCCTAGCCATTGCAATAATCGTGGTTGTTGTCCTTTTAAAATGGCTCCAGCAAACATGGTGATCTGTACACCTCCAAAAAGTATCAATGCGCCTACACCTGCATCTAGCGTGATATAAGCGAATGAAAATCCTAACATATACGCTGATAGTCCCGAGACCGCCCGTAGGTCTGGTTTCCAACTCAAACTCTTAAGCTTACCCTGAAACATCAATAAACAAACTAGCACGACGACTCCACTAGCAATCCTGATACTTGCAAAACTTGCTGGGTCTATCGTTTCACTTGCGAGGGCCATTCGATTGAGTACTGAGTTAGCTGCGAAAGCAACCATCACAAGCGAAACACCTAAAAATATTCTCATCAACTAACTTTCCTAATTGCTACTGGATGACCATTGAATGCCATATTATATGATAGGGGATCTAGTCTGAGATGATCCATCAATTCATTTACATTCACACCTTCATCTTGCTTAGCTACTTCAAGTTTTACTGACTTACCTAAGTGCCCCCAACCATGTGGAATGCTGACTGTTCCAGGCATGATATCCTCCGTTATCTCAGCTGCTATCTCTAGAGCTCCCTGTTCTGTAGATACTTCTACTACCTCTTTATCTACTACCCCTATTTGATCGGCATCGTCTGGATGCAGCATTACCGTACACTTCCTACTACCCCCAGATAGTACGGACAAATTATGCATCCAAGAATTATTACTTCGTAGGTGTCTTCTGCCTATGAGTTTGAATGGATACTTTTCAGAAGATAGAGGTTCTAATAGCTTTGACACTTCTTTCATTTCGTTCTTAAAAAGCGCTGGCACGAGTTCTATCCTTTTATTCTTAGTAAAGAGCCTCTCTGGAAAAACTGATGTTAGCTCAGATAACTCTATTCCTTCTTTTACTTTTTCTATTCGCTTTAAGCTCAAGCCATCCTTCCTCAATAATCTACCGCCCCAAACACCATAAGGACCAGTTTTTAATGCCAGATCTAATTTAGTTCTTGGATGCATTTTGGAAGTAAAATAATTTTTGAACCGAGCAAATATATTTCCAGTAAACAATCTTCTCTGTAATTCACTCATGATCTGATAATCATATCGTTGTTCACTGGATATAGAAACCGGTGCAGGACTAAACTTAGTTGTGTTGCGAGTAGCAACCATATGCAGCACAAACGAATAATGCATGGTCTCTAATCCTACTGCAGGAGGCAAAATAATATCAGCATACTGCGTGGTCTCATTGATATACATATCCACAGCAACCATGAATTCAAGATCGCCGAGAGCTTTTTCTACCAACTTAGAATTAGGTGCAGATCGTGCAGGATTACCTGCAATGCTGACAAACCCTCTTATCTGACCTTCCCCTGGAGTTAAGATCTCATCTGCTAATGTGGCTGTAGGATATTCTCCTACTATCTCACCATAGGACCCAACTCTACTTTCATATCTAAACATCTTAGACTCATGCGCCATAAGCGTCACATAATCTATTGCAGGCAAAGTGAAAAGCAATCCACCCTTAGTATCTAATTGTCCTAGCAGGATATTAATACAATGGATCAACCATTGGCAAAGTGTACCGTAGCTTTGGATATTGATACCCAGACGGCCATAAACCACACTATGTTTGTATCCCAATAGATCATCAACGATCTTGTTAATGTCTTCTGCTTTTATTCCTACTTTCTCTGCTACTGCTTCCTTTGTATAGGGTTTCGCTATTGATTTCAATTCCTCTAAATTGTCTGACAAGTCAATACATTTAGAGCTCACAACTCCATCTCTCTTAATTATCTCATTAATAATACTAAGCAATAGAAGAACATCAGTCTCAGGTCTTATAAAATAATGTTCGCTCGCCTTTTTTGCCGTCTCTGTTTTACGTGGATCGATAACTACGACTTTACCACCTTTAGTTTGGATGTTCTTTATCTTGCTTCTGATATCAGGCGTAGACATAAAACTGCCATTAGATGCCAAAGGGTTAGCACCAATGATCAATAGATGATCTAAGTTCTCTATATCTGGCACCGGCGCTAACATAGCATGACCAAACATCATTTGATTGACCAAAAAGACCGGCACTGAATCCAGACTGTGCGACGCAAATCTATTTTTTGTGTTGATCGAGTTGATGGTATCATACAGTGTCAGTGCAGTACCTGTATTATGAACTGTAGGATTACCTGTGTAGGTACCTATAGCGTCGTTACCATATTTTTTCCTTATTTTCTTTAATTCTCTTTCTACGGTTTCATAAGCCTCTTCCCATGAGATGACTTCCCATCCATTCTCAGTTCTCTTAACTGGTTGTTTTAATCTATCCTTATCATAGTGTAGGTCTTTGAGTGCTGCGCCTTTTGGGCATATATGACCTTTGCTATAGATATCTTCATCGTGCCCTTTGATGGATAAGACTTCATTATCTTTTACTTCTATCGCTAAACCACACATTGCTTCACATAGATGACAAGTTCGATATTTAGTAGTGCTAGACATTTAGTTTTAAGTTGACTGATTATGAATTCTAATAATTCAATTCTTCTTCATCAGTTCTTTCCAAACTGCTCCAGCCTTTGTTGGTTTAAAACTCCAATCTTCAATCAGCATAGGAGACCACCTAGGATCAAAGACCCAAACCACATATGATATTCCCTTCTTTGCCGCATAATCTAAGATGACTTTGGGATATTGACCATCATCGATCACTGGGATGTGTGCACCTTTCTCTCCCTCGCCGCAAAAACCTATTTCCGTTAAGATGACAGGATATTTATCAGCTACATATCCCCAATCAGCTTCCCACTTAGCTTCCCAAGGTTTTTTTCTTTTTTGTGGATAAGGATGACTTACGTAGCCTATGCCATCTGCTTGTATCGGATGATCAGCAACATTAGATAATTCGTATGCCCAGTTAAACCCTGCTACTAATGGAATGTTCTTGGCACCATTTGCTCGAATCAATGCTATCAACTCCTCCATGGTAGATTTCCATTGTTGCCAACTGATCTTCCCAAACTTCTCGGAGGCTGTGGTTGGCTCATTAAACAACTCAAAAAATGCTACTGTAGGATCATCTCCATATTGCACAGACATATCTCTCCAAAAATTGAAAGTCTCTGCTTGCGTAGTGATGTATCCATCTCGTTGGAATATTTCTGTTCTCAGATTTCCTATGCTATGCCAATCCAAGACCACGTAGAGCCCTGCAGTCTTTGCCATAGATACTCCTTTGTCAATCAACTTGATATACTCTTCCTTACCTCTTGAGCGCCATGCTCTTGGATGGATAGGAAATCTTACTAGATTGGCACCCCAACTTTTTACTTCATTAAGGTATCTCTGATTCCATTGGCCATCCTTCTCTAACTTATCAGGATCACTTGCGTTAAGTCCTTGGAAGGTTACTTCCAACCCAGACTCATCGACGAATGAATTTCCTTCAACCTTGATCCATTGCAGATCGCTATCTTGTGCGTAAAGAAAATTCCCTAAGATTAAACTAATGGTTAATAGATAAATCTTCATAAAAGGTAAGTTAATCATCTTATATATACCAAACTCAATTAATAGGATAAATTTCATAGAAGCTCCTATAGAAAGAAATGATTAAGATATATTTATATAATGAGTCTTCGTATTGTATACTTTGGAATCCTACTATTTGGATGCGTAAATATTTCTGCTCAAAATAAAATATGTGCGACTATTGATAAATATGATCCTGAAAATCAATTAGAATCTTCGCATAATGCCATTATCCAAATAAACCAAACTGTACTTGAAAGAATTATTTGGTTTGATGGTGAATCAGTTGATTCTTCTTTTTTCGGCAGGCCAGTCTTTTACGGGGAAACTAGCACATTTAATGATAGCCAAGGAGCTCGCTATAGGATAACACAAGGAGCAGAAGAGGAAGGGTGCTTTGAAAACCTAAGGGAACAACCGTGTAAAGCGCTCCTCCCTAATTCTTTTCGATGCAAAACAAAAACAGAAAGTCAAACAGGCTTCTGTTGGAAACATTAGTGCTATCTTATTATTCATTGTGAATAAACAAAAGCACGAATCCAAAAATGACCGATAGTAATGATCGTATTTTATCGATAGACATAATGCGAGGATTGACTTTGTTCTTAATGTTATTTGTCAATGATCTCTATAATCCAGGTGCTCCTGAATGGATAGTCCATACCAAAGCACAAGACGATGGCATGGGATTAGCAGATTGGGTATTTCCTGGATTTCTTTTCATGGTTGGCTTATCCATTCCATTTGCATTTAAAGCACGCAAGTCTGAAGAAAAGTCTACTTCTCAATTATTAGTGCACATTTTGATAAGAACTTTTAGTTTGCTTTTCATAGGCGTTTTTTTAATGAATCGATTTTCCATCAATGAAGAGCTTACAGGTCTAAATCAGAATCTATGGGCTATCCTAGCTTATCTAAGTGTATTCCTAGTTTGGAACAATTACCCAAAAGATTCTTCTTCGAACCGCCCTTATCATTACTTAAAATATGTTGGAGTATTAGGTCTTATATTACTTGCAGTAATTTTTCGCTCTGGCGAAATCAATAACCCAGGATGGATGAGTATAGGTTGGTGGGGTATTCTTGGACTTATTGGCTGGGGATATTTTGTATCTGCAACTACTTACTTGATCTTTAAGGATAGGATCATCGCGATCGTACTTGCTTGGTTATTTTTTATTCTTTTGAATGTTCTTTCACAAAATTCCTTGTTGGATTTTCTTGATCCTCTTATTCCGATCTTTGGGGTTATCATAAGTGGCAATGTTCCTTCGATAGTTCTTTCAGGTTTGTTGATAGGTACACTTTTAATGAGGCACAAGGAAGATCATAAACGATTTTTAATACTATGCTTAGGCGTTGGTATTATTTGCATTATTGCAGGATTCGTATTGAGAAATTGGTTTATAATTTCTAAGATCATGGGAACACCATCTTGGGCGATGCTTTGCAATGGTTTAAGCATGATCCTATTTGGCTTGCTATTCTACATCTTGGATATTAAAAAGTGGAAAGTATGGAGCAAGCTATTTCTTCCTGCTGGGCAGAATTCATTGACTACCTACCTAGCTCCTGATATTATTTATTTCAGTATTTGGCTATCTGGAGCGAGTATTTTGTTTTATAAACAAGCAGATCATGCATGGCTAGCCATCGTGGGATCTTTAATCTGGGCATCAGCTATGATAGGATTCGCAGCCTTGCTAGCAAGATTGAAAATTCGTCTCAAACTTTAGTTAACTTTATTTAGCGCTTTATAAAGTGATATACATTATTAAATCACTTCAATTACTAGTCATGAAATACATCTTACTCCTTTTAACTGCTTTTTGCTTCAGCTCTTTAACGTACGGACAGGAACCACTACCCATCAGAGGCCTAGCCATAGCAGCACCCGACAAGGACAATTTAGATAGATTCGTGAAATTTATAGATGAGGAATTATCTACACGCAAGATTAATACGCTCATTCTTAGGGTAGATTATAAATACACATACCAATCCCACCCTGAGCTAGCACGAGAAAACGGTCTGACCTTAGTTGAGGTAAATAAGCTAGTTGATATCTGCAAAAAACATGACATAGATCTGATTCCTCAAATAAATTTACTGGGTCATCAATCATGGCATTCTAAATTAGAAATGCTGCTGCAAGTATATCCTGAGTTTGATGAAACTCCTCACATCGAATTACCTGAAAAATATGAATGGCCAAATGATGATGGACTTTACTGTAAAAGTTATTGTCCGCTTCACCCGGAAGTACATGAAGTGGTCTTCGATCTGGTGGATGAAATCGTAGATGCGTTTCAGGCAGATGCGTTTCACGCTGGTATGGATGAGGTTTTCTATATAGCCGATGACAAGTGCCCTCGATGCAGCGGTAGAGACAAGGCAGAACTCTTCGCTGGCGAGTTGACCAAAATCAGAAATCATCTTGCTAAGACTGACAAGAAACTGTGGATCTGGGGTGATCGATTACTTGATGGAAAAACTACGGGCTTAGGGATGTGGGAAGCTAGTATGAATAACACCCATAAGGCGATTGATATGATTCCTAAAGACATAATGATATGTGATTGGCACTATGAGAAGGCAGAGCCAACTGCTGCCTATTTTGCACTTAAGGGATTTGATGTGGTCAGTTGTCCCTGGAGAAAAGGAACAGTGGCTCAAGATCAATTAGCCTTAATAACTTCACTGCGCAACAACTCCAATGATGAGATAACTGGACATCTCAAAGGCATGGTACATACTTGCTGGAGCGGTGTTAGTTCTTTCTTGGATCGGTTTTATGCTCCGTTGGACACTTCCAAAGTTGATGATGCAGTTTGTTTTCGGATGTTGTTTGGGGAGTGAGCCAGGTTAACTCCTCTCTGTAACTTTGTGACATCTCTCCTCTTTCAAAGTAGAGACCGCTTTTGTTTGGCGACCTTCTTTATGTTTTTTAAATTCTTTTGCAGAGGAATATAAAGCATCGGCTCAGAACTTATAAAATGGGATAAACTAATTCTAGTAAGGACTACGAGACCTAATACAAAGGCCCCTCTTCCATCAATAACTGAAGACCCGATTTGTTTTTCCGAATGGCTTCGAGCACAACTTCATTGATAGGCGTATTCATGAGGTAGCACTTTTTTAGTTGATCTAATGCCAGCACATTCAACAAACCTTCATCAGTAAGCGAAGTATTAGATAGATTCAAATTTTCGAGACTAGATAGCTCCTTCAAATATACCAGACCTGTTCCTTTTATCTTTGTTTGCGGTATTAGAACTGATCTCAAGGAATTCATTTGAGCAATATCGTATAGGGCATCATCCGTGATCTCTGAGCCAGGCAATGAGATCTTACTATACATTTCTTTATATTCTAACAGTTCTTTAATGGTTTCGTCATTCACGGATTTGGGTGGCATGAGCATGGATACGGCGAATTTTTTTGACTCTGATTCCTTATCAGGTTCTATGGCCAACCCCAACTCCTCTCCAAATGACTTCAACTCTGCAGCGAACTTATCGAACTCCTTGGCATCTCGTGCTTTGAGTCTTTCTGATTTGTAGAGGCTAGGCAAATATCTATTGATAAGGGATTGAGTGTTCGGGTCGCTAGGACCTTCTCCTAAGATGTGTTCTGCAGATGCACCTTCCTTGATCCACCATTCAAGGAGGTCTATCTCATCCTGACTTAGCCCAGGCTTGTTGGACGGTGGCATTCGATCATCATCATCTATGGGAAGTGTAATTCTATGATAAAGTTCGCTTGAGGCAGGTAGGCCTGCTTGCAGGATAGACTTCTCACTCTTTCCACCCTTATTGAGATCTGCCCACGAAGTCATCAAAAGGCCACCCTTCGTCTTATATTCATTATGACAGCTGTAACATCTCTTGTCCAAGAATGGAACTATCATATCTTGATAAACCAATAACTCTTCTGGATTCTTCTGATCAATAGCTGAAGGTCCACTACCCCCTATTGATAAATGCTCTGTTAGAAAATTCTTACCATGTGTAATCCCAGCTCCGACATGACTGGTATAAAAAAGTAGACCTGCAGAAACAAAAATCAGGGCTGAATAAATTTTCGATTTGACAGCTTGACTAAATAGGTCTGGCTTTATATGGATAATAAAAGCAAGACCTGTTGTAAGGCAAAGCAAAACTGCACCTTGGAGATGATCGCGAATCATCTCGCCTTGATATTCACCACTTCTGTAAAGCAAAAAACCTAGTACCGTAGTAATCAAAATAGTAGCAAAAGACAATTTGAATAATAGATCATACCAGTTATCTGAAATACTCCACTCGGCCTTCCACCCAAAAACTTGCTTTACTTCGATTGCTACGATCAATAAAAAAAGTACGATTGGAAAATGCAAAACCAACGGATGGAATCTACCCAGAAAAAGCACCAATCCACTAGCTGTTTCTAAAGGCTCACTCCAAAATGGAAAAGATATAATAAGCAAGGTCGTGAATAAGCATAGTATCGAAAATCCTCTATTCAATTTGATACTTATTTATTAATTTGAATTATGCGATGATTTCTTTGAGGATACCATTACTATCTCCAAACTCATCAGCTTGAATATCCATGGTCTTAAGCATGGTGAGATATAAATTGGCCAGTGGTGTATCTTTCTCAAATATCAAATTTTGGCCTGTATCTAATCTGCCGTCTGCTGAACCTGCAATTACGATTGGCAAGTTAGAAGCTCTGTGTTTATCACCGTCTCTCAGGCTTGACCCAAACATGATCATAGAGTTATCTAGCAAAGTAGAATCTCCCTCCTTAATGGAGGATAACTTATTAAGAAAGTATGCATACTGCTCTACATGAAAGTGATTTATCCTACCATACATCTCTATTCGTTGTGGATGTCCTCTATGGTGTGATATACTGTGATGCCCTCCTTCAACTCCAGGAATAAATGAAAAATTACGATTACTCACAGAGTTACCAAACATGAATGTAGTCACTCGAGTAGCATCACTCCAAAGCGCCAATGCATTGATATCCAACATCATCTGCATTTTCTCGGTGATATCCTTACCACTATTTAGCTCTACGTAATCTCTGAGTTTAATATTAAGTCGGACAAGTTCTTTCTTGATATCGGGAGTGATGTTAGCTTCGAAATCCTTGATATCTTCTGGCGTTTCTATTCTCTTCTCAACTGCTCTTACCGACTCTAAGTACTCACTGATTTTATTCTGATCCGATGCACCTAGATTTTTTTGTAATCGCTTGGCATCGTCTAATACGATATCTAATACACTCTTCTTCCAAGGGTTTTCAGATTTTGGGGCGTTGTCGGGTATGACATTTCTAAACAATCTGTCAAAGGCAAATTTAGGATTGATCTCTTTGCTACGCGGTTGTGTAGGATTCTCCCAGGAGATAGATGCTCCATAGAGCCTGGTATATCCTACTAAGGAATCCACGCCCCCCTTCACAGGGTCAAGCCCATATTCTAATGACTTGAATCTAGTCTGATCATTATACTTATCAGCGATGATTTGATCTATCGATTTTCCATTGGCGTTGATATTTGCCCCTGTCGTTTTTGTAATTGCCTTACAAGTTAAGAATGGCGCTGTCTTTGAATAATGGCCATCAGTGCCTCTTACATCGACTAATTTGTTTTTAAGTTCGCCAAGGATGAGCAGTTTGTCTTGGTACGGTGCTAGCGGTTTGAGTGTGGGTGATAGATCAAATTTCCTTCCTGTCTCTTTTGGGGTCCAATAATCCTGCCTCACACCATTAGGAACATATAGGACTGAAAATCTTACAGGTCTTTGACTCTCAAAGAACTTAGCAATGCTCACTCCACTAGGGGCCATAGCTTCTAGCATAGGGAGCGCTATACTCGCACCCATACCTTTAAGCATTTTACGTCGGGAGATTTGAACTCGTTTCATTGGTCTATAAGTTATTTAATAATCTAATCACTACCAAAATTCTTATCTACTACCACAGGGTCACTCTGCTTATACCTGAAAGGAAAACTCATGGCCAATTCTTTAATAAATGGCTCTGGGTTAAAATCATTCTGCACCAAATTATCAGTAAGTAAGTCTAATGTCTTTTTGTCTTTGAACACAATGCTTCTACCGAGCGCATAACCTAACATCTTCTTAGAGATCCCTTTCGCAAACCGCTCCTTCTTATCCATCAAGATCTCTACCAACTCAAATGAGCCCTCAAAGGTTTCGCCTGTCTGCAATGCTCCACTATTATCGATCAGATTATCACTATTGCGGTAGTTTTCTCGATATCTTCCTATGGCATCAAAATTTTCAAGTGCGAAGCCTAGATCATCCATATCCTGATGACATCCTATACAGGCGGGGTCTTCTCTGTGGAGCACTAGTAATTCTCTCAGGTCTAGCTCATCATGCACATCCTTGGTCGCTTCTAGTTCAGGTACATTTGGTGGAGGTGGTTTAGCACGAGTCGCTAATATTTTCTCCATTACATATTTTCCTCTCAGCACGGGACTTGTTCTATTAGGCAAACTAGTAGCGGTTAACACTCCAGCCATACCAAGGATTCCTTGTCTTCTTTTTTCGGGTGGCATAGACACTTTCCTAAATTCACTTCCTGTAATTCCTTCTACTCCATAGTGCTTTGCTAATGTTTCGTTGAGAAAAGTATAATCCGATTTGATAAGTTTTAGGAAGTCCTTCTCCTCTATCATCACATGATGAAAGTAATTGACCACTTCGTCTTGCATGGCAGTCTTAAGCTCATCATTAAAAGAAGGAAAAAGCACTCTGTCTACTTCAGCGCTGGCATCATCGATCTTATCTACCTCAAGCCACTGTGATGCAAAACTCTCTGTCATCCTGCTGAGCTTTGGGCTCTGAATCATTCTATCGATCTGAGCAGATAGAATCTTTGGGCTATGAAGATCTTCTCGATAAGCAGCATCTAGTAATTCAAAATCTGGAATACTATTCCACAAGAAAAATGATAACCGAGAAGCCAATTCAAAATTTGATATTTCGTATGCTCTTTCTTTCTCAGGATCTGATTCATGCCGCATTAGGAAGTGAGGCGAAATTAGTATCATCTTGAAAACTTCCTTCACCCCGATATCAAAGTTCTTTTGTCTACTCTTTTCTTCATCACTCTCATATACTTGACTAAAGAAATCTAATAGGATATCACTTTCATTGGAGTTTAAATGTCTTCTGTATGCAAGCGTAGCGAAAGGAATAATTATCTCTTTGGCAGATGCCATTGAATGTTCCTTTGACTTATCTTTTTTATGCCATACCCTTGACCACCAATGACTAATTTTGGAACCTAAGCTTATTTTGTATTTAGGTACTAAGTTTCGCCATTTCTCATTTGAATCGTAAACAGATTCAACTACTTCATTTGATACATCATAATATCGCTCCATCAATAACGGAGTCAGGTAAAGTGTCTTTGCATAGTTATCAAAACCTTCCCCACCTCCTGCATCTTTAGGGAATAATGACTGTGTATCTATTTGGTAATCAAAAAGATCTTCGATCACATACCTATACTCCCTATTGCTAAGCCTGCGCGGCACTACGATCCCTGGGTCTTGAACGTCCAATGCATCATCGAGATACTTATTGATATAAAATACCAGAGTATCCATCTCACTATGAGTCAACCTAGGTTTTTCAGGCGGGGGCATTGTACCTGACCCGAGATGATCTAGGATACTTACAAATACTTCCCCATCATTTTGTATGGTCTTGATAAAGTCATATCTATTGATATTAAGTCCTCCCTTCTTATCATCAGCATTGTGACAACCTGTGCAATGGGCATCAAGGATTGGTTTGACTGTTTTCCAGAAATGGTTTTGTTCTTTGGAATAACCAGCATAGAGCTGTATGGATGAACAGCTTAAAAGTATTATAAGGAATTTTGTTGGGAAGTTCACGCTTGAAAAGATACGGACTTTTATCCAATAATTAGAGCAATAACCTATAGATTAAAATAGAACCAAAACCTCATATTCCATCATAGTTTAGCTGCTTTTGTTTTTTCATAATAATCATTCTGCTAAAAAGTGCTAATTTCCGAGCATGGCAATAGAAACAAAGTATAGGACCTGCAATCTATGTGAAGCAATTTGCGGATTAGAGATAGAACTAGAAGATAATAAAGTAATATCCATCAAAGGTGATAAAAAAGATCTATTCAGTAGAGGTCATATCTGCCCTAAAGCAGTTGGTCTTAAAGACCTGCACGAAGATCCTGATAGACTAAAGACACCACTCATAAAGAAAGATGGAACTTGGCAAGAGGCTGAGTGGGATGAAGCAATAAAATTTGCTGCCCGCTCGCTTGTCGATGTGCAACTTAAAAACAACAAGAACGCCGTTGCAGTGTATCAAGGAAACCCTTCCGTGCACAATCTAGGTACAAGTTTATTCTCACCAGATTTTGTTAGGAGTTTAAAGACTAAGAATCGATACTCGGCTACGTCTGTTGATCAACTAGGGCATCATCTGGCGGCGGAGTATATGTTTGGCAATGGGCTGACTGTCCCCGTACCAGACATAAATCGAACTGACTTCTGGGTGATCATGGGTGGTAATCCTATCGTCTCTAATGGCAGTCTCATGACTGCTCCAGACATAAGACGGAGAATGAGAGACATCCAAGAGAGAGGCGGTAAAATAGTAGTGATCGATCCTAGATTTACAGAAACTTCGGAGAAAGCGGATCAACATATATTCGTCAAACCAGGTACTGATGTTTGGTTACTCTTAGGCATGATCAGATATACGATTGAGCATAACAAAGTAGACTTAGCTCATCTTACTGATCTGATCAATAAGGAAGATGTAGATAAAATTCAAAAAGCCGTAGAACACTGTAGTATTGATCTCATATCTGCAAAGACACAGATCCCAGCTGCTGTTGTAGAACAACTATTCAAAGAATATTTAGCAGCTAATAAAGCGGTGATGTATGGCAGGTTGGGAATATCAGCAGGTAAGCAAGGGGGACTTTGCCACTGGGCAATTAATACACTTAATATCTTATCAGGAAATTTTGATCAAGAAGGAGGAGCTATGCTTACGCATGCAGCTGTACCTGTTAATCTAAAGAAAAATCCTGCGCCACGATTCGGTCGTTGGCATAGTCGTGTTAGAAAACTACCTGAATACGGAGGAGAACTGCCAAGTTCTACTTTAGCCGAAGACATACTCGAACCTGGGGAGGATCAAATCAAAGCTTTAGTGGTCTCTTGTGGTAATCCCGTACTGAGTGTCCCTAATGGCAGGAAACTGGATGAAGCATGCGAGTCTCTTGATTTTATGTTGTCCATAGATATTTATCTCAATGAGACGTCTCGACATGCAGATGTCATCTTACCTCCAGCTACAGGATTAGAAACGCCTCACTACCCTATTGGTTTTCATAATCTAGCTATCCACAACACAGCAAATTATAGCGATGCTGTATTGGATAAGGCAGACGGTGCAAAGTATGATTGGGAGATCTATCAAGCAATACAGAAAGAAATTGAGATTTACCGTGAGGAAAAAACAGGTGAAGCTAGATCAGATAAACCTGATTATACTTTAGAACAAAAATTGGATTTCTTTTTACAATTCGGTCCACACAAACTCAGTCTAGCAGAACTTAAAAAGCATCCCCACGGATTAGATCTAGGTCCATTGAAACCGCAGTTTCCGCAGAAGTTATTGACTCAAGATGGTAAGCTTCATTTGTTTCCTAAGATCTACGCAGATGCACTAGCAGATCTGATAAGATCAAATGATCATCACGACGCTAATAAATTGATGCTAATAGGCAGAAGAAACTTAAGAAGTAACAACTCATGGATGCATAACCTTCAGCGTATGATCAAAGGACCAAATAGTTGTACCGCCATGATCAATCCAGCTGACGCAGAATCGCATAACATAAGATCTGGAGACCAAATAAAGATCAAGTCAAGAGTCCATGAAGTTGAGATCGTAGCAGAAGTCACCGAAGAGATAATGGCAGGCACTATAAGTATACCGCACGGCTGGGGTCATGACAGAGCAGGAATCAGATTAAATACTGCGTCATCTAAATCAGGTGTGAGTTTTAACGATCTAGCAGACGACCAGTTGGTCGATCCATTAAGCGGAGTTTCTGTGATCAATGCGATTCCTGTAACTATAAGCAACTGACGAAAGCCGTTTATTAATGAATCCAATTTCCAATTTAATCAGGACTTTAAATAAGCCTTTTCCTGAAGAGAACTTCATGGGCCATTTGAAGAGCATTTCTTTTGTCAGTGTCTTTGTATTCTTATTTCTTATCATTTTTGAACCGTTCGGAATTTCTGATGGTGAAGGAGATAAGTATGTTATTTGCGCTGGATTTGCGATCACTACTTTTTTAGGGATGCTGATCTACACTTTACTCTTTCATCTAATTGTAAAGCTCAAAGGCAGTCGCAATAAATGGACTTATGGCAAGTGGATATTATACAATCTAGGCATTATGGTATTTATCAGCCTCGCAAACTTTTTATTCGCTCGGCTATGGATCTTTGGATATATAGATTGGCGACTATATCCGACTATGATGTACGGTACTTTGATGATTGGTATCATCCCCATTATGGCATTAGGAGCATTCTCTTTGTATAGAAAAGAAAAAAAATACAGACAAATATCAGCTGAAATCAATCTACAAAATAACTCACAAACAAGGCCATCTCTTGGGTCAACTAAATCCATTTTAGATATTCCAGTACATCAGATAAGGTATGTGGAAGCATTGCAGAATTATGTGAATATATTTTATGTGAATTCTGAGGGAATTCTTGTAAAAAAGACGGAACGGTCAACACTTAAGAAAGTATTAGAGGAATCTGCGGATAGTCCGATCATGAAATGTCACCGATCTTATTTGATCAATCAAAATGAGATCAACACCACAAGTGGTAATGCGCAAGGACTCCTAATTAGCTTGAATAATTGCACAAAAGAGATTCCTGTTTCTCGCAGCTTTGTTTCAAAATTCAGAAACAAAACCGCATAAAAGGGCTTGTCATTCATCCCAAACCCTTGTAAATCATCACTTTAGGCTTGTCAATAATCCCAGTTCTTCCCCTTCGTCACTTGTGCATTGCATGCTGGGCTACCTCAGGATATGTTTGAATCATTATTCATTAAAAGCAAAAATCATGAACTGGAAAAAATGGGTCAAAAACATAGGAATCGGATTACTTATCCTCACGATTGGTGGAGCAGTATTTCTCTATTTTGGAATGAATAGTAGTATGAGGCAATTTTACGGAGCTAATACGCCAGTTGTAGATCATACCCAATTTGAACTTTCAACTGGACGAGTTGCTATCCAAAACGTAAATATCTTATCTCCAGATGCTGAACAATTTATAGCAGGCCAAACGGTGATTATTGAAAATGGAAAAATTCAATCCATCGATAGCTCTAGCAATATTTCAACCCAAACCAAAATAATTGACGGCTCTGAAAAATATTTGATTCCAGGATTAGTCGATTCTCATGTCCATCTCTTTTATAGTCCGAATGACTTACTACTATATATAGCGAATGGAGTTACAACGATAAGAGAGATGATGGGTAATAAAGAGCGCTTAGGTTGGAAAAAGGAAATAGAAAATGGACGCATCGGACCTAAAATGTGGGTCGCTTCTCCCCCTCTAGGCACTGCAGATAACATGGAAAAAAGAATGATCTCGTGGACAAGGCAAGCAAAAAATGTAAACACAGCTTCTCAAGCGGAAAAAGCTATTGAAGACTTTATAGATAAAGGTTACGATGGTGTAAAAATATATAGCCACCTCAATAAAGAAAGTTATTTAGCTGCCACTAAAAAAGCAAATGATCTAGACTTCCCAATAGTCGGCCATATACCATGGGAAACAGAACTAGAAGATGTTTGGGATAATGGCCAGAGTGAAGTCGCACACTTCGAAGAATTGATGAATGCCCTAAGACGAAAATTTGATGAATCTAAAGAAGAGGATGACGATCTACTAGAATACATTATTCAAGAAAGCGAACAACTTGCCGAACAGTTGATCCAAAGAGACATTGCAGTAACTTCTACTTTGAGTTTAGTAGATGGTGTATATAATCAAAAATTTGATTTAGAGAAAGTACTGAAAGGAGTAGAACTGAATTATGCCAATGTAGGATTAGTAGAAGGGGTGAAATTTGGAGATTCAGGTTTTGGTTGGTTACCAGGTACTAATTTGTATAGATTACCAAGTGGACTTACAGAGGAACAAATAGAAGGTCAAAAGCAATTTTGGTCTACCTATGTTAATGCTTGTAAAACACTTGCCGTAGAATTAACAAAAAGAGGTGTGAACATCCTGGCAGGCACGGATGCAAATATTCCTTGCACTGTCCCAGGATTTTCTTTGCATGATGAATTCAATAGCCTAACCCAGTTTGGGATGAGCAATGCTCAAGTGCTAAGGTCTGCAACGTCTGCGCCTTCAAAATGGCTTGGTCATAACACTGGTAAGATCACAGTTGGACTTGATGCTGATCTGGTGTTGCTGGATAAGGATCCTTTATCTAACATTGCAAACACTAGAGCTATTAATACTGTATTCTCAAATGGGAAGGTTTATGATAGACAGTTATTGGATCAGATGCTTGAAGCGGTGAAAGGTGCTAATGATTCTGTTAGGAAGATTGATATTAATCAGTATTCTAAATGAGTGGCATGAGGCTTATTAGAATCTACTTGGTATAATTTTAAACTCTCAGACACCGAAATTATAGACGCAGATATAACAAAATTATAAAAGGTACTGTTTTCATATCCTCTCCCAGCCTCTCCTTCAAGAAGGAAAGGTGTGGCTTGACACCATGCAAAAAAAGCGATTACTAAGAATTAGAGAAGATGAATTAATACTTAAATTCATCCACTGTTTAATAGAGAGACACAGGTGCACTGAGCGAACGATCTAATGCATCTGTGTCAACGTACCTCTTTTGTTTTGGATATTAGTCACTTCGAATTTTATTTAACTCTGATTTTTCGAAAGCAGCATCGTATGCTAAATTCAATTCTGTGGGAATGGGAGCATCATAGTCCTTTATCCATTTCTCTAATTTATTATGAAGCTCAGCAGTTTTCTTTGGATTAGTTTCTGATAGATCTTTACGTTCGCCAGGATCATTTAATAGATCGAATAGCTCTAACCCTCCATCTTCATAATATTTGTGAAGTTTCCAATTAGCAGATATGATCGTTGTCCCAGGCCTTGTCCTAAATAGTGGGTCTCTACCATCATCTAATTGCTTATTATAAGCTTGAAGATAAATAGGAAAATGCCATACCAGATCCCTCTCTTTAATTTCGCCACCATTAAACAAGGGTGAGAGGTCTACTCCATCTAATTGAAGATCTCCTTTAGGAGCATTTAGTATTTTTTGTAAAGTTGGGTATATGTCCAAGTTGGTGATTCGAGTCCTTGAGTTAGTGTCAGGTTTAATTTTTCCAGGCCATTTCATCACCATAGGTACTCGTGTACCACCTTCATAGTAGGACCCTTTGCCAGCTCTAAGTGGTTCTTGGCTAGAGATGGCCCTTATGCCTCCATTGTCAGAGGTGAAGATCACCAAGGTATTTTCTTCTAGATCTTGTTCTTTGAGATGAGTCAATAATCTACCTACATTCTCATCCATAGAATAAACCATGGCTGCATACTCGGGATTAGATTGTCCATTACTACCCTTCTTATCTTTAAACTTTTGGTAGAGCTCCTCTTTTGCCATGATAGGAGTATGGACCGTATAAAATGGTATGTAGAGTAAGAAAGGATTTGACTTATTATCAGTTACGAATTGGATAGCTTCATCGGTCAGACGATCCGTCAAGTATTCACCATCAGGACCGTTCGTAATGTTCTGAATTTTATAGGGAGAAAAATATCCTTCTTTGCCAGGATTGCCTCTCCCATTACCACCAACGTTCACATCAATGCCTTGTAAGGTAGGATCATCACCAACATGCCATTTGCCAAAACTACCCGTTGAATAACCTACCGACTTGAATAAGTCTGGTAGTGTGAACACCTCATTTGTTAAGTGCTTAGTATTCTTCACAGGTATGATCTTCCTTGTTTTTGTATTGCCTCGTGCTGAAGGACTTACCGTGTACACTGCGTGTCTAGGAGATTGCAATCCAGACAACAAGCATGCTCTACTCGGAGCACAGTTCGCTGCAGAAGCATAGGCTTTCGTAAATACTAAACCTTCTTTCGCAAAGGCATTGAGATTGGGCGTTTCGTAATACTCACTACCCATGAATTCCAGGTCCTTCCAACCTAAGTCATCTACGACAATAAGTACAACATTTGGAACAATAGACTTCTCTGATCCTTGGCTAGGACCAACGCAACTCCCACTAAAAAGAATAAGCGCTGAGAGTAGAAAAAAATATTGGATGAATGAAAAATTCATGTGAGTTTAGATAAAACTGATTTCAAGTGTTTAAACAATTAATCAGAATGAGATCATATTACTCATCAATTTTCTAATGCCATTCTCCTGATAGATCTTTTGAATCATCTCTTCGTACTTTGCAACGAATCTTTCATTGTTTCTTAGTTCACCAAAGACTTCATCTAGACTCAAGAAACTCAATGGATCATCTTGGGTTTGCTTAGCAACATTATGAAGTTTCTCTTTATTTTCATCGATGATCTCTAAGGGCTGACCCTTTTCGTCCGTTTGTTTGTCACTGTAGTAACACCATGCTGCCAAGATAAATGTTGCAAGATCAATGCTACCTCCATTATCTAAGTTATCCTGAATAGTGGGAATTAGGAATTTAGGAAGTTTGGCCGAACTTTCTGCACAGATCCGACTCACACTATCCTTTAGATTCGGATTTGCAAATCGAACTTCTAGACTATTTTTATAATCTTCTACATCTATACCTTCTATATCATCCAGTATTGGCGTTACTTCCTTGTCCATAAATTCACGCATGAACTTAGCAAATACAAGATCTTCCATACAGGCATTGATCGTCGGATGACCATGCACAGCTCCTGAAATGCCAAGTACGGAATGTCCAGCATTAAGCAATCTGATCTTCATCTTCTCATAAGGACTCACATTGGGCACGAATTGCACACCAAGTTTTTCTAAAGGAGGTCTGTCATTAGAAAATTTATCTTCTATCACCCACTGAATAAACGGTTCGCATATAACAGGCCATTCGTCTTTGTATTGATATGAATTTTGCAAATAATCAATGTCGACAGCAGTGGTCACTGGAGTGATCCTATCGACCATGGTATTGGGGCAATCAACATTTGCTTGGATCCAGACTGCAAGCTCAGCATCTTGCTTTTCAGCAAAGGCTAATAACATCTTGCCCGCCATGTCTCCATTATGTTGAATGTTATCACATGACAAAATGGTGAAAGGTTTTAGACCGTTTGCTCGACGACGACGCAGTGCCTCAGTCAAAAATCCAAAAATCGTTTTTGGTTGATCAGGACTTTCAATTTCTTGCTTAATAGCTGGGTTGTTAAAGTCAAACTCTCCTGTCTGAGGATGAAAATTATAACCTCCCTCCGTTATCGTCATCGATACGATCCTCGTGTCAGGATTTGCCATCTTATCAAGCACAAGTTCTGGTGTATCAACTGCTAAAAGCATATCTTGAATAGCACCTATGACTTCACAATTTACGCTACCATCTGGATGCTGCACGATCAAGGTGTAAAGATGATCTTGTAATTTTAAAATATCATACATCTTCCTATCTGCTTCCCTCAAACCTACACCACAAATCCCCCAATCCATTGCTTTGTGCTTGTCCATCAGCTGATGGATATAATACGCTTGATGTGCCCGATGAAATCCACCAACACCTATATGTACAATTCCAGTTTTTACTTGATCGCTGTCATAGCTTGGACATTGAATTTTATCAGCTATTTTTTCGGTATTATTATGATTTAGTTGAATCACTGTTATTTATTTACTGATCTTGGTTATTTAATAAACAACATTAAGTCTTGGTTGATTTGCCTCTCTTCATAGCCCAATATGCAGCAGGAAAATAAAGAAGCGTACAAATAAATCCATAGAAATAAAAAGTATCTCGATTAGAAATATAAGTGGTCTCAGTAGCACTACCAAACAATACATTAAAAGCTAAAACCAAGGTTATTGCCAATGAAGCAAAAGCAATAAATTTAAGTGCTCTAGAAAGTGCAGAATTATTTTTTACTTTTTTTGGTTCTCTATCTGCCAAGGTAAGTTGAAAGTTCTCGACTTCTCTATCAAACGCTTGCTCCTTGGCTATTTCTTCAGGATATTGTTGCTTAGCTCCATACCGTGCCGCTAAAAAGGTGTAGACGATGATCGTGAAAAACCATGTTGGAATAAAGAGATAATAAAAGGACATCACGTCCAACATATTCAATCCAAATCCAAAGATCAATCCTAATCCCCATGATGCAACAGCAGGTACACTGTTAGCATAATTCTGATACTTTGACCAATATCTAGTATAACCTATTCTAGGAAAGATCTGATGCTCCGCGAAAACAATTGCCCCTACAGGAACAACCAATAATCCTGCGTAAGTCAAGAGTGGCAAGAACTTCGTAAACACAAATGGGAAGCAACCAACTATGACCATCGCAATACCCACTATCATGGTGGTCTTCCTTCGACTCTGATTGGTGAAGATAGCTTGCGCTGCGAGCCCTGCTCTATACAAATTCGTGATGGCAGTCGTCCAACCCGCCACGATGACTATTACGAATCCTGACCATCCTAATGCATAAAATGCTACATCCCCTGGATCAAGTTCTACGATCGCTTTACCTAAAATCACTGCCGCTCCAGCCCCCATTATCCCCGCGGAGATCCAAGCGATATAATGACCAAAGAGCATTCCGGTACTTGTTGCTAATCCATATGATTTCTTCTTGGCGAATCGTAGCAATGCCATATCTATTAGACCAAAATGAGTAATAGAATTAGCTGCCCATCCAAAACCGATCACTTCTACTATACCAATACCAGGCTCTCCACTACTATTGACCCCTGTCCAGATAGATTGGTTACCTATATTTACGAGATCTGCCCAGCCTCCCGGAAGCGTTTTACCTAGAACGTCTAAGGACAATGCAGGCATCAGCACTAATGCACCGCTAATGAACATAACAAATAGCCAAGGAGCACACACTCCGGAAAATTCTGAAACCGCATCAAATCCATAGATCGCAACAAAAACTGCAACTAGACCTACGAGTATGACGATCAGCACAAACCATAGATTTGTAGGATACCAATTGAGCTGCACTGGGATATTAAAAGCAAATCGCACTGCAGATGCAGACACCGTGACCATCGCGGCAGAGATAACAGTAAAAATGATAACATTAGCCCAGTTATATAATTTTGACATGGAATTACCCGCAATCTTATTAAGGTAGGTGTATAGACTTAAGCGGGCTTCAACAGCTATAGGAGTCGTTATGATCGTCCAACTGAGGACTGCCAAGATATTACCGATAAGTAAACCCAAAATGATATCCATTGTCTTCGCTCCCAGTGCAACGAAGGTGGCTCCTATAACAAACTCAGTTGCAGCTACATGTTCCGCAGCATATACCCCTGCGAAATGTGTCCAGTCATGGAGTTTGTGCTTTGCTACAGGAAGTTGCTCTTCCTGCATATTCTCAATTAATTGAAGGTTGGTTGAATCGCTCATTTTTTCGTTTGATGGAGAATATTAGATTTTACATAATTCCTAATTCCTTTAATTTAGTCACTTAGTATCTTTGAATCATCAAAATAGCACAACTAAAACAATTACTAGATATACCCTTCATACTATCTATCTGATTCGTATTTACATTGTAATATGTCTGTACAATGTAACCATTGTAGAATTATAAAACTATACCGTATAGAGTGTCAAAGTAATCTCCAAAATGGATAGCTTCATCACCCTATAGTTTTAGGTCTGCTTTATTGAATGCTTCGAGAGATAGGTTTTGGGAACAATTTTGTCTTGCTTCCATATATAAAATAGGGCATGAACTATTCCTGTTTGCGTTAAAGTGAGTTTCAACTGAATTAAAATAATACTTTAGAGCAATATAAATAATTGGTAAGTACTATGACTTCAAAGGAAATTTTAGATGATTTTACTGCAGAAAATAAACCCTATAATAAGAAGGCATTCAATAATTTTCTTTTTGGTCTTATTGCTTTGATAATAATGTTTGCAATGTTTTATATCAGTGTTGCTGTTGGTTATAGTATACCAGAAACTTGGTTACCCTTGTATGTAGTAAATTTGGCAATATTAATCTTTAGTGTTCGTGGGTTGAACTTTAATATAAAGGGTTTTCAAAACAGAGAAAAGCAGACGTTTAAGAGTATAATAAGTACAATTGGTAATTCCATATTTTTTTTACTGATAGTAATTTTTCTTGGCAGCGAACTATTATTTCATTTTGGTGATTTCTTTTTCAAATAATCCTTAACTGCTTCTCAACCTCTTCCAATAGTCCTTCAAAGTAAAATCCATCTATCGGTTCCTATGAAAACGAGATAGATTCCATCTTAACATTGAAAATATCCACTGCTGAGTTTCTTCTACCTAAACTTTCTTTGTAGATAAGCGAATATTTTGTCTCATCATCTTGCGATATTGGTAATGGATTTTTAAAGTCTTTACCTGCATCATGTTCTTCGAGTGTAAGTGTCCTAAATGAATCGTGCAGAAAATTTTTGAATTTATTATATGACAACCTATTTTTTGAATAGTTTTTTACTGCAGCTTCGAGTTTTATTCATTTTGATTTTGATACTTTAATGGAACTAGATTGGGTAAAATATTTGTCTGATATTTCATGTCTATGTTCTTCAATAGAGTCATTAATTAAATTCTCAAAATCGCCAATAAAGTATGAGTCTTCAATTGACTTTATTAATTCTTGAAACTTCTCATCTGATGTAGTCATATTATAGCAATTACTAAATTGCAAAATGTTCATTCCTACAATCAAAAACAAATGAAAAATTTAGTGGGCATTTTAGTGGGCTTTTATGTATACACATTAAAAAACCCTTGTAAATCAAGCGTTTACAAGGGTAAGTGTGATCGGTCTGGGGTTCGAACCCAGGACCCACGCCTTAAAAGGGCGTTGCTCTACCAGCTGAGCTAACCGATCGCCATTTTTAAATGGATTGCAAAGATAAATTCTTATTGAAATTTATCAACCCCTAGAGCAATTAATTATCATGTAATATTTCGAAAGATTCACCTTCGATAGCTAGAGCAGTTTTGGGGAAGATTGCTTGGGCTTCCTCAAGTAAGGGTTGTAGGTCTCTGTATCTACTGGAATAATGGCCTATGATTAGCTGAGCTACCCCCGATAAGCTTGCAATCTGGGCAGCTTCTACTGTCGTACTATGCATTCTTTCTTTGGCTTGAGCTCTCATATCATCCATATAGGTGGCTTCGTGGTATAAGTAGCTACTACCTTTTACACTCTCAACTATAGACTCATCATATACAGTATCTGAGCAATATGAGTATGATCTTCGTGGTTTAGGAGGCAACGATACATCACTGATACTCAGCGGACTACCATGATAATCAAGTATAATTCCTCCAGCTTTCAAGTCTTTAATTTGACTACCGGTGAGTTTGTGTTGCTCTATTGATTTCGGATCAATATTAATTTTGGATCTTTTTTCTTCAAATCTGTATCCCGATGTGGCTATTCTGTGTCTCAGTGGGAAAGAATAAACAACGAGATGATCATCTTCGAATATTTTTTTATGTTGATCTGGGATGATTTCATTAATAATAAGCTTGTAAGTAAGATGAGACTGAGATACTTCTATGATCGTATCAATAAACTTCTTTATTCCTACAGGACCAAAAATCGTGAGATCTTCTACCCTCCCTTGCAAAGAAAATGAAGTTATGATCCCCGGTAAACCAAAAATATGATCTCCGTGGAGGTGACTGATAAAAATCTGACCAATCTTGGACCTCTTGACCTTGTAGGTAGACATTTGGATCTGTGTGCCTTCTCCACAGTCTATTAGGTAAGAGTTATTATGATAGCTTAAAAGCTGGGATGTCGGAAATCGATTATTTGAAGGAATCGCAGAATTAGCGCCTAAAATCTTTATCTCAAACCTCATCAGAGGTCTCCTCGATATCAGATTTTAGCTCATTTTCTATTTCATCCATAAATACGTAATCAATTGACTCCTGTACAGTGGGAATAATTGTCAATATAGATTCTAATCTTGAAATCTTTATCAACTTGTCCACCGCAGGATGAGCGATGCCTGTTAGTATAAAAGATCCGTAATCTTTCCACAATCTGTTTGCTGTAAGTATTGCACTAAGTCCAGATGAATCTACATAGTGAACTGCAGACAAATCAAAAATTAAGTTTTTAACACCTTCATTTCTCAAAAACACAAATTCACTCTTGAGACCAGGAGCGATTAAAGAATTTAGATTGTCTTCTTCTAATTGAAATAATGAATATTTATCTTGTTTGTCTAAAGTGAATTTCATCGATTACTAGCGCTTGTGTATTTAAAATGAGCTACAAATTTATTCTTTTTATAATTAATTCATATATTCATAAGTCTTAATATGTAATTAGTTGATATTGAAACATTGACAAGTTGTCTCTCATAAAAAAAACATTACTTAGCCAATCTTGTTGATACAATAAATAAACTAGGACCGTTTTAATGTAAATACGCTAACTTAAAAGTGGCTTATTTGACATGAGAAACAGAAATAAAAAGTCGTTTATGTCATAGAAATATTGACAAACGAATCGATAATAGTCAAAAAGTCAGGTATGTTGCGTTGGCATACTTTTTAAGCTTGATTAATTAGAATAATTTAATGCTATGAATAGGAAGTTTTCACCGAAAGTAAAAAAGATAATATCTGTTAGCAGAGACGAAGCAATTCGTTTGGGTCATGATTTTATTGGCACTGAGCATCTACTGCTGGGTATGATAAGAGAGAAAGATATCTTGGCTATCAAGGTGTTAAACTCATTAGATGTAGATATCTCTGAACTTAAGTATAAAATAGAGGAAACCTCTAGCAGCGGTGCAGCAGTTGAAGAGACTGATAAAAAGGTAGGTAATATTCCTCTCAATAAACAAGCGGAGAAGGTGTTGAAGGTTACTTTTCTAGAGGCTAAGCTATTTAAGAATGATGAGATAAGTCCAGAGCACTTGCTTCTATCTATTTTAAAACACGAAGAAAACACTGCCTCAAAAATCTTATTTGAGTTTGATGTTGACTATGATGGATTTAAAGCAGAGCTAGAATATGTGAGTCAGGAGCAAGACTCTAATTATGAATACTTTGCGTCTGCTTCACCTGAGTCTGATGCTCCAATGGAAGAAGAAAATCAAGGTGAGTCATATGGTAAGCGAGGATCTAAGTCTCGTACACCCGTGCTTGATAACTTTGGTAGAGATGTAACCAGACTTGCAGAAGAAAACAAGCTAGATCCCATCATTGGTAGAGAAAATGAAATCGAGAGAGTCTCTCAGATATTAAGTAGAAGGAAGAAAAATAATCCGATACTTATAGGGGAACCAGGTGTAGGAAAAACAGCCATAGTAGAAGGCTTGGCGCTTAGAATAATGCAGAAGAAAGTATCTCGCACACTTTTCAATAAGCGAATAGTGATGCTTGATTTAGCTGCACTTGTAGCAGGCACAAAATATAGAGGCCAGTTTGAAGAGCGGATGAAGGCTATCATGAACGAACTGGAGAAAACGAGAGATGTCATTCTTTTCATAGATGAGATACACACTATCGTAGGCGCCGGTGGTGCTACCGGATCATTAGACGCATCTAATATCTTTAAACCGGCACTTGCTAGAGGTGAACTACAATGTATCGGAGCTTCTACCCTAGATGAGTACAGACAACATATAGAAAAAGATGGCGCACTAGATCGGAGATTCCAGAAAGTACTAGTCAACCCTCCATCAATGGAAGAGGCTGTCGATATACTAGAGAATATCAAATCAAAGTACGAGGACTTTCACAACGTAACCTATACTCCAGAGGCGATCAAAGCATGTGTGCATCTAAGTGAGCGATATATCAGTGATAGGTTTTTGCCAGACAAAGCTATCGATGTACTAGATGAAGTAGGTGCTAGAACACACTTAAAAAATATACATGTACCGAAGTATATAGAAGACCTCGAAGGCCAAATAGAAAAAATCCAAGAGGAAAAAAATAAAGCAGTTAAGAATCAACAATATGAGAAAGCTGCTGATCTCAGAGATAGTGAAAGTAAACTAGGCAAAAAACTAGAGCAAGCAAAGATTGATTGGGAAGAAGAATCTAAAGCTAAACGCTACCCTGTCGATGAAGAGCATATAGCAGAAGTGGTATCCATGATGACTGGAATACCGGTCAACAGAGTAGCGCAGAGTGAGAGTAATAAGCTCGTCGGCATGGGTGAGGATCTGCAGAAAGTAGTTATAGGTCAGAATGAAGCTATTGTTACGATCACAAAAGCCATTCAAAGAAATAGAGTTGGACTAAAAGATCCAAGTAAGCCTATAGGGTCATTTATATTCTTAGGCCCTACGGGAGTAGGTAAGACGGAACTGGCTAAAGCTTTGACAAGGTATTTATTTGACTCAGATGATGCTTTAATCAGGATCGACATGAGTGAGTATATGGAGAAATTCTCAGTTACACGATTGATAGGAGCTCCTCCGGGATACATCGGATATGAAGAAGGTGGACAGCTGACTGAGAAAGTAAGACGTAAGCCATACTCAGTTATACTACTAGATGAGATAGAAAAGGCACACCCTGATGTCTATAACATACTGTTACAAGTATTAGATGATGGGCAATTAACAGATGGGCTAGGAAGGAAAGTAGATTTTAAAAATAGTCTAATCATCATGACCTCTAATATCGGAGTGAGAGATCTTAAAGACTTTGGTCAAGGTGTGGGATTCGCTACTAAATCTAGAGTAGAAGGTGCAGAAGACCACTCTAAGTCAGTCATACAAACAGCGCTAAAGAGAACTTTCTCACCAGAGTTTCTTAATAGAATTGATGATGTAGTCATCTTTAACAGTTTAGATCAAGAAGATATCTTTAAGATCATAGATATCACCTTAGATCAGCTCTTGACTCGTCTAAAAGGTATGGGTTTTACGCTCAAGCTAACCGATGATGCTAAGAAGTTTGTAGCTGAGAAAGGTTTTGATCCTAAGTTCGGAGCAAGACCACTGCATAGAGCTATCCAGAAATATATAGAAGATCCTTTAGCCGAGTATATTTTAAATAATAATCCAGAGGAAGGAGCAGCATTTAAGGCTAATCTGAATAAGAGCAAAGATGGTCTTGTAGTAACTGGACCCAAGAAAAAGGTACAAGACGTTAAGAAATAACAAAGGATTTGCGAGATTACGTCTTGTAAAAATTAATTTATGATGAAGTAGCCTAATTAGTCTACTTTTATGGAACACAACTATTTTTAATTAAACAAAAAAACATTTGGCAAGAAGAAGAAAAAAATTCGTACCACGTAAAGTAGAACCAAAATTCAACATTAACAAATACATCTCAGCACCTCAAATAAGACTGGTAGGTGATAATTTAGGCGAAATAGGCCAAATATCTGGAACCACTATAGAGCCAGGTGTATATCCAACAAATAAAGCACTAAGGTGGGCACAAGATGCCGACCTAGATCTTGTAGAGATCAGTCCTAAAGCAGCACCTCCTGTTTGCAAGATTACAGATTTTAAGAAGTTTCTCTACGCTAAAAAGAAAAAGGACAAAGAGTTAAAAGCTAAAACGGCAAAGACCGTTGTGAAAGAGATTCGTTTTGGGCCTAATACAGAAGAACATGACTTTGACTTTAAACTAAAGCATGCTAGAAAATTCTTAGAAGAAGGTGCTAAGGTAAAAGCCTATGTACACTTTAGAGGAAGGACAATTGTCTTTAAAGATAGAGGAGAATTACTATTGCTAAGATTATTAAAAGAGTTAGAAGAGATAGGATCAGCAGAAGAGCTTCCAAAGTTGGAGGGTAGAAGAATGATCGTCATCATCTCTCCTAAGAAGAGTAATAAAAAGAATTAATCTTCATCAATTCCTAAATCCTACAGTTCGATTTGATCCTTAGCTTGCTTTTCTTGCTGGGCTTTATAATCATTTTCTATCAATATCTTAAGCCTATCAAACTGAGCTTGGGTATCTTTATTTATAGAGCTCTTTATCAGGAACAAAGTAGAGCGCATCCATAATTCCTTTGCGCTAAATAAGTTTACACTTTTGATCGTAGTAGTACTGTCATTAGCTGTGAATGTGATAGATGCATTACCATCAATCATACCGCTAGTATAGTCATAGCTAAATAATCTGGGCTCTACCACTTCGGTGATAGTCCTAAACAGGTCTGATCCAGATTCAGCGATACTGGCACCGGTCGCACTAGACATCCTGATTTGCTGCTGAGTACCGACAGTCACTGTTGTATCATCAGTAATCATGTCTACGCCTATTACACTTTCCATCCATTCACTTATCCTTGATTCATCTTGATAAACCTCCCAGCATAATTCTCGTGGAGCTTTGACTACTATTTCATTTATATTCTTTTGCTCCTTCACTAAATAACCAAGTGCAAAAAACAACCCAACAATGGTAATTAAAGCAATAGAAATCTGCAAAAACATCTTCATATCCTAAAGAGAAATAATAGTTGGTACAAAACCAAGTTCTACTCGATCAAAACGAGTATTTCGTCGAGTTATCATCTTCTTAGGAGTATATTATTGCTAAATTAAGATATGGAATCAACACAAAATGTAATGATCGATGAAAAAATAGTGAAGCCAGTTTCAGGCTATTTATTCCTTATCCTAGCTGGTATTTGTATTCTTGCCAGTTTAGCATTCGGCGTATTAGCTAAGAATCCACTAGGGATTTTGGGGTTTATCTTGACGGTATTAATTGCAAGTGGACTCTTTATCGTCCCTCCTAATGGTTCTCGTGTCCTTACTCTTTTTGGTAAGTATGTAGGCAGTGTAAAAAGCAATGGACTATTTTGGCTAAATCCATTTTATTCCAAAAAGAAAATATCCTTAAGAGCTCGCAATTTTGATAGTGATCGACTCAAGGTAAATGATAAACAGGGTAACCCTATCATGATCAGCGTAATATAAGTATGGCGAGTATCTAATACTTACAAAGCAGCTTTTGAGGTAGATGATTATGAGCATTTTGTGAAAGTACAGACAGACTCAGCTGTGAGAGAACTAGCCGGTAGGTATGCTTATGATAATTTTGATGATGACCGCACAGAGATCACACTCAGTTCTGGTCGTACGGAAGTAAATGATGCTCTAGAAAAAGAACTACAAGAAAGGCTAGACATTGCTGGTATAGAAGTATTAGAAGCAAGAATCGGTTACTTAGCCTATGCTCCAGAGATAGCTAATGCGATGCTCAAGCGTCAGCAAGCCATAGCGGTAGTAGCTGCTCGAGAGAAAATTGTAGAAGGGGCTGTAGGTATGGTAGAAATAGCACTTAAGCAATTATCAGATAAATCGATTATAGAATTAGATGAAGAGAAGAAAGCCACGATGGTCAATAATCTCATGCTGGTGCTGTGTGGTGACAATGATGCAACACCTGTCATCAACTCAGGAACGCTTAAAGGATAACTAGAATAAACTTATTATATCGCAAATAGAGCTGAATAAGCTGATTTTGCTGGTATTTGACGCTAGTATTTATTAATTATGAAACAGGGTGCAAAATTGTACATTTGCACAGTTTTTCAGCAACAATCTAGATGGATAAGAATCAGTTAATAGGACTTTCATTAATATTTTTGATAGTCATAGGATGGTCGGCACTGACTGCACCATCCGCAGAGGAGATCGAGCGACAAAAGTTTGTGCAAGACTCCATAGCTCAAGTAAAGCAACTTTCTGCAGAGCAAACACCTTTTGAAGGTGGTACGACTTCTAGTAGTAATCAATCTGGTGCTAACCAAATATCATCTGCCACTCAAGACTCATTGGCCGCGGTACAGAGAAGTCAGAGCTATGGCGATTTTGCTCAAAGTGCTACAGGAGAAGAACAGACCTATGAGCTTAAAGGAGATAAAGCCGCATTTACCTTCACCAATAAAGGAGGGCGGTTAGTAAACATCAATATCCTAGATCACAAAAAAATATCGGAAGGAGAAGATAAAGTAGAGATCAAATCCGACTTGCTATTATTAGAAGATGATCGAAATAAGTTTGAATATCTACTGTCTGTAAACGGCAAAACAATAAGCACACAAGATCTATACTTCGCTGCAAGTCCTAGCGGGGATAAAATAACATTCACAGCTAATGCAGGCTCTGGTCAAGTAGTGCAAGAGTATAGAATCCTAAATGATGGGTACACGTTAGATTACGATATCAAATTCGTTAATCTTAATAATGTTTTAGATAGGAATACTAATATCAAGCTCAACTGGCACAATTGGCTAGATCGATTAGAGAAGAATGTGGTTTTTGAAAAAACATACAGCACTGTCTACTTTAAAGAAGCAAACGAAGGTACGGACTACTGTAGCTGTAGGTCTGATGATGAAATCAACTTAGAAGGAAAAGGAATACAGTGGGCGTCTCATGTTAATCAATACTTCAATACCACCCTAATGGCTAAAGGCGAAAGCTTTACAGGAGGTACATTTGAGACTCAGGTAACAGACATGGATTCACCTGACCTTAAACTGATCAAAACAACGCTCGATGTACCTTATAACCATGGATCAAGCGAGACTTTTGCTATGCAGATCTATGCAGGGCCAAACGAATTTGAAAACCTACAGGCATTTGGAAACGATCTAGAAGATATTATCCCTTATGGAAGGAGCATATTCGGATCAATCAATAGAAAACTTATCAGACCATTCTTTAACTGGATATCTGGATTTGTAGGAAGCAAAGGGGTGGTCATCATTATTGTGATCCTCATCCTTAAGACCCTACTCTATCCGCTGATGTATAAGATGCTTGCGTCTCAAGCAAAGATGGGAGCGCTCAAACCTAAACTTGCAGGTCTCAAAGAAAAATTTAAAGAAGAACCTCAGAAGATACAGATGGAGACCATGAAAATCTATCGAGAGTATGGGGTTAGCCCTCTAGGAGGTTGCATGCCTATGATTGTGCAGATGCCGATCTGGTATTCTTTGTTTAGATTTTTCCCGGCGGACATTACCTTTAGACAAGAGCCATTTCTATGGGCAACAGATTTATCATCATATGATGCAGTCTTTAATTTGCCATTTAGTATACCTATGGTAGGTGATCACCTGAGTTTATTTACCATCCTATACTCTATATCTATGGTGGCCTATACATACTATAACACTAAACATATGGATATGTCTGCTAACCCTGCTATGAAATATGTGCAGTACTTTATGCCGATCATGTTTTTTGGGTTCTTTAATAGCTATGCATCAGCCCTTACCTGCTACATGTTATTTAGCAACTTAATTAATATCGTGCAGACAGTAGGTACCAAGAGTTTTGTATTTAATGATGAAAAGATACTCGCAGAGTTAGAAGAGAAAAAGAAAAATGCCAAACCAAAAAAGAAAAGTGGGTTTCAAGCAAGATTAGAGGAGGCAATGGCACAGCAGAAAAAAATACAAGAGAAGAATTCGAAAAAATCTAAAGGAAAGAAGTAATTTCCTTTAGGAGTCAGGATGATTATCTTAATTGACTCCTACAATTAATTAGCTATGTCAACTGTCGGAGTTTTAGGTGCAGGAAAATTTGGAATCACAATAGCCAAGCTACTCTCTGAAAATGTAGATGTAATCCTCTACAGTCGTAAGAAGGAACTTATTGACAACCTAAATGCCGAACATAAAATAGGTAAGTATACCCTATCGGATCGAGTCAAAGGCACTAATAAGATTAATGAAGTTGCAGAAAAATGTGATTTTATAATTCCAGTCATTGCCTCTGCATATTTCCGTACAGTGATGCAACAGATTGCACCATTTATACATCCATCACATATCATTGTGCATGGTACAAAGGGTTTAGATATTCAAGTTGAGCAAGATGGCCTTGATACTAATTTTATCCCTCTTGATAAGGTACAGACCATGAGTCAGGTGATTAAAGAAGAGACTTCTACATTAAGAGTGGGGTGTATCTCGGGGCCAAACCTAGCAGATGAGATACTTGATGGTCAACCTACTGCGACGGTCATTGCAAGTGAATTTGATGAAGTCATTACATATGGTCAACAGATCCTAGCAGGACCTAAGTTCTTTGTCTTTGGTTCTCATGATCTAAAAGGGTCAGAGCTAGCTGGAGTATTTAAAAACATAATTGCGATAGGATCAGGAATTCTAAATGGTCAAGGTATGGGTAGGAATATGCAAGCCATGGTCATCACTCGAGGACTGAGAGAAATTATTACTATCGGACAAGCACTTGGCGTTGATAGTAGAGCATTCCTAGGTACTGCAGGTATCGGAGACCTGATTGCCACTTGCACTAGTTCTAATAGTAGAAATTTTAGAGTTGGCTATGCACTGTCGCAAGGTAAAACACTTGAGCAAATCCTAGCTGATATGGATGAGGTCGCTGAAGGTGTCAAAACAATCAAAATAGCATACCAAATCACACAGCAAAATAATCTACATACGCCCATCACGTCCTTGCTTTACAAAATCTTATTTGAAGAACTTTCTATAGAGAAAGGAATACAGGATCTTATGCGATATCCTGCTTCTATCGACGTAGATTTCATGTAATATCACTTCTATACCTTATATTAAGCTTTCAATTTTTTATCGACTCTCTTAGAAGAATGAAGATCCTACATACTGCAGACTGGCATATAGGCAAGGCATTGCACAAGCACTCTTTAGAAGAAGAGATGCTGCTTTTCTTTATGTGGCTTATAGCATTAATCAAAAAAGAAGAGGTCGACGTTTTGCTCGTTTCTGGTGATATCTTTGATCTTGCAAATCCTGGCGCTAAGGATAGAGAAATCTATTATAAACTACTCAGTCAATTAATACCACTCAATATTCAGATCGTCATTACTGGTGGCAACCATGACGGTATAGGCGTAATCAATGCTCCTAAAGAATTACTTACTTCATTAAATATCTCGGTTATAGGAGGTGCTAAGGACAACTTAGAAGAGGAGTTAATAGAAATCAGAAATGATAATGGCGATATAGTCTTAGTTATAGCAGCAGTTCCCTTTCTCAGAGATCGTGATCTTAGATCATTACAAAAAGATAAACAATACGACTCTAGAGCAGAAGCCATTAAAGAAGGTATAGCAAGTCACTATGGGCAATTAGCCCTGATATGCTCAGAGAAATATAAAGGCATCCCAAGCATAGCAATGGGTCATCTCTTTGCAAAGGGCGTTAGCTCATCTGATAGTGAGCGAGAGATACATATCGGGAATGCTGCAGCGGTAGAGTCTACTATTTTTCCTAGCGAATTTGATTATATCGCATTAGGTCATATCCATCGGCCACAGATCATTAGCAAGAATGAATTTATCAGATACTCAGGATCTCCCATCTCATTAAGTTTTTCTGAGAAAGAGGACAAAAAAGGAGTATTGCTTTTAAAGTTAGAGAATGGAAAATTTGTATCACCTAAATTCATAGATGTTCCTAAACAAAGAGAGCTCAAAAAATTTACCGGTGATCATCACCAGGTAAAAGAAAAACTAACAGCCTACAAGCATGACTATCGGCTACCCTCTTTAGTAGAAATAGAGTTTATAGAGAAAGAATATAGCAGCGTAAGGCTATCTGAAAATGCAACCTTAGTTAGTGAGTTTCAAGATTCGACTGACATAATCATCTTAAAGTCTAGGACAAACTTCAGTACTGGCACTCAAGACACATCAGACCTATTTACGTCTGGGGAAAACATAGAAGATCTAAGCCCTACAGATGTGTTTATCAAAAGAATGAACCTAGAAGAAATAGATGAATTGAAGCAAAAGGAGTTGAAGGAAACTTTTTTAGAATTATTGGAGATAGTAAGTGCTGAGGAGGTATGAAGTTACTGAAGATCAAATTTAAAAATATCAATAACCTGAAAGGGGAACACGAAGTGGACTTTCAATCCGCACCATTAACAGATGCAGGGATATTTGCCATCGTGGGACCAACAGGATCAGGCAAGTCTACCCTACTCGATGTGATTACCCTTGCGCTTTTTAATCGTATTCCAAGATTTAGCAAAGCTATCTCCAAGACAGAAATTGGTTCTCTTGGATCTGTAATGACCCACCACACTAATGAATCATCAGCAAGTATAACCTACAGTATCAAAGGCAACACTTATACCTCAGAGTGGAATATAGCTGAAGCAAGGACTGGCAATCTAAAGGACTATGAGATGTTTCTCTATGATGCATCAGGAAAATCATTAGATCTCAAAAAGAGTGAAGTACCAGGAAAGAATGAGGAAATCATTGGACTCAAATATGATCAGTTTATAAAGTCAATTATCTTATCTCAAGGCGAGTTTGCAAAATTCTTAAAGGCTGATAAGAACGAACGTGGTCAACTACTAGAAAATATAACTGGGACTGCTATCTATCGCAAACTAGGTAAGGCTGCTTATCAGAAGCAAAAGGAGATCAAAGGAATAATAGATCAAGAAAATGCGATAAAAGAAGAACAGAGTATTCTTACAGAAGAAGAAAGAAAAGCTATAGTAAAAAACCTTGAAGAGTTAGAGGCAAGCAAGAAAAATCTAGATAAAAACTTCAAAAATCTTAATGATTTAAAAGTCATTAAGCAAGAATTAAAAACTGCAACCAAGGCACTCGAAAGCAAAAAGGTAGAGTCTATAGAAATAGCTAAAAAAATAGCTGAATACGCTCCTATCTTTGCTAAACTAGTCATCCATGATAAGATAACTCCACTCAGAGAAGATCACGCGGATTATAAGACAGCTACGGACAACGCAAATCGCTCTGCTAAAAATCTTGCAGACTATACTGCCACCTACAAACAAGGAGAAGAAATCCTGAGTGAGGTTATTAAAGACATGTCGATACTTTGCAAAGTAAAAGTTGATCAGAAGAACTTCAAGTCTGCTATGAGTAAATTTGAATTAACGATCAATCAATTAGACAATGACCTCAAGCACCTAAAACAAAAAGGTATAGATGAACGAAATTTTATCAATGAAAAGAAAGCAAATTATTCGATAGAATTAAGTGATAAGGAAACTGCTAATCAAGCAATCAAATTACTCAGTGATCATCAAAAAAAGCTATCAAGTTTTTTAGCTAAAAATAAAATCAAGCTTACTGCTAGTTCTTCTGAGATAAGAGAACAAATAACAGAACAAACTGTACAATTATCATTACTCCGAGATCTAAAACATAACTACGAACATATATCTACTGAAGAGAAAAAAATAAAAACCGAAGTAGAAAAGGAAAAGAAACTCAAAGCCCAACAAAAGGCCTTAAAGCCTCTTTTAAAAAAAGATGAAGAGCATCTATTAACATTGAGAGAAAAATTAGATCTTCTACAAAAACGTCAAAATGATCTACTTAAGATAGCTGATCTAGAAGACATGCGTATTAGCTTAAGAGAAAATGATCCATGCCCCTTGTGTGGTTCCTTAGACCACCCTTACACAAAGCACCTCGAGACACCTAAAGTAGGAACTACAGAAAAGGCTATCAACAAGGTCAAAGAAGATATCAAGACTAAGCATATGGCTATCGAGCAGTCTATAAAAGAATTATCTAGCACAACTACAGCCCTAGGTATTTGTACTGAAAGAATAGCTGAGCTTAAAGCCAATCTAAAGGAAGGAATTACGCACTCAGAAACCTTAGTAAAACAATATAGCGGCAAAGAAAAGATCACCCAAAAAAATATAGATAATCTATACCTCTATGCAAAGCAACAACTTGAGGTAGTAGAAAACGCTGCAAAGTCATTAGAAGAGCTAGGACTAAATAAAGAACTACTTAAAGCCTACGAAAGATTAGAAAAAATAGGTGTCGACTATTCTACTCAAAAGGATAAAAGAAAGGAAGTGTACGATGGAGATGATGCTATAGCGTACTCTAATCAGCTGCAGGATAAATTTGTGAATGGCTACACCTCGATGGAGAAATCAAAGACTGCCATAGAAAAAGAAACCAAAGATCTTAAGGGCGCAAAAAAATTACTTGAAAGTTTAGGTAAAAAACTATCGCCAAAATTAGCGGCCTTAGGCTTTAATTCTTTAGATGAAATAGGCCAATCTATACTAGACGAAAAGCAAGTCGAAGCTATAAAAGTAAATAGAGAAGCGCTAAATAATTTTCAAACAAAAAATACAACAGAAATAACCACACTCAGAAATAAAATATCTGAATCAAAGAAAAAAGATAATGAGCCGGAAGTGGAACTAGAGTCTATAGTCGAAAAAATAGAAACACTACAACGCCAGCAAGATCATGCAGGTCAAACAATAGGCGAATATAAAAGTCAACTCAAAAGAGATGATAAGGATAAGGCAAAAGTAAAAGCCAAACAAGAACAGATTAAAAAGTTAGAAAAGGATTATGAGAAGTGGTCACTCATCAATAATCTTATCGGTGATGCGACGGGAAATAAATTTGCCAACTTCTCACAAGGTCTCACATTACAAAACCTGTTAGTCTACACCAACAAGCGTTTAGTAGGACTCACTGATAGATATCTCATCGACAAACCTTCTGAAGATGGCACTCTAAAAGTTATCGATCAATATCAAGGGAATACTCAAAGAGCAGTGAGCACCTTGTCTGGTGGAGAGACATTTCTAATCAGCCTAGCACTTGCACTCAGCTTGTCAGATATGGCTTCTAAGAATGTCGCGCTCGATTGCCTATTTATAGATGAAGGTTTTGGGACGCTTGATCAAGATACTTTAGATGTAGCGATGAATACACTTGAGAAACTACAATCCGAAAGTCAAAAAACAGTCGGAGTCATCTCTCACGTCGATACCCTTAAAGAAAGAATAAATGTCCAGATAGTACTAGAGAAAGATAATCAGGGTTATAGTAAAATCAGGATCGATAGCTAATTAAGGAACAGACTAAATTTCCCCCAAATCGAATTTCTTAATAGGGTTTATAGTACTGTTTATCTATCGAATTTAGATATTAGAAGAAATGAGTGGAAATTTGAATAATTAAATAATAAACTTCTAGAAAAATTATGGCAAGCGTAAATATTAAAGACCTATTCTCAGTAAATGCCGACCTAAATACTAAATCCGTGAATGCGCTTTTAAAAGCAATCAAAGAAGGTGCGACAGACGGTTTCGATTACCTACGGTTTAAGACCTCAGTAAAGAATATTGCTGATATGGATATGGGAGATATGCAGAGTTACAAAACGGTATTTTCGACGGCGCAAACGATTGGGGTAACTAAGGATAAATTAATAAAGTCAGCTAATTACTATAAAACTATCCTGAGAAAGGAACTAGAGAAGTTTGGAACTGCATTACAAAAGCAGTATAAACAACGAGTCACGGATAAGCAAGAACAGGCAAAGTCTTTTGAAAAGAAGATCAAGGATACTAAAAATAAGATCGCCACACTGCAAAAAGAACTCGATGCTTATGAAGCAAATATTAATACCCTGAACAAAATTGCAGAAAAAGAAAACGTCAAGATTACTGCAACAAGAGAGCAATTTTTAACTGCCCATAACGAATTGAAGAATTCTATCGAGCAGGATATCAAAATGATGCAAGACTATTTGTAATTTAGAGATATAAAAAAAGTATAATATGACCAATTTTAAGGACGTCGGAGGTAAGCCAAAATCATTTTGGAGTAAGCCTGAAGGAGTTACAGGAAGCCTGTTTTTACTAGGTATTTTGGGTTTAGGAGGGTTTTTCATACTCTCTAATTTGACTGCAATCATGGGTTTCCTAGCGACAACAATAGGTATTGTAGCAGGTCTATTAGTACTTGCTGCAGTGGTATATATGGCCTTAGACCCTAAAACGAGGACGCTAATCAGCTATGCATACAAGAGCATTATGCGAAAGATTACAGGAATATTTGTGACTATAGATCCTATCGGGATACTTAAAAGCTATATATCAGATCTAGAAGATAATCTTAAGAAAATGGGGACTCAGATCGGTAACCTTAGAGGGCAAAGCCGAAAGTTGAAAACCATGATCCAAGAAAATAATAAGGAGATAGAACAAAACTTGTTGATAGCAAGAAAAGCTAAAGAACAAGGAAATCAGAAACACATGATGCTATCTACTAGAAAAGCAGCAAGGCTTAAGGAAACAAATGGTAAATATGCAGCTTTACATTCTAAGATCGGTGTGCTATATAAAGTACTGACTAAAATGTACTCTAACTCAGAGATACTATTAGAAGACACAAAGGATCAGGTAAAAGTAAAAGATCAAGAAAGGAAAGCAATTAGAGCTTCTCACTCTGCTATGAAATCTGCTATGAGTATCATTAAAGGTGATGCCGATAAGAGAGCACTATTCGATCAGTCAATGGAAGCTATTGCAGATGATGTAGCTAACAAAGTTGGAGAGATGGAGCGTTTCATGGATATGTCTTCTAGTTTTATGGATTCTGTAGATCTGCAAAATGGAGTATTCGAGGAAGAAGGACTTAAGATGCTAGAGAAGTATGAGAAGCAAAGTACTCTCCTACTCATGGGTGGTCAGGAAGCAGCAGACGAAGTACTAGATCTTAACGAAGTACAAAGAGAAAAACAATACAGAAGTAATACTGACGACTCCAGCTACGATAATATGTTTGAATAATCAATAATGAATACGATGAACTCTGGAATACTTATCAATGGAGCAATTGGGCTCTATGGGATTTACAATATTTTTCAACAGGTAACTTCTGAGTATAACTCGGTAAGTGTATTTGGGATCACTATGAATAAATGGATTTATGTAGCAATTTGGGTTGCAATTGTTTATTCGTGTTTTTCTTCTGTGTATAAATTTATGAAGGCACAGAAAAGAGGCTAGCTAATATAGAATTTTAAACAAACCGTCTCCATTAATGCATTTAATTATCAATGCATAATATTCCACCTGCATCGATATTGAAAACACTTCCTAATTCTATATCTAGTGGTGTACCATAAGTCAATGGTAAATACAATGAGCCATCCGCTGTTATTGAAAAACTAGATTGCGTTATAGCTCTAATTCCATTTAGTCCAACCCCGTTTACATCAGAAATAGTGATTGGCCCAGCATTAAGAAAGGTCGTTGACTTGTCCAGCTTTAAAGCTATACCATGGATATCATACATAAGTATTTGTAAATTATTAACGAATTCTCCAACATCAGAAGGTTGATCTTTACCGTTAAAAATTCCAACAGAATTTAAGGTCTCATCTACGTCATCAATAATTAAATTATTATTGTTGATAAATATGCCATTATTATACAATCCACCAATAGCCAAATTGGTTAAGATTACATTAGCGTTATTTATAAATTTTGCTGATCCGCTGGTTGACATTCCTCGTGTACAATCCAATATAAATATTAGGGCATCTGGCTCATTCGTTACTTGAGCATCTTCTGAGCAGCTTAATCCAAAAGTAGAATTACGAATATCAATTTCTCCTTTATTTACACCAACTCCATCACCATAAAAGTCAATGCCATTTATCGTTAAGTTAGTATTGATCTCTCCATAATTTTCTAAAAGTCCATGTACAAATATTCCTGTAACATGTGAGGCTGAAGTTAGCATTCCAAAATTTATCAATTGTGCGTATTTATCTACCTTAATCCCAAATACTGGAGAATCAATTACGAGTAAATTACCAGAAGTTAGAATACTTAAAATACAATGTTCCTCTATTGTCACATGAAAAGCTTCTACTGTAGATATAATAAGAACATTGACATTAAGGTTTGAAGTACCTCCTGTTATGATAGCGCTATCCATGGCTGTAGGCACCCCATTGTCCCAATTACTTGCTAAGTTCCAATCTGTAGACCCATTGGGCTGTCCCATGATGTAGGCTTTCCAAGTAGTTTTACTACCAAATACTTGTCCACTAGTCCAAAGGATAATTATCAATATGCTACACAGCCGGATGAGTTTAGATATTGTACTTAATGTGTTCATAGTCCTATTTGTAAGCCGAGTTCAAAATTCACTCGGGAATGAGAATCACTAGATGAAGTAATCCCTAAAATGTATTAATTATAGAAAATCAGTTGGATTGACAGATTGTTATTGTGGTGATCCACCTCTAACAATCCAATTCATCAATTGCGTCTTCAGCTTCCTTTTTTGCATCTCTACCAACAAGAGTACAATCCTTAACAATATCTATGTAATCTTCTAAAGCTTTCTTGTAAGCATTACAATTTTCAGTTGAAGGATCTTGGGAGTAGACTGCTGCTGCATTTAGAAAAGCATCGGATCTAATCCCTAAGTCCTCACTGGTGCAATTACTTAAACCAGCCCCGCATGAACTGAAGATCAGTAGAGTAAAAACAATAAAAGCTTGGATAAAGAGATGAATTAAATTTTTCATGGAATGGTTTTGTTGTTCGAGTTAAAATTAAAAATGACTTAGTTTGAAATATTCAAAAGCACAATAAGATGGTACCATCATTATCTGAAATTTTAAACCTATTAAGAACTTCTGATTTAGATACCGTCCAAAACTATGTGCGAGTTGCGTATAACACAAAGGTAAATTAGAGTATGGTTAATTGAATCACTATAAATAGTGATTTTATCATAACAAGTATCAATTATACTTTCTTAGCGATCTATTTATAATCGCTAAGTGCTGTGTTAATAGAACAGGTCATAAAAAGAAAATTTTGAATAATCTAGGAATAGGATTATTCTATGCTTATATATTGATGGGTTGGTTTAATAAGTTAGTATCTATTAATGACAGCTTTCATTTTACCCAACCTACCCTCTTTCTCCACTGCTCAAATTCCTTCCTCCTTTTTGCAAAATCTCTGGGTGGTTTTTGATTTTCTTGTCGTGCGCGATTTCTTAATAACTCAGTTTGCTCTTCTAATGTATTCAACCCAAGTGCTTTCCTTCTTTGATTGACTTGAGCTAAATCGTCAAAAGGTTGAGGATTTAATACTCCACTTTCATCCCAATCAAACTGAGTTCCATAAAGTTGAGCACCACCCTCGAAGACTGCAATCCGATCCGTCAAATATGCTAAATCTAATGGGCTAGCATTTTCTCGACTTACTGCTTTCTTTAATAGTTCAAAACACTTCTTCATAAAGGGCGGCTGGCTTATAGCGTGTTGTATAACTAACCAAGCGGCCTTACTGGCTTTTTCTCCTACTTTGAGTATTGTCGGATATCCAATTTTTTCTATGATCTGATCTAGGGCTTTCGCATTGGAGTTGTGCAATGTTTCCATTGCCATGTTATAACCTTGCTCAAGTTGCCCACTTTGAATTAGCTTTTCTCGTAAAGCCAAGTCCAGATTTTTTAATTCGATAATTCTTTTAGCAAAGGTATTGTAGTCCATTTTTGATTGTAAGTCTCTAACAGATTAGCGTCGCAATCTAACTTACTTTAAATTAATGATTCGGCTACTAGTTCTAGTAAGAATGTCTCTCGCTCAATTGACAAACCTCTTTTATCACTTGTAGCCATTGTTTCTTTATTATGCATTATCGCTTCATGAATGTTTATCCATAGAGCTTTCATACCATTTTTTTTTCATATGATTCTAAGCTAGAGGCTCCAAGTTCCTTATTGACTTCGCAGGTATAGCAATATGAAATCATATGCTGAATATCAAAATCAGGCTTACGCCATGGTCTATACTCTTCATAAATACCGAAGGGCTTTATATTTCTAATTTCTTGGGCTCCAGTTTCTTCATTAAGTTCTCGCATCATTCCCTCGATCTTATCTTCTCCTAGATCTATACCTCCTCCAGGCAAACTGTAGTCCTCATATCGCTCTGTGTACAGCAGTAAAATACTCTCTTCCCTTATTGCAATACTTCTTGTCGCTAGCCTCTTGAAAACTGATTTGCTCTCTAAAGTTGTTACTTCAGGATGAAAATGGGTTTTTAAGATTCGCATTGTGTTATTGGATTGACAAGGTAGCTGTGGGTGCTGCTTTTTTTAAAGAAATTCAGATGGAGAATTATTACATTTTATTATGATTCAATTCTATCCAACAATTGCTTCACATTAGTTGCTACATCGCTATAAAAGTGAAGTACAAAACTCCTGTTCAACTGTATTTTCCATAGATAGGTTAACAAGATATTCTTGTCAGTTTGTGACATCTCTAGCGGCAAGTCTAGTTTAGACACTTTACCCTTTTCATCAAACACTAAATTAGGGCCTAGATAGATAGTTAATTCCTTAAAATAATTCTTATGGAATTGCATTTCATCATATTCTTCCTCAAACTTTCTTAAAATTTTATAATCATATTCATAAAGTGAAATTATTTCAGAACGTAAGGAGTCATTTTTCAACAATTCTAATCCTCTAGATTTTAAAGTCTCGTATCCAGAAGTGTTTTGTATGGAAATAAAATCTCTCGTCAAGTTTAAATAATGTTTCTCAACTGAATCTAATGCTACTTGTTTACCTTCTATAACGTTTCTCCAAAACTTGCATGCTCTTATTCCTTCTTGGTGTCCTCCTATATTTGTCTTTATATCCTCGATATCTTTTCTTAATCCATTTGAGATTTCAGCTATAATCTTATTTTCAGTATTACTGTCTCGTCTATTATCATTCCAGTTATTTAAAGCAAAAGCAGATAAAACGGCAATGAAAATTGACAAAAATTCAATCCCATATTTTTTCCAACTTACCCTTTCTATATTATATATTTTATTCTTAATGGCTGGCATCCTAATAATTATGAGCATTAAATTAGTAATATAGTCGAGATATAAAAGAACTTTTTAGCAGCCAGAGAAACCAGTATTTAGAAATCAAAATTTTTCTAACCCCAATCCTTTAGCCTGCTCTAACATAAAAGCATATGCAGCATCATATTCATTGGCGATATCGCCATCTAGGATAGCTTCTCTGATTGCTTTTTTTAGATCACCTACAATTTTAGATGGGGGAATGTTAAAGGTCTCCATGATTAGTTCGCCTGTAATGGGAGGTTCCCAGTTCCTTAACTGATCCTTTGCTTCAACCTCTATAATTTTTTGCGCAACTAAATCATAGTTATCTAGATACTTCTTGACCTTATAATCATTTTTAGATGTGATGTCAGCGCGACAGAGTGTCATCAGGTCATCGATATCATCTCCTGCATCAAAGACTAATCTCCTGATAGCAGAGTCAGTGATTTCTTCTCTTGATAGGCAAATTGGCCTCAGATGTAGCTTAACTAATTTTTGGACATATTTCATCTTACCATCTAATGGTAGTCTCATCCTCTTAAATATCTTAGGGACCATGAATGAACCTACCATCTCATGCCCGTGAAATGTCCATCCGACCCCATTTGCAAATCGCTTTGTAGGCGGCTTAGCTATATCATGCAATAGTGCTGCCCAGCGCAGCCAGATATTATTTGTGTGCTTACTGATATTATCGACCACCTCTAAGGTATGCCATAGATTATCCTTATGTCCCTGTCCTTTTCTAATCTCTACACCATGTAGCGCATGCATCTCAGGAAAAACTAACTCTAATAGACCTGTCTTAAAAAGAAGTGTATATCCAATCGAAGGTTTCTCAGATGCTAATATTTTTGTAAGCTCTGTAGTAATTCGCTCTTTAGAAATTATGCTAATACGATATTTATTTGCTTTGATACCTTCAAGGGTAATATCATCTATCTTAAAATTTAGCTGCGTAGCAAACCGGATTGCTCTTAACATTCTTAATGGATCATCGGAGAAAGTAGCCCCAGGCTCTAAAGGAGTTCTGATTACTTTTTCGGTCATATCTCTGAGACCGTTAAATGGGTCTATGATTTCTCCAAAGTTTTCCTTTTGTAGGCTGACTGCCAGTGCATTGATTGTAAGATCTCTTCTATTCTGATCATCACTTAAACTCCCCTCTTCCACGGCCGGCTTTCTAGAGTCCGGTGAATACGATTCTTTTCTAGCTCCTACAAACTCTATTTCTAAGTCTTTATGCTTAAGCATAGCTGTCCCAAATCTACTATATACTACGAGCCTAGGAATTGGCCTGAGCTTAGTAGACAATTGGCGTGCGAGTGCTATTCCATCACCTACACAAACCACATCGATATCTTTAGACTTTCTTGATAGTATCCTATCTCTCACATATCCACCTACGACATAGGCATCAACACCTAGGTCCTCCGCAGATAGCTGTAATAGTTCAAATATTTTACGCTCGTATGGTTTGATATTAAATATCACGGATTGAGAAGTTACAATTAAGACACAAGAGCTAATTCATTACTATAAACATCTTCTACTTCATCTAAGATAGCAAAGATAGTCTCAGGATCGTGCTCTGTAACTAACCTAGCTCGATACGCTTTTACACCTCTATATCCTCTCAGGTAGGAGGAGTAATGCCTACGCATCTCAAGTACCCCTAGCTTATCTCCTTTCCACTCAAGACTTTGGGTCAGGTGTTGCTTGACTACTCTGACTCGTTCCTGTATATCTGGTGGAGGTAATAGCTCACCAGTCTCTACATAGTGCTTTATCTCTTTAAAGATCCACGGGTATCCAATACTCGCTCTTCCTATCATAATGCCATCTACGCCGTATCTATTTTTATATTCGACCGCTTTTTGAGGACTATTGATATCTCCATTACCTATGATAGGAATATGTATTCTTGGATTTTCTTTAATCTTCCCGATCAATGTCCAGTCCGCTTCGCCCTTATACATTTGTTTTCTAGTACGACCATGTATAGCTAGGGCTTTGATTCCTACATCTTGAAGTCGCTCTGCTACATCTTCTATATACTTGGTTTCTTCGTTCCAGCCTAGACGAGTTTTAACTGTTACGGGCAGATTAGTAGAATTTACAATCTCCTTGGTCAGCTCCACCATCCGAGGTACGTCTTGTAAAATCCCCGCCCCTGCCATTTTACAGACTACCTTTTTCACAGGACATCCAAAATTGATATCCAGCACTTCGGGTTTTGCCTCTTCTACAATCTCTGCAGCTCTTTTCATTGAGTCTATTTTAGCGCCAAAAATCTGTATCCCTACAGGGCGCTCATAGTCATAGATGTCAAGCTTCTGCACACTCTTGTGCGCATCTCGTATCAGCCCTTCTACTGAGATAAACTCTGTATACATCATATCACACCCTTGCTCCTTACACAATGCTCTGAAAGGAGGATCACTCACATCTTCCATTGGGGCTAGTAAAAGAGGGAACTTCCCTAAATCTATGTCTGCTATCTTAGTCATGAGAATATAAAGTACAAAGTTGCGGATTTATTCTATTCTTTCTTGCAAAGGTACTTGCCTTATTACCATCTGCATAGTGCTCATATGTCTTTCCTCGAGTAATACCATTTTTGATTTAATAAGATTTGATACCGTCTCATCATTATAGTGCCTTACTGTGATCAGTTCTAAATCTTTTTCTTGCGTGACTGTAAATTGTTTTTCTAGCTCTTCTTTAAACCCTGCTATTCTATCTTCTTCTTTAGTAAGGCATACTATGAAGCTTATCGCTGTATTCCTCATCAGATTAACTTTAAGACGATACTTGTCTAACATCCCAAATATCATAGCCAGATGATCTTCAGCAATAAACGAAAAGTCATTAGAGGAGATAGATATTAGCACCTGATCTGGCTCTACTACGATTACTGGTGGATAGTGATCTGAGCCAATCGCACTAATCACCGTTCCTTCTCCCTGAGGATCGTTGAATGGCTTTACATATAATTTGATGCCTTTATTCTCCAGTGGCTTGATAGTCTTAGGGTGGATGACTTTTGCTCCATAGTAAGTCATCTCTATCGCTTCCTTATAGCTTAGCTTGTCTAGCTTTATGGGATTTTTAAATAGTCTAGGATCTGCTGTCAATACGCCTGGTACATCTTTCCATATGCACATCTCCTTGGCATCTATACAGTAGCTGAGGATAGATGCGGTGAAATCCGACCCCTCTCTGCCCAGTGTTGTAGTTTGATTATCATTAGTGGATCCTATGAATCCTTGCGTAACAATTACATTACAACTCTTAAAAGCTTGATTAATACCTGTATCTGCTAGGGTTAGCGTATTATCCCAATCTACCTTTGCTCCTCGATAACTTTCGTCTGTCTTGATGATATCTCTTACATCTAACCAAGATGAGTCTAATCCTATTTGGCTCAGATAGGCATTTAGGATTCTACTCGATAACAGCTCACCTACAGAGACGATCTGATCATAGATGTAATCAAAACTATCTTTCACATCTTCTTCGATTAGCCAATCTATCTCAACAAAAAGATCGTTTAGCTCTGCTTTGATTGCCGCATCATCCTCAAAAAGTGCTTTCAGTAATTCGTAATGATCTGCCTTCACTTTTTCTAACTTAGTTGCTACTTCACCAGTCTGATGATAGTACGAATTGACAATTTCTTCTAAGGCATTTGTCGTCTTTCCCATCGCAGAAACGACTATCAATATCTTATCTTCTCTATAGGAATTGACGATGTCACCTACATTCTTAATGTTTTCTGCATCCCTTACTGAGGCACCTCCAAACTTAAAGACCTTAAGTTCCATACTTGAATCAGATTTTCTCTCCTTTTTAATAAATATTTAAGATTCCTGTCTCTAGTTTACTAAATAGAAACAAATATTTGAATAATTATCTACAAATCAGTAACTTATACATTAAACATTATTATCATCTAATGATTAGTTTTAATATATAATGTCCTCTTAAAGCAAATGAAGATAAATACCCGCTTTCCAAAGTTACTTTAATAAAAGATTCGGGTCAAAAGGGCGTTAGATAGATAACAATAAAGAAATAAGATATCCCAAATACCACAAAGAAGTAGATAGTTTTTTCATGCTTATTCGGTAGAAGCCTTCTCACAAAGAAGGCTTCTCCATTTTATACACTAGTTATTACTAAGCTGAAAATAGAAACCTTTCAAACCACCAGACGATCATAGTGTAATTCCGCAATAAGAAATCTTATCCAAACAGTGAACGTATCCGAAGATGATATACTTGTAAAATTTCTTTACTCGCCGAAACAATATTCCACAATACCATATGAATGTCCGTTAACAAATAAGCTTCAAACGAAATACTAAAACCTAGCAGCCAACTTTCATTGTCTTGTGTTTAAATGTTGTAAAACTTCTAAATACAATTAATAACAACTAAAATTCAGGACAATGACAAAATTTAATTTTTCGGGCATACTTTTTTGCTTATTTGTAGGTAGTATTTTTTTCGCGAGCTGTAATTCTGAGCTGTCTATCGAAGATGAATTTATAACAGAAGAGAATCTAGCTATTGAGTTAGATCAAGCTGAAGAGTATGAATCATTTATGGAAAATGGTGAAGTAGAAGAAAGGTCAAGCGGAAGATATAGTTTTAGAACACTCAATAAGGCCCTACGCTGCACTAAGCTTAATACAGCATTATTCTCAGGTATGAAAAGTATCTATGCACCTACAGACGAAGCATTCGCTAAGCTAGGATTGGATAGACATAATGTGTGCGATCTACCCGCAGAAGATTTGACAGCGATCTTACTTTATCATGTTGTTGATGGCAATGTAAGGAATAAGGTCGTCGGTTGTCAAGCTATGATAGATGGTAATATTGTACAGATTACAAGTGATAGAAGAAAAAGATTTGTAAATGGCGCAAGGAACACTTTCACGTTTAGACAATCAGGCCATGGAGGACCAGGCTGTCCAGCTTATACGCTTAAAGTTTTTGCAATCGATGAGGTTCTTACTCCACCAAGTAACAATATAGTGAATACAGCAGTAGGTGCTTCACCTGAATTTACTTCACTAGTAGCCGCCGTATTAGCTGCAGACCCTGCAATCGCTGCTGCGCTAAGTGATGAAGATGCAGTTTACACAGTGTTTGCTCCTACTAATCAGGCATTTGCAGACTTGCTTTCAGCACTTGGTCTAGCTTCATTAGAAGATGCTGTGGACGCTATAGGTGTAGAAGGTTTAAGCACTATTTTGCTATATCACGTTGTAGACGCATGTGCATTTTCTAATAATCTTGTAGATGGATTAGTGGTAACAACCCTACAAGGAGAGACGATAGAGGTAGACCTAAACAATCTCGCACTGATAGATAAAAGTAATAGCCCAGCAGGATTAGTAGCCAGTGGTCTTGATATCTTGACTTCAAATGGCATCATACATACCATTGACAAAGTTTTATTGCCTCAAGCAATTATTGATGCTTTATAAAATAAAAAGGGTTATCCTTAGTATCACTAATTAACTTGTATCGGGTTCGAAATAATTTTCGAACCCGTTTTTTATTTCTTGATCTTGATAACTAATTCACGACACCGAAATCAATTCATAATGTATCGATAGATCCTCATCAATATATTCACCAGGACTGATAATAAGATCATTGAAGTAATAGGAAAGTAAAATCTTGAATTTTCTTTTTCTATTCTTATATCTCCTGGCAATCTGCCGATCCAACTAAGCTTATCATGGAAAAAATAAATGGCTACACCACCTATTACCACCATAAACCCTATGATGATAATTAGCTTTCCAATATCTTGATTCATTAATACTGTTTTAGCTATCCATTGTCTTTTTTAAAGTGACCACACTAATCTTAGCAGTGCTTCTTTTATAAAAATGAAAGGAATATTTAGCTCTATTACTTTTTACCTCCGTCCCACTTCCGTATGCTTACCTGATCTTTAGTAGGAAAATCAATAGGCACTTCTTGAGTCACCTGTCCTGTTGCACACCACTCAGCACCACGCTGAAATGTAGTAATAAACCCAACACACTCCATAGAATAATCCATATGTCCTAGTGCATTATGAAACACCCTTCCTTTACCATAATCTATCGTGAACAAAAGAGGCTCGTGTCTACCAGTACCCTTAACTTTCTTATCCCATGGAGGACCATTCCCTTCTTCATCAGAATAAGATGTTGCTAGGACTCTCATATTTTCTGCAGGGCCTCTCAGTCTATCGTATAGTTCATCTTTGGTATGCAACCATGCACTGGGTAGACCTTTCATGATGGGATGATCTGGAGCTCTTGTATCTAGTACATATTCATATTGAGGGCCATGTGATCCACATGCGCCTTCGGATTTGTCATACTCTAATTTCCCAGCGTTGTTATAATAGACATACGGTCCAGAGTGTGTATCTCTACCGCCCCACCCTCCTAGACCAATCATTTTATTATATGCTGGCCAATCTCCCCACGAATTACTCGCGGCGTGTATGGCTACCATACCTCCTCCATTTTGGATATAGTTTTCTAGCTTACTTTTTAGTTCCGGTAACCAGGTACTCGCCTTCCATCCCATGTTGTTGATGATTACATCATAGCTATCAAAATCAGGCGCATAATTAGGATCCGGCACTGGTTCTTCTACTGAGGTAGTTTTTTTGATTGGCAATGGGTACTTAACTAATAATTCCTTGATGTCAGTTATACCTGCTACTTCATCATGATGTGGCCCTTGCCAAGTATTTGCAGTCCGTTCTATATCGACAGTAAATAAACCCGTTTGTTCTAGGTAGTCTTTCATCATCATAGTGGTCATCGGCCAGACCCCATGATTATTTTCTCCATCAATTATTAAGGCTTTTAGTTTAGTTGTAGATACTGGAGAATTAGAATTGTCCACGACAGCGCCCGGTGCAGTCACCTTGGGGCTACATGCAAATAATAGAGTAGATACTAGAATTAATAAATAATTGGTCATTGCTAGGTTATTAGATTTAAAATTAAGATAGGAACATTTTTTAGCAATGCAAATTCTTAATATCCTAACTAAGTATGGTTCTCCTTATTCCAATAAATACAAAAATGAATATCGAGTATGCAATAAAGAATGGAATGATATAATACTCTAAATCAAGTATCAACAAAATAGCCATGACTAATAATTGAAATCCTAAACCAAAAGTAGATAGCATCGTCATAAACCACTTAGGAAAGGGCTTACTATTCATCGCCTGCTGATCTAATAAATATATCGTCTTATCAAAGATGATATAAAGAAAATCGTAAATATTATAGAAGATATCTACAGTCTTCTGAGACTCTCCAGCCATCGCCTGCGGAGCAGTATCCTCAAAAATCCTACTAGTCTTATCACCATTTACATTATTTCTCAAGATGACATAGTAATAGTTGTACAGGGTACCTTGTAGCTGAATGCCTATAAATGCTAGGAACATAAATCCTAGCGACGCGTCTGTGATATACCGAAAAGTAATAATGAACATCAAATTTAAAATGATATCAGCAATCGAATCATAATAGCGTCCTACATACGATGGCATATTTTTGACTCGAGATAGCTCTCCATCTGCCGCATCTAGAATCGATTTTAATATTAAAAAAAATGCCGCAGCGAAGTAGTAATTATAAAGTATGCAGACGATAGCGCAAAAACCAGAAACGATAAACAAAGAAGTCACATGGATAGGAGTAATCGATGTACCCTTTAAGGCTTGAGCAATCCACCTTGCGGATGATCTGCCATAGTCTGATAAATCTACAAACTGATATTGCTTAGGTAATTTTGACATGTATATTGAAATGGACTATCTAAATACTGAACGTACTGTGTGATCTAACGAGGGGTGATTACTAGAACCACAAATGTATAACTATAGATCTTATCTATTGGAAGCTTTTTTGTAAAATATAAATCAATAATAGAATTGTCGTAGCTGATACCTGTATTCGGGATTGCCTAATCTCAGAAACTTAGGACTAAGACGACTATCCAAGTCGTCAAGCAAGCCCTCCAGCAAATCATAGCTCCAGCTTCATCAGGAAATCTAACTGCTCTTCATCACCCAACATAAAAGTATGTTTATCAAAAATCTTAAATCCAAATTTTTGGTAAAACTTGATCGAGCTAGGATTATCTTCCCATACTCCGAGCCATAACTTATCTTTTCCCATTTCCTTCGCCAGTGCAACTGCTTTGTCCATCAAAAGATTCCCTACCCCCTTTCCTCTGTATTTTGTAAGTAGATAGATTCGCTCTACTTCTAAGGCATTTTTTAATTTTTTCTCGGTTTGCGCATCTTCGATATTCACTTTGAGATAACCAACTATTTCTTCTCCTTTTTGTAAAAAATAAAAAGTAGAATATCTATTATCCAGTTCACTTTGCAAATGATCAAGGCTCATTTTATCATTCAGATATTTCTCAAAAGCTTTCTTCGCATTCTCCACTTCAAATGCTTCTCTAAATGTTTGTATAGCTATACCCCGCAAGGCGGCTACTTCTTCTGATGTTACAACTTTTAGGTGGTAGCTATTCATAATCCGAGTATTAATCTAATCTAAGCTTTAGAAAACTTCTAATCAATAATAAAATAAGCTCTTTTTGATAAGTTTAATAAAACAATATAACTATATTAGACATATTATAATTTATTTTAATATGTATTTTAAACTTTAGTTATGAAAACTTTACTAACCTCTTTATTCCTATTTGGTACGGTAGTACTCCTGTCGCAAAGCGAATCCAGTAAAATTGATTTTAGAATCGGGATGGGTATAACTAATAATAATCAATCCTATACCCCCAATGTATTGACCAATGAAATTAATTATCGCATCCTTGATCGCTTGACACTTACTGGTGCAATCACCTTAAGTAAAGCCAGCAATAAATTTTCTTACGAAAGGTTTAGATTATTAAATCTTGGGGCCTACTTCTCCCCACTTAAGAATAACAGGAAGCATGACATAAGAATCGGGGGTGGTTTAATGCATGTCGATAATACAAGGTGGCGTGTTGATAGATTACTACGTACTTCTGGTAATACCATGGCGAGCTTTGACGATAGTGAAAAAATAATAGAAGTCACCTCTTCCCTTAATGAATGGCAATATCAAATAGCTGCAGAGTATAGTTATAGGGTCGGTAATAAAATACTTATTGGAGGTGCTTTACAGTTTCCCCAATTCAATGATGGATTTTATCGTAGGATTGTTCTTTTAAAAGCTGGATATAGTCTTTAAGCAGCCTACTATTGAAAATAAAATAATAATTTACACAGACGTTACATCACTCTTTTCTAAATCTAACTCATGAAAGAAACATCTCGTAGAGTATTTAATAAAAAATTATTAACTAGTCTAGGTGGCATGACACTCATAGGAAACCTCCCTAGAGCATGCGCATCACAAAATACAATAGATAAAAAATTAGGGGTGGCACTTGTGGGCTTAGGCTCCTATAGCACTCATCAACTGGCCCCTGCGCTAGTAGATACTGAGTACTGCTCCTTGGCTGGCATCGTGACTGGTACGCCATCCAAAGAAAAGGAGTGGGCTGATAAATACAACATCCCTAAATCCAATATATACAACTATCAAACTTTTGATAAGATCGTAGACAATGACTCCATAGACATAATCTATGTTGTATTGCCTAATTCTATGCATGCGGACTTTTGTATCCGTGCTGCTAAAGCAGGTAAGCATGTCATCTGTGAGAAGCCCATGGCCGTTAGTGTAAAAGAGTGCGACGATATAATAAATGCCTGTAAGGCTGCAAATGTAAAACTCAGTGTCGGCTATAGACTCCACTCAGAGCCTTATACTCAGGAAGTTATGCGAATGGTCAAAGAAAAAACCTATGGTGAGGTAATATATGTCACTGCAGAGGCTGGTTATTACTCAGGTAGTCACCCCGAGCAATGGAGATTAAATCATGCCTTGGCAGGTGGAGGAGCATTGCTCAATATGGGTGTCTACTCTATCCAAGCAGCTATCTATGGCACTGGACTTAATCCGATCTCTGTCACTGCACAAGAGTTTAGTACTAGACCAGAATATTTTAAAGATACTGATGAAACGATTACTGCACAATTTGAATTTCCTAATGGAATTGTAGGCAACATTTTTACCTCTCACAATGTACACGTAAACCGTCTAAGAGTCTCCTGTCACAAAGGATGGATAGATATTGATCCTGCTACAAGTTATGGGCCGCTTGCTGGTCGCACCTCAGATGGGAAAGAAATTAAGTTTCCTCATCAAAGTCAGCAAGGTTTACAGATGGATGATTTTGCTAAACATATCTTAAAGGGGGAGACTAATAAGGTGCCAGGTGAAATGGGTAAAAGAGATATGATTATCTGTGAAGCAATCTACAAGTCGATCAGAGAAAGTGGGAAGAAAATTCCATTAGATCTTGGAACTATGGGGATTGTCTAGTTCCATTTTGCCAAGATGGAATTTTAAATATCAGCTACTGGTCTGAATTAGGTTTTCATTCTTTTAGTAAATCAATTAATTGATTTTTATCTTCCATTTCTAATTTACGTAGACCTATCTTTTGGGAAGCTTGTATTCTGACTCCACCTAACAGTCCTATAGATGGAGCTGAGGTTGAAAGAATAACTTCTTTACCATTTGATCTGTAAATCACGTCATCCCCATTCTTTAAAACTACAATATCTATCCATTCATCAGCTAAAAAACCCATTGATGAAAGATCAGTATCTTTCCCTGCTAAATTTTCTCCACCTAAATATGCGTTAAATTCTCCCGCACAACCAGGATTCCCTACATCAAACATATAAACATCTTTTGTACCAGTAATTATAATTGATAAAGGATAGCATGGGTCGCCTTCATCGAATTTGGTCAATCTCAGTGATGTTCTTACCTCAAAGGAATCAGCTGCTATTAAAGGCTGATCAAGTAGATTGACAATAAGTGTTGATTCCTTATGTCTATTACTAAAAGACTCATCAAAAGTATTATTCAATTGAAATCCATCAGTACCAAGAGACCAATGATTTTCAGGAAGCAACAATGGCTTTTCTTCACCCTCAACAAACACAATCACCTCTAGTCCATCACTTGGTATATAAAGATCCTGATGAGTGATGATCTCTCCGTCAGCAACTAACTTTGCACTAAAGTAGCCTGGCTTGTGATAAGTCGTTGTGACTAGAGAATCAGATGGCTCCAATGAAATTCGTTTCCGTTTATCCCAAGATTGTTGCAACTCTAAGGAATTAACTTTTAAAGAACCTATATCAAACTTAAAAACAACAGTGTTTGGAATTCCTTGTGTGATTTTCTTGATAGTCAAATGTATATCCTCAGACTTTAAAGGAAGAGTAGCTTTTGAGTCTGAGGTCCTTAAGCCTAGCGCTAAAGCTATTATCAAAACTCCAAATATCAATCCTCCCATTATAAAGTATACTTTCCTACTAAACTGTTTATCCCTAGCTACAGTTTTTTCCGGTTTATTGATTTCAGGAGTATGATTATTCTGAAAATCTCTCCAACTCACTGCATCAGTAAATTGGGCAAGAATATTTAAGGTAGTGTTACTTGGTTTTACTGATTGTGAAGTCCTTCCCCATGTGCGCTTGAGAGTCGTCACACTTATTCTTTGTTGAGATTTTTGAAATATTAAGTCGCTAAGATTTTCGAAATCTACACTACTCCATTCCTGAGACGATCCCCATTTGAGTTGCTCTTCAATTTTTGAAAGCAATGCTTCTAAAATTTTACTTTTTTCAACTGATCTAATAGTCTGATTATGTGCCATTTACGATACTAATTCAATTTGAACAAAGATGAACGGTTAATGAACTGGGACTATCCCAGCAAATCTGCAACTTGATATAAAATATCGAATTACAATGCTAAATCACATTACAATGTTAAAATATATTTTACTTGGATCAATGCTTTTTATTGGTTCTACCCTTCTTATTTCTCAAAGCAATGAAGTAGCTATGAATTCTTCACTCTGGGATTACAACGAAGAAACCATGACTTTCACAGATCATAATGGCATACCTGTACTACATATATCAGGAGATGGTATTGCAACTATTAATGATGTAGTTTTTCAAAGCGGCACTATTGAGTTTGACTATTATGCTAAGGGTAGAGGTTTTTGTGGTATCTACTTTCGTCGACAACAGGGAGCAAACAGCTCGCCAGAATTGAATAGTGAGTTTTTCTATATGCGCAGTTTCAAAATAGATAATCCCATACTTCCTGGATCAGTACAGTATGCTCCAATCATAAGAGGAACTAACTTATGGGATCTATTGCATGATTATGAGGCCAATGCCCTAATCAAAAGTGAAACGTGGAATCGCGTCAAATTGATTATTTCTAATGAACAAATGAAAGTATTTCTCAATGACAATCTAGTTTTATGGATACCAGAGTTATTAGGTCCTAGTCAACCTGGAATTATTTCTCTAGAAGGTGCAGGTATGTACGCTAATATGAAAATCGATAATCAAAGCTCAACAGAAATTCCTGATTCAAAGGGTGCAGATGTAACAGCTCATGATGTAAGATACCTTAGAGACTGGCAATATAGCCCTAGTTACGAACTACTTAATACCACTGCCATCACTAAGGAGATGCTGCCCGATAGTAATACCGTGTGGTCACCAATCTCTGCTGGTCGTTTTGGATTGATCAATCTAACAAAAGAAATATCAAGCCCATTTATAGAAAAAAAACGTGAGATGGTTTGGTTGACTACCACCATAGAATCGAGCTACAACCAGACGAAAAGGCTTAACCTAGGATTCAGCGATGATATATCAGTCTATGTAAATGGCAAATTAGTGCATATTGATAAAAACACATTTGGTAGCTCTATGGCTAAGCAACCTAACGGAAGATTACACATAGATAATGCCTTGATAAATGTGCCGATAGTCAAGGGAGAGAATAAAATTACTATTGCTTTAGCAAATGACTTTTTTGGATGGGGCCTTGTTGCCCGTTTAGACAACATGCGTGGAATCGTTAATAAAATGAAAAATTGATAGCTTAATTCTTTCATTAATCTTCATAGAACAATTTGTATAATTTTTAAAAAGATGATAAAATATCAGCAGGGTAATATTTGGTAATTGGAATTCTGCTTTCCGTGAATTATTGAATTAAGGAAAGAAAGAAAGACTTTACTCGACAAATAAAAACTGCAGCACTTTTTTTAATTACCTGAAATAGCTAGAAAATTAATGTAGTACCACAAATACTTCTATGCAGTTGCTGCGATTGACTTTACTCCAAACAGTTGTTGTAAATATGGCGTCACAAATAATCCATCAGGGTCTTGCGCTGCTCTATGCTCCATGAATCTAGAAAACTCAGGATACAGATCTTGCACATCATTTGCACTAAGGGTATGCATCTTGCCCCAGTGTGGCCTACCTCCATAATCTCTAAACACTTTTTCTAAGTCTGAGAAGTAAGATCTATGATCTTTCTTATTATAGATATGGCAGGCGATGTAAGCAGAATCGCGCTTGTATGCAGGACTCAAATATATGTCGTCCTTCTTAACCACCCTACTTTCAAAAGGATAGTGCACATTGTATTTTTTAGAATTAACTATCCGCATTACCTCCTTAAAGACAACTTTATAAGATGAGGTAGGAATATTATATTCCATCTCTTTAAACTTCACTAATCGCTGTGTTGCGTAGATCTTATGACTATCATGTATTTTGTTTGAGTCACTTATGACTTTGGCAGACGCTTTAGCAACAAATTCATTTTTTGACGGAAACATATTGGCGAATTCACACAATACCTTGAAGCCATAATTCTCTATTACATACTCACTCCAGTAGTTAAACAATCCGACTTTATCTGGTTCTTTCTTGGGTTAGATTAGAACTTTTTGTTAATGCCACATTGGTATAGGTCATCCAATAAAATTCAAAATTCCTATTATTTTCATTTCTCTCCTCCCAATTTTCCAATACATTATTTAAATTCTCCTTCTTATTAACTATCGATAGTTTGTATGCTGGTACACATTGCAAGGTGACTTCAGTAATGATCCCGAGCAATCCTAAAGATACTTGCGCTGCTTTGAAAAGTTCTCTGTTGATTTCTTCTGAACACGAGACTACCTCTCCTTTACCATTTATAAATTTTAGTGCAATCACCTGAGTGCTAATTGTCCCAAATGCTTTGCCTGTCCCGTGTGTACCAGTGCTTATCGTACCTGCGATAGACTGCGCATCTATGTCTCCCAAGTTTTCCATAGCCATACCATTTACAAAAAGAAGATCCCCTAAGACATTTAGCTTGGTTCCTCCCTTGACAGTTGCAATACACTTTTCCTTGTCAACAGATATTAATCCCTGATAGTTATCTAAGCTTATACTCACACCATTTGTAGCACATATGGGTGTAAAGGAATGACCAGTACCAATTAGTCTAATTTTTAGTTTTTGTTCTAAAGCATAAAATACTAATTGCTTGATCGCTTCCTCACTATCTGGCTTTGCAATCTTGGTCGGATTCCAATCTATATTCCCTGCCCAGTTCTTCATTTACTTTTGTTGTTTTAGCTAGATAACAAATAATAATGAATAAGACTAGCGCAAATAATCAATTTAATAAAGCCACCATAATTTAGTAAGTATACTTTCAATGCGCATATACTTATAAAAGTTAGAAATTTTTCGCCTCCAAAAATGAACAATAATACCTATCATAAGTTATCTATGTCTAGATAAATTTAATATTAGAAGCTTGGAAGAAAAGCTACTGACTTTATCAAAATCCAAAATGAATACGACTATCGTATATATTATTAGTTATTTAAATAAATTCAAGTAAAGCAGAGCATTCAGTTTAGAATAATAAGAGAATATGAAAATTTATTTAATAGTTTTTTTGATCTTAGGGTTTGGAAGTATATCAGCACAAGAAGTTAGTGGCAAAGTGTTAGATCAGCAAAACCAGCCTATCATATATGCGCAGATAATTAATACTGCAAACAACAATCATACTCATACAGATATTGACGGTAGATTTTTAATTGAGCAAGTATCAGAAGGAGACTCCTTACACATCACTCATATTGGATATGAGTCCAGAATAATTGTCGCTGCTCAGACAGATGAGAAACTAATAATAAATCTTAACGCTTCTCCAATAGACTTAGAAGAGATAGTAATCTCTCCCGACCAGCGCGCACTTAATGTAATTACTGATATAGATACTAAAATAAATCCTGTTAACTCTGCTCAGGATGTGCTAAGACAAGTTCCAGGGCTCTTTATTGGGCAGCATGCAGGTGGAGGCAAAGCAGAGCAAATCTTCTTGCGAGGATTTGATATCGATCATGGAACAGACATCACCATCAGCTTTGATGGACTACCTGTCAATATGGTATCTCATGCTCATGGTCAAGGTTATGCAGATTTACATTTCATCATACCAGAGACTATTGACAATATTGATTTTGGAAAAGGGCCTTACCATGATGATCAAGGCAATTTTAATACTGCGGGATATGTTAGTTTTAAATCTAAAAGTAAACTTGAGTCGAGTAGCTTAAAGTTAGAGTCTGGTGCATTTAACACCAATAGATTTGTAGGTATGTTTAATACCATCGATACAGAAAAAACGCAAAGCTATATTGCCACAGAATACTTAATATCTGATGGACCATTTGAGAGTCCTCAAAATTTTAATAGGATAAATATTTTTGGGAAAGTAACCTCTAAGTTAACTGATCAAGATAAGCTGACCTTCACCGCTTCTCACTTTAGTAGTGATTGGGATGCTTCTGGACAAATACCTAATCGTGCTGTTAATAGTGGTCTGATCACTAGATTTGGGGCGATAGATAACACAGAAGGGGGGTCAACAAGCAGGAGTAATTTTACTATCAAGTATGACAAACTAATAAATGATAACTCTTATATCAGTAATAATTTTTATTACTCAAAATATGATTTTGAACTATTCTCAAATTTTACTTTCTTTCTAGAAGACCCTATTAATGGTGATCAGATAAAGCAAAAAGAGGGAAGAGATATCTTTGGACTCAATAGCGAATATTTGAGCTCTTTCTCTTGGCTAGACATGCAGGGCGAGATGACGATAGGTCTAACTATCAGAAATGATCAAAGCAAAGATAACGAGCTCTCAAATACCCTTAATAAAACTACAACGATCAATACGATCCAAAGAGGAAATGTAAATGAAACAAATCTAGGCTTCTATGCGGGTTTAGAAATAAATCGTGGAAAATTCTTAATTAATCCAGTGTTACGTTTTGATCAATTTAAAAACATTTACTATGATGGGTTATCACTCAGCAAAAATACTAATGCTGCCAATGCATCGATAGTCAGCCCAAAACTGAATCTGATCTACAACTATTCTCATGATCTTCAGATGTATGCCAAACTGGGTAAGGGATTCCATTCTAATGACACTAGAGTAGTCGTAGCTCAAAACGGGAAAGATATCTTACCTGCCGCATATGGCTATGATCTAGGTTTGATCTGGAAACCGCTGCCTCGATTAGTCACTAATATTGCCTATTGGTCTCTCTACTTAGAGGAAGAATTTGTCTATGTAGGCGATGCAGGGATTGTAGAACCGAGTGGAGAATCTTTGCGTAATGGTGTAGATCTTAGCATGAGATATCAAGCAGCTAATTGGCTCTTTTTTAATCTAGATGTAAACTATACTAAAGCTAGATCTCTTGAAGCAGAAAACGGTGAGGATCGAATCCCTTTAGCTCCACTGTTCACCACAGTAGGTGGAATTAAGATGATACACGAGTCTGGTATAAGCGGAGGCCTAGACCTAAGGCACATCGGTGATCGACCTGCCAACGAAGACAACTCCATAGTCGCTAATGGGTATACCGTCGTAGATCTAAATGTTAACTATGATTTTAAACATTGTGGATTAGGTTTTCAAATCCAAAACCTGTTTAACGTTGAATGGAATGAGACTCAGTTTGCCACAACCTCAAGACTACTATCAGAATCGATTCCAACGGAAGAAATTCACTTCACTCCTGGGACGCCATTTTTTATCAAAGGAATTTTTGAATTTAGGTTTTAATAGAGCTCTCTGATATTAACTCAGTAGGCATCACTTTATACTGGGAATACCCGATCATTACCATACTTAAAAATATCAAAACAACATTAACTATTAAACCCTCTTCAAAAAAAGCTTTCTTAGCCATATAAGGATTAAAGTAAACCAAAGTAATTGCTATAAAGTCGAAACAGAAATGTGCTATTACTCCAGGTACGATAGACCTAGTCTTATAAGCCACATAACTAAATGCAAGTGATACCAATGTATAAGGCAGAATTAAAATCGGCGGCAAAAAATGCATCAACGCAAAAATTATCGCTGTTACTCCAAATGAGAGTACGACCCCATAATTTCTTTCTAATATAGTCTGAACATATCCTCTAAATACGGTCTCTTCTATAATCCCTGCCGTCAGCGAAAGTGCAAATAATAAAGGTATAGCGGTCTGTATTGGCGCAGTAAAAAAAAACTCTAACATCTCTAACTGATCAGTGTCTTCGTCTACAAAAGCGTACCCCACAGATATAGAAGCATAGGTAAAAACTATAATACCCAATATTGATAACAAAATCCACCCCGCGTTGCCTCTCGCTTGCAGGGAGGACATTGATAAATCTTTTCTAGTTTGTGAATATCCAAACGGCTTTTCAGCACCCGAGCAAAAGCTCCAGTATAACCATAACATCGGTAAAATAAGTAGCAATGACCATGGAAGGCTACTAGTATTTCTCAAATTGGCAAATAGTAAGAATTGAATAATAGTAATTGCCGGATAAAATAACAGCGCACCAATCAGTATTGCTTTTATAAATGCTGGTAACTTATTCCAAATATTTTCCATTTGCGCTTAGTGTTTAAAAAATGACTTTAAAGTTAGTCCAGCCCGTATTGTGATTAGTACTCAGGCTAAACTCAGCGTTGTGGGACTGAAGGACATCCCTGATCAACATCAACCCTACCCCTTGACCAGTAGTCTTAGTACTATAGAATGGAGTGAATAAATTTTTAGCTACTTCGTCTGATATCCCAGGTCCATTATCAGAGATTATAAATGATAAAGGATGATCAGCGCAAGTAATTACGACCTTACCTCCATGCTCGATCGCTTCGATTGCGTTTTTAATCATATTAGAGATGGCTTGCTCCAGTAGTAGGGCATCAGCGTAGACCGTGACCTCATGTTTAGGAATATCAAATGTGATCTCAATATTTTTCTCTTGCGCATTGTGTACAAATAGCTGTCCTGTCTTTTTGAGCAGGCGAGCTAGGTCAAAGTTCTGCTTTAAAGGCGGCGGCAACCTAAGTAAAGAAGCGAAGTTATCTATGAATTGACTCAGGCCGATATTGCGCTTTTTAGCTACTAGTAGCGACTCCTTTAATTCTTCATCTCCACTTTCTTCAAATCCAAACTCTACGACCGTATCAAGTATAGAGTTAATTGCCCCCATACTATTATTTACCTCATGAGCCATCATCCTAATGATAGTACCATAGGCATCCTTCTCTGTCTGCAGTAACTCGCTACTCAAGTCATCTATTAGTATAAACTTTCGCTTAAACCCTTGATGAATCACTTCATTGACTTGCACCTTATACTTATCTACCCCTTTTATCGTAATGACTTTTGGAATACCTAATTCTGTTTTATTAACTACAGTAAGAATCTCTGATGTGTGATCAGTAATTGACGAGCCCGCAACTGATTCCGTGAAGGAAATGCCTAGCTGTGTTCGTGCCGAAGGGTTCACTGTAGAAATCTTACCATCATAGTCCATAATAATGATTCCTATTGGTGTCACTTCAATGAGTTTTTGTATAAAATGACTTTGTTCAGATATCATAGTCCGCTCGTTGCGGAGGGTATCTATCATACCATTATAAACATCTATGAGATGATCTACCTCTGTTGATCCTGTTGTGAGATACTTAACGGTAAAGTCTTTATCAGCGATAGCATCCATCCCTGCATGCATCAGATCTATGGGTTTGACAAATGACTTATAGAGTAAATAACTAAAGTAAAGGCTTACAAAAACCAATATCTCTGATCCGATAAAATACCAGAGATTATCTTTTAGCAAAAAGTAAGTAAGCGTGATAAGTACAATGTGCAGAACAACTATGAAGAAGATGTACTTAAATTTTAGGCTCATGCTTTATACTGTATTTTTCGATTCTTCTATATAACGAGCTTCTGGTGATGCCTAGCGCTTTAGCAGATGCTGATATCGAATGATCGTGCTTTGCCAGCGCTTTGTTGATGGTCTCTACTTCCATCGATTCTAGATTTAGTGCGTTAGCCCTCCCTACAACGGATTGCGAGGTCTGAAAGGCAGGCAGGAAATCTTTTTTACTCAGATTCTTATTACTCAAGTTAAGCAAGAAAGTACGCTCAATTATATTTTTGAGTTGCCTTATATTCCCTTTGTATTCTTGATTGGATAGCCAGTTCATCGTCTCATCATCTACATAAGGTCTATCTGCTTGATAAAGTAAAGCCACATTCTCTAAAAAAAATTTAACCAATAGTGGAATATCAGTTCTTCGCTGGTCGAGTGTGGGTATATGTATGTGTAACAAGTTTATACGGTAAAATAAATCTTCCCTAAATCCTCCATCTATAGCCATCTGACCTAGATCCTTGTTGGTAGCACTGATTACTCTTACGTCTGTCTTTTGAGAATCACTAGACCCTAGCATTTCGAAAGTTTTCTCTTGCAATACTCTCAGTAATTTTACTTGACAAGATAAGTCTAGCTCCCCTATCTCATCTAAAAATATGGTGCCAGTATTAGCTCTTGCAAATCTACCCTCACGCTCTATCTCTGCACCGGTGAATGCCCCTTTCTTATGACCAAACATCTCACTCTCAAATAGCTCTGTAGGGATTCCTCCTAGATTGACTTTGACAAAAGGTGCATCGCTCCTAAGGCTACCTTGATGGATCGCTTCTGCTATCAACTCCTTACCGGTACCACTTGACCCTGTGATCAGCACACTCGCACTTGTCGCAGCTACCTTCTCTACTAAAGACATAATCTCTTGGATCTTAGGGCTATCACCGATTATAGCAGAATGTGGTGAGGCAATGGCAGCACTAGTTGCTTTATCAGACTGATGATGTAATTTTTCTATACTCTGTATTGAAGCAAGCAGATCTTTATTATCCCATGGCTTTGCTATAAAATCTTTTGCACCAAGTTTCATACCTTCGACTGCTATCTGTACGGTCGCCCAGCCAGTCATTAAGATGACAGATATCTGCGAGTGTGCTTCTCTGATCATTTTGAGCAACTTCATACCTTGCTTGCCAGAGGTATCTATTGTGAAGTTCATATCTAACAATATCAATCCTGGTTTTTGCTCATCGATAGTCTCCAGTGCAATAGTTGGATGACTTATAGATGAGGCCTCATACCCCTTTCTACTCAAGAGTAGCTTAAGGCTAGAACAAACCGTAGGGTCATCATCTATGATTAATATTTTCATGTGTGCGTATTAATAATTGTTCTTAAAATATTATCTAATCTACTAGTCTTCGTGAAGCGAATTGGCAGGTGTAATCTTAGCTGCTTGAAAACTGGGAAACAAGGCACATACAAATACCAAAGTAAGAATAATCAAGCTTGCATAGGCAATAGACTTATAAAACATTGTACTTGGATATTCTGTCAGATCTAGCAATGGAACTTGTATTGCGAAAAAGATCCCTACAACTAAAGCCACTAAGGTCAATATCATAACTTCCAAAATAAACTGCTTGGTGATATCTATACCATAAGCACCGAGTGCTTGTCTAAGCCCTATCTCTGACTTACGTTTATTAATATTATACCACAATACTCCGAATAGGCCTAAGGCTACATTCACACACAAGAATCCACAAATAGAAAGCAGTGCTATAAATATCATCCAACTCTCTCTGTCTTCTGCAATACGTTCTTTTTCTAGATTGACGATTATATTACCAGTGCTCTTAGTTGTTGTATTTACCATGTTAGATAATTTCTCTTCAAAAGAAGTAGGTGTACCAGCCTTCATTTTCAAAAGCACCGAACTATTATTATCTTCTTTGGGTTCTAATAATAGAACGGTAGGATATAATTCTTCGAATGCTCCTCTGTATTTATATGCCTCTACAACCCCGACGATTTTCCTAGTTCCTTGCAACTCAAACGTACTGTCTATCATTGACTTACCAGGATAGTACTTTTCCATAAAAAACTTGGTCATCACTATCGGTTTATAAGTTGCATTATAATCATCTTCAGTAAACCATCTGCCCTCTACCATATTTAGATCAAGTGTATTAGCAAGTTCGTTGTCCGCGGGCACCATCATGGCACTAAATTCAAACCCATTTTCGTCATTACCTGTCGTCCACATACTACCACTAAAAGGAGATATAGAATTAGCAAAACTAACAGACTCAACTTCATCTAATGCCAATAAGTTAGACTCTAGATTTTCAATAGTAGTTTTCATTTCAAGCGAATCTAGTTTATCTAAGTTATCTAACTTAACTTGCCATCTATCTACAGTCTCAAATCCTAAAGGTGCACTGGTCATTTTAAGATTATGCAACACATAAGCAAGCACAAAAAATAGCACAAGAAATGCAAGAAAAATCTCAAGTATCATGAGCGCATTACTACCTTTTTTATTCCAGATTAATTTTAATATATGGCCAATCATAATTTTGTTTCTTTTAAAGCATTAACTATTTGAAGTTTTGACATCCTATAGGCAGGTAAGAACCCGGAAAGGACTCCAAAAATCATAGTAATAATAAAACTGTAGATAAAGAACTTAGTATTAAACATAAGTACTGAGTCACCTAAATACCCACCTTGATTAATTATACTGATCAATAAGTAGGCGATTCCAAACCCTATCAATCCACCTAAGATAGTCTGCACTATATTCTCTATAATAAATTGTGTGATTATATTTCCTCGATGGGCACCGAATGCCTTTCGCACTCCTATCTCCGAAGATCTATCCATAATCCTACTCACATTTAGATTTATAAGATTAAGTGTCGGTAGTATGGTGAAAAATAGAAAGAGCCCTAATAAAACCATCTTCATAGTCGACAAACTTTTTGCCGCCTCATTATTACTTACATTTAGCACACCTGCTGAGTACATCTCATTATAAGTAACAGGTCTAAAAACCGCCTCTTTAAAATCATATTCGTTGTCGGGATGATCTACAGGTATAGTTGTAGCAGCATGCTTAATTTCACTCTTCAGTTTATCTATAGCTCCTGGTTTAGCTACATACATCACCTCGAATGGTCCAAAATAAAAATTGTCTAACAACGACAAATCCATAGTGGTATATGGAGATACGGCATCAGGAGATACAAAAGGTAGGATCTTCCCATTATTAGGATATAACCCAATAACCTTGTATGTCTTGCCCCCTATTAACATCTCCTCATCTATGACATTTTCTTCTCTGCCAAAATAATTTTGCGCAGTCTCTGTGGAAATAACAATTACTTGAGCCCCACTCTGCACATCAGTTTCGGTAAACGATCTTCCCTCTATCATTTTATGATCAAATACTTGCCAATAATTTGCATCAGATTTCATAAAATTAAGCGACACCTTTACTCCATTGACATATACATCTTGATAGTTACTAGCATTATACATCGTCATTATAGCAGCAGACTCTTTTCCTGCTAGATAAGAATCGACTATATTATTACTAAGTTCTGTCTGCGTTGCACCGGTACCCGTTTCTTTTGTTTCGAAAGTTGTATCATATACGGCTGTCCCATTTTCATAAAGGGTATCTACTAGAGTAATGGTATCAAAGTAAGTGCGCTCCAGCCTAATCTGCTCAACATATACAAAGTCATCCTTATTAGACAATGGCGTGTTAGTACCGAGCTCTGATTGGAGAAATGACAGTGCGACCATCAGTATTCCCAGCGTAAAACTGATACCAAACAAAGTAATGAAAGTGAAAAACTTTCTTCTTGCAAGGATCCGCCACGCTAATTTTAAATAGTTAGTTAACATTTTTTTATTTTTTAGAGTTGACTAGTTATCTTCTTCAAGTATGCAGCTGATTTCAGGAAGATTATCTCGGCTATCACAGGAGGATTCTGCATCAGAAGTTGTTAGGTTATAATTAGAAACTTCGAATACAGCACCATCACTATCATATGTGCACTTACAAATCCAGTTCTTTTTTGAGCAAGCAGTACTCAACACGATTAAGGTTGAAATAAATAATAGTCTTGTTTTCATAATTTTCATATGTCTTATAGTGGGTTCTATCTCTAATTTAGGCTACTTGACTTCCATCATACAATCTGATCAAGCGGTCTGTCTTCTTCGCCATGCGCTCATCGTGTGTCACCATGACTATAGTCGTACCATTATCCTTATTAAGTCTGGTTAGGATTTCCATCACTTCATCACCCATAACACTATCTAGATTTCCTGTAGGCTCATCAGCAAGTATGATTGCAGGGTTACCCACTATCGCTCTGGCAATAGCTACTCTTTGTTTTTGGCCGCCAGATAGCTGATTAGGAAAGTGAGATTTACGATTTGCTAATCCTACAGATTCTAAGGCCTTTGCAGCCATCTCTCTTCTTATCTTCCCTGACACTTTCCTGTAGAGCAAGGGTAGTTCTACATTATCGATCACATTAAGATCAGGGATTAGATGAAAACTCTGGAAGATAAATCCAAGCTTCTCATTCCTGAAATTGGCAGTCGATTTACTTGCGTATTTTTTTACCTGCTGACCATCTACTTGTATAGTCCCTCCAGACGGCTCGTCAAGTAATCCAATGATATTAAGCAGTGTACTTTTACCACATCCTGAGGGGCCCATGATACTGAGGAATTCTCCTTTAGGTACATGTAGATCGATACGGTTAAGTGCTGTAGTTTCTATAGTCTTCGTCCTATAGACTTTAGTGATGTTATTAAGTTTTATCATAATTAGGATTGAAGTTTTTATTTGATATTATTATTAATAAATGATCTCTTGATTATTCAGTAGGTCATATCCGCTGAGCGCTCTGAGCTCATAGTAGATTACCCAGTAAGATTTCAGAGCATTGATATAATTTCTTTTTGCTTGATCTTTTTCTCGTTGTGCGAGTGTAAGATTAGTGATATCTATATTGCCCAAAACGTACCGTTCATTTGATATACTGAATCGTTCATCTGCTTTATCCATAATCTCTTTAAGCAACTTGATCTCAGACTGCAGCCTTGAAAATCGATTGCCTCTCTGCCGTATATTATTCTCTAATTCTATAAACTGTTGTTGATAGTTTGCTTCGATATCTCTTTCTCTGATCTCTATTTGTTTCATTGCAGATTTTCTCTTGCCCCAGTCCAGGATTGGTACTTGTAGAGATATGTTAAACTGCTGCTCGTTAAACGGATCAGTATATACTTCTTTAAATTGCTCAGCACCTCTAGCGAGCCCTATAGATGCTTGCAGGTTAGCTTGCAATCCGAAGTCTGCTTTTACTTCTGCTAAGTCCATTTCATTCTGGCTTTTTTCTCTTTGAAAAGCGATGACCTCTGGTCTGTTAATCTTAGACTCTTGTACTAAAGCATCGATGTCTAGCACCTTGTCTTCACCTAAATCTGGTACACTAAAATCTGTATCCACTCCAGGAGTAGATTTACCCAGGTAAGTATATAGACTTGCTATTGATTGTTCCACCTCAAATAGGGCTTGGGAGACGGATAGGCGTGCATTATTTAGTTCTATTTCTAGTTGCAGTTTTTCATCTTTGCTCACTTTGCCCAGCAGTAATCGCTCTTCTGTAATGGCTAATAGCTTTTCGTTGACTAGCTCATTAGTCTTCGCGATTTCTAAGTTTTGCTGTGCGATCAAAATATTAAAATAAAAATCTGTAGCAAGCCCTAGCGATTCTTCTATGCTGATATTATAATTGAGCATAGATTCTTCTTTGAGTAGCGTCTGTATATTCTTTTGATACTTCCAAGGATTAAAGCCAAACAAGGGCTGATCGATACCCAGCCTTATTGGGTTACCATTATACTGCTTAGCCTCTAGCGATAAATCATCAAACCGCTGTATATCACTACTCAAAAAAAGCGTACCGCCAGTGGAGGGAAGAATCTGAGTAGCAAACAATGATAGTGAGCTATTAGCCTGCTTGATAGAGGTAAAGGAAATCGTACCATCAGGCTGTACGACAGGAGAAAAAGTCTTAGAGTAGTTAGGGATACTAGCTCTAAGACTTACAGTGGGTTTGAGTTGAGATTTGTAAAAATCAAAATTTGCTTCCGCTATTTCTTTCTGGTATTGAGCACTAGTAGCTGCATAACTATCTTTGATTACAGATGCCAATACTTGATCTAGATCTACTATAGTCTGCGCAGTGATAGCCGATAAGCCGACAATTACAAAAAACAGAATGTATAACGTATAAATTATTTTATGTTTCATAGTACGCATCGCTTATTTGTCTTTAGAGATTACAAACTCTTCCATATGATCAAAGCCCTCAGTATCAGAAATTATGATCCTATCTCCCGCAGAAAGTCCCTCTATTATCTCAAAATGATCAGAGCTTATCAAGCCTTTTTTAATTCTCACCTTGGTCGCAGTATTGCCATTGACTTTATAGATGTATTGTGAGGTCGGCCCTGTTAAGGCAGCTCCTCTTTTGGCACGTAGTACATTTTCCTTTTCACCAGAGACTACATAGATCTCTGTTCTTAAGTTTGGTCTGAGTGCAGTATGATTATCTTCATCTAGGCCAACATAAAATTTGACAGTATTATTCACAATCTCAGGGAGAATCCTTGTGATCTGCCCCATCATTTTTTCTTTATTGATCCTCACTTCTACTGGCAAACCAATCTGCAGCGCTTTACTATTACGATCAGAAGTAGTTGCTTCTATCTCAAATCGATTAAGATTGGCAATTCTTACTAGTGGTTCTCCTTCTACTACAGTCTTACCGATATCCTCATTGATCCAAGTGATGACTCCTGCACTAGGTGACTTTACTTGAGTCTCTTTCAACTTACGCCCTAGCTGCTTCAACCTTTTCTGCTGGATATCATACTCAAGCTGTAGATTTTTTTTGTCTGTCGTATTGACTTCTCTTTTAAACTGTAGTTCGTTCTCTAACACCTTTTTTTCTATCTCTGCGATTTTTAATTTCAGCTTAGCACCTTCTACTTCTTCTGCTGTAGCTCCGCCTATCTTAAGCAGTCGCTCCTGATCACCTAGCTGAGCTTTGAGTTCGCTTAGTTGTAGTGCTTTGATTTGATCTTGGTAATCTATGTCTCTTAGATCTTTATCGTATTGCAGTTTGAGCTTATCAATATTATTTTTTCTAAGTGATAACTCATCTGCAAGACTCTCATACTCGAGACCTGTAAACTCTTGATCTAGTTTTAGGATCAAATCTCCCTTATTCACTTCTGCGCCAGTAGACAACAGTACATCTTGTATCTCAGTAGATACTGGGGAGTTAATCACTCGCTCAGAAGAGGCTATCACTAAACCCGCTGCGCTTAGTGTAGATCTAATATTACCCTGCTCTACTTTCACTATATGAAAATCAGAAGGTTTACCAGTCTTCTTAAGCTTATTAGCAAGCAGATAATATCCACCAGCCAGCAAGGCTAAGATGACAATTGCAGGGATAAACCGCTTAAGTTTACCTACTGATTGTTCTGATTTTGATATCTCTCTATCCATGATCATGCTATTAATTACTCTATTAGAGCCAAGCCCTATGCCAAGACTTAAACTATTGATATTCTGTTATTTATACATAATAATTAATTATATGTTGTTCGATTTCGGACAGGTGGTGTACGGAAATGATTGTTATTTGTTTGCTGTGGTTAGTTTAATGATTATTATAATATGAAGATGTAGCTTAGATTTACATCCGCCAATAACTTGTAAAATGGAACAACAAAGACTTATAGTAGGGGAAGGAAAAATAAGTGGTATACTGTCTATATTCCTAGCAACATTATCCTTGCTTGGTATCTTATGTTTTAAATTTCCAGAGATATTTACTACTGCAGATTTAAGAGAAGTGTATACAGCAGCACTTGTAGAAAAGCTGATGTTTATTGCTATTGCATTTTCGTTCGCATTTTCTCTTTTAAGTTTTGTATTGAGTAAAAATAAAAAGTATGCTGTAATAGGTATCACTCTCTGCGCTATGGCCATATTTATGGGAGGCTTTGATGTAGAGGGGCGATCAGTAGAGAAAGTAAATTGGAGCATAGGCCTCGACTGGTTGATCTTGGACTTATTTTTAATGGTCTTGATCTTCACCCCAATCGAATTAGCCTTTCCTAAAAATAAAAATCAAACAAAGTTTCATCCTGAATGGAGAACAGATCTAATCTACTTTACGGTAAGTCATATTTTCATACAAGTATTTGGTATCCTTACGCAAAAACCAGCGGTTGCTCTTTTTGGCGCAGTTAATCTTGATGGCGTACATGCATTTATTCAAAGCCTTCCTTTTGTAGTAGAGTTATTCTTGGCACTTTTTATTTCTGACGTTTTTCAATATTGGGCTCATAGGATTTTCCACTCTAACAATTATCTATGGAGATTCCATGCTGTGCACCACTCTACTCAACATATGGATTGGTTAGCAGGATCTAGGACACACTTTGTTGATATCTTCTTTACAAGAGCTATGTCATTCATTCCAATCTATGCTTTAGGTTTTTCTAGCTTAGCATTCAATGTTTATATTGTTGTGATTGCGATTCATGCAGTTTTAATACATGCCAACACGAGTATTAATTTTGGTGTGCTCAAGTACATAGTCAGTACGCCGCAGTATCATCACTGGCACCACTGTGAAGATCCTAAGTATTACGGCAAAAACTTCGCAGTTTTCTTTCCATTTATTGATAAGATGTTTGGCACCTACTATCTTCCAGGCAAGGTTTGGCCAGAAGCAACTGGCTTACAAGAAGCCTCCTTTCCTAAAGGATTTTTAAAGCAAGCCATCTATCCATTTCAGAAAGATCCACTCAGCACCGACATGGCTGAAAATAAGAAAAGTCAACGATAGACATCCAGATGATTCTATGCTATTTTAATCTAAAAATATTTGTGCATGTAATGTCTAAATCCCATTGGCCTATACCTATTGAGCATTCTGTCTGAGTTGCTATTGTTGACTTTACTTTCTTACTGTTCTTGGGAGGGGTTCGCCGGAATTTTTAAATCATTTTGAGTCTGTACATATATAGACTAACTTGTCTGTATAATAATTTCAATATGGCTTTAAGTGACACAAAAGATTTAATTCTAGAAACTGCGTCTAACCTGTTTTATGACAAGGGATACAATTTAATAGGGATCAATGAGATAATTGCTAAAGCAGGAATAGCCAAAGCTACACTATATAATCATTTCAGAACTAAGGAAGATATTTTGTTAGCTTATCTCGATAAAATGGATCAACAGTTGTTGACTTCGTTAAGAGAATTTATAGCTAAAAAAAGAAGCGGAAATTCAAGACTCATTGCCGTACTTGAGTTCTTACAAACCTTCTATAAGCAAGAAAATTTTAATGGATGTTGGTGTATCCGTTCACTTGCTGAAGTGCCCCGCGAAAATGAAAAGGTTAGAAATAAAATCAAAATAAATAAATCAAGATTACTCAATTACATCAAGTTACTGGTCATAGAAAATAAACCTGAACTAAAATCTAAGCAGCAGATGAACTTAGCTTATCATCTTTATCTACTCTATGAAAGTGCAGTCACTGAGAGCCACCTGCACGATGATAGTTGGCCAATAGATGAAGCCATCAAAATATTCAAGAGAAGATTGAAACAGCAAATAAGTTAAGATAATGTTAACATAAGAAGACAGAATTGTCTATTATTTTTATTAGATCAATATTTGAATCTCAGTGAAGATAAATAGATGCAAATAACATAACTCTCAATGGTACATCCCAAATTGGAAATAGCAAATCCGTTTGCTATTTATCTATATTTTATTTGTTAGTCCAATTTATTAGACAATCGTAAAGACAGTCAATCGCAAAATTTTAAACAATATTTGAGCTACAAAAATATCCAAAATTATTCATAACTAGACAGACTGTTCTGTCTATAAATTAAAAATTATGTCAACCATGAAAAAAACAGCACTAATTATCGGAGGAACTAGCGGTATTGGTAAAGCTACCGCGGAGAGTTTACTTGCAGAAGGCCATGAAGTACATGTAGTCGGAAGGTCAGAACACAACTCAGATAATGTAAACTTACACTATCACAAGGTAGATGTGACCGATCAGGGACAAGTAAAAAATCTTGCTAATCAGATTAGTAATATGGGCACACTCGATTACTTGGTAAACGCAGCTGGTATATTTGGCCCAAAGCCATTCCTAGATCATACTATGGAAGACTATAATTCGTATATGGACCTTAATAGAGGCTTCTTCTTTATTATACAGGCTGCTGCTAAAAAGATGAAAGAAACGGCAGGCGGAAGCATTGTCAATATTGGTTCTATGTGGGCAAAGCAAGCAATCAAAGCGACACCCTCTTCCGCATACTCTATGCAGAAAGCAGGCTTACACTCTTTGACACAACACTTAGCTATGGAGCTAGCAGGTGATAATATCAGAGTCAATGCCGTATCGCCAGCAGTTGTAGTAACACCTGTATACGATAGTGTATTCGGAGGTAAAAAGGAAGCAGAAGAGGCGCTAGTTGGTTTTAACGCATTCCACCCTATCGGTAGAAATGGTACACCTCAAGATATTGCTAGTACAATCACCTTTTTACTTTCTGATAAGTCTAGTTGGATAACTGGTAGTATAATAGATATAGACGGTGGTGTTATGGCAGGCAGAAACTAAGTCATAATCCAAAACAAAAAGTATTTTAAACCTATGGCGACTATATAGGGAACTCGGTGAAGGGAATAAATGATCTAAGTGGATATTTATTCTTTGTACTATTCCTCTCACCACAAACTGGTGTGTTGGTCTATTAGAAAGTTTATGATATGAAAATATATTTTATTAAATGAGCTGTTGCATCTAGCAATGGCTCATTTTAATTTAAACTATTTGATAAATAACAACCGACATAGTCTCTGACTAATATTTAGAATTTCTTAATTACTTTCGCATATGCAATTTGGAAAGTTATTAAGACGAAGTCTTTACCTGTCTATTTTAATGGTTGTGAATACTTATAATCTAAGAGCACAGCTGTCTAATGATATGGAAAGAAAGCAAATAACCATAGCTACAGTAGAAGCAGAGGTAAGCATAGACGGCGAACTCAATGAAACTTACTGGGCATCAGCAACTAAGGCTACCGACTTTTATCTCAATCAACCAGTAGATGGTGAACTAGCAAAAAAACAAACTGAGGTAAGAATATTTGCAACTGAAACATCTCTATATGTCGGTGCTGTGCTCTACGATGATCAGAATCATGTTATCCAAAATCTTAAGCGAGACAACTTTGGAGACAGTGACGAATTTGCGATTTATATCGATCCTTTCGATAAGAAATCTAATGGATACGGTTTTGGTGTTAACTCTTATGGTGCTCGATCCGAAGCGCTGGTATCTGTAGGAAATATAGATGGTAGCTGGGACAACAAATGGAAATCTGCAACCACCAGGATGGCAGATAGATGGATAGTTGAGATGGAGATTCCATTTAAATCGATTAGGTATGAGGATGGACAGACTGCATGGGGAGTTAACTTCACCCGTAATGATCCTAGTGCCAATGAGCTACATGTATGGTCTCCAGTGCCACGACAATTTGACTCGTTTGATATAGGCTACTATGGAGAGCTTAATTGGGATAAAGCACCAGGGGCTTCTGGCGGAAATATATCCTTGATACCGTATGCTACCCTATCCCTCAATGACGCTAGCGGAGATACACCGACCGATGTAAGTTTTGATATAGGTGGAGATGCTAAGATCGCATTAACTACTGGACTTAATCTTGACTTAACAATCAATCCAGACTTCTCACAAGTAGAGGTGGATCGCCAGGTTACTAATCTCACTAGATTTAATATCTTCTTCCCAGAACGTAGACAGTTCTTTATAGAGAATGCAGATATCTTTGGTGGTTATGGGCAGTTTGCTAATCAGCCATTCTATAGTCGGCGGATCGGCTTAGATCCAAGCGGTCGAGCAAGACCCATTTTGTATGGTGCACGTCTCACTGGCAACCTTACCGAAAAACTCAGGATAGGGGCTTTTAATATCCATAGTGGAAATACCGAAAATTTTAATGGGCAGAACTACTCTACCCTTACCTTCGAGCAGCGTGTCGGTAGCCGATCAAGCGTCAAGGGTATATTTCTAAATCGACAAGGATATGATGGTAGCGAATCTATCAGTGGGGACTATGGCCGCAATGCAGGTGGGGAGATCAATCTTAGTACTAGTGATGGCAAACTTACGGGGCAGGTAGGTATGATACAATCGTTTAAAGAAGGTATCAGCGGAAAGAACAAACATCTATATGGCCGTTTCGATTATAACGGACAGAATTTTAGGACTTTCCTGTTTATCCAGAATCTAGGAACCAACTATTATTCCGATATGGGATTTAATGCAAGGGTTAACAATTTTGATCCTCTCTCTGGGAATGTACAAAGGATAGGATATACGCAAGTGGGTAATATGGTCAACTATTACTATTACCCAAAAGAATCTGCAAAGGTGAATTACCACTGGTCTGGCATAGAGAACTTTGTAATCATAAATGAAGGCGGCCAGCTTAATGAGTGGTATACTAGATTTAGGCATTTTATATATTTCCAAAATACCAGCCAACTCAGATTTAGACTTAATCATATTTACCGTGATCTAGTATTTCCATTTGATCTAGCGGCTAATCTTATCCCAAAAGATGATTATAGTAATATCGAGTATAATGTGCAGTTTAATACTGATCAACGTAAAGCACTAAATCTATACGCGTTTGTGGTATATGGTGGTTTTTACAATGGCAATAAATTTACTTATGATACCAGATTACAATACAGAGTACAACCATGGGGAAATTTTAGTGTAGGCCTAGAACAAAATATTATAAGTCTACCAAATGCTCCTAAAGATATTAAGCTTACTCTACTCAGCATGGAGACAGAAATCAACTTCTCAACCTCTTTATTCTGGACTACCTTTATGCAGTACAATACTCAAGCAGATAATTTTAATATTAATACTAGATTACAATGGCGCTATGCTCCTATGTCGGATATCTTTTTAGTGTATACGGACAACTATATCACCGACATGAGTTTTCAGCCTGTAGGTAGGTCGCTAGTATTAAAGGTTAACTATTGGTTGAATTTGTAGAAACAGTCATTGATTATAAATTAGCTTTCATGATTGTAAAGTGACTGACATTTGATGTTAAGGAGAGAGGGAATAACTTAGTTATGGGGTCATCTTATCGTAAACATACACTAACGATACCTTAAACAATAAATAATGTTATTTACACAAAACTTTTCGATCACAGAACCGTCCCGTCTAAATGAATTTTTAGAATTCAAAAACGAAAATCTTCAAAAAACAGATTTTAAGCATGAGCCAGTTTTTATTGAGGATGAAGGATCATATGACATTTCAATCAGCAGCGATGCTAAGGACTTAGCTTCTCTAGAGTTACTTTTTGATAAGTGGGATCAGGAAGATAAAAGTGCCAAATCTAATGCCCAAAAACTGAGTATTTTTGACAAACTATTTGTCCACTTACGTGCCAATTAAGTAGTAATAATAAAAACAAATTAAGGTTAAGTTCGCCATTATGAAAAAACATAATTTTGCGACACTTAATAAAATTAATTGCTAGATGCCAAAGCTGAAGCAAACTCGGGTTAGTTCACATCTCTAAACTTATCAACTAAACTATCAGGTACACTTTCTTTATGAACCATAATCCCTACAGTCTTTAATTTCACAAATGCTTCAGACATCATCAAGTAACCATTAAAATCACTGATTTCTCCCCATGAGTTTTTTGTGATATAGTACTTTGTATTATTCTGATCTTTAGCTATGCCGACAAGATGCATCAAGTGATCATCTGTCGTCTTATAGTTTTCGAATGTTTCTTGTCGTAACTCTTGAGTTACCTCTAACTCTTCACCCGGCTGATCGAATAAATCTTCTCGCATCACATCTGTTGGTAATACTGCTATACCACTTCTAGCAGAAAAACTTTTCTCGCTCACATCTCCATCCCAGGCAATTGTATAACCGCTAGTCAGAGCATGATCAATAACTGTCATCAATTCGCCCATAGGAATATTGATATAAGAACCATTAGAATAGTTATCAGGTATCTCCAAAATAAAAGACTCATAAAAAGGATGATGGGTATATGATGATAAGGTGACATAATCATCAGGATTAATACCTAGCGATCCGGCATAGGTAGTAGGCGTATATTGCTTGTCTAAATACACAAAGTCATCTGGCGTTTCCGACAGGTATTCACTTAAAGCACCTTCATAATCTTCTCGCCAGTTACCGACCTTATCTTCACTATTCATCCATTCATCAAGAACTTTTTTAGTACTCGATACTAGCTGCCTATGATCATGACTTGAATCAGGATGCACCTTCCCTGAGTACACATATTCTGGCACAATCCCATGCTTCTTGTATGCCCTCATTACATCATGTGATAAGCTTCCTTCTGAATAATTAGCTTTTCCTTGTCTTAAGATATAATTCTGTGCTTTGTCTTTATAAGTATTTCTTACTATAAACATCTCTGAAAGATCCTGCGGCTTTTGGTTTATTCTCAATAGCTCAGATTCTAAAAACGAGATGGTTGAGAAGCTCCAACAAGTTCCAGTTTTACCTTGACTTTTTACATCAGAGCAGGCTACTTGCACCTCTGGTGTGAATTCGTATTGAGCAGTTATACTGATCGGTAAGATTAAAATTAAAGCAAGAAATAAATAATTATTTTTCATTTAAGAAAGGTATAAGGTGATGGTGATATAGCTAATTGTAAATATCTAAGTTATGAAGTTTAATTTATTATAATCTACAGAAATTTACAATAGATAGATTAGATACTTATCAAACAAATTTCTTATCCGATACAAGGGATAGGACGAATCTAAAACAAACATAATTTTAATGACGCTAAATGGCTCTAACAAGGCCTATTGATTTTTGTTTAAGAAATTTATTAAGCCTAGATTCTCACTTTTCGGCAGACTGGTTCACTTCTTTTTATTATTGGAAACTAAGGGAAAATATCTATCAAGTAATCCAGCTAACCTAGGAGGTCTAACTACTCTTGAATAATGAAATTTTAAAAACTCAAAGGATAAACATACTTCCAAGCCTTTAAGGATTATATTAGTAAAGTAGATAATAAATCACTATGCCGATCAAAAGAAGACAGTTCGTAAAGTACCTACCGTTAGGAACTATATTGCCATTTCATATACAGAACCAGATGCAAAACCTTTCATCGAACACACGGCTGAAAAAAAATAATATTGACAAACTATATGACGAAGCAATTGTAGTAGACGGAATTATTATTGCCCGAGGCTGGAATGAAGATTCTTTTACAGCATTAAAAAAATCAGGATATACAGGATTTAATGCATCCTTAGATTCATTCAGTTTCAATCGAGCGCTGATCTCCTTGAATGAGTGGCAGAAAAGAATAAAGAATAATCCTGACAAACTCATCTATGCTACCAGTGCCTAGGATTTTGAAACAGCTAAAAAAGAAGGAAAGGTAGCTATCCTTTTAGGATTTCAAAATACTACCATGATTAATAGATCACTTGAAAATCTCGATATCCTTTATCAAGCAGGAACTAGGTGGATGCAACTGACTTACAACTACAGAAACTTTCTTGGTGATGGTTGTACAGAACGAACTAATTCTGGTTTGTCAGATTTTGGAATCGAAGTCGTAGAGCGACTTAATGAACTAGGGATCATAATCGACCTATCTCATTGTGGACCACAGACCACAAATGACGGTATCAAGTTTAGCAAAACAGGTGCCATGATCAATCACTCTATGTGTGAAGCGCTGCACAAAGATCACCCTCGTGCTAAGACCGACACGCAGATAAAAGCAATGGCCGATAAGGGCGGAGTCTTAGGGATTATCTGTCTCGGGTATATGATAGGACCTAACCTTGGTACGGAGACCACGCTAGAGACCTATATCGACCATATCGACCATGCTGTCAAAGTAGGTGGTATCGACCATGTGGCCCTTGCTGCAGATTACCCAATACAAGGTCTCGAAGCTAACGGGGCAACTCGCGAAAACTGGTATGTACCAAGATTGACTCGATTTAAACCATCCTATAAAGTACAATGGCCACCATGGATACCCGAACTCGACACCACCGATAGGTACAGACATGTAGCCAGACGATTAGATAAGCGCGGATATAGCACCGGTGACATTGAAAAAATACTAGGACTAAACTGGCTGAGATATTACAAGGAGGTATTGAAACCTTGAATGAAATGATCAATATATGAAATGTTAGGCAGGTCCAATAAATTTAACTTGCGAGCAATTCTACATGGATGCAATAAATATGAAAATGAAAAATACTACGATACTTTTATGTTTCTTTTGTGTAAGCAGTCTATTTGGTCAAAGCCCTCAATTAAACAATAGTGGGCGACTAATATTTGGGACACATGAGGAGAGGACGGCATCTATAGGCATGGGAGATATAGATAATGATGGGGACTTAGATGCCTTAATTGCAAATGGTAGACACTGGCCGGGACAAAACAGGATCTTCTTTAATAATGGATTTGGGAAATTCAGCGTGTCAAAACCGCTAGGCGAAGAGAGAGCAACTAGCTACTCTACAGAGTTAGCAGACTTTGATAATGATGGTGACTTAGATGTGGCTGTCGGCAATGACATGGCTCCTAACAGTTTATTTCTTAATGATGGCAAAGGTAATTTTACTAAAGTAGAATCATTTGGTAAAAGCTATGCCCCTACCCGCAACATCATAGTTGCTGATATTGATAGTGATGGTGACGCAGATATTCTGATCACTAATAGAGGTAGGGAAAATGAGATCTGCCTAAATAATGGCAGTGGAATTTTTGACAAGAACTTAGGCTTCGGAGCTAAGGATGATTCTACTATAGATGTAGAAGTGGCAGATATCGATCAAGATGGTGACAAGGACCTCATCCTAGCTAATCGAGATGAGCAACAAAACTATGTTTATCTAAATGATGGCGAGCTAAATTTTTCTGAAAAGATACCTTACGGAAGTGGAGATGATAATACACGATCTGTGGCAGTTGAGGATATCAATGAAGATGGATATCTAGATATATTAACTGCTAATATAGGATCACCTAATAGCATCTATTTTGGAAGTGTCGATTTGCAGTTTACTAAGCACATCGTGTTTGATACAAGTGCCGATGCGTCATCTTCCATCACGATCGGAGATCTAAATCTAGATGGCAAAAAAGATATTGTCATCGGCAATTTCAAACAGCCTAACCATGCATTCATCAATTCTGAAAATGGGATGCAATGGAAAAAGATAAAACTATCCAAAAACAATTCATTTACCTACGATATACTCGTACAGGATCTCAATAATGACGGTAAGAATGACATCGTCGAAAGCAACTCTGATGAACTCAATCGATACTACCTCAACAGAACTATCGATCCGATCTTAGAAAATGTAATGCTAGACGGGACATTCTTAATCTACCGTAGGCAGTCGATGATTGGCGAAGAGTCTTACAAGATAAACTCTAAGGACGGTATAGTGACCGTTAACTCCCTACAAGGTGAAAATGAAAGAGGTAGAATATCAGGGGTCCCTTCAGAGCTTCATTTGGATAAGAAAAACTTAGAACCTATCTACTACAACTCTAGGCGTATCGCTAATGAGGATACTACTAACATTCTCAAAATAACCTTGAGTGATGATCAAGTCTCCATTTGGGAAAAACATTTTGAAGTCAAGACATCGGATATCCCAACCAAGTTCTTTCCGGTCCATAGTAATATCCCCGCTGGTATAGAGATGATGGTTTATCACTATTATTTTAGGCAAGGCGAACAAACCAATCTTAAAACGCTGCCTAGGGGTGAGCTTTCAATCATGCACAGGGGACAAGATGTTGTATCAATAAAAGGTAAAGAAATCATACTCGATAGATATGTTGTAGAAGGGATCAACTGGGGAGGTCGAACCGTATGGCTAGACGAAGACAAAAATCTCATTGCCCTGGTAAAAGCTAATACGCAGATCAGAGAGATAATTAGAAAAGGATACGAGGAGGCCATGCCTACTTTTATTGCTGGACATGTAGAGGAACAAATGGCGGCATTGAATAAGTATACCATCGATCACAAAAAGGATCAAGCAAATACCCTCGCTCTAGTAGGAGGAAATGTGATTAGCGGACTAAGTGATGTTGCCGACAGAGACATGACTATACTAATCAAAAACGGCAAAATAGCTGAGATAGGTAAGTCAAAAGAAGTAAGCATACCATCCGGATCATCGGTAATCAACGTCGAAGGAAAAACTCTAATGCCTGGTCTATGGGACATGCATGCGCACTCTAATCAAGTCCAATGGGCGCCAGCCTATCTAGCGGGAGGTGTAACGACCATCAGGGACAATGGTAATGAAGTAGAATTTGCTACGGCATTCCGAGATGCGATCGCTCGGCAAGGAAAGCTCGGCCCTGATATCCTCTTAGCAGGAATGACTGATGGACCAGGCAAAAAAGGGAATGGTATCATAAGAGCTACCAATCCTCAAGAAGCACGAGAAGTAGTCGACATGTACCTGAGTAAAGGGTATAAACAAATAAAGATCTATAACTCCTTATCACCAGAGGTCCTCCATGCCCTTGCCAGAGAAGCGCACAAAAGAAATGTTACCGTCACAGGGCATATCCCAAGTGCTGTCGAAACAGTGCAGCATGCAGTAGAGCTAGGCATGGATATGTTTAGTCACAACAGAGCCATCTACTCTGCTCTATATCCTGAGAAAACTAAAAAGGACTTATTGGATGTATTCAAAGACAACACAGAGATCGAGCCAGAGCGAATAACATATGCTACTAAATTTTTCTTGGATAATAATATCGTCTTAGATCCCACTATGAATCTTATGATCATCAGAGCGATGACTAAAGGAGATCTTATCGAATCCGTCGAGCCAGATGCCCATAGGATTGCTTATGAGCTGTGGGAAGCTAAGAGATTTAGAGGAGGCCTAGAGCCGGAGCTTGCAAAACGTAGAGTTGCTAAATACACTAAGTGCCTAGAAATAATAGGTCAATTATTTAAGGCTGGGGTGCCGATTGTTGCAGGTACCGATAATGCAGTACCCGTATTTAGTCTCTACCTAGAGTTAGAATCTTATCAAAACTTGGCCAAGTTGACACCACTAGAGGTTATCCAAACCGCTACTATCATTCCAGCAAAAGCCATGGGGATGGATGCACAAACAGGCAGCTTGGAGATAGGCAAGGAAGCAGATATTGCTATCTTGGATAAAAATCCATTAGAGAACATCTCTAATATCAGGACGGTATCAGCTGTGATCTCTAACGGCAATTATTATGAGAGCAATCCGCTATGGGAAGCTGCAGATTACTTGCCACGAGATGGCTCTAAAGAATCAAATAAATAAACTGACAAAAAACTACCCCCTTCAATAATTAAATTCATATCATGATATTATTCTCACGTTCCATTCTGCTATTAATCGCTATAACTCTGACCATGGCAAGTTGTTCAGTAAGTAAGTCTATACCAGAACCTGGCTACGACCCAGAAGCTAAACTAAGCGCAATAGGTATCACTCTACCCTCACCTCCTCAACCTGTAGCCAACTATGTAAATGGTGTAGAAACAGGTAATCTCATATTCCTCGCAGGCAAAGGACCTCGCTATGCTGATGGTAGAGAAATCACTGGGAAGGTAGGCCAAGATGTAACCATAGAGCAAGGCTATGAAGGCGCACGACTGACCGCTATCAATCAGCTAGCAGTACTTAAGCATATGCTAGGTAATCTTAACCGAGTGAAGCGAATTGTAAAAGTACTAGGTATGGTAAATTGTGATCCATCTTTTGTTGATCAACCAAAAGTAATCAATGGTTTCTCTGATCTAATGGTGGAGGTTTTCGGTGAGAAAGGTAAGCATGCTAGAGCTGCTGTGGGCATGGCATCTCTGCCAAGAGGGCAAGCGGTTGAGATTGAGTTAGTGGTTGAGATTTATGATTAGTAGACTTGTGAATACTCTATATGTAAGTAGTCCTATAAGAATAGTTATCGATAGGATAACCCTTCATCCTAGTTTAGTGAGTTTAATGAGTCTAGTGAGTCTAGTGAGTTTAGTGAGTTTAGTGAGTTTAGTGAGTTTAGTGAGTTTAGTGTAAAGTATAAAAAATGGAAAATGGAATTGTTTGAGATAGAAATTGACGCAACAAAAAACCTACTCCCTAGAGATGGTATAGTAAATTACTACGGCAAGATATTTAATCAAAAAGAGGCAGATCAATACTTTGAGATTTTATTGAACAATATTGAATGGCGCAATGATGAGGTCATAATATTCGGCAAGAAAATAATCACTAAACGTAAAGTTGCATGGTATGGTGAGAAGCCATTTGAATACACTTATTCTAAAACCACTAAAAAGGCACTGCCATGGACCAAGGAATTAATGGACCTAAAAATTCGCGTAGAACAGAAAACAAACGAAACCTATAACTCTTGCTTACTAAATCTATATCACAAGGGAACTGAAGGAATGGGTTGGCACAGTGACAGTGAGTGGGATTTAAAAAAGAATGGAGCTATCGCTTCTTTAAGCTTGGGTGCAGTCAGGAAGTTTGTTTTTAAACATAAGGAGTTTTAAAGATAAAGTCGAGGTGAAATTAGATCATGGAAGCCTATTAGTTATGAAAGACACAACTCAAAGTCATTGGTTACATCGCCAACTCCCTACTAAGCTGGTTGCAGAGCCAAGGATTAATTTAACATTTAGAAGTATAGACTAAAGTAAATTAGATATATTGGTAACTATGAATAAATGATACAATAATCCTGCTGAAGTTTTAATTAATGATTATGAAATGAGTAATCAATCCTATATAACTTAGAATTATTTACACATTCTGAGTTATATAATTTTTACATCGCCTCTTTAATAAATTAGAAATTTGCAACCAATAAAATTTTACATCATAGTCGTTTGCTCTATAGCACTAACACTAACCAGCTGCTCTAAGAAAATACTTTCTCCGATTAGTAAATTTGATTCAGACAAAACTACTTCTCCTCCAGACTATAGTAGCGATGCTTACTGGAGTGCCTTACCGACCACCACAGACATGGCAGACATAACCCCTCCTGGCATGACAAATAATCAGGCAACTGCCGCAGCAGATGTCTTTTTCCTATATCCCACAATCTATTACTCAGAGAAGAGCGATGACCAGTGGAATGCCCCCGTAGATGATCCAGCATTTAACAAGCGAGTAGATGAGTCTACCATTAAATACCAGGCGAGTATCTTCAATGGAGCTGGCAAAGTCTATGCACCAAGATATCGACAAGCCCATATTAACGCTTATGGCGAGAAAGATAAAGTGATGGCAAAACAAATTTTTGACTTTGCTTATGAGGATCTCAAAAATGCATTTGAGTATTACCTAGAACATTATAATCAAGGTCGACCTATTATCATAGCTGCGCATAGCCAAGGGACAACACACGGCATCAGACTGGTCAAGGATTATTTTGATGGAAAGCCTTTGCAAGAGCAACTGATAGCTGCTTATCTGGTCGGTATCCCTGTAGCCAAAAATCAGTATGAAAATATCCCGGTATGTGAAACAGCTAAACAAACGGGCTGCTTCTGCACCTGGAGAACTTTTAAAGATGGTCATATGCCGGAGTCCTTTGTTTCTCCAGATATCGCCGTCACTAACCCTCTTACTTGGAAGACATCTACAGAGCGAGCTCCAAAAGAACTAAACACTGGTGGTGTATTGAAAAACATAAATAAAGTCAAAAAGAAACTAACGACCGCACAGATTGTCGCAACAAAAGGAATCCTATGGGCTGCCAAACCAAAGTTTTTTGGCAGTATATTTCTTAGGACAAAGAACTATCATATCGCTGATTATAATTTTTACTATAACAATGTGCGAGAGAATGCTATAGACAGAGTGGAAGCATTCCAAAGTAACAACTAGGAATCCCTACCTGCGAGAAAGAATCACTGGTATAACGAGCATTATGAACTCCTTAGAAATGTAAAGTAGTAGTCAAATTACAATAGACAAACTCTACTTGTAGTGCGGATGTAGTACACTGTATAGGAGTATGTAGAGCAAATTGAACAGGGGGAGTAGGTGATTTTAGACTCTTGTATATGTAACTGAGATAATCAATCAGTTTTAAACAAACTAAAAAAAAGGGTTATGAAAAATTTACTAAAATCAATCGTTCTAATAATAGCAATACTAGGAACAATCAACACATTAGCTGCTAATACTAATCCAATTAAGGATATAGAAGAAGCAACTTTGATTAATGAAAGTAATGTTATGTTTTCTCTTCTGAACTCAGATGATAGTAAGTCATTTAATAACGTAACCTATAATGGCATCACCAAAATCGTAAAGATCGATGCTAAAGAAAATATAGCATTCATAGAAATAATGAATGAAAAAGGAGAATTAGAATTCTTAATGCCTGTAGGAACTAAGATTCTAAATATAGATCTACTAGATTTCGAAAAAGGAAACTATACTGTAAATATTAAAATGCAAGCTGCGGATAACAAAATCATACAATCATCCTTAGTAAAAGCATTCTAGAACACGGAATTTTTTAAGTTGAGTATTTTGTAAAAGCCATTCTTCACGGATGGCTTTTATTATTTATATAGTGTTGTAGATCAGAAATCCAATCACTGGCTTCTATCGAAAATGCGTACTAGCCAATTACTTAATTGTTAGTAATTACAATCCTATCTTTGTTAGATAATTTTATTTAATGATTGTATCAAGCATTAGGATAAGGAATTGCCCAGAAGAAGGAAATGACAAATTCCCATGGACCTTGCCCCTAGTCCAAAATTTTGGAGAATTAACTCTTGAAAAAAATATTAGCTTTTTTGTAGGTCAAAATGGTAGTGGGAAGTCTACGATCCTTGAAGCCATAGCAGCGTATACAGAGGTGCCTTTAGCAGGTAGTTATCGTATAGAGGATGACACCTCTCTTGCCGCAGCCAATGAGCTCGCTAATTACCTTTATTTAAAATTTGCTGATAAAACAAGAAGTGGATTCTTTGTGAGAGCTGAAGATTTTATAGGCTTTGCCAGGAGTATAAAAAACCAAATTGCTGCATTAAAAGATGAGATCAATGAGGTCAAAGCCACAAATAAAGGTGGAGACATAAAAATGATTATAGGCACTATAGAAGGAGAAATCAATAACCTCACCCAGCGATATTCTGAAGACTTAGAAGCAATGTCCCACGGAGAAGGATTTCTTAAATTTTTCACTTCCCGAATCACAGGCAAAGGTCTCTACCTTATAGACGAACCTGAAGCAGCCTTATCTCCAAGCAGACAACTTAGCTTACTCTCTCTCATCAAAGAAAAAGTAGCGAAAACTGGCTCCCATTTTATCATCGCAACACACTCCCCTATTATCATGTCTATCCCGGATTCTGAAGTATTTTATTTTGAAGAGGGTAAGGTCTCAAAAGTAAATTACAAGGAAACCGAGCACTATCAACTAACAAAATCTATCCTAGACAGCCCGGAACAAGTCATGAAAGAGCTATAGCTCATAAGTATGAATAAAATCATACAATTATTTAGAACATATTGGGACTAAGTGCGTTCAAGCTATATTATTACAAATCAAATTATTTCAAAAACATTTTAAATGAAAAAATTACTAGTATTAAGCTTTGCATTGCTCGTATGCACTTTTGCACAAGCTCAAGACAAGAAAGCACCGTCACCTGCATCTATGCTTAAGCAGACTGTAGGATTAACTGAAGTAACTGTAGAATACTCAAGACCAGGTGTAAAAGGAAGAACAATATTTGCCAAAGACGGTTTAGTACCTTTTGGTCAAGAATGGAGAACTGGAGCTAACAGTGCTACAAAGATTACATTTAGTGATGATGTAACTATTCAAGGTAAAGAATTAGCTGCAGGAACTTATGCTATTACAACAGTACCAGAGATGGATAAATGGACTTTGCACTTCCACAAGTACACGGAAGCAAGGTGGAGTACCTATAAAGGAAAAGCACCGGCTTTAGCTGTAACAAGTATGCCAGTAAAAATGTCAGAATCAGTTGAAAATTTCATGATTGCCATAGATGGCCTTACAGATACTTCTGCGGAGTTAGGAATTTTATGGGCTAATACTTACGTACCATTAGCTTTAGGCGTGAAGTAACCCATACTTTTAAAAAATAAGTTTTTAGGGATCATCATTATGATGATCCCTTTTTTTATGCTCCTTATTTATAAGTCATCTTTATCATTCGCTCTTAATTTTAACCTTTGTCATAAATGCAGAAAGTATTAGCTAACATATTATTTAGACCTTGCCTCTTAGTAGTAAAAGCAACAACGACAAGACACACTAATAACAACATTGAAAATAGCGAAGTGATACCCGTAATACCTAATTAAGACTGCAGCATGCTCAACTCATAATAATCCTCAACATTATCGAAATCTGGATGTCTTTATGTCAAAACTATCATGACTATACTGCCTACATTGATCAATAGCTATAGAGCGTATCTTAAGATCGAGGCCTTAAAATCTATATTTTCTAAATTGCTGTCCACCACCTTGATCCTGCATAGACGATAGATGCAATTGCTCTAAACTAGAAACCTGCATATGCAACCTTATTCCTAGAGTTGGGTTCTGACACAGCAAAATCTAATAAATCATTATTTGAATCCATTTATCATTTATACTTTAGATCTTTAAACTTAACATCTTGAATTATGAATTTTACCAATTCAATCGCCAAGCAATTTAGAGAGGTTTATCTAGATGGTACATGGATAGCAACTAACTTAAAAAAAGAACTACAAGATCTCTCATGGGAGGCTGCAATTACAAAAGTAGGATCGCTAAATACGATTGCTGCACTAGCATTTCACCTTAACTATTATCTGTCTGGACTAATAAAGGTTTATAAAGTTGGCACCTTAGATATCAAGGATAAGTATAGCTTTGACTTGCCCCCTATTTCTTCTCAAGATGAATGGGTATCGCTCCAAAAGGATATTTGGCAAAACAGCGAGGAATTAGCACAGCTGATATCAGCTTTGCCGGAAAAAGAGATTTTTGCTCCATTTGTAGAAGAGAAGTATGGAACCAACTATCGTAATATTACTGGAATGATAGAACATGGCTACTATCATCTAGGGCAGATCGTCATACTGAAGAAATTGATAATTGAAAGGGAGGAGAACTCATAATATCTACCTCCTGGTCAATAAATAAAACTCCATGCTCTAATCACTCTTTATCACTTCTATGGAACTATTTTAAGACAATTTTTTTGTTCCTATAATCACAATAATTCCAAGATCGCCAAGTAAGCTTGTCTTGATCAATTCTAAAGTTGGATAATTTTGCATCCAGGAGTGTCTCATAGTATCCATTATTTCCAAGAGAATTTATAAGATCAGATTTATGATTTATCAGAAGGTATATATTCTTATCCGATAGCCCTTTCATCAAATACGATACATCGATTTTAGCCTGCGTATGAGCAGTGATATTATACTTAGTAATCACTACATCCCAATTAATTAATGCTACCATTACAAATGCAAAATAGGCAGCCCAAACATTTCTATTAATCAAGTAGTAGAGACTCTTTTTCTCTTTTACTTTAAGATACATGGTTACTAGCCCAATCAGTACCAGTATCAAAAACATAAATACTCCTAGTCTCTTGTAAGCTAAGCCATAGTACTCTACATATTGTACATTCCTTACCGCCACAGAGATTGTAAGGACAACGTTCTGACCTATCCTTAGGTAGGTACACCAGATAAGGTTTTGATTCTTAGGGTAGAAATTTAAATTTCTTCTAAAGTAATAAAGTACTACTGCCATTGCGAGAAGTATGGCGACTATCAACAAATAAGTTCCCTCATGCACATAATTACTAAGCTCCGCTGGAGTGACTGATTGCCTATCAAACCAAACATATCTCACATCTATAAGATTAACTAAAAATAAAAGTAGATTGAGTGAGATAATTACCAACCATGCAATTCGATATTCACTTTTGAGTGAGAGATTTTTTTTGGATGGTTCTAGCTTGGCACTTCTAATCCTATTGCGATCCAAATTTTCTAAAGGTGTCGATTTAGTATAGTTCCCAAAGGAATAAGACGGCAACAATACGCCACAAACAATTAGGAATCCGACTATAAAAAATAAAAGATGGGTGATAGAAATAGTTGGGATTAACAACTCAGAAACATATTTCCAAGCCTCTGATGCTAATGAAGTAAATTTGGGGCTAGCACTGGAGTATATCGCATAAAATATACTAACCATGAAAAATGGAATCAAACCTAATTTGAACCATTTTAATATGCTTACTGTATTCTTGGTTCCAATAGTTTTTCTGGCACTATTTCTAATTGCTTTCATTGGTGCTTCAAATAAAGTAGAAGCACCTAATACAATCGCATCACCAATAAAAGTTAGTTCTTTAAAGTGTACAAAGCCTAAAAATCCACAAAATGATACCGAGTGAATAATTTTAGATAAATTACTGTTGTTAATCATTATACACAAGGCTAATATCAAAGTACAACCACCCGTCATAACTATTCCTTTTCGAGACAAAACATTAGGTCTCAATTTGAATATCATTAAGCACATCAAAAGATCAAACAACAAAACATTAATTCCCAATTTTTCTTGCCAGAATAAAAAATTGAATACTAAGGTGCCTATTATTGTAAAGGCTAATAATATATAATCTTTGTTCATTTGATTTGATTTAAATTATAGAAATTGATTTGAGCTAGGACCATTTATGGTTAGCCACGTAATAAAATTTGAGAAAGGCTAGCGTTAAATAACAACTTAGCAATAGCGTTTTGTTTGGGTTGTCAGTGGGTATGCAAACCTTAAGCCAGTGTTAGTAAAAACGATCTTCTTCTATAGCCTGCAAACAGCGTAAGCGATAGTAGTAACAGGATCAAACTTGGCTCGCTCATTTGCTGAACTTCTTCCCCTAGATCTAAGGTCTTATCACTTGCCAAGACCTGCTTTTGTTTACGTTCTAGCATTTCTTTCTGGGCCTCATTCTCTACAGCTATGTATGCAGTCATCGGCGTCATAACCTTTGATTTGAAGCTAGCCTTCACGAGGCTGAGCCAAGATTGATCTGAATATTCTGGATGTAATAATTGGGAATAACTCGCAGCTTGTATGTTGAGTGCAGAGCGCCAATCTTTTTCTTTGATCACTATATCGTCCATCTTGGTGATATCTGATTTTAAGATGATACTCGGCTCTATATTGTCCCGCACATAAGAGATCGACTCATCGTAGTGCTTAAAAACTAGAACAGGCTTATCGAAGTCCAAACTTGGATCGACAACAAGCGAATGCTTAGGGTTGGTAATCATTGAATGAGACTCCAGTATTCCACTTGCCGGCAGATTATAAAACAGATGGCTTTCAGGGAAAGTAAAATGCCAATCTCCTAAATCATCTAGAATAATAGCATCCTCTATATGATCAGTGACCGATATAATCACAGGAAATGAGTCGCCTTGTTCCTGAAAAGATTCATACAAAATAGACTTAACAGCTCTATCTAAATAAAACCCACCAGACAAGTCACTCTCTGTAGATTGTTCTTGCCAATTACTATCGATATTCATTTCCTTAATGAATGTATTCGCTGATATAATCTTAGCATTTTTTGTTTGTGCTGGATGGTTGTCGCAGAATAATTTTATACGATCTATATACTTTTCTATATTATTTTGATCTGATGCATCGATCACAAAGTGAAAGCGAGGTTTTCGCTGTGCTTTTTCTAATTTACTCTTTTGAGAAGTTGTTAGATAGATTGAGTTTTCATTTTCATAGCCCACGGCTATTTCATTACTTGCCTCTCCTAATATGATTTCGTTTTCATCAATGGACAGTTGAATTGGTTCTTTATGTATCACCTCAAAACCAGTTCTCCGAACTTCTCCACTTCTAAATGGAAATACTCTAAAAAGTATCTTGTTACCAGCAAGATAGTTTAAGATACCTGGATCTCTATTCTCGTTTCTAATACTTGAGTATATCCACATGGCAGTCTTTTTTTCCGCAAGTATCCCCATCTCTTTTCTATCGCCCACATACAAATAGTAATCACTAATCCATACTCCTTCTGGCAAGTCAAATGCAGTAGTATATTCTGCAAATCTATTGCTACTGTTATTTTTGATCTCGAGGTTAATCCAGCTTTTCCATACATCTTGAGTTGTATCATAGGTACTGCTAGTAGCGATATCTGAAATTATTATATTGCTATTTTGAGTTATTCGACTAGGAGTTTCTATCATCTTACTTCCAAAAAATATACTCTCAAGCATATTGATCTTATAATCGGAAAGTGTAAGATTATCCAAGACAAGCCAATTAAAATAATTGGATAAATAAGGTTGTCGCTTACCGTTTGCCCAATCCATGCCTCTACTTTTTACTCTCTTCACAAAATCCAAAGTTGATTGCAGTGAATGTTTATCTATATCGTATGCTTTAGAATAATCAGGTTTATATACATACTCTAGAGATTCCTCTAAGGTGTTTTTGTCTTTTAAGTAGCCGACTGTTATAATCGATGGGATTACTAAAAAAGCTATCCCCATATGTAGTAGAACCATATTCTTTGAAAAGTGATTAACTAGGAATTTGATATCCTTATTCAAAGCTGTAGCGTGAACTATAAATAAAAGCAACGGTACTAACATCAAAAGACCAGTACCCATTGCAATAGTTGCAACTAATGACAGAGGAAGGAATGGCAGGAAGACTAAGAAAAAATAAAAGGTGTAAGCGAATGTTATACTCCTGCCGGTAAATAGTACAACTCTAAATTTTAGGCTTTCGAGGTTTGGTGCGCAAATAAATAAACCATTAATTATAGCTAAAACAAGAAACCAATAGCTACTAAAATTTCCAAAAATTCCTGAGTTTGAAGAAGAATGAAACCAAAAATAATTGCCACTATTAACCGCCAAGCCTAACAACGGAAGAATAATCGATATACCTATCTTCCAAATCAAATTATAAGAGCTATTTCTATCCCTCTTCTTGATAGCAAGAATATAAATCGATTTAGCTAAAAAAAACAAGAAAAATAGAGTTCCAATAATCACAAAAATGATAAACACATGCGAACCATAAAAGAAAAAATCTACAGGTTGCCAAAGAGGAATTAATACCTGTGAAAAAATATACCACGAGGTAGGTACTGCTAATGCCATTAAAAAATTCTTCCACGATTTACTATCTCTTGCAGAAGGTGTACTACGCACAATGAGAATCAAAAGCGAATAAGCCAATGTTGGCATAATGAATGTTGCTACACTAACAAACTGATCATCTGAATTAATCATCCAACTAGGAACTGATCTTGGAAAGAGATCATTAAAATTATATCCATACATATAGAAAAAGGCAACATGGGCTAATAGCACTATTAAACCATATATATAAGTCAATGTCTTTCTCTTATTGGTGAGATATACTCCATAAATGAAATTTATCAAAACGAATGATAGGGTTATAAATCCAAATCTTTTCCAAGTCCCAATAGCCTGTTCTGTCAACAATGACTCTACGACATGAAAATCTCGATAAAAAAGAATCAAGAGTATTAAAAGAGGAAAGGTGTTAACTAGAAATATCCATTTAGGATTAAGTAAGTTGCGCATAGCCATTTTTTGTTTTCAGGTATCGATCGATGATTAGATAAGTAAGCATTAAGAATGTCATATTGGTGAATACTCCTACCCCTTCGTGTATATGACTTTGATCTATATCGACAAAGGATAGGTTGAGTGTAGCGAGGTTAATTGAGGTAAATATTCTTATGCTATTAATTAGAATGGTGAGTACATATGATCCTACCAATGAGCTCGCTAATCCTACTACTCTACCCTTTCTTGTATTAAAATTGTTGATGGTAAAAAAACTGAGCATTAACAAACACACTAACCATAGATTAAAGCCAGAGCAAGATCGCCCTATAACGATCTGGAGATCATTAAAGAAGTAGCCATCTGTTTCTGAATAGATAGAATCTAAACCTGTCAATAACTTAATAACCTTATTAACAGGCATCAACAGAAAGTCTAAATCAGAGGTTTCCGTTTGTCTATACATCAACTTCATAGCAAGGAAGAGGCAAACAACACTTATGAAATAAGGTGTCTTCTTAGAGTAAGAAATCATAAACGAGTTCAGTTTTATATATTTATTTAATCTAATTACAAGGCCTATAGGCTCACCCTATTTAGCAGTGGTGCTTTAGCTAATTGATTGATAAAGGCATGGAATAATCTTGGCCTCTCCCCTCGTCTTGTCGCAACTCTGTATAAGGCTTGATAATATGGTGGGGCATATCTTAGAGGCTTTGGTATCATAAAAAAGACACCTCTTATTAATCTGAGTAGCCAACTAATTCTTATCTCATCCTGCTTAGAAAAAGACAGCTTATATGCACTTTGAAATCGTTGGGATAGAAATCCAGCTGCAAAAGATCTAGCTAAATAACTCGATATCAAGGGTACATTAAAAATTGCTTTTGATAGCTCAATCGCTTTACTGTCGACTCTCAATATATTACCATCAAGCATAGCGTTATAGTAGTGATAAAAAGCATCAAGATCGGGAGGCCACATATCTTCTGGAATACCCATCAGCATTGCTGTTTGTCTACACTCCTGATAGTAATTATTTTTTTCTGTGGCAGTTAAGGAAGCTATGATTTTTTCATAGATTACGATCGTAGTATCAATCATAGTTGCAAGAATCCACAGTAGAAGATCTGGATCAGATGCGCAATACTTAGAATCAATATTTTCGCCATTTTTAACTAGCGAAATATTACCTCTGATCATTCCATGCATCTTATGCAGCTTCATAGCAGATTTAATCGCCGTATTGCGATCACCAAAATAGATTTTGATCATACTCGAAAAAGTCCGCTCTGCACGACCGATGTAATCATTTTTAAAATCGCTAAATTGATGTACGCCATCGGCGACTGCGGGATGTGCGACCTGGAGTAGTAAAGCTCTGAAACCACCTATTGCTAAGAGTGGCATTCTATAAATTCTCCAATGCATACTTTCAGGGCCAAACAAACCTTCAGATTCATTATAACCTTTAGGAAAGTATTTATTAATCTGAACATCATATGCTTCTCTTCTCCTGACTAAGTCTAATCTGACCTCTTCAGGAATCAGCATATTTTTGAATTTTGACTTATTTGATTTTTTACAAAATTTAAACATTAGCCTGATTTTATTTTTAAATATTTATTATCGTATAACCTGTCAATATTGATCTAAAAGAATTTATAATTTTTTAAAAGTACTTTGCATTTCAAAGTATATTGACAAAAAAAATCTCTATTCTCTATTCTTCAACAAAGCCTCCAATGCATCTAAATGGTCACTAAAAGCCTTTCTCCCTGACTTAGTTGCACAGTAAGTTGTTTGAGGTCTCTTACCAACAAACTCTTTTCTCACCTTTATGAACTTACTCCCCTCTAAAGATTTTATATGACTTGCTAATCTACCATCAGTAAGTTCTAACATATCTTTTAGGGTCCTAAACTCCACCCAGTCATTAACCATTAACATAGACATGATACCAAGTCTAACCTTGTTGTCAAATGCTTTATTAAGATTTGCTATAATTTTCTTCATCAGTCGTTTACCCTATAGCCAATAATTATGATTACTCAAGAAATTACTTCTCATACTTATAATACATCACAGTGCCATAGATAATATGCAAAAATCCAAACCCAAAAATCCAAAACTCTAATCCATACCCAATATTGAATAAAGCGAATAGTCCTATGATTATCTCTAAAATACCTAGGTAACGAATATCAGCCAGCGTATACTTACTCCCATTGATACAAGCTAAACCATAGAAAATTAATGTGCTAGGAGCTACTAAACCAAACATCCCGTGATAAATTAGACCTAAACAAAATATACCCCCCGTAACCAAGGGTATCATTCCATTGATTAGTAATCTCTTACTCAAAGCATCCCATACTTTTTGCCCTTTGTTCTTTGCTTTTCGTGATGTAAAATAAACGCCACTAATCATAGCTAACACAAAAATCAAAATGGCATTAACAAAGAAAAAGGTCATATAGCTCATTCCCCACTTAACCACAGAAGGATCAGCTACGTAGTATGCTCTAGAGTAAAACGGTGAAATATCTAGATATAAATAAACTATAGACCCGCCTATGAGTGCAAATACACCTGCTGCTACTCCAGATAGACCACTTAAGGAAATAAATTTAGAGGACTTTTCCATCAGCGAGCGTATCTCGCTAAGGGATTCTAATTGTTCGACTCTATTGCTCATAATTATATCAAACTTAATATTTTAAAAGTACTTTGTATTTCAAAGTTAAGATATTAAAACTTGATGTGCAAATCAAATCAGAAGTAAGACTAGCATTTTGAACTAGGATAAATTTAGAAGTGCTAAACTGACTTTTATAAAATAGGTGTCAAAACGATATTTCTATAAGATACATCTCCATGATCACCTTGAAGGTAAATAGGTCCTGGTGCTAATACATCAGAGATAATAGCTCCACCTGTGGGTCCCAAAACAGGCTGATTATCAATGATTGTTTTACCATTTAAAATTACAGTTACATGTCTATCACAAAGGGTTATGTCAAGACTCTGCCATGATCCTCCTGGTTTTTCAGCCGCAACAATAGGTGTTATTCTACTATACAGTGCTCCCATATGATGAGAATCTAAATCCTTACCATAAGAATCATAGACTTGCACCTCATACATTCCTTTCAGATATACACCACTATTATTTCCTTCGGGCACATTTACTTCCAGTTTAAGATTAAAATCATTAAACTCTTGAGTAGTCCTTAAATTCCCATAAAACACATGTTCTCCTTCTGCTGGTTGTATTGGCTCATTTACTAATTCACCATTTACGGCTTTGAATCCATTCTTGTGATTAGCATCTATAATACTCCATCCATCCATATTCTTACCATTGAATAATTGTATCGGCTTCCCATATTTTATTTGAGATAACTTAGGTGCTGCTGGCATCGCAGGCATCCTGCTACCAAAACATGACGCACCTATTTCTCCTCCTCCACCCCACCGTGGTCCTAGAAAACTACCTAATAGATGATCTCCTACTTTCTTAAGCCTTAACGTATATGTAGAAATATGTTTTCTTGTCGAGCCATCCTTATTGGTCTTGTTCACTGCGAATGTCCTTGTCACTACTAATGTCCTATCATCAGCTAGATATATATGACCTACAGGCAATACGCTGCCGCCTTCCCACATCATCTCTGCATCTAAGTATCCTTGATCATCATGGATATTCAACCACCCGACTTTTCCCTCTTCTATATCAAGGGTCCACGCACCCAAGAAGGGATTTACAGATTCGTCAGCTACTTCATTATGCTGTGCATTGCTATAACTAAATGATAGCAATACAAGTATTATTGGTGTTATCAACTGAGAGATATGACTCATTTCTTTTTTAATTGGTGTGATTTAAAAATACATTTCCTTATCCATTATTACATAAGATCTTGTGCAAAAATCAATCTAAATTCTATAGATTAAACAATCACTATCCTCTAAAATCAACTATATAAATCATCTATATAGCTCTTAAGACTTTGAGTGATAAAGTAATTCCAGCCACTTTCTGCACTTTCTCTATTAAATTCTGGAATACCTTCCTGCCAATCTTCTGTAGTCTTATTAACTAATTTTAGCTGCGTACTCATTTCTAACTCTGCTAACTCAAAGCTAACTGTGCCACGTCCTTGATATCCTGTATAGCACCAATCGTAAACTATCTTAGTACCTGGATCGACTTCTATTATTTTCCATCTGTGGTCAAATTCTCTATCACCAGATGATAAACTAAAGGATGTTTCAAATCCTTCCACAGGCTCAAATGATGGTATACTGTCAAAAAACCATTTGTGCATATGATCTATCCCCGTAATTATATCCCACAATTCCTTTTTTGATATTTTAAATGACGCTTCGACTACAATAGCAGGTTCAGTGATTTTCATGATAGGATAATTAAAATATTAAAAATCTAAATCTAGCTGTTTAGATATATAGTACTTCACCATTTTACTGACGTCCTTGTTGATGTTCTTTTGACTTTTAAAATCTGTCAATCGAGGCAAATGTTCACCAAAAAATATTTGATTATTAATCATCTCAAATAAATTGCTTGCTAAGCACCTTGGATATTTATAGCCTGGTGAATTTTTCTTCATTAAGTCAGCAGTATTGGCTACTAAGTCTTTATAACTTTTAAAGAGGCCATCCTTATTTTCTGTATCAATATGCTTTGTATGATAGGCTTTAGATGATTCAGCAATAACTACTCTTTGAAGGATAGTTTCATCTACAAAACTAAACTCTGCATCCTGAATTTTGGATTCTAAAATTACTTCTAACAACATCTTAAGCTTAATCTTAGGATCTGTTATATTTCTAAGATTTAAGCTGATCCTATAGTTGATCCATTCCCAATACCAGTTAATTAGAAAAACCAGGAGCATGTGTTTATTCTCAAAGTATCTATATATGCTCGCTTCTGGCGAGCCTATGACTTTACCTAGTTTTTTGAATGTAAATGCTTCAAACCCCAACTCATTAATCAATAGTATACTAGACTCTATTATCTTACGTCCTAATTTAGAGTCTTGAGGATCTCGGAGGTACAGTTTATCGTTTAATTTAAATCTAAGGTCTAAAGACATCGCGCTTCGTTTTGATCTTCTATATATCTGCTACACATGATCGATAGCATTCGTTTGTATAGTTTTCATTAAAAATATGAAAATAATACAAACAATTATGATAGCAAAGCTATTGTGTTTGCTTATCATTATATGACAGATAATATTCTTGTTCAACAGCAGTAGCGATCTTCTATGTACTACTTAATTATAACAAACCGTTATTAGTTGAGTAAGATGACGCGAATACAACTATGGGAATTTACCGTACAAAGCCAGCAGAAGACGTTACTTTCCTTGATATAGCCAATATCCAGATAGCCGTAAATACGATGCCTAACAACAAAAAAATAGATACGGATGCATCAAAGAGTATAAATTTTGACGAGGATGTTATCGAGATAATCGAAGAATTTGAGATATTAGCAAAAGCATAGAAGTAGAGAAAATAGAGTTTGTCGGAAAGGCATAAAAGTTAATCTAATAAATAATATCAGTAAAGAACCTGGAAGTAAAATCTTAGAACCATCTTTAAATTAGCAAACAACAAAATTTATAATAATGGATAAATCATCAGAAATAAATAATGCTGCTACACAAACCAAGTCCTCACAAGGAATGATCAGTGGAGCCACAGCGGTAGACCTTCTCAAAGCTGGAAACACAAGATTCGTAAGTAATAGTTGCGTAAGTAGAGATTTGCATGCTCAAGTTGCAGATACAGCGACAGGGCAGTTTCCGTTTGCAGCGGTGGTAAGCTGTATTGATTCTAGAATTCCTACTGAAGTAATATTTGACCAAGGTATAGGGGACATTTTTAATGCCAGAGTAGCGGGCAACTTTATTAATGAAGATATTCTCGGTAGCCTGGAGTTTGCCTGCAAGCTAGCAGGATCTAAACTAATCGTGATCATGGGTCACACTTCTTGCGGTGCTGTTAAAGGCGCCTGTGATAAGGCTGAGCTAGGAAATTTGACTCAGATGTTGGCTAAGATCACACCTGCGGTAGACGCTATAAAAACAGAAGCGGGAGAAGCTAGAAACTCTAGTAATCTCAAATTTGTTAATGCAGTCGCCGAAGAAAATGTAAAAAGGACCATTGAGAATGTCAAGTCTCAAAGCCCTGTCTTAAATGAGATGCTATCGAATGGAGAAATAGATATCGTCGGTGCCATGTATGACGTGAAAGATGGTAAAGTTCATTTTATAGAACAGGCAGTGTAAATATTAAAATGCCTTATCTACTAATAAATAGTAGCCTAGCTTTTGATTAAGCTGGGCATTTTTATTTAATTATGACAAGAAGAATGTAACGTCGTATAACCAAACAGTATGACTTCAATAAGAATTAATTTGTTATAAAGGAATATCTGTATTACCAAAGAGCCCTAGGGTATACACCTGCATCTATCAGTTTATTAAGTTTTTCAATTACAATTGGTTTGTCATCTTGATAAGTAACTCCAAACCATGAAGCATTAGAGCTTAGCACTTTCACTTTTATTTGCTTAGCAGAGATAAGTTGATCAAGCAATGTCGGTATATAAAATTCTGATTTTGGTACATGCATTTCATGATCTAAAAACCTCTTAAAAGACTGCTCACAATAATCAAAATACGAAGGTAGAAAACCAAACATATTCATAGATACTAATGCATTTTCCGGAATGTAAGCATGATAATCATCTGATTTAGGATATCTAACAATATTATCAGCGTCTCTTTTGATCTTGGTACATTCAACGATAGTCGTCAGATTATTGTCATCATCAGAGGCGCATACACCTCTATTGACAGTACCGTGATCTGATAAGGTATTTTTGAGATAATATCCTATTAGTGAGTAGACATTTTTTTCGCCCTCAGGCAGAGATTTAAAAAACTTTATTAATGTACTGTAAGACTCTTGACCATAATAGTCATCTGCATTTATTACTGCAAATGGCTCATTAATTACATCCTTGGCAACCCATACTGCATGGCCCGTACCCCAGGGCTTCTCCCTCCCCTCAGGGACTTTATACCCATCAGGCAAATTATGTAATTCTTGTGGGACAAAAACTATATCAATTTTATCCTCAAATTTTCCTTTAAAAAATTTCTCAAATTCTGCTCTAAAACTCTCTCTAATAATAAAGACCACTTTACCAAATCCTGCATTAATGGCATCATAAATAGAGTAGTCAATAATAGTTTCTCCGCTAGGTCCAAAAGCATCCATTTGTTTAAGGCCTCCATATCTACTTCCCATGCCGGCTGCTAATACAAGTAGTGTTGGTTTCATTTCTTTCATTTTATGATATAGTACAAAACTATTAAACTGCGAAATCGTAAAACACAGTATATTTTAACGCTATTACCATCTGATATCAGAACTGCTGCACATATACCGATTAATTTGCTGCCTTTCTACTACGCTAAAGCCACGACGTGCATGCCATTCCTTTGAAATCCTCATGTGACATCTTACATATCATACAGCATAAGAAAAGGTGGTTATGGGCTTATTTATACCCCATCGAAATATAACTGTCCGGTCAACCAATTTATATGATAAAATGTAAAATCTAAAGTCATATTTTAAGCACAAATGCATAGTTCAAAATCACAAATTTTATACATTTACTGTGCTTTACAAAGCTTCAATCCTGTAATGGCAATATTACATATTACGATTTTTTTTAATATATTTGTGCTTAGTTTACTAAGGTTTAGATAAGAAATGAAGTTATTCAAGTTAATTTTATTCTCGATATTAATCGTCGCATTTGGCTCTTGCACTAAAGATCAGATGCCCGCATCTAATGATGTTGATAATCAGTTGCGCGCTTTTATGAAGAGTACAGCAGAAGATGGAAGATTAAACTACTATATCCTTCCTGACGAGGATGACTTAGCGAATATCCCTCAGGATCCTAAGAATATCCTTACAAAAGAAAAAGTAGAGCTAGGAAAGCTTTTGTTTTTTGATACTGGCTTAGCTAAAGATGCTATCTATCCTTCTGGAGTAGGTACTTACTCTTGCGCTAGCTGTCATATACCTAATGCTGGTTTTAGGCCAGGTAGAGCTCAAGGTATTGCAGATGGAGGATTAGGTTTTGGAGTCAATGGAGAAAACAGAGTAAAGAATAGAGATTATAGAGGTGAAGAGCTTGATGCTCAAGGCGCAAGGCCCCTCACCTTGATTAATGTGGCCTATGTGACCAATACTTTTTGGAATGGACAGTTTGGATCGACAGAAATAAATGAAGGAACGGAGGATTTATGGGATCTACGCGAAGATACTCACCTTAACGAGTTGGGTTTTGAAGGAATCGAAACTCAAAACATGGAAGGTGTGAAAGCTCACCGAATCAGTTTCGAAAAAGAAATTTTAGATGAGTACGGATATACAGAGATGTTTGATGAAGCGTTTCCTGATATTCCTGTCTCAGAAAGATATGGACACTTTACAGGCTCCTTAGCACTGTCGGCATATATTAGGACCATCTTAAGTAATAAAGCACCACTCCAACAATGGCTTAAGGGAGATGATTTTGCGATGAGCATAGAAGAAAAGAGAGGGGCGGTTCTATTTTTTGGTAAGGCTAGATGCAATAATTGTCATTATAGACCTAATCTGGGATCTTTAGAGTTTCATGCGCTAGGAGTTAATGATATGCATCAGATACCTTCATTTAATACCTCTGAAGACGATAGAAGGAATCTAGGTAGAGGTGGATTTACTCTCAATAAAGCAGATAATTATAAGTTTAAAGTTCCTGGAATATATAATCTAGCGGATGCACCATTTTTCTTTCATGGCAGTAGTGCTAGGACTTTAGAAGAAGCCGTAGACTATAAAATTAAAGCACAAAGTGAAAATGAGAATATAGGTCAGCACTTAATTTCCGAAAAGTTCTTACCCTTAAATCTCACGGAAGAAGAAAAATCTGATCTGATCCTATTCCTAGAGAAATCACTTAGAGATCCAGACCTTATCAGGTACCAACCCGAGGATGTATTATCAGGACTATGTTTTCCGAATAATGATGTTCAATCATCGATAGATTTAGGTTGTAATTAATTTTAGACATTAATTTCTAGGTACATCCATAGGAGGATTTAAGAACCAGGCGTCTTTCCCAAATGACTTTCTAAGTTTAGTAATATATTCTTCTAAGTCATGTTCTTCGCAAGGAAATAACACGCCTACCCTATTCATGCCTTCAAAAACTTCAGTATAAGGATTTAATCCAGCTCTTAATATTCTGTCCTTCATCCGGATCATATTTCTAGATTTCTTAAAAGTGCCTACAATAATCACACATCCATCATCGACAATCTTTTTAGTGAGGAATTTAGCATACTTCTGTAGCTTGGGCTTATCTTTTAGGTAATCATCCATGCTTACATCTGCATCTTTTTTACCGGTTACTTTATCTGCTAGATCTGATATAGGGTTAGAAATTCCAAGACCTTCTCCGGACGTATATTTTTTACACATCTTGATTCCGAAAATACAAGCACCTAATAATAAAAGTCCCAAAAGTATTGGCCACTTCCACTCACTAAGGAATGATCGTTCCTCCTCATAGACAACTGGTGGCGGTGTACTCTTGATAGGAGTAGAAGCCACAGGAGCTTTCTTGACAATCGGCTTAGTAGGTGCAGGCGTTTGTTTTACTTCTTTTTTTACCTCTGCTTTGATCTGTGGTTTCTCTATAGGCGGAGGAGGAGTTGCTTGTGGTACAGGCGGAGGCACAGCTTTCTTCTCTGGCTTATTACCTAGAAAAGCTGCAGTCGTTGCTGCGGTCGGTATTGTACCTGCAATGGCAGCTACAGCTGGTTTACTCGCAATCGGCTCAGGCTTAGTTGCTAGTTCTTTTACTACACCAGTATTGTCTATTGGCGTAAGTTTAATCTCAGGCAACATATAGTTAGAAGTAATCAGATATTCCTTTGCAGGATCAAATACAATCTCACCACTAGCATACTTACTCAACTTACCTATCCCAGGAATATTAGCGACTCCATAATTGAGTAAATCATTGAGAAACCGCTTACTATAATCTGATATTGTTTTCTCTGCTTCCTTTCGAGAATAGCCATGATTATTCTTAAGATACTTTACAAGAGCATCCTCACTTGACACTTCTTCTGAGAAGTCTACCATCTTTGTCGGAGGTGACAAGACATCATTCTCTAACTTAAATCCTGAAGAGCTATCAGATATAGAAAATGTCCCGATACCAGGAATTCCCACGCTTCCGTAGCTAAACAAATATTTAGAGACTATATCAGATAAATTACTTTTCATAGCAGTGTGCTAATTTACAGTTATTTGCAAGAAGTGATTTAAAATATGCTGATAATTCACTCGCAAGTCATTGATTCCCAACTCAGAAAGTACTTATTCCTAAAATATGGGCATAAGCATGCAATTTCTAATACTAAGTTTCACAACTACATCATAGAAAAAAATGTTCCAACTATTCACAATCACTAAATAATCATAAAAAATGCGCACCATAATGAATATCCCAATACTTTTGAACCTATAAAGCCAATAGTTATGGAAAGAAAAAGATCAGGAGAGTTATTTGATGAAGCAAAAAACTACTTCCCAGGAGGAGTAAACTCCCCAGTTAGAGCATTTAAATCGGTACACGGCCCGCCATTATTTATTAAGACCGGTAATGGGTGTTACATAACAGATGAGGATAATAACACATATATCGATTTTTGTTGTTCTTGGGGGCCCCTTATCCATGGTCATAACTCTAGCTATATAAAATCAAAAGCGATCGAAGCCATCGAAAATGGGACCAGTTTTGGGACTCCTAATCGTCAGGGCAATCAACTGGGAAAGTTGATTATTGATAATCATAACTATGTAGAGTCTATCAGGTTTGTTAGCTCGGGTACGGAAGCAGTAATGTCTGCGATTAGATTAGCTAGAGGATATACAGGCCGCAAGAAAATTATAAAATTTGAAGGCTGTTATCATGGTCATGTTGATTCACTATTAGTAAAGGCTGGATCAGGATTAGCGACATTTGGTGTATCTACATCAGCAGGTATCCCAGAGGAGATAGCGGCAGAGACCCTGGTAGTACCTCTTAATGATCTAGCAACATTAATGGAGACAATGGATCAATATGCCGATGATATAGCCTGCGTAATCATTGAGCCCATACCTGCTAACAACGGATTACTGCTGCAGGATACTTCTTTCCTTTCATGGGTAAAACAATTGTGTGACAAGCATAATGCGCTGCTAATTTTCGATGAGGTCATCTCTGGATTTAGAGTTGGTTTTGAAGGCGCGGCCGGTCATTATCATATTGCTCCTGATCTTATCACCTTTGGAAAGATTATAGGTGGCGGTTTTCCTGTTGGAGCTTTTGGTGGTCGGGAAGATATTATGAATCATGTCGCACCGCTGGGAGATGTATACCAAGCAGGCACCCTATCGGCTAATCCTGTGGCGATGGCCGCCGGTCATGCTGCGCTATCTCTATTGCTGCAAGAAGGATTTTACGAAGACCTCGCTCAGAAAACCAAAGCTTTCGCAAACGGCATACAAGCTTATGCTGATGCTAAGTCATATGAATTGAGCATTGTTACTGTAGGTTCTATTTTTTGGATTGCATTTACCGAAGAACGTATTTGGTCATCCGATCAGATAGACCCTAGCTCGATGGATAAGTTTAAAGTACTTCATAAAGAATTACTAGATCGAGGAATTTATCTAGGTCCATCAGGCTACGAGGTAGGTTTCGTATCTGCAGCGCATACTGTAGATGCCTTAGACAAAGCAAGCACTATCATGTGCGAATGCTTGGATATAGTATTCTCTTAGAAATGATCCTAGGAAAACGTATTCAATATCTATCGATCCTGGTGATATGCTATATGCTTATCTCTATGGGCTGGTGGACAATATTGCTTAATAAAAAAAACCTTGAAACCTATGAGTCTAGGGTGGCCTTGCTAGATATAGAGAGCGAGTCTGGAATCTATGATGCTAATGCAATAGAAGTAAAAAGCATAGCTATTAAAGAATCTTATCAGCGACAAAAAACTATGATCTATGGGGAGGCAATAGTTTTTGGACTCATGCTTATCGCAGGGATATGGCTCATCTACAATACTTTCAAAAAAGAATATGCTCTCAGTCAACAACAAAATAACTTCCTGCTATCCATCACTCATGAACTCAAGACTCCCTTGGCTTCTATTGGCTTAACCTTAGATACTTTCAAAAAGAGAAAGCTATCTGCATCTCAAACACAAACGCTATCTGATAATGCTTTAGAGGAGACTAAAAGACTAGAAAACATTGTTGACAATATTCTCGTCACCTCTAGATTGCAAAATAATCCTAGGCTAAATAAGGAGCAACTATCACTATCAAAAATGATTGATGATATTATTAATAAACTACACTTTCAATACCCTCATCATAAGGTTACAAATACAATACCATCTGATCTAGAAATTTATGTAGATAAAGAATCATTCAGTGTAGTTATAAAAAATATTATTGAAAATGCTTTAAAATATAGTCCAAAAAGTGGGATAATAAACTTGCGCACCTTTAACAAGCCAAAAGAATTAATCATCAGTTTTGAAGATCAAGGCGCAGGCATCTCTGATAAGGAAAAAAAACGTGTCACAGAAAAATTTTATCGCGTAGGAAGTGAAGAAACTAGAAAAACAAAAGGTACAGGTCTTGGTTTATACTTAGTAGATCAAATCGTAAGCGCCCACGGATATGAGTTGTCGATTATAGACAATATACCTACTGGTACGGTGGTTAACATTAAAATCCCATCTTAATGGCAGAGCGTATTTTATTGCTTGAAGACGAAAAATCCCTATCAGATGTCATTGCTCTAAATTTAGAGTTAGAAGGATTTGAGGTAGTAGTGACGAGTATGGGTAAGGAAGCGCTGAGCCTAAGTAAAACGCAGCATTTTGATCTAATCATCCTAGATATCATGCTACCTGATATCAGTGGGATGACTGTCTGTGAGCAGATAAGACTTGATAATATAAAAGTCCCGATGATAATTTTATCTGCTAAAGATACCAGTACAGATCGTATCGAAGGTCTCAAAAAAGGGGCAGACGACTACTTAACCAAACCATTCATCTTTGAAGAACTTTTACTAAGGGTTCAAAAGCTTATCAAGAGAAGTGCATCAGGTAGTGTAAGTACTGTAGACTATTTTGAGTTTGGGGATAACAGAGTAAATCTACTTACTTATGAAGCCAGCGGCGTTGATGGCAAATTTTCATTGACAAAGAAAGAAGCTAAACTTCTTAAGCTATTTATCGAACGCAAAAATGAAGTCGTCTCTCGCCAAGAAATTTTACAAGCAGTCTGGGGCTATGATGTATTCCCATCTACTAGGACAATTGATAATTTTATCATGTCTTTGAGACGGTATTTTGAATCAGAACCCCGAAGTCCTAAGTTCTTTCATTCTGTAAGAGGTATTGGGTATAAGTTTACGGCTTAGAAATCATCAATCCTCTTGTGCGCCTCTACTGAACTGGCGATCGTAGCAAAGGTAGGAGCAATGATTAACCCTATGATAGGAATCAATAGCATCGCCAAAAATATACCTCCATTCGCAATCGCTAGACCTTTATGTCTTTTAACAAATGTGGCGCTTTCTCTCACATTCATATGCCGCTCCATATAGTAATCCATATTGCCAAAACCTGCATAATAAGCTTGTACTAGAAGTATCGCTGGCCCTGAAACGAATGCAACAATAGGGATAAAACTTATGATCAATAATAAGATAGTAAATAGTATTTCTTTAGTTAGGTTTCTCAGCGTAATCCCTATTCCTCTGTACAAGTCCTTGAAGATAGAACTCGTGCTAACTCGCTGGTCTGTTGCATAACCATTTAGCCCTGCTTCTACACGGCTAGATATGATACTCTGTATAGGTGATAAGACAATCATGATGATATACTTATAGCTCAGTAGAGCTATAAGTGATATAAGCCCACCTGCAATCCAACTACTCGCACGGTCAAAATATGATTTCCCAAAATCCCACCTCCAGAAACTCTGTATCCAGCCACCTAAATCATCATAGAGAAAATACACACTAGTAAAAAGTAACATACCCACAAGGAGACTTATCAGTCCTGATATGAAAAAATACTTTTTTAAGTGAAACTTATTAATCAATGGAAAAACCTTGAAATAAGAATTAAACCCGTCTGATAAATCTTGAAACATAGTGACGTAAAATTAAGTCTATTCTTAAAATTAGAAGACCCCAGGATACATCCTGAGGTCTTATCTATTAATCTTGACTAAAAATCGACTAATCTTATATCTCTAAGCCTTATTTTGCTACAGGCTTCTTTTTTCGCTTTGTTTTAAACAACTCCACTAACTCTTTATCAGACATAAATCCTAGCTCAGAGAAAGTAGACTTAACAAATTTCTTAATCTCCTGGTAGTCCTTCCCTCTTTTGTCTATGTATACTTTTAAAAGCTTCTTGATGTATCTAAGGTATAGACCTTTGACATCCTGATTAAACTGCTCATTAGAGAAGATATTCATGTAGGACACAAATGTCTTGTTGATCTCCATATAATCTTTGTAAGCATCAGTCTCTAGGTTATTCATCAAAGAAGCAAAGTAGTTCATGATAACACTCCTTACAGCCGTATTCTGCATAGACACACCAGCATTCTGTTCGTAGTATTGTCTTACTTCTTCTATTGATTGGTCATGTATATATCCTTTACTATGAATAGTATCATTAAGCCTAAAGAATGGCGTTAACTCGTCATCAATACCTTTGTCAATATAAGGACTGATACGCTTATCGTTAGCTGGAGAATAACTAAACTCTTTATCCGTCAGAAGATCTGTAACGATCTCAAAGAATACATTTTCAAAGTTAGGATAGTCTCGTCTTAATTGATCAAATCTCTTTTTGATAAGATCAGTATCACCCTGAGGCAATTCAAAAGACATACTGATGATAATCAACAACTCTATATACTCACGCTCATTTACAAACTCATCATTAGATAAGAATTTTGAGATATAAGGTATAAGGTTGGCGTTGTTATACTTATTTTTTGATCTGAAATTGATAAAGTTCTTTAGTGATCTAAAACTTAATCTAAGATCACTTATCGAATCTGGAAATACCGTAGTATGGTAATTAGAATTTACAAACTGCTTCTTGAATCTGACTAACCCAAGATGTCTATATTTCTCATCTCTAATAAAGTTGTCTATTACTTGAGATTCTAAGAACCCGAGTATATTCTTATTACCCACTTCATTAAGAAAATTTGTTCTCCAGATACCACTGCTTAGTGCAAATCCTATTTGTATGGATTGACCTATTCTGTTCTTAAGGCTATCAAAATTTGCACTGCTGCAAATTGTATTTAGTATTGCTCTAAAGTGATTTTGAGGCCTTATGTATTTGATATCTTCACCTATATCTCCTCTCAAAACTGAGTAACCAAGTATCCGAGGCAAGAAAAGACCTTCGTATTCTACGTCTAATAACTCTTGTTCTAATAAAATAAGCTGCAGTGGGAAGTTATTCGCCACTTCATCATATACTTCTTGTATTCTTGGCTCAAATGCTAATTGAAGCGCTTTGAAGGATTCATCTTCTTCGTCATCTAAGTACGCAGCTAACTGCTCAGAAGCTTGTATCTCAGCTTTTAAAGCGTGTAGTCTTTCTAAAAATTCTGGATTTAAACTTTCCATGATTTATGATTAAGAGTTACAAGAAAAAGTGTTTAGAAAAATGGAAAAAAGACAATGCCTTACCATTACTTTTCTTCGGTAGAAGCAGTTACTTCCTTACCTCCGTCAAGCTCATCTTGCCACTTTTTCAAACCATCCCAATCTCCATCACTAGCCATCTGCGCTTGCTTAGGCCATGTAGTAGGATCATGCATTCCAAAATTCCCTTCTGCACCCTCTAATATTTCCTTGACCTTACCTGCATCAGTTGACGCTAAAGCTGCATATGTCGATATAGATGCTGCTCCCAATACTTTAGCAATCGCCGGTCCTATACCTTCGATCTTGGTAAGATCATCTTGCTCATCTGCTACTGTTGCAGCAACTGCCGCAGCTGCGACTGGTGCTGCCTCCGTTGGAGCTTCCACTTTTACTTCTTCTGCCGCAGGAGCTGGAGCTTCTGCTTTTGGCTCTTCTGCTTTAGTTTCCTCTACTTTTGTTTCCTCTGCTTTTGTTTCCTCTGCTTTAGGCTCTTCCACTGCAGGAACTGCTTCCTCCGTTTTAGCTTCAGCTGCTGGTGCTTCTGTTTTTGGTGCTTCCTCTTTTGGTGCCTCTTCTTTTTGCTCTGCTGGTGCCTCAGCATCTGGAGTAGCTTCAGCATCTACTGCTTTAAACTCTTCCATCGCTTCAGTAGCTGGAGCTTCTATTATTACTTCTTTCTTTTTAGGCGTACCAAATAGTTTCTTACGCTCCTCTTCTTTTTCTTTACGAGTCTCAGCTCTTCTTTCTTCTATTTTCGCTTCTTTAGTAGCTATCCATTCTTGATATAGTCGATCTGCCGTATCTTGATCCATTGCCCCTTTAGCCACTCCTCTTGCAAGATGTTTTCTGTATAAGACTCCTTTAAACCTAAGCATGGCACGTACGGTCTCTGTAGGTTGTGCACCTTTCATTAGCCATTCAAAGGCTTTGTCTCGATCGATTTCTATGCTTGCTGGTTTCGTCATCGGGTTGTAGGTACCGATACGCTCTATGAATTTACCATCTCTAGGTGCTCTTGCATCTGCAATGATGATATGGTAAAACGGTGATTTTTTTCGTCCACCTCTGGACAATCTGATTTTTACTGCCATTTTAATTAAAATTTATTTGGATAAACCATACCCATCTCATCCATGTAATGAACAATAGGATTTTAACGCCGCAAAGTTAATATTTTTTTGTTCTTGTGACTTATAATTTTTCAAACAAGACTTCTTATCATTTCCGACTATAAATCTTTAGCTATCAACCAGTTAAGAGTATATTATAAAACTTAGGTGTAATAACCCAAAATCAACTAGAAGTCTTTCAGGTAAGTTTTGGAGCTATGAATCTAATTCGATTTGTTTATCATCATCATCTTGCATATCCATCTCCCCTTCTTTTTTGTTAAACGGATCGAGCCTTTCGTTTAAAAGCAAGAATTCGAATTGATAATCCATTATTCTAGTGGATAGAATGAGCGTGTCCTTGGAGAGGTCAACTATCTTAAAATCTAATTGGTCTCCAGAGTTGTGGCTTATGATATTTCCATTAATCTTAAAACTTCCCGATATCTCCTCACCTAAAAAGTTAGTTTGCAACGTACTATCCGGCTTAAAGTTAAAGTAGGCTTCATTGATTGTACTGGTTAATTTAGCATTGCGCTTCGCTTTAAATACGACCCAATTGCCACCGAGATGTGAAGTATCTATAACTCGAACATCCTCTTTACAGGATGCTAACAAAAGTATTGTCAAAAGCAGAAAACATAAAGTGCCTAATAACTTATTATTCATTGTATCAAAACTATGTAATTGTAACGAAAATAAAATGTCTATGGTTGTTAATATATTGCATAGCATATGAAATATGTCCTTATTACTGGAGTATCTACTGGGATTGGCTACGATGCAACAAGATATCTTATCGACAAAGGCTATTATGTCTTAGGTAGCGTCAGAAAACAGATTGATGCCGACAAATTGAAAGATCAATTTCCCGACAACTTTACTCCCTTAGTATTTGATGTTACTGATCAAACTGCAATTGACCAAAGCCTCTTGATAGTCAAAACAATACTTAATGACCAACCTCTCTGGGGACTAATCAATAATGCTGGCATTGCCGTTGCTGGTCCTCTTAAGTATGTTACTTCTGAAGAATTATCTTATCAACTAAATGTAAATGTCTTAGGAGTACATAGGACCACCAATGCCTTTGCCCCATTGCTGGGCGCGACTAAGGGATTTAGTCACCCTCCAGGTAGAATCATCAATATGAGCTCTGTCTCAGGCCTATTTGCTTCACCTTTTACTGGGCCATATAGTATCTCTAAATTTGCCCTTGAGAGCATGAATGACGTATATCGTAGAGAGTTTCTCCCTTTTGGTGTAGATGTGATTGCTGTAGAACCTGGGCCAATCAAAACTCCTATTTGGGATAAGATAAAAGAGGTGGATCTTGCTGCTAAGTTTCCTAATACCGATTATGACGAGATGCTACCAAAAGCAAATGAAATCATTAAGTCTGCTGAAAAAAATGCACTACCAGTAAAGCAGATTTCTAAGCTAATCTACAAGATATTGACCATCAAAAGACCGAAGCCTAGATACATGATTCATCATAGTAAGTTAGGATTTAACTTAGTTCGTAAGTATTTGCCCACTAGATTAGTGGATCGTATTATCAAGAAATCTGTGTTTGATAAAGGTGGATTCAGACCTTTTTAAAAAAAAAGCTTAGGAATTTGGGATGACCTCTGCTTATTTCTTTTTGTTGTATGTTCTTTCTTTGATTTTTGCTTTCTTACCTACTAACTCTCTTAAGTAGAATAACTTAGCTCTTCTCACCTTTCCTCTTTTATGCACATCTACCTTGACTACACTAGGTGCAGAAAATGGGAATATACGCTCTACTCCTACATTTCCAGACATTTTCCTAACGGTGAATGTCTTTTGCTTACCAGTACCCTTTATCTGAAGTACATCTCCTTTAAAGATTTGGATTCTTTCTTTAGCGCCCTCCACGATTTTATAGGATACAGATACATTATCACCAGGTCTAAACTCAGGAAATTCTCTGTCTTCGATTAATTGATCTTCTACGTATTTTATTAAGTCCATAGCTAGTGATTTTTGCAATAGGTGTGCAAAGATATATTTAATTCTACTATTATGAAACCAAAATTAACAATTGTTAAAATGAAATTGCAACTACGTTAGGTAGCTCTCATTTATCTAATCAAAGTAGCAAATCCTTTGAGCTTTTGTGGTCGATTACGGGGATCATTATAAGTCACAAGATATACATATACGCCATTAGGTAACTCATCGCCTACATTATCTTTTCGACCATTCCATCCTTCTAGGGGGTCATTAGTCTCAAATACTTGCTCACCCCACCTACCCCATATAGTCATTCTAAACTCAGAAATACCCTCTATGTAACCGATACCCTTAAACTCATCATTGGTAGCGTCTGTATTAGGTGTAAATGCATTAGGCATAAAGAAGTTGGACTCTGGCCTTATATCTATGATCTGTGTAGCTGTATCAGTGCAACCACTCACATGTCGGACTACTAAATCTATTTTTTGGAATCCCGTATCGGGAAAGGTATAGTTAGGATTAGGTTCAAATGCACTCCCTTCACCACTAAAATCCCACTGCCAAGAGATGGCTCCTATAGACTCGTCAGTAAACTGCACAGATCTATCAAATACGCTTGGAAAAGGTGGGCTAAATGAAAAGTCCGCCGTCGGGCTTTCTTCGACTCGTATCCAATTATTAAACCTCCGCTCTATTTCACATTGTAAGGGCGATACTATTTTGACAGATACAGAGTACACCCCTTCCTCTTCATATGTATGTGTAGGCTTGATCTCATCACTGGTATTACCATCACCAAAGTCCCATGTAATATCATAACTACTATCGATAGGCATACTCAGATTATTAAAAAAAACATTTGCCGGCAAGCAGCCTCTAAACGTATTAGGCTCCACCACAATAGTCTGTGGAACTGGACTGTAATCTATCGTTTTGGTCAATACATCTCTACAATCATTGTTATCCGTAACGGTAAGTATCACATCTCTACGGCCTGGTAAGGCATACAAGTGATTCGTCCGTTCTTCTAATCCTGTACTATCATCTCCAAATTGCCATTCATATGATTTTATAAAATTTGCACCTGTAAACGAGCCGCTTCCATCAAACTCAACAATACCTGCCACACAAGAATCATAATCAAAGCTGAAATCTGCTTCTATAGCGGGTAAAATCCTAGTATTTATCTTCGCCGTATCGGCACAAGTAGTATTAGGATTGACGACCATAATCCCTTGGTAGGTTCCTACATCAGGAAAATTAATCTGAACATCTCTTCGATTTGAGCTTTCTATATTCCCGCCAACATCGAACTCCCAGTAATACCCATCTTGAGCAAATTCTTCAGGGCTGTCATTAATAAAATCTACTGTTGTCTCCCCACAGGAAGTGACAACATATCGATTACCATTTTGTATTTCACCTATTATTTTTGCTTCTGGAAAATTACAGACAGAGACATTTAATTGTACATCCCTACGTACCGTACTTAAGAGCACGCCATTTCTAAATTCTTTTACACATATACCTACTACATATTGACCTTGAGCCTCTGGAGTTCCCGTAATTATACCAGTATTAGGATCTATCTTAAAGTCTTGCCTACCAGGTATAGGGTTAGTAGCGCTATAGGTTGGTTGACGAAAGGTGACTCGCTCAAAAGGAGGTAGGCATCTAGATGGATCAGGTGTGGTACCGGTACAAGACGTAAAATTATTAGTGTCTGGACCACCAGCAGAAAGTGGATTACAGAACTCATAAATTAACTCATCTCCATCTGCATCAATTGCACTATGATCGAAAAAGAAAGATCTATTGGCACAGATTAAGATCGGAGGGAAATTTTTAAATATCGGAGAGCTATTCTCTAGCTCCTGCGCTTCAGGTGTCAATTCAAAAGTATAGGCAATACCCGTCCCTCCTGGATCGACTATATTGGTAATCGTATTGTTTCGGCAGCATCTCTGGTAAGATATCAAATAGGAATCTAGAGACAAAGGGAGATCTATATCTACCTCATACTGATTAAAATCAACACACAGAGAAGGAGGAATCTCGACACATGGATCATCATCTGCTGTAACTGGTTGTCCAAAAGTGAATTTTCTGGGTCGCACCCTGCTTTCAAATAGTCGCCAGTTATCTCCTACCTTTTCGTGTATACCGATCATAGCTGTCTCATCAAAATCTGTAAGGTTGGCAATCCCCTCTTGATCACAATCCCTATACATCGTTATCACAACCCGGTATCTGGGTGTAGTCCGTGTCCCTGTGGGATCAAATACTCTTTGCACAGTAACATCTCCTCCGACAATATGCCGAGCTTGTCCACTCGCGCTTAGCAAGAGCATTGTTAATATTAGGATTAGATTCTTAAGATTCAAGAGTATGATTTTGAAATTATTAGTTATCCCTACTGTTGCATAATGAACAACAATCAAAAAACGTTCATTGAATCTGTATTGTTGCCGATATATTTAGCTACAAGTTAAACCATATTATAAAAATGCTTTTCCGCGACGAAATCGCAAGTGTTATCAAAACTCTAAGACAAGGAGGAACCATTGTATATCCGACTGATACGATATGGGGCATTGGGTGTGATCCATTCAGTGAGGCTGCAGTTGGTAATCTATTTTATCTTAAAAAACGGCCACGGAAAAAACCCCTATTATTACTTGTTGATAGCATCAAAATGCTTAAACAGTACGTGACTATACATCCTCGTGTGGAGACACTGCTGGTTTACCATCGACAACCTCTCACCTTAATTTATAAAGCCGACAAAAGGATTCCATCCTACCTTACCAATGAGTCTGGGACGATTGGGATAAGAGTTGTCTTAGATGACTTTTGCAAAGAAGTGATTAAGATATTTGGAAAACCTATTACTAGTACTTCTGCTAATTTTTCTGGATCCCCATATCCTAATAATTTTGAAGATATAGATAACGATTTTTTGAAAGTTGCTGATTATGTAGTTAAATACAAGCAGCAAGAAACTTCTAGAGGAAAACCATCAGTTATTGCATCTTTTAATGGAGAAGGTGAGTTAGCTTTCTTCCGATAGCTCTACCAAGATATTTCTATTATTGATAGACTTTATTGATTCATTTATAAAGGGATCATCATTATTTATAAACTTCCCTTCATTGATCTTATCATAGAGTATCCTCACTATTTTAGACTTTATTAGTTGGTCTATTCTACTATAGTATTTTTGGGGTAATTCGTCGTCTGCGAGATATTCCTCTTTGATTAAGTAAGATTCAAATTCTGACACAAAGGATTTTCGTGACAACTCAGAATCCATATAGCCTTTATATTTAGCTGGATAATCACCTAACTTATCTTTAAGACTGAGATAGGCAAACTCTGGAATGAGCTGCTTGATATTACTTAATGCATCTTCATCAATATTTGACTCTTTGGGAATAAAGATATCTGGAGTAATTCCACCTCCTCCATATACGACCCTATGCTTAATCTTAGTATAGTACTTAGTCGTATCAGATACCGGAATTTTACTAGCGTCCATATATTCTCCCGATGTACTCCTATCCGATAGCTCAGTACTATATTCTTCATCATTATCAAAGGGTTTTTGTATAGACCTGCCTGATGGTGTATAATACTTAGCAACCGTCAATCTTAGAGCGTCTCCACTCTTTAATCCGTATTGTTCTTGCACGAGACCTTTGCCATATGATCTTCTCCCAATTATCACTCCCCTATCCCAGTCCTGTATGGCACCAGCTATTATCTCACTGCCGCTTGCTGATCCTTCATCAATGAGCACGGCTATCTTTCCTACTTCAAAAAATACTTTACCAGAAGAGTGATAGTCATATCTATCATCACTCTTTCCTTCTGTATAAACTAATAACCTATCCTTTTGCAGAAATAATTGACTCAAAATTTTAGTGGTCTCTGGTAAATAACCACCTGGATTATCACGCACATCAACTACTAGATGCTTCATTCCTTTTTTTGTATGAAGCATCTCTAATGACTCCATAAATTCCTTGTAAATATTAGAGTTAAACCGTTCTATCTTGATATACCCAATAGAGTCATCGATCATGTAAGCTATATCTGCACTCTTGACACTGACGCTACCTACCGCTACATTGATCGTGTCTAATAAACCTGTACTATGCCTTTTAACGACTAGCTCATTATTGCTACCATGTGCTCCTTTTAATACAGATCTTAGTACTTCAGGGTCATACTCTCCAGCAATATTATTATCGCCTCCTATATTTATGATTTTATCAAATAATTGCACACCTGCTTTATCAGATGGGCCATCCTTGATTACATTTAATACGACCAATGTATCCTTATAAAATATAGTTTCGATTCCCAAACCTTCATAGGATCCTTTTAACTGATTATTGACTTCTTCTAATCTCGATTTAGATATATAGATTGAGTGCGGATCTAAATACTTCATAATAGACGATAGTGCATCCTCTACCATTTCAGACTCATTTACCTCATCCACGTATTTAGATTCTATGAATCTGATTACTTCTTCTATCCTTCCTACTCCTATTTGATGATCATCATTTAGTTTTTGGATCAGTGGATTTTGGCCACTATTACTCCCCATCCTTTGCCCCGCTAGCATACCGATTACACAAGATATGGCAACTATGAGCGGCAGCAAGACATTAAAGGTCTTGGTAGATGTACTATTATCTATTTGAGGTTTGACAGGCATCTGATGAAGCAAATTAGGCTTTCATTTTGGCAAAGTAAAGGGAAATTATAGCTAAGTCCGACCAATAATTTAAATAATGGCGTGATTAACTTAAATTTATGTAACCACCAAAACACCCAATAATGAAAAAACCCACTGAACTGGATCAAGTTGATCTGGAAATCTTGACTATTCTGTCAAATGATGCCAAGACGTCCTATGCAGAGATTGGAAAACAACTATTTGTCTCTGGAGGCACCGTGCATGTGAGAATTAAGAAACTTATGGATGCAGGCGTAATTAAAGGTTCTAAACTTGATATAGATTTTACCAAGTTGGATTTTGATATCATCGCATTCTTAGGTATCTACTTACGACAAAGCCAGCTGTACAATAGTGTCTCAGATCTACTCAAAGAAATTCCCGAAGTTGTAGAAGCACATTATACTACAGGTATGTACAGTATTTTTGCTAAAGTCATATGTAAGGACACAGAGCATTTGCGTAAAGTACTCTCTGAGCGGATCCAAAAAATAGAAGGTATAGAACGTACAGAAACATTCATCTCACTGCAAGAAAGCATAAACAGACCTGCTTCGGTATATGTACACGAAATAGATGGCTCTAAACCAGAAATGAAGAAATAATAGCGTAACAGATAAATCGGAGTTTTTAGCTCCCTAGGTAGTTTTTAAGTAGTTTGCTTCTGCTTGCAGACCTCAGTTTATTTATGGCCTTGTCTTTAATTTGTCTTACTCTTTCTCTTGTAAGACCAAATCTGTCACCGATGTCCTCTAGTGACATAGGATGCTCGACGCCTATTCCGAAGTACAACTTAATCACATCACATTGTCTTTCTGTAAGTGTATTGAGAGATCTTTCTATTTCTTTTCTTAATGACTCTACATACTCTAGTTGTTGATCAGTGAGCGGCGTTTTGCTATTTTCTATTACATCTAGTAGTGAGTTATCTTCCCCATCTACAAAGGGTGCATCCATAGAGACATGTCTTGCTGCTACTCCTAAAGTAGTTTCTACTTCTTCTGTCGTGATTTCTAAAAGGTCAGCTAATTCTTCTGGTGATGGTTCTCTCTCAAACTCTTGCTCAAGCTCTGAGAAAGCTCTATTAATCTTGTTAAGTGATCCTACCTTATTAAGTGGTAACCTAACTATCCTTGATTGTTCTGCTAAAGCTTGCAAGATAGACTGTCTAATCCACCACACCGCATAAGAAATAAATTTAAAACCTCTGGTTTCATCAAATCTTTGAGCGGCTTTAATTAACCCTAGATTACCTTCATTGATAAGATCACTTAGAGATAACCCTTGATTTTGATATTGCTTAGCTACTGATACTACGAATCTAAGATTAGCTTTGGTCAATTTCTCTAAAGCCTCTTGACTTCCGGATTTTATTTCTTTAGCCAGTGTAACTTCTTCGTCTGGCGTGAGGAGGTCTACCTTTCCTATTTCTTGTAAATATTTTTCTAAAGATTGACTTTCTCTATTAGTAATTGACTTCGTAATCTTAAGCTGTCTCATGCGCAATCTAAGTGTTTCGTTTTAGGTGTAAAATAACACGGATGTTAACATTCACTTGTATAGGGAAGATAAAAGTACACTTAATAGGTTATCATGTCAAGCATCAAAAAATAGTTGCGATTCTATCAGTTTCTAGATAAAAAATATCTTCAAAAAAATACTTTATGAATAAAAAAATGACGAAACTTTTGAAATATTAAATAATTATTTTTAATTGCGCCATATCCAACATATGGCTAGTGAGAACTAGTCATAATTTTTATTTAATTTATTTATTCTTTGATGAGCAGGGTTCAGTTTGATTCAGAATTCATTTTCAGGGCATCTCCCGCAATACTATACAGGTTCATAACTGACCCAGCATGTTTGATCAGATGGTTTTGTGACACCTGTGATATTAACAGTGAGGTCTACACCTTTGTTTGGGATGGTGCTGAGGAGCATGCAGAAATGATCGATGATATAGAAGAAGAGAGAATTCGCTTTAGATGGCAAGATGCTGATGATTTAGCAGAGTATCTAGAGTTTAGAATGTATAAGTCATCGGTAACTAATGAGACGGTACTAGAGATAACTGATTTTTGCGATGATGATGAAGTACAGAGCCAAAAAGATCTATGGGCTAGTCAAATAGCAGTATTACGCATCGAATGTGGAGGCTAATTTTCGCCCCCTACGCTAATGATTATTCCTTGTATTTAAACTTTGGTTTTCTCTTTTCTAAGAATGCTGAGACCCCCTCTTTGGTTTCATCTGATACCATGATAGTCCCAAAGGTGTTATGCTCGGACTCATAACCATTTACATTTTTGTCGTAAGCATCATTAATCGTTGCTATACTTTTAGCTACAGAGGTTGGACCTTTTGTTGCTATCTTGCTTATAATCTCAGAAGCTTTTGCAACTCCTTCCTCACTTTTACATACATAATTGACTAAACCCAATCGATGTGCCTCAGTGGCATCTATCATATCTCCTGTGAGAATCATCTCCATCGCTTTAGCTTTACCAATTAATAATGGTAATCGTTGAGTGCCTCCATAGCCAGGTATGAGGCCAAGGTTAACTTCTGGTTGCCCGAACTTTGCTCGCTCTGTAGCTATCCTCATATGACAAGCCATTGCTAGCTCGCACCCTCCCCCTAAGGCAAAACCATTTACAAGAGCGATCACAGGTTTGTGAAATCGTTCGATCTTAAAAAAGATATCCTGACCTCTTTTACTCAATTGTATAGCTTGATCTTTGTCCAATTGTAAAAACTCCTTAATATCTGCACCTGCGACAAATGCCTTTTCTCCAGAGCCTGTTATTATGATTCCTTTTAAATCTTGAAAGGCCTCGTAGCCAGAAGAAAAAAAGTCGTCTAAATCATCAAACACATCTTTGTTGAGTGCATTTAGAGATTTGGGTCTGTTAATCGTTAGAGTAACTATATTATTATCCTGGCTTACTAATATTGATTGATATTCCATTTTTCGTTTTATTTATTGATAATCAAAGTATTATGCTAGAGAAACATATTACAAAATTCTTTTATATGAAATCTTTTAGCGGTATTTTTGTTGTTTAGTATGTTACGATCCAATTACCCAATGAATCAGACTTTAAAGATACTTCTCATTTCCTTATTCTCTGCAGCAGCGATGCTCGGAGTCTACCATTTTTTTACTAATAAGCAATATGTCATTGTCGAAGAAAATATCCCATTCACACTAACAAGTGAAAACGAGATCTTTTTCACCGATAGGTTTACAGAAAACTTTGTTTCCGCTCGACCCAATGATTTTATCGATGCAGCACAAAGAAGTCGAGATGCAGTTGTCTTTATTAGAGCAATAGAAAATAAAAATCTCTTTGATCGAAAATCAACTAGTTCTACAGGATCAGGTGTCATCATATCGCCTGATGGATTTCTAGTAACCAATAGTCACGTTATAGGAGATGCTCAAAATATCACCGTAACCCTGCATGACAATAGAGAGTTTAATGCAGAGGTAGTTGGTAACGACCCATCTACAGATATCTGCCTGCTAAAATTGGAGGAGCAAAATCTACCATTCTTGTTAATAGGGAATTCTGATTCTCTTCATGTAGGAGAATGGGTGATCGCTATAGGTAACCCATACAAGCTGCAGTCAACTGTAACGGCAGGCATTGTAAGTGCTAAAGCAAGGAATATCAATGTATTTGATAATAAATCAATAGAATCATTTATTCAAACAGATGCAGCCGTCAATCCAGGTAACTCAGGAGGTGCATTGGTCAATACAATAGGCGAATTAGTTGGAATCAATACCGCCATTGTCACTAAGTCTGGCAGTTATGAGGGATTCTCATTTGCTATCCCAGCTAACATAGTCCAAAAAGTTATAAACGACATCAAGGAATTTGGATCGGTACAGCGAGGCTGGTTAGGTCTAGATATATCTAATGTTAATAATGAAATAGCTAGCGATTTTGGCTTATCTGATGTGTATGGAGTGCACGTAGAGATGGTACTTAAAAAGGGTGCAGCTAAGGAAGCAGGACTTCGCAAGAATGATATCATAATCGATGTCAATGGCAAGCCTACGAACTCGACTCCAGAATTCATGGAGCAAATTGCGACCTATCGACCTGGCGATAAACTCAAGCTGAGGATATTTAGAAACGGAATAGAATTTACCACTTATGCTACCTTACGTAATCATCTTAATACTACAGATATCATAACCGTTAGAAAAGATGCTGTGCTCAAAGGTATAGGCCTAGAGATTAGGGACTTAAGCTCAGAGGAACTGATAGATAAAAAACCAGGCACTAAGGTAGTAAGCGTATACAATGGAAGCATAGTCGATAGGACTAATTTAGAACCAGGCTACATCATAACTAGTGTTAACAAAGAGCCGGTCAACAACGCTAATGATGCTGTTAGACTACTTAATGAAGCTAAGGGTGTAATCGTCTTAGAAGGATATTATGAAAAGTATCCTGGAAACTTTCCATATAAATTTTACTATCAATAAAACTAGGTACAGACACTAGATACTTGTAATTTACGCCAATCGATAACGTTATGGCAAAACAAGATTTAGACTTCAACAAAAACGAGGATACCTATAAGCTCCTGCTGACTAAGCTAGATCACCGATTAGAAAAAATACGTCTTGGTGGTGGTCAAAAAAAAATAGATAAGCAACACAAGCAAGGTAAACTACTAGCTAGAGAGCGCATAGATTACTTAATTGATGATGATTCTCAGTTTATGGAGATCGGAGCGATTGCAGGTTATGATATGTATAAAGAGCATGGTGGTTGCCCTGCTGCCGGAGTCATAGTAGGTCTAGGCAAAGTAGCTAACAGACTATGCGTATTGGTTGCAAATGATGCTACGGTAAAAGCTGGGGCATGGTTTCCAATAACTGGCAAAAAAAATCTGCGTGCGCAGGAGATAGCTATGGAGAATAAACTACCCATAATCTACTTGGTAGATTCTGCGGGAGTCTATCTTCCTATGCAAGATGAAATTTTTCCAGATAAAGAGCACTTCGGAAGGATATTCAGAAATAATGCAGTTATGTCGTCGATGGGAATTATCCAGATATCAGCCATCATGGGTAGCTGTGTAGCTGGTGGTGCTTACCTCCCTATCATGTCTGACGAATCGCTTATCGTAGAAGGTACAGGATCAATATTCTTAGCAGGACCTCACTTGGTTAAAGCTGCTATCGGTGAAGATGTAGATAAAGAAACACTTGGGGGAGCGGCTACCCAATCTGAGATATCTGGGGTCACAGACTATAAAATGCCTGATGAAAAAACATGTCTTGATACCATCAGGGATCTTATAGATAAAATTGGTTCTCAACCAAGAGCAGGTTTTGATAGAGTAGATCCTATCGAACCTAAAAAGAGCACGAAAGAAATCTTAGGTTATTTCCCCGAGAATGCTTCTAAGCCTTACGATAGTACAGAGATCATATCTCGACTTGTAGACGAGTCGAAATTAACATACTATAAAAAAGATTACGGCAAGACTATCATCTGTGCTTATGCAAGAATAGATGGATGGGCAGTAGGTATAGTCGCCAATAATCGCCAAGTAGTAAAGAATGCAAAAGGAGAAATGCAATTTGGCGGAGTCATATACTCTGATTCGGCTGATAAGGCAACAAGATTTATCCTCAATTGTAATCAAAAAAAGATTCCTCTTGTATTTCTACAAGACGTAACAGGATTTATGGTAGGCACTCGCTCAGAGCATGGTGGCATCATAAAGGACGGTGCCAAAATGGTAAACGCAGTAGCAAACTCTACTGTCCCGAAAATAACAATAGTCATGGGTAACTCTTATGGTGCAGGTAACTATGCTATGTGTGGAAAGGCATATGATCCCCGGTTTATATTTGCATGGCCGACTGCCAAAATAAGTGTAATGGGTGGCTCTCAAGCAGCATCAGTACTTACTCAAATAAAAGTAGGTGCACTCAAAAAGCAAGGAAAAGAATTATCTGAAAAAGACGAAAAAAAGATCAAAGACGAGATCAAGTCAAAATACGATGAGCAAACCACCGCATACTATGCTGCTGCTAGATTGTGGGTAGATGAAATCATAGATCCTACTGAAACTAGAAGATATATTTCTACTAGCATAGCTGCTGCAAATCACGCCCCGATCAAAAAATTTGGGGTTGGAGTTATCCAAACTTAATAGATGAAAGTAATTGCAAAAACCTTTCAAGGTTTAGAAGAAGTCCTTAATCAAGAACTCGTAGATCTAGGGTTTAAAAATACTAAGATTGTAAAAAGAGCAGTCATCTTTAATACTGATCAGGAAGGTCTCTATAGAGCTAATTATTTACTAAGAACCGCACTTAGACTTTTAGTGAGTATGCAGGAGTTTACTGTCAGTAATGAGGACCAGCTTTATAACTCTGTTCAATCTATTAACTGGTCCAAGTATCTTAATGTCAATCGGACCTTTGCCATAGATACTGTTACTAACTCATCTATATTCAGACATTCAAAGTATGTTGCTTTTAAAACCAAAGACGCGATTGCTGATCAGTTTAGAAAAAAAACAGGCCGGAGACCTAGTGTTGATGTAGAAAATCCTGACTTAAGGATAAATGTCATGATCAATGATACTAATATGAAAATATCTCTTGATAGCTCTGGCGGTTCTTTACATAAACGTAACTATAGGATTAAAACTGGTGATGCACCCATCAATGAAGTACTGGCAGCAGGCTTAATATTGCTCTCCGATTGGGATAAAGAAAAACCATTTCTAGACCCTATGTGTGGTAGCGGGACAATCCCAATAGAAGCCTTCATGATGGGACAAAATAGACCTCCTCAGTTTTTCAGAAAAGATTTTGGATTTACAAAGTGGCGTCACTTTGATTATGAGCTATGGGATAAGATAAGAAAAGAAGAAAATGATAAAATGCTTGATCTCAAACCAACGATTATTTGTTCTGATAAAGACCAATATGCTGTTGCTGCTAGTGAGAAAAACTTCAATAGATTTAGGCCTGGCAGGACCGTATGGATAAAGCAGGATGATTTTTTTGAATCTACAAAAAATCACGAGGGTTGCCATATCGTTATGAATCCACCGTACGACAATAGACTAGAATTAGAAGATGATATCGAATTCTATAAAAAAGTGGGTGATACCTTAAAACAAAATTTTACAGGATCAGAAGCATGGATATTCTCTGGGAATGTAGAAGCAATAAAGCATGTAGGGCTCAAAACATCTAGGAAGCTTCATTTATTTAATGGACCTTTACCGTGTAAGTATCATAAATTTGAATTGCATTAACATGAATTCATTCATAACCCTTATTAAAATATTCTTATTGGTAAATACTGTAACTCTTACAGATTTATCTAAGAATATTGGGCTTAATGATTTTGTCATTAAAAAGCAATCTATTTACTCCCCTATGGCACCTCTATCTATGCCTAGTCAAGGTTACATACCTTCTTTTAGTGGTTCTGTCATGCATCCTGTGTCTACTACACAAGAACTGGCTATTTTCTGTAAGATGGAGCATGAGCTGATGAAAGCTTCAGGCTTTGCAGTTAAATTTCGTCTTGGTGACCAATCTTTTGTTGATCAATTAGAAGGAAAATAAAATACTGTAGTAGAATCCTCAGTTCTATAGTTTATTCAGCAAATCCAATTTTTACAACAAATAATAAAATAATGAACTTGAATTTATTTAACAAACTTCCTTTTGTCTTGTGTTTACTCTTTGCTACTGCCTTTGTAATCAGTAGTTGTGGTGAAGATGATGTTCCAGCAGGAGAAGCTGCGAATCTTAAATTCATCGGTGATTATGTAGGAGAAGTTACTTGTGCAGGAGCTCTAGCAGCGGTTATTAATGATCCAGCATTATCATTTAACATTTCTAACACATCACCAGCAACAGACAATACAGTACAAGTCAATCTACCATCATTACCTATTCCTCTTGAGTTGACTGGAACTGTATCAGGTAACAACGTAGACATGGACGAAACGACTGTAGATGGAGTAATGGTTCCTTTTAATGGTATCAATATTACCGTCAATGTAACAGCTAACGGTGACGCTAAGTTAGTTGGTAACGCTTTGACAGCAAATATTTTTCTTTCTTCTACTGGTGATATTAGTACAACAGATGAGTGTACCATCATTGCCAACAAACAATAAGGTATACTTTTAAGAATAAGAAAGCCCGATCAGTTTTATCCTGATCGGGCTTTTTGTTTACTATTTGATTGACTTACTGCTTAATATCTATTACGTAGTGGTCAGCATTTCCATTCGTCACTACATTGATCTCTCTGATCACCATTAGGTAATACTTATCTGCCAGGTGCACTGAAAACACATCACCTATATTTACTTGATTACTTACCAGTTGGCCATCATCATTCATATTATTGAACTGTGTACCATTTTCAAATGCCGCTTGTATTTCCTCTTTTAGTGTCACATTGTCAAAATTGAATCCTTCTACTGTACCGTTTTGGCCGGCAATAACATATTTTAACTCTGCTCCATTAGCACCTGTAATTTGTTGTTTCCAGTTTTGAGCTAAGGTCAAGTCTGAATCTATTCCTTCATCTTTGATCTCGATTTCAGGATCTGATGACCCTAAGCCTGTACCATCATCTAAGTCTAAACCACCTGTCCCAGTGTCACCTGCTGAGTTAAATAAAATTCCCTCTATAAGTGTGGTTGGTGTTCCAGTTGTGACTACTATATCTACAAAAGCACCATCACTATTACCATCTACCACAAATACTCTATAACTGTGTGCACCTGGCTGATTTGATACTCTTATAAAAACCTTTTTTTCAAAACCATCTTGATCTGCTTGAGCTAGTGGATGGGGATTTGCCGTGAAAGGATCATCTCCAAATGAAAGCCTTGAAAGATCTTCTATAAAATCAGCACCTTCTGATACTGCTATATGAGTCAATGATCTATTACCTGCCACCACATTTAAAGGAATGGATACAATGGAGCCTGGAGCAGCATTGAAACTTGTATTTCCTTGATACTCCAATGTCGGAGCTATAGGCATCTGAGCCATAGTCGTAATGGTCACTAAATCCTCAGAAGTAAGGCCAGAGTCATCAGATACCTCAAAAGTATAAGACCGAGATGCTTCATCAGCATGTGCCATCACTTCTACTTCCCAAATAAAGCCCTCTGTATCTGGAGAAAATAAAAGAATCGGATTAGCCGCTGGTTGGCTTCCATTAATTAGTAATCTAGAAAAATCAACAATTGCCCCTTCTTCCTTGATACTTACACTTTTAAGGCTTGCACTACCATCGCTGGCAGATAATTTTACTTTAAAAAACGATTCACTCTCTATCATGGCTGAACCGACCACAAATCCTTCATCGGCAATAAGGCCCGCTGATGGTGGGACATTTTCACCAGTATTTAAGACCCCGGTAAGGTCTTCTTCACAAGAGGTGAGCAATGACACTATAATTAATAACGGAAGTATTCTTTTGATGTAGCTAATAACTTTCATAATTCATTGTTTTGATATATGCCTTAAAGACGCTTAAGGCTTCTTAAAAAAGATTTAAAACAGTACTAACGAAAGGTTAAGACTTATATTTTTATCGATTGTCGGAGCAATCACTAAGCGGACATTTACTATTTCTAAGCCTATCAATATGAGATACCTAAGTAGTGAAAATCACCATAGGATGCGTAAATTTAATTGAGTCTTTATATTATGCTTAGAACAATCTTTCTCCTTTCTATTTTAAGTCTCATGACTATGAGTCTTCATGGGCAAAAGAATATTCGCAATTTTATCTTTGGCCATAGCTTGATTAATCACGCGATCCCAATTAATCCAACTCCTAGTCAAGAAACAGCAGTCCCTCATTGGTTTGCTGATCTAGCAAGATCTGCTGGTAATCAGTATGCCGTAGGAGGTCAATATGGTTTTTTACCTCAGCACACTAATCTACCACCTTTAGCACAGTGGGGTTTTGATAATGCAGTTGGGGCATGGGACTCAGATAATGAAGACTTTGGTCGTGCAGACTTTAATACGATTCTTATTACTCCTGGCAACTTTATTCAATGGCAAGGACCTGATGAAGACTACCCTACAGATCCTACCTCCCCTGTAGAAGCTACGGTTACAGTTTTTGATTGGTGCAATGCGCAAGAGGAGAATCTTAATTACTATGTATACGAAAACTGGCCTGATATGGCTCCTTATTTAAACAATGATTTCCCACCTAGTAATGACGAATGGCAAGCCTATAATAATTATTTAGAATCTGATTTTCATAATTGGTTTGTTGATTACTATTCTAAGGTTTCCGAAAATTTTAGTGACAACTGCATAAGTTTTATTCCTGTAGGAACACTGATGAGCAGACTTTTACAAACACCTCCTTACAACCAAATACCAATCGCACAACTTTACGAGGACGATGCTCCTCATGGAAGACCTACGATATATTTTCTTGCCTCTTTGGTGACTTACATGAGTATGTATGAAGAGGAAGCACCATTGAATTATGAAGTTGATCCGATTATACATCCTATAGTTGCTGATAATTATCAAGATGTAGTAATGTTTTTATGGACAGAATTAGAAAAAATGCAGGAGGAAAGTGAGCTTACTATTTTTTGCGGCAAGTCTACTACCAGCACGACAAAAAATGACCTTCAAGAAAACAAGATTACTATATTTCCTAATCCTACGAATTCTACAATTAATGTGTCAGGTCAGGTAGTCGATGGTACGCTCCAAGTTTTTAATTTGTTGGGAAGTTATCAGCTGTCCACTATTATTAATTCTAAAAACAAAACAGTTGATTTGACTGGACTGCAGTCTGGCAGCTACCTGATTATAGGTAGAGACGATTTTGGGACTCTAATTTACAGAGAGTTGATTGTTAAGTTATAGGCTATCATAATAGCTTCACTTAAACTAACCTGCATCCATTAAAAAGCTACCGCAAATTCATCAAATTATTAGTACCAATAGGTCTTGCAACATTATAGCCTTCGCCTAAGTCAGCACCGATAGTCCTACCCCACATCTGCATGCGCCCTTTCAAAATATCCATAAATGCTTGTGATGAAATAGGTGTCTTGGGTTCTGCAGAATTAGGATCAAAGAATTGTGTTTTATAAGCCATAATAGCTTCAAATTTTTTATCTCCAAAACCAGATACATCTACTATCAGATCAGGATGCAAGCTATTGTCTTGTATGTAATGATAAAGAGATTTTGGTCTCCACTCATTTTGAACTACGTCTCCATCTTTAGTTACTATTTTGCGTAAGCCCGCATAAAAACATGCATCCGCTACCAGTTTAGCTGCACGACCATGATCTGGATGTCTGTCGCTAAGTGCATTAGCCAACACAATCTCAGGTTGATACTTCCTGATGACCATAATTACCTTGTTAAGATTCACCTCAGTGTAAGAAAAATAGCCATCTCTCATTCCTAAATTGTCACGATATGCAACGCCCATTATCTTAGCCGCAGCAGCAGCTTCTTGAAGTCGTATAGGGCCCGACCCTCTGGTACCTAACTCCCCTTGTGTTAGGTCCACTATAGCGACCTTTCTACCTAGATTTATATGCTTTAGTAACGTCCCTGAGCAACTTAACTCTACATCATCTGGATGGACCCCTATGGCAAGAATATCTACTTTATTTACGGACATGTTATATTATTCTGTTGCTTATAAATTACCAACGAATCAATGCACTACCCCAAGTAAATCCACTCCCAAAGGCTGCAAAACAAAGAAGATCCCCATCCTTAACTCTCCCTTGTTCTAACGCTTCGCTAAATGCAATAGGGATTGAAGCCGCTGTAGTATTACCATACTTCTCAATATTATTAAATACTTGATCATCACTTAGCCCTAATCTCCCTTGGACAAACTGAGCTATTCTAAGATTCGCTTGATGAGGAACAAAGAGATCGATATCAGAGGCTTGAAATCCAGTTTTAGTCAATGCCTCTTGAATAACTTCTGGGAACTTGGTAACTGCTTTTTTAAAGACTGCTTGGCCATTCATATAAGGATAGTATAACCCGTCATCTAGCATCTTCTGAGTCATCAAGATTTCTCCTGGCACACTCTCTTCAGGAAAACCATACTTACTTTTATCCTCATCGTGATAGCCCCCATGCGCTCCGGGAGAGATAAGTGCCAACTCCTCAGCATAAGTTCCATCAGAATGCAGGTGCGTAGTTAATATTCCTTTATCCTCATCAGTTGCCTGTAAAACAAATGCTCCTGCCCCATCCCCAAAGATTACAGATACTGTTCTACCTTTAGTACTAAAGTCTAGACCCATAGAATGCTTCTCTGCTCCCACAAATAATATATTCTTATACATCCCAGACTTAATAAACTGATCAGCTATCGATAAGCCATATATAAATCCTGAGCATTGGTTACGGATGTCTAGTGCACCTATCTCTGTCTTAGTAATTCCTAACTCTCTCTGTAATAAAACACCACAACCAGGAAAATAGTAATCTGGACTCAGCGTGGCAAAAATTATGAAATCAATGTCCTCTGGCTGAAGACCTGCCTTTTCAATCGCAATTTTTGCTGCCTCTGCCCCCATCGTCGTAGAAGTCTCCTTATGCTTGTCGGCATATCTACGTTCCTTAATACCCGTACGCTCTTGGATCCAATCATCACTAGTTTCCATGTATTTAGTCAGATCATTGTTTGTAACAACGTTTTTTGGAACGTAATGTCCTACTCCTGCTATTTTTGTGTTTGGCATATCGTGGTTTCTAATTTTAGTAAGTTCTAGATTTATCCTTTAATGATTATTGGAGTTAGAAACTAAATATACTCTCATATACATAGTTACCAAAACTCCAACATAAATAGCTATAATTTAATGTCTTATATATTGCAATTAATGATAATATGTTATAATTTTAACTATTAGTATTTGAAAATACACCTTTAATAATTAATTCAGAGCATCTTCCACATATACCTACTGCTATGAATATCAGAATCCTTATTTTCTTTATATTTTCTCTTTTAATTGTTGCTTGCGGAGAAGATCCTCAGTCAAGCGATCTTGATACCAGATTAGGTGAGGCAATTACCGAAGCATCAGCAAATGTGGGAAGAGTACATTATATCTTACCAGACAGTGATCAACTATCGAGAATACCACAGGATCCTCAAAATAGACTTACCCAAGAAAAAATAAAACTAGGTCAACTACTGTTTCATGAAAGTTCATTTTCTACCATAGGTAAATTTGATCACCTCAAGACTACTTACTCTTGTGCATCATGTCATCACGCTCGCGCAGGCTTTCAAGCTAATATGGCTCAAGGTATAGCTGATGGAGGTGAAGGGTTTGGAATTGCAGGAGAAGCAAGAAAAATTAATGATCTAGCAGATCCTAATGAAGTAGATGTACAACCGCTTAGAACACCGTCGGCTATGAATCTTGCTTATCAGACTAATCTACTTTGGAATGGTCAGTTCGGAGCAACTGCACTCAATAAAAATACCCAAGCAAACTGGAAAAAAGGAACTCCTTTAGCGACTAATGAAATGGGCTATGAAGGACTGGAGACACAAGCAATAGCAGGTATCACTGTGCACAGAATGGCGTATAATGAAGAGATAATTACAGAAAACGGTTACAAAGATCTTTTTGATGAAGCATTTCCTAATATTGACAATAGTGATCGATATACTGTCGAAAGAGCAGGGCAAGCCATGGCAGCTTTTGAGCGCATAATGATATCTAACGAAGCCCCTTTTCAGAAATGGTTGAAAGGAGATGATGCTGCTATGACAGAAAATCAAAAAGAAGGTGCACTTGTTTTCTTTTCTAATGGTAAATGTACCCAGTGTCATGACGGACCTGCGCTAGCTAAAATGGAATTCCATGCAATAGGTATGGGTGATTTTAATCCTGTAGAGGTCTTTAACTTTGATATCGATGATGGTGCTACATTAGGAAGAGCAAGCTTTACTGGAGATGATAATGACAAGTATAAATTTAAGGTACCACAACTATATAACCTCAAAGACTCCCCATTTTACGGTCATGGTGCATCTTTCAAATCAATAAGAGAAGTGATAGAATATAAGAATGATGCAAACATGGAAAAAGCTGATATGCCTGCATCCTACTTATCACAACATTTTGCTCCTTTAGGATTGTCTGATATAGAGATTGATTACTTAGTGGACTTCTTAGAGAATGGTTTATATGATCCCAATCTAATTCGCTACGAGCCAGAAAGCCTTCATACTGGAAATTGCTTTCCTAATAATGATGAGCAATCAAAAGCTGATCTTGGTTGTTCTTAAAAATAAGCATCAAGGCATGCTTAGCTTCGTATGATCTGATCTACAAAAGATTATTTAAAACGTTGCACGACTTAATGCCCTTAAAGTTTTTTAGCCATAGTAGGATGAAGAAAAAAGTAGGAGTCACTCAAAGCTCATAAGTGTCAGATAGTTAATTTCTGATTTGTTCGCGATTATTAGCCTAGCGGGACATTAGATTGATGAATTTATAGATTTTATTGAATGCAGATTGTTTGATGCATCCTTAAAGCAATATCTAACTCTCTATTGTAACAATCAGAGAATTACTTCCTAACGTATGATAAAGAGTCTACGAGAGACTGGGCATACTTTTGACATGTAAGGTATCTAGAAATAAGGCAAGCCCCTCTTGCTTCTGCTTATCAAAATCATACTTAATATATTTAGTATAGTACGACTGTAGGTCTATATTAGGATGGAGTGATTTATTCTCGGCTATGATTTGAGGAATTTGTGCTAAGCCTGATTTGACCCCTTCATTAAACTCCTTTTCGATTTTAGGATTATTTGCTCTGCTAATCCAAACAGCGTAGACGAATGGTAATCCTGTAAAAGCAGTCCATAACTCTCCTAGGTCATGAAAATACCTATACTTCCCTTTCGCTCCGAAAGCCTTGTCACCGATCATAAGCATTGCTTCATTCGCTTTGATTTCTACCTCTGATACATCCACAACTTGATAAGCAGGAGTGATGCTCATATAGTTCTCTAGTATAACTTTAGTAAGCTGTTGAGAAGTTTTTGAGTGGTCATCGAGATATACCTTCTGTACATTTTTTAGCTCTGTATTAGTAAATATCCCTACGGTATCCACCGCTCCCATAGAAGCGATACAATAATCACTAATAATTTCATAATCCTTGATATCATTAACCAAAGTAGCTACGGGCACGAGTGCAATATCTGCCGTTCCATCGATATACTTTTCACTACAGACCCTAGGGTTTTCAGGGATTATCTCAAAATTTTCGCTGTATGGTCTTTGCTGTAATCCGCGAATAAGCGGTATCGTATTGAGATAATTTACACAGACAACTTTCTTCTTCATCACTTATGTATACTTCTTATAATACGTAAACAAATGTATGATTATTAAGTTCTCAATCAGCTAGTGTGTATGAAAAATTAATAGTGTGAATATTTTTTTTCACTAATTTGCAATACTATTGACTTGAGAATCATGTGGAAAAACCAAGCGCAGCAGTTTACTTATAATCTACTTAATCCCTTGATTAGGTTGTTTATAAAAATAGGTATCACACCCAATATGATTACCTTCTTTGGGTTAGCCCTTAATATCCTAGCCGGTATCGTATTGTTATGGGGGTCTGAGTATGGCCTAAGAGGAGATCATAGCTACATTGCATGGGCAGGTCTAATCATACTCATAGCCGGACTCATGGATATGATAGATGGTAGGCTAGCGAGAGTAAGTGGCCAAGCCTCAAAATATGGAGCGCTCTATGATTCTGTATTAGATAGATATAGTGAACTTATTATGTTCTTAGGTATTTGTTTTTATCTGGTATCTCATGATTACTTTATTAGTTCTGTGTTTGCATTTATTGCAATGATCGGATCTATCATGGTAAGTTATACAAGAGCAAGAGCAGAAGGACTGGGTGTCAATTGTAGCGTTGGAAAGATGCAAAGACCGGAGCGGATTTTAATAGTTGGGATATCTGCTACTCTATGCGGAATCGTATCTCACTTTTTGGGTAGTGATATAAAAGTAGAAGTCGATTGGTTACCAATACCTCTTTTTGAAACGATTACAATATTTACCTTCCCTATATTTATCCTTGCTATATGGGCAAATGTGACAGCCTTAGAAAGGTTAAAGTTCGCAAAGGACAAATTTGAAGAAATGTAATTTGTAACTTTAAATTAATGAAATCAAAGGTTGTCCAAAATATTACTATCAGTCCTGGTCTAAATGGACTCCCAAAGGACTATCCTACTCCTGAGAAAACAGACAGATTACAATTCTATATTCAGCGTAACCAAAATAAAAATACGGTTGTCTACAACCTTAATATAAACTGCGATGGATGTGTGAATCAAGAGTACCCAATGGAGGTATCTTGGATTAACTACTCAGACGGTGGTGAAAAAATGGATTTGAATTATTTCCAAAATAAACTAGCTTACGGATACAGATCAAAACTTATCAATTCGTCCACTTTCGAGTTTCATTTTCATTCCTATGAAAAATTAAGATTTTTTATCGCTAAGCAACCTGATGGTCACTATAAAACCTTACTAAATATTAGTGGTGAGATGTCTATCCTCCACAATGTGTATGTATATGCAGAAGAATTTGGTGTGTTTCCACAGGTCAAATTCATCGAATTATTTGGTAAATCTTTAGCAAGTGATAATTCTACCTACCAGCGTATATTGATTTAAGTTTAGCGCTTTATTAAGTTTTTCTAACAGGTATTATTCCCTTAGCTTTGTCTTTCAATAAAGAATAAACTTTCATCGATTCTTCATTTCTACAAGGCAAAAGATTTTCAAAGCAGTATGCAATACCCTTTCTGCTGTTTCTACTATGCTATTTTCTATGGTTGCAGTTTGTCGTAGGGCTGCGTCCTGATCATTTGATCATTTTGGGAGTACTGGTAGGAATGTTTTTCATATCAGAAACTACTAATAAAGTACTAGCAGGCTTAACCTTTATTCTGATTTTTGCAATCATCTTCGACTCTATGAGGGTCGTCCCTAACTACACTGTTAATTCAGTTTATATTAAAGAACTCTATGATCTGGAGAAATCATTATTCGGAATTGAGACACCCACCGGACGGCTTACGCCAAATGAATTTTTAGTGTCCTATTATTCTCCGTTGTGGGATTTTATCTGCGGCTTCTCCTATTTGTGTTGGATGCCAGTACCTATTGCCTATTGTATTTATCTATACTTCAAGGGTGATTACGAGATATTGATACAATTTTCTTTTACTTTTTTATTTGCGAATATAATAGGGATCAGCCTTTATTACTTATTTCCCGCCGCTCCTCCCTGGTATGTAGATATGCATGGGTTTGCTGAGAATTATGAAATTCCGGGCAGTTCTGCAGGATTAAAGCGATTTGATGACTTATTAGGTATTACGGTTTTTCAGGGCATCTATGATAAAAGTGCTAATGTATTTGCTGCAATTCCATCTATGCACTGCGCTTTTCCTCTATTAATCACGCACTTTGGTCTAAAAAATAGAAACTACCTACTGGTAATCTTTTTCGTTTTGTATATGTTTGGTACGTGGTTTGGTGCTTTATACACCTTTCATCACTACACTATCGATATCATTTTAGGCATATTTTGTGCTATATTTGCTTTGGTGGTGTGTGAAAAGCTACTATTTAAATCCAAACTGAAAATCCTTTTGAACTATCTGGCGAATTACATTCGAGAATAAACTAACAATTCCATGCTTAAACAGAAGATGGCAGCTTACACTGCCCCTCAAAAAGTAGAAAAAGAACTAGGTTTTTATCCATTCTTCAGAACTATAGAATCAGAACAAGATACCGTTGTAAAAATTGCAGGTAAAGATGTTCTGATGTTTGGATCAAATAGTTATTTAGGTCTAACCAATCACCCAAAATTAAAGGAAGCATCAAAGCAGGCGATAGATAAATATGGCTCTGGCTGTGCGGGGTCGAGATTTCTCAATGGTACCTTAGATCTTCATCTCGAATTAGAGGAAGAGCTTGCAAAGTTCGTAGGTAAGGATGGATCGATAGTATTCAGTACGGGTTATCAAGTGAACCTTGGAGTGATCAGCAGTATACCAGGAAGGCATGACTATATCATTCTTGATGAGTTAGACCATGCTTGCATCATAGATGGATCAAGGTTATCTTTTGCTAAAGTGCTTAAGTATAAGCACAATAATATGGAGTCTCTCGAGAAAGCGCTAAAGCGTACCGAGATGGATAAGATAAAACTGATCGCTGTTGATGGTGTATTTAGTATGGAAGGGGACTTAGCTAAGTTGCCACAGATCGTTGAGATTGCTAAAAAATATAATGCTAATGTAATGGTCGATGATGCACACGGTTTAGGTGTGATGGGAGATCATGGAAGAGGGACGGCAGATCACTTTGGAGTAACTGATGATGTTGATCTTATAATGGGAACATTCAGTAAATCACTAGCCAGTATCGGTGGTTTTATCGCAGGGTCAAATGACTCAATCAACTACCTAAAGCATAATGCAAGATCATTAATATTTAGCGCAAGTATTGCTCCTGCCAATGCGGCGAGTGCGCTTGCTGCACTAAAACTAATGCAGCAAGAGCCAGAGCGTATTGCTAAAGTATGGGATAACACAAGATACGCTATGAAGTTGCTTAAGGAGTATGGATTTGATACAGGGCACTCCGAGACGCCTATCATTCCTATACTTATCAGAGACGATTACAAGACTTTCATTCTTACTAAGAAGCTCTTAGAGCAAGGCGTTTTTGTCAATCCCGTAATCTCACCTGCTGTACCGAGTAGTTCTTCATTGATAAGGTTCTCACTGATGTCTACACATACTCATGAGCAGATAGATGAGGCAGTTGGTAAGATACATACGATAGCTAGAGAGATCGGCGTATTCGAACAAGAAATGCAATTGCATGAAAGTTGAGATTGTAAAAGTCTCCGACAAAAATCTCAAAAAGCAATTTATAGACTTCCCCCACAACTTATATAAGGATGATCCCTTATATGTTCCTGAACTATATTTAGCTCAAAATGAAATGATGGATACTAAAAAGTATCCTCTATTTGAATTTTCTGATGTTGAGTTTTTCATAGCCAAAAAAAATGGAAAAATAGTCGGACGAGTAGCTGCTATACACAATAGGAATTATAATGACTATCACAAAGCTAATGCAGGATTCTTTGGCTTTTTTGATATTATCGATGATTACGAGGTGACCCAGGCATTACTTGATGCTGCTACAGATTATCTTAAAGAAAAAGGATTAATAGAAATCATAGGTCCATGTAACTATTCTACTAATGAAACAGCAGGCCTATTAGTAGAAGGATATGATAAATCCCCATTAGTCATGATGACCTACAATAAGCCATACTATGCCGATCATTTAGAAAAGTATGGATTCAATAAATCTATGGACTTATATGCTTACATGCTATGGACTAAATCTGTTTCAGATAAATCACTTAGGATAGCAAAAGCTTTAGAGGAGAGGTTAAAGAAGTCAGGCATTACGATTAGGAACATGAATCTCAAAAACCTAAAGGAAGAAGTAAAAAACATCAAACCTATTTACAATGCAATATGGCAAGACAACTGGGGTTTTGTACCATTTACAGATAAAGAAATAAATCATCTTGCTGATAGCCTGAAGATGATCGCCGATGATAGATGGCTATACATCGCTGAAGACAATGGAAAAATAATCGGATTTAATATCACCCTACCAGATATTAATCAAATAACCAAAGGATTTAAAAAAGGCAGGCTTTTTCCTTTCAACATAATCAAGTTATTACTCAATAAGAGAAAAACAAAATACGTAAGAATCATTGCCTTAGGAGTTTTAGAGGAATATCGTAAAAAAGGGATCGAGGCTATCTTCTTTGCCAAAAACATAGAGACAGCCAAAGAAACTGGAGTGCTAGGAGGAGAAGCATCCTGGGTGTTAGAAGCAAATGATATGATGATAAAAGCTGCCAAAAATCTAAATGGGGAGCGATATAAAACTTATAGATTATACAATAAGTTCTTAGCCTAGTAACGCTACAAATGGAAAAAATTCTTATCACTGGTTCGAGTGGTTTCGTAGGCAGCCACTTAGTAGAAGAAGCATTAAAAAGAGGCCTAGAAGTTTATGCCGGCATAAGAGCTACTAGTAGCAAACGTTATCTGTTAGACGATAGAATCAAGTTTGTAGAAATGGATTTTAGTGATCAGGAGAGTCTTGATCGAGCTACCACAATTCAATATGATTACATCATTCATAATGCAGGTATCACCAAAGCCCCAAATGATGAAACTTACCTAAAGATAAACAAAGGCTTTACTCAAAACTTTGCGGAAGCCATAATAACTAATCAGTCAAGCCTAAAGAAGTTCACTTTTACTAGTAGTATAGCTGCCTACGGTCCAGCTGATATGGTAGATGACCAAATGGTAAGCAATAGGATGGTCCCAAGGCCTGTCACTGGCTATGGCAGAAGTAAGCTAGCTGCAGAGCAATATCTACATAGCCAAGCTAAACTACCGTGGATTATCATAAGACCTACGGCCGTGTATGGCCCTAGAGACGTAGATTTTCTAACCCTATACAAATCAATCCAAAAGGGCATAGCTGGGCAGATAGGCTTTAAAGACCAGTATGCGAGCTTCATATTCGTTGAGGAACTAGCTAGAGTCATGATGGATGTAACACTATCAGATCATGTCAAAACCGCTTATTTTGCTAGTGATGGAGAGAAATATCATGTCCAAGATCTGAACAAAATAGTTGCAGAATCCATAGCAAAGAAAATTATAAAAATAAAGATACCTTTGCCGCTTATAAAAACAATAGCTGGTGTCAATGAGCTATACTCAAAGCTTTCTGGCAAGGCAACAATACTCAACTTTGATAAAGTAAATGAGCTAAAAGCAGCCAATTGGTTTTGTGATATTAATAATCTTAAAAAAGACATCAACTACGAACCAAAAATCTTCCTTAAGGAAGGCATAGAAAAAACTACTCACTGGTATAAAACACAGAATTTAATATAGAAAAGAAATACTATTATGGGAAAAGCAAAATTTAAAAAACATACTGGAAAACTTGCCATTCTTACTCCTGGAATGGGAGCAGTTGCTACCACATTTATAGCCGGCTGTATAGCTGCGAAAAAAGGCCTTGCTGCGCCTATAGGTTCGCTGACTCAGATGGGTACGATGCGTATGGGCAAGAGAACAGAAGGTAGAAATCCTCTTATCAATAAAGTAGTAGATCTCGCACCACTTAATAAAATAGTATTCGGAGGTTGGGATATTTTTAAAGACAACGCCTACGAAGCTGCAGTCCATGCAAAAGTTTTAGAAAAAGATTTACTAGATAAAATCAAGCCTGAGTTGTCAAAGGTAAAGCCGATGAGAGCTGTCTTTGATAAAAAATATGTAAAGAGACTAGAAGGTACTTTCTTTAAAAAAGGAAAAACTAAATGGGATCTTGCTCAAGCATTGATTAAGGATATTAAAAAATTTAAAAAAGATAATAAGTGCTCAAGAGCAGTAATGGTATGGTGTGGCTCAACGGAGATTTATATCAAAGAATCTAAAGTGCATAAGACTATCGCAAGCCTTGAGGCTGGGATGAAGTCTAATCATAAAGACATTGCCCCAAGTCTACTTTATGCATATGCTGCGATTATGACAGGTACTCCTTATGCTAATGGAGCACCTAACTTGTCTTGTGATATTCCAGCAATGGTTGCCCTTGCTCAAAGAGAAGGTGTGCCGATTGCAGGTAAAGATTTTAAGACAGGACAAACGCTGATGAAAACAATTATCGCTCCAGGTCTTAAAGCTAGGTTCATCGGAATAGATGGATGGTTTTCTACTAATATTCTAGGGAATAGAGATGGAGAGGTATTGGATGATCCAGATAATTTTAAGACTAAAGAAGTATCTAAACTAGGCGTACTAGAGCAGGTATTAGAACCAGAATTGCATCCTGAATTATATGGTGACATGTACCATAAAGTAAGAATCAACTACTACCCTCCTCGAGGTGATGCAAAAGAAGGATGGGACAATATTGATATCAAAGGTTGGTTGGGTTATCCTATGCAGATTAAAGTAGATTTCTTATGTAGAGATTCTATTTTGGCAGCTCCTCTTGTGCTAGATCTGGCATTGTTTTTAGACTTAGCGCACAGATCTAAGATGTCAGGAATCCAAGAGTGGTTATCATTCTATCTTAAGTCTCCACAGACTAAGAAAGGATTAAACCCGCAGCACGACCTGTTTAAGCAGTTTGAAAAATTAAAAAATACGCTTAGACACTTGAGTGGGGAGGATTTAATTACTCACTTAGGACTAGACTACTACGAATAATGAATACACTAGCTAAGCTAATAGCTACAGGGCTAGGATCAGGATATATGCCAGTAGCACCAGGAACAGCTGGTGCTGCTTTGGCTGTCATTATTACATACTTTATTGCTACACTTTCCGCTGGGCCAGCAGAGTTGGATATCTATCTTGGTATCTTGAGCGTAGTGTTTACCATACTTGGTATATGGAGTGCTAATGTACTGCAAGATGAATGGGGACATGACCCAGGCAAAATAGTTGTTGATGAGATGGTAGGCATCTGGATAAGTATGCTTTTTATACCGTTTTCCATTATTAACTTACTACTTGCATTTGGACTATTTAGACTCTATGATATATGGAAACCTTGGATCGTAAAAAAAGCCGAAAATCTAGACGGAGGCCTTGGCGTAATGGCAGACGATATTGTGGCTGGTTTATTCGCTAATGTAACCCTCCAATTTATCCTAATCGTCGCTATCAAGTATCTATAGTTTGGGTGATTCAAGTAAAATAAAGACTTCTGGAGTTAAGGTCCCATTCATGAAGTCATTTATGCGTTATAATGTCAGTGCGCTTATCGCTACCGGAACTGACTTTGCTGTCTTATCATTGCTTCATTATGGTTTTGGAATGTACTATATCTACGCTACTGCGATAGGAGCAGTCGTTGGGGCTATAGTTTCTTTTTTCTTAGGGCGTCACTGGGCATTTATGAATAAGGAGGGAAAGCTAAGTTCTCAAAGTTTGAAATATATAATTACTTCTGCGTTTAGCTTGGTACTTAACGTGGTAGGAATCTATATTCTTGTAGACTTGTTGAATGTTTCCAATGTCTTACTTGCTAAAACTATCATTTCACTAGTTATTGGGATCTTTTTTAATTTCCCAATGCAACGCTTTTTCATCTACAAATAATAAGTCATGAAAAAGCAAATAAGATTTATAGTCAACCCAATATCAGGCACTAAGTCTAAAAACAATCTGGATCAAGAAGCTCAAGAAGCGCTTGACAAAAATCTATTCGAACATAGCGTAGTATTCACTAAAGGTCCTAGACATGCTACAGAACTCACCCAACAAGCAGTCAGCGACAAGGTCGATATAGTAGTAGCTGTGGGAGGTGATGGAACTGTTAATGAAGTAGCGTCAGCACTGATACATACTGATACCAGACTAGCCGTTGTACCCCATGGCTCTGGAAATGGTTTTGCGATGCATCTTGGTCTTGGACGTAATCCCCAGAAAGCACTCAGCTTTCTCAATGATACCAAAGAATTGCTCATTGATTCTTGCAGCGTTAATCAGCACTTCTATGTCAATCTAGCAGGTGTAGGATTTGATGCAAGGGTTGCTTACGAGCTTAAGTCTAGTAAGACTAGAGGATTCCAAGCATACTTTAAAAATAGTATTGAGCAAGGAATCAAATACAAAAATCAGATTTACAAGATTAGGTATGATGATGGAGAAGTTGTAGAAGATAAATTTTTATCTGTTACAATTGCAAATGCTTCCATGTTCGGCTACAATTTTACAATTGCACCCAATGCTGATTTATCTGATGGTGTACTAGATGTCGTACATATTAAAGATGCTCCTAAGTACAAGTACTTTGCTAATATGCATCGATTTCTCAATCGCTCCATTCTCAAGACGCCACTGACACATCTGAAATTTGTAAAAAAAATTACAATCACTTCTGACGAGCCTATATATTTCCATGTGGATGGTGAGGGTATGATAACGGAAGATAAATTAGAATTTGTAATAAACCCCGCATCGCTTAAAGTGCTCGTGCCTAATGTTGTCACGTAAAACTAATATATTTTCAAGACCTACTCCGCTATCTTATCAAAGGCGCTAGCACCCTAATTAGCTCTTCATATCCTGCTTTATTGGGATGCAAACCATCAGAGAAATAAGTTTCATTGACAAGTCCAGTCTCCTTTAGAAAAACATGACCTAGATCTGTAAATTTCACTTGTTGGTTACTCGCGATCTTAGCTAAATCATTATTCAGTAGTTTAATCCTTGGCTCATAATCTCTCCGTGGTAATAGACCCATCAAAACAATCTCTGCCTCAGGTTGTCTGACCTTAATAGCTCTTACCAAAAGGCTGAGTCCTTCTCTAATTTCTGAATCGGTGTTTAGGTGTAGATTATTAGTTCCTATCATAACTAGGATTCGCTCGGCATTAAACCCATCTAACTCGCCATGATAAACTCGCCATAGCACATTCTCTATCCTATCCCAACCATAAGCATAATTACTTACACCAGCAGGCGTCAATATCGCGTCCCAAGATTCCTTATCCCTCGCGATCTTACTACTTGGCTTACCACCCCAGAAGTGGACAATTGAGTTAGCAAAAATTATAGTTTTAGAAGGATCATTTTTGTTTAAATCTAGTATCTCTCTATGACGCTCGTCCCAATTATAATTCCCTGGTTCCCTACACTGGATGACAGGTTGCGTAGTGGATATATCTCCGATTGGTTCCTGCAAAATGGTGCGTAACTTAGATTCGTAACTTTCGGCATAGTGAGCCATTCCCAGATCATTGGGATGGACACCATCGACCATATCATCTAGTTGAATATTTAAATCTTTATGAGACAAGTAATAAAGCCCTTGTAGCCCATCTCTTACCAAATCATAATACGCTTCCGATTGCACACGATTAACCCTTTCATATGATGATTTCCGTTTAGGGCTTACTAGTCCTTCGGTGTAGCCTGCATGATCAACTAATAAAATAGGTGTTTCGATTCGCATTGATCTAAGGCGTTTAACAGCTTTAGTTATAATTTCCTTCAATTTGGAATCAGATATATCAAGACCGATCAGATTAGGCAAGCAGTCCAATACAAAAAGCTTTGCATCTATCTCAGCAACAAGATCAATTACAGGAATTTCTAGTATGCCATTCCCACTAAACCCAAGATTAATTAATGGTCGATCTATCTTTCTGCTGAGTATAGCAGTCCAAGCCATACCCGGCCTAGATGCACAAGCTCCTTGTGCGATCGATGTGCCATAAACTACAATGGGTTTTTCTTTTCTAATGGGCAAAGGTTCAAAATTGAATTCCCTCCCTACTCCTATCTGCAGCCATTCTACAGAATTGTACAGCGGCAAGTACAATCTATACTCATTTCCTAAATTGTGATAATTAGCATCCGAGGCCAATCCCTCAAAGTGATAAGTGACAGTATCTCCAAAACTTCTTTTGCCAGCAGCCCAAAGCTCTTGACCATCACTATCAATTACATATAAATCCAAACCACTCACACCGGTTGCAGGCATATGTGTTAGCGCAAAATTATTTCGGTTTTTGACTTTATATTTAATGCTTATACCTGTTGCATTAGTTCTAAACCTAATCATCAATCCTGCCGACTGAGTCCCTAAATTATAAACGGCATCTCGAACTTTACCTTCGGCTCTGGCAGGAAGACGATCATAATCTCCTTTGACTTCTCCAGCCCAAGCTTGCCCCTCAATAACTGGAAATGTATGATCGACGGGGTTCCACCATTTCACCTCGGACTCTTGAGCATAAGAAACAAGACTAAATGAAAAAAGTAAATAAGCTAAAATAGTTTTCATATAGCTAAGCTAAATAAAATTTTGTGCTTTAAAATTTCCGATATTGAAGTGCATAAATATCATGGAAAACCCATTTGACATATTTAAACCTACTCGAAGAATTTGTAATGGTAAATCTGTTAAACATCCTATCAGCAATTTAAATCCAAATGACTGGTTAGTTGATGGACCAAGCCATTTTCAATCTGTAGAGGTCGACGGATATACCATAGACAATCATGGTGCAGTGACCGCGATCATGAGTAGATATGAATTTAGTGGCAAGTATGAGAACAGAAAACACTTTACAGATATATTGACCTCCAAGTTTAGTAAAGATATCCTCTCTAATATCCGACTAGCAAATAAACTTAAGATCCCATATCGCTTATTTCTTTGGCCTGAGGACTTTCCAAGCAACTATGATATTCTATCCAAAAAAATAATAGTTTTTTTTCCAAAATTAGTCGGATCAACTATTGATCTGTTAGACGCAAAACTTATAAACCTGAAAGGTTTAGAAGCAGGTATCCATAAATACAGAGGACGATCCTATACCTATGTTAAATCTCTGCAGTCGGCAAACTCTAATGTAGAATGTCACCTAGCCAATCATACACATAATCCATGGCCAGGAGATATCGATGGATTACTTATAAATAAAACTAATGGCACTATTAAGGCTATCATAGAATATAAAACTCACAACATAGATTCCCCAATCGAGGATCAATACATTGGCAAATATGGTAAACAAGATTGGCGGCGATTTGAAGTATTGTATAAGCTCCAATCTGCTATATCCTTAGCCCAAGGTTCTATACCTAGTCTATTCTTCATAGTATGGGGAACAAAAAATATTACAAACCACAAAAGAATAAAAATTGATCAAATCAACAATGGAAAAATTCTTAGAACTGACTTAATAGATCGTCCAAATTTTGGAGAATTCTCTGAGGCACTTATAAAGCTATTACTTGTTTAATCTGTTACTCAAAATGGTTATCCATAGTCATTTACTGTAATTGCATATAATAATTGTAAGCTTACTAATACTCACTCAAATACAACGGTTAGACAAATACTAACTTATAAACATTAGACGTACTTATCTTAGATTAAAATTATAGGTATGCAAAAATTCAACTTCCAGATCCTAATCTGTCTCCTCACAATAGTCCTATTCTCATGTAAGCGAGATGCTTCTGATCAGATAGATGACTTTAATGGCTACATATCAAATTACACAGCAGAGCCCATATCTGCTTGTGGCGAGATCTCAGTCCAACTGAGCTTTGCGCCTGATACTGCAAAAATTAAAGGGATAAACTGGGATAATATCCTAAACCTAAAACCAACAATATCATCCAAGGCTTATTATGATGCTAACCGAAATGCGGTAATTATTAAATCACCAAATCTAGCTCATAATCAAAAGTATGTTGCAAAGTTTAATTTAGGTGCATTGACTGAAGTCCCTAACGGACTGCAATATTTTGAAATGCCTATTGAGCGGAAAGTCCAAGTGTGGAATTTCCATGCTTCCCACCCAGAAATAAAATCTATGGACCAGGTAGAATACAAGGGGCATGTTAGCTATGTAGATTGTGAACCAGACAAAAGCTTAATAGAGAAAGGGCTTTCCGCAGAACAAGGAAATCAAAATCTAAATATAATATGGAAACATAGTACAAAAGAAAACAAGTCTGAGTATACCATACAGAACATCAAGCGAACAGACCAGCAAGAACAGATTAAGATAAAGCTATCTATGTTTGCTATCGGAGAAGATGAGTCTGCAACTCATGAGCTCATCATACCCTCTAAAGCCGATTTTAGCTATATGCGTCACGTTATACGGGATAATGATCAGATGTCTATCTATTTTTCTGATCCTCTCCAAAAGAACCAAAATATAGAAGGTCTCTTAAAAGTAAAAGGACGAAAGATTCTTAAAACCAATATTGAATTTAATCGAATCGACTTATACTTTGATAATAATAAGTATGGCTACTATGACTTAGAAATTTTGCCAGGGATTAAAAACCAAGGAGGATTTCCATTTAAAGACAAGGCAGAACATCAATTATTTTTCAAACCGCCAATGCCTTCTGTCAAGTTCGCTGAAAAAGGGCATATCCTACCGCCTAATAACTCCTGGAAAGTACCAATCAAAATAGTATCGACGAGTGGCTTCAGGTTACGTTTACTCAAAGTCTATGAAAGAAATGTACATCAATACTTTCAAAATAATCGACACGAACTAAGTCAACAAAGCGGCTTAGATAAAGTAGGGAGAATAGTATTAGACACAATCTATACCTTGAAAGATGATGATCTATTCAATGAGTCCGTGCACATGATAGACCTAACGACTCAAGTAGAAAGAGAACCGCAGGCATTGTATAAATTATTTCTAACGATCCCGACAGAACTCAATGCCTACCCTTGTAAAGACCCGATAGTCGCAGAGCAAAAAGATCGTGTAGATCGCATAAATTTTGATCAATCTTATTCCGTTTATTATGATGAATACGATTACTATTATGCTGGTAACATGAGCTTCAATGATCGTCCAAGTAGTAACCCTGAATATGACGCATCCCCATGTACCTCCAACTACTTTAATACGATCCTTGACCAAAGGATACTCATGTGCACAGATGTAGGTCTGGTCTTAAAATATGAACCTGAGAAACAGCGCTACTTTGCTTACACATCTAATATATCTGATGCTCAAGCCCTAAGTAATGCTAGGGTAACTCTGTACGATTATCAAGGGAATGAATTGGTCTCAGGACGTTCAAATTCAGATGGTATGGTTTCATTAAATACTAAGGCTTTACCATTCTTAGTCAAAGCCGTGGCTCCTAGTGGGCAAGCTGTATACATGCATGTGTCGGACGATAAGGCTTTGTCACTCAGCACATTTCAAGTAGAAGGCAAAAATTGGGGATCAAAGTCTAAGCTGTTTTTCTATGGTGAACGAGATGTATGGAGACCAGGCGACTCAACCTATCTGCAATGCATCTACTATGATGAAAAAAATACCTTGCCGAATAAATTCCCCATCCACGCACAGCTTATCGATCCGCGCGGCAGGATAAATCAAGAGTGGCAAGTGACAGATCATAAACTTGGCCTATTTGATATCAGATTCAAAACCGATATGAATGCAGCAACTGGTCTATGGAAAATGGAAGTTAAGATCGGTAACGAAAAACATAACCACCCTATCAGGATCGAAACAATTAGACCTAACCGCTTAAAATTTAATCTAGACTTTGCGGCGGAAGATATACTAAAAGTAGATGACGCTAAAAATGCAGCGCTACAAGTAAAGTGGATGCACGGGCTAGAAGCTGCTGATCTCACTACCGAAATATCAATGAAGCAAATTTCCATGCAAAATCCTTTTGGAGAGTATTTTGAAAACTATACGTTTAACGATCTCTATAAAAGTTACAACGCAGAAAAGGGAATGATAAAGTCCCAGAAATCAGATAATCAAGGAACAATCAAATTTGACATCCCGCTGGAAGAAAATAATACCTATCCATCTCAGATGAGATTAAATTTTAGATTAAGAAGTTTTGAGAAAGGAGGTGCATTTAGCTCTGATGTTAAGTCTATCAAATTGTCTCCTTACACGGAATACGTAGGTGTCAAATGGCCTGGCAATAATACCGGGAACAATTTCATATTAGAATCTGGAAAAAATATCCAAATAGCTTGTGTCGATGAAGATGGTAATAGAATAAGTGGTGAAGTGATTGTAACAACATATCACATTACTAACTCGTGGTGGTATCAGTATGGGAACAATGGATTAAACTATGCTGCGATTAAAAACCAATTTGAAGCTCAGAGTTCTAAACAAACTATAAGAGTAAACAAAGAAGGAAAATCATATGCACTTACTGGTAATGGCAGAAAACTAGTGCATATAGAAAGCATAAAATCTGGCCACTCCGTGTCTCGCCAGATGTATGTCTATGACCCCAATGACAATAATACAAGTGGAGAAGAAATGGACCAAGTAGAAGTATTACCCTTTCTGGTAGAGCCTAGTAAGTATCAAGTGGGAGATCTGCTAAGCTTTGACCTTCCTCCAGCTTCGAAAGGAAAATATCTAGTAACTATAGAAAATGGAGGATCAATACTACACAAGGAGGTACACGCTAGTAATCCTCGATCACCTGTCACTGTATCTATTGGTATTGAAGAGCGAATGGTTCCTAATGCTTATGTCTATGTACACTATATCGCTTCTTATGATATGCATACCAGTCATCGCCCATTGAGGTTATTCGGCATACAAGCTATCCAAGTGCATGCACCACAGACTATCCTAGAACCAGAAATTACGGTAGGAGAAGAAATACGAACCGATGAAAATTTTACTTTTAGTGTCAAAGAAAAATCAGGTAAGCGGATGGCCTATACCATAGCCATAGTAGATGAGGGACTTCTAGATGTTACGCAGTTTTCTACCCCTAACCCATGGCAACATTTTTTCTCTAAAGAAGCACTGAATGTCAAGACTTGGGATATGTATAGAGATATTTTTCATCGCTTCTTAGGAGAGTATAAATCTCTACTGGCAGTAGGAGGAGACGAATCAGGAAGTATACCCAATGAAGCCCAAGCCCAACGATTTAAACCAACAGTAAAGTTCAAGGGACCTTTTATCTTAGAAGCTGGAGAGGTTGCAAATCATACTGAGCAGATATCTGAGTATGTAGGGTCTGTAAGAACCATGGTCATAGCAACAAACGGGAAGGCATTTGGTAAGGCCCAAGCAGAATCAAAAGTCCTTAAGCCGCTGATGCTCTACTCTACTCTCCCACGAGTACTAGGCCCAGGAGAGCAGCTTAAATTGCCTGTTACAGTTTTTGCTATGAAGGACTATATTAAAAACGTCACCGTAAATGTGAAATGCTTAAATGCTGATGTATTTAAAAATGGTCATGAGCAAAAGTTGCTTTTTGATAAAATCGGAGAACAAGATCTATCGTTTGACGTGACTACTCCTGAGAAGATGGGCGTATTAGATTTTGAAATCACAGCCACCTCTGGAAGTGAGACTACAACAGAGAAAATACAGATAGATCTTCGTCCATCGTCTGCAGCAATTACCACTTCACAATCCTTTTTGACAAAAGCTGGGGCCACCTCTGATATAGCATTCCAACCCTTTGGTATTACTGGTACAAATTCTGCGCACGTATCGGTAAGCAGAGGATTAAACTTCTCGTTTGAACCATATGTGGATCAACTATCTCAGTATCCCCATGGATGTTTGGAGCAGTCGGTTTCTGCGGTTTTCCCACAGATATATCTTAATAAGATGAATCTACTTACAGATCCTCAAAAGCTTTCTTTCAAACAACGATTCAAGGCAGTCATCCAAAAGCTCAGGACTCTCCAAGAGGGAAATGGTGGATTCGTGTACTGGCCTGGTGGTAATCAAGCTAATGCTTGGGGGACTAGCTACGCACTACAGTTCTTAATAGAAGCTAAAAAAATGGGTTATGAAGTGCCAAATAAAATGCTCGATGATGCCATAGATTATCAGTATAAAGCAGCAGATCGCTGGGTGATACCCTCTTACTCTAATACACGCTACTTAGGCAATCTCGATTTAGATCAAGCATATCGCCTCTACACACTGGTATTAGCCGGCAAACCAAATTATGGAGCTATGAATCGCTTACGCCTAGTCCCTAACTTAAATAATACATCCAAGTGGTTATTGGCCCATGCACTGACATTAGAAGGAGAAGTAGATGCTGCTGCGCTCATCATGAAGAACACAAACACAAGTGTAGAAAGCTATCGCGAGCTAAGTCATACTTTTGGCAGTGGGGTGCGAGATCAAGCGCTCATCCTACGTATTCTCATGGAAAAGGGCGAAAAGTTACAAGCAAAGAAAATAGTAGATGAACTAACGCCATATTTTACTGAGCGTGATAAACGTACATTGAGTACACAAGAGATTGCTCAGTGTATGATCGGCTTTGCACTATTTGTAGATGATCTTGAGAAAATCGAAGATGGAGTTGCATTCGAAATCCTGAAAGATAATAAGGTGATCCTAGATGAAATCGCTAAGGACAAGAGCATAAGCCTACCCTTAGGATTTACAAACCTGGAAGAACAAGAAATCAAGATAAAAAACAAAGGCAACGCTGAATTATATGCATCACTGATCACTAAAGGCACCCCAGCCAGAGACGAAAGTCCATCGAAATATAGCGACTTAGAAATGGTCGTAAAATATCAAAATGCAGACGGAGGCAACGTAGACTTTAAAGAGCTAGCTCAAGGACAAGATTATACGATGAGTATCAAGATAAAACATCCTGGCACAAGAATGCACTATGATAATATGGCACTCAGTGTAATCATGCCACCCGGATGCGAAATCATAAATACTAGACTACAGTCTGATATCAACTTCAATGAGGGTAGCAAGAGTGACTACAAAGATATTCGAGATGATCGTATCTATACTTACTTCTCATTAAGCAAAAACGAAACTAAAGAATTTAGATATCTCATCAATGCTACCTATGAAGGTCGATACTGGGTACCCTCTGTTTTCTCAGAGGCGATGTACGACGGAGAGATTAATGCTAAGACAGAAGGATTTTGGACTGTTATAAAATCTAATTAGATAAAAACTAAATCGATAAATTTACTTGTGAAACGGCTTGCTTTTATAATCTTAATTTTTCTCATCCTAGCTAGTGTGGTGCTGTACTGCATTGGTCGGGTATTGAGTTTTAATCAAGATTTTGCAAGCATACTTTATGATCGTGATGGGCACATTATCAATGCAAGTGTCTCCTCAGATGAGCAGTGGAGGATGAAGTGTGATGAGGCCATACCTGATAAACTAGAGAAAGCGATTCTATTATTCGAAGATGAATATTTCTACTATCACCCTGGGATTAATCCTATCTCGATTGCTAAAGCAATGCATGATAATCATCAAGCTGGAAAAATAGTCAGAGGAGGAAGTACCTTAACCATGCAACTGGCGAGAATCTCACAAGGCAATAAATCCAGAAATTATAAACAAAAAATTAAGGAGATATTAATCTCCTTTTCGCTTGAGCTAGCTTACAGTAAAAATGAAATTATACAGCTCTACGGTCAACATGCTCCGTTTGGAGGTAATGTCGTAGGCTACTGCTCTGCATCATGGAAGTACTTCGAAAAATCAGCAAGCCAGCTATCATGGGCAGAAGCCGCTGCTATTGCAGTATTACCCAATGCACCAGGCAAAATATTCCCCGGTCAAGATCAGGCTGCATTCTTAAAAAAAAGAAACTTCCTACTTAATAAATTACACCAAGAAGGTTTCTTCGATGCACTCACTTTAAATCTTGCGCTTAAAGAGTCTTTACCCGATAAGTTTAATTTATTTAATCAAAATGCACCTCACTTACATCAGCAACTAAAAGAATCAGCATCTCCTAACACTTACTCTGCTATCAATGGAGAACTACAGAAAGAAGTGATCCAAGTACTGGACAATTATGGTCGCTCTTACTCTGCTAAAGGAATAAATAATATATCTGCCCTAGTAATCGATAACGACAATGGTGAAATAATCAGCTATATAGGAAATCGAGATCACAGCAAAAATAATAGCAACAAAGATGTAGACATCATACAAGCACAGCGGAGTCCTGGCAGTACTATGAAGCCATTTTTATATGCACTATCGATTGACAAGGGCATGATTACCACAGAGTCCTTACTTGAAGATGTGCCATTATTCCTTAATGGATTTAGTCCCCACAACTTTGATCGTAAGTTTAGTGGATTAGTACCCGCTAAAGATGCTTTATCTCAATCTCTAAATGTGCCTGCAGTTAATCTATTACAAAATTATGGTGTACAATTATTCATAGATCAACTCAGAACGATAGGACTAGAGAGCACCGTCAAAGATGATGATCATTATGGCTTATCACTCATACTTGGCTCTAGCGAAGTCAAGCCAATTGAACTAGCTAAAGGCTATATGAACTTAGCCAGAACAGCCTTAGGGAAGAAATCAGTAGACTTATTGTATCGTCTGAAAGATGAAAAATCGAGTCATACAAATCAAGAATATCCTATATCTCAGATCAGTGCGACACAAATCATAGAAGTATTAACAGCTGTAAAGCGCCCTCGGGAACGAGATGGGTGGGAATACTTTAATAGTAAGCGTAAGCTCGCATGGAAAACCGGCACTAGTTATGGGAATCGCGATGCATGGGCAGTGGGCGTAACTCCTCAATACACTATAGTAGTATGGGTAGGTAATGCAACGGGTGAAGGAAAAAAAGGACTGACTGGATTACGTAAGGGTGCGCCTGTTTTATTTTCGATTTTTGATCTATTGCCAACTGGTGATTGGTTCTGTACGCCTATTCATGGGCATAAACTAGTTGAGGTTTGCAGTAAGTCTGGTTATAGAAAAACATCTTCTTGCAACAAAACAAAATTAGTACCAACACCTCATAACCAGCCTACCTTAGAGGTTTGCACTTATCATCAACACTTCACTTTAGATATAAATCGGATCTATCAGATTACTAATCGATGTTACGATATATCTGAAGGGATAGATACAAATCTATTTGTACTACCACCTAAAATTAATCACTACTTGAAGTTAGCGAAAGGAGTAGATTATGCAGCGCCAATGACTCACCCGGAATGTAAAAATCAACAAGACCAACTAGCCATCATCTATCCTCCTCCAAACTCAAGAGTACTACTTCCTCGCGAAATTAACAATGAGAAGCAAGCCTTGATCAGCAAAGCAACCACTTGGAATTCTAGTGATACACTCTATTGGTTTCTAGATGATACCTATCTACAGCTAACCACAGATAATCACACTCTTCTACTTCCCGAACTGGAGAAAGGAGATCACTCCATAGCAGTGACCTCTATTAATGGCTCAAGCGCTAGCAGTGTCTTTGAGGTAATAGAAGAATGATGTAATCATAATCCACATCAAAAAAAAACTTGTTACTTACTCAATAAACGTTTAGTACTTGTAGGTTACTGTAAGATAAAACGCCCTACCTTCAGAAGGAATAATCCCAGGGCCTGGATAACCTGTTGCCCTACGGGTAAAGTAATTACGATCTAGCAGATTAGTAACTCCTGATTGAAAACCTATATTTTTAAACTCATACGAAAGAGTGACGTCCATGATGTGAAAAGCAGGAATCTCTCCAACAATCCCACTCCTACTATCCCCTGCCCCAGCGATACTTGAGTTTTGGACATCTGTGAACTGTGAAGATAAATAGGTAAACTGTAAGCTTGCATCTAACTGTTTATATCCAGCAGACAGACCAGTTTTTAAATTAAGATTTGGTATGAATTCTACACTTTTACCTTCTACATTTATTTCTTCACTATCTATATATTCTGAGTGGGTAAACGAAGTATTTATAAAGTAGTTAAGCTTCCAATCACGAGTATCGTTATTAATCATCCTAGCCACATTAAAATTTAAAAGACTCTCTGTCCCTGCGATCAATGCAGTACCAATATTTTTCCTAACTCGGTTAGCTCTATCGTCGAGAATGATACCTATACGATCATCATACAAGACAGCATAAAGCGTAAGATCGTAAGTAAATAAATTTTTAATCCTTCCCTTTATGCCAATGTCTGTTGTGAATCCTCGCTCATCAGAGATATCAGGATCGACTATAAAGCTAGGGCTAACCACTCTGATATCGCTAAAGGTAACAGAACGATAGTTTTGTGATAGATTAGCTACGAAGTTGAAAGCATCACTACTTTTATATGATACTCCCAAGCCTAGCAAAGCGAATGTTCTATTAAGTTCTCGGTCTTCTGCCAACCGATTATTAGCGATCGCATTTCCCGCATTATCAAATACTACTTGACTATAATTTCCTTTAGCAGAAGTCTCGATATGCTCTACTCTGACACCTGGTATTAGTGATAACTTATCACTCAGATAAAAGATATTCTCTGTAAAGATTGCTAAATTAAAATTAGGAAAACTAAAATCTGACTGACTTGGATAATCTGAAAACTCCGATGTCCTTAAACTAAAATCTGCATCTGTCCCCAAGGAGCCAGGTCCCTGAAAAGCTTGATTGTATGATTTGTAGATCTTGCTACCGATAAGAAAAACTGCCTCTCGGTCACCAATATTATATTGATGAAGTACTCGCAGCTCAGCTCCTACATTCTTAAAATCTCCGATTAATAAATCTCTTGGGTTAACATAAGCGCCTGTTCCGTCTTGTTCATCAAGATCGGTAATTGGGTTTTGATTTAAATTGATAGGATTACCCCGGTAGCCTACTGCTTTTCTACTTGCATCCAGTGCAAATAGATTGAGTGTCATGTTAGTAGCTGTACTAAAATCGTAAGTTACTAGAGCACTAAATAAATTCCAATTAACACCAAACCAGTTCCTATCTCTAGTACTTAATCTAGGAGTCCCTAAGAATTGCTGATCGGTGAGCCCTCCGGCTTGCTTGGCCAAATAATTAAAGTATGTATACTCAAACGAAAGACTTAGCTTCTCCGAAACTTTATAACCGAGATCTATAAATAGATTTTTAGAATTAAACTCAGAATTATTTCGGTAGCCATCACCTTGCTTAAAATTAAAGAAAGTATTGAGAGACAAACGGCCTTTGTTAACGCCTAGATAATTAAAACTGTTAAAGAGCCCGAATGAACCTACTGTCTGATTACTGACTACCTCAATCTTCTTAAACGAAGGAATCTTTCTAGTCCTAAAATCTATCAAGCCTCCAAACTGCGTTCCATACTGCAGTGAGCTAGCTCCCCGCACAATCCTTATCTCTGACAGAGACTCTGTAGGTGGCGTATAATAGTTTTCTGGATAACCTAATACATCCGCACTGATATCATATCCATTTTGGCGCGTATTAAAATTAGATGTCCGATTAGGGTCTAGTCCACGACCACCAAGATTGAGTTGTAGACCACCATCGCTTCCTTCATAGATATTGAGCCCGGATACTTGAGCATATACTTGTCGACCATTATTGCTTGCTAGATTTCCCTTCACTAGATCTAGCACCACCACTTCACTTTTCTTACCAGCAAAGATAGAGGTGCCTTCAATATCATTGAGTTGCTTTATCTCAAATAGCTCTGCTCGTCTAGCAACTATATCTATGGCACTTAGATTTACATTAAGTTTTTCGAGCTCAAAGGTATAGATCATACTTTCACTTATATCAACGATTTGAGTTTTAGTCTTGTACTCAATTCCAAATAGCGTAAATAGGTGTTGACCAATATCTAAACTTTCAAAATTTATTTCACCATTCTCATCAGAGACAGCTAGTTGTTTAGTCTGATCATCAAATATCTCAATGCCTGATATGGGTTGACGTGTTTCATTATTTATGACTTTACCAACAAACGATATCTGCCCCTCTATCGAAACAAGATACCCACAGTAAAGAATTACAATAATTAACGCTCTCATATTTAATTCGTCAGGGCTAGTATATAAGGTTTATGCTTTAAGCTATTTTCTACTGTCATCAGATCTATAGTTGGATCGATATATTGTTGATTTTTACGTCCATTAAGAGAGGCATAACTTTCTACATATACCTCTATATTTTGATGCCCTTGACTACTGAAGTGATTACCTAGATAATGAGCATACTCTACAATTAGATCAGGCTGTGTCGCCATTTGCTTTTGTTGTGTTGCAGTCAAGAAGTCCTCGTTTTGCACATAAAAGCGTTTACCGGTTTTACTATCTACGATTTTGAAATTTGCATAGCCTGTCTTTTCCATCAGCATCACTCGCCACGAAAATCTATAACCTTGCTCCGTCCAAAATACATTGCCAGGATAAAGCAAAAAGCGCATAGGCATTAATAGTTGAATGCAAATAAAGCCCCCTAGCAACCAAGGAGCAAGCCTATCGATAGTCTTCACATTCATCACTTGGCCATTATCGAAAGTCGCCTTGTTAATCCTAAGCAATCTACAAACTGCTGCAATGATACGATCATGAAATTGATAACCAAAGAATATCATTGTGCTGAAAATCATAATGTAAGGAAACATGCCGATGGGAAACAATACTCTAGTCAACACATGAAAAAAGATTACCAAACCAAAAGCAAATATCCTTGTCTTGCGCCATAACAACATAGGCACAATAAGAAGATCATAGCCAGCTCCACCCCAACTAAATAGATAGTGAACCCACTTCTCATGCATAAGCGCCCCTAGTAGTGATATATCAAGTTTAGTCGGCAGCCAAATCGTGAGCGGCATGGCATTTATCATCCAATCCTCATTGAGCTTCGCAGCACCAGCATAGATATACACGATAGCTAGCATTAATTTCAAAATATCAATATGCCATTGTTTGACATATTCGCTACGTAAATCTGTATGCCACTTAGCATCAAATGAAAAGTAACGGTCCATCGGAAGCCAAATCAAAATGAAACTCAATACGGAAATAAAATAATAGTGATTAAGGTAAGTGGTCTTATCCATCAACTCTATGTAAGTAAAAGACAAGAAGAATATGATAATCGATAAACGATACTTCAGCCCTACTGCTACAAACATGGCAGACAGCCCACAGATGATAAAAAGCAAATAAGTAAAATCCCCTGGCACCTGCACAAACTCAAAACCAAGATAATGAAAATGCATCTTAGGCAGAAGATATAATTTTTCGATCCAGCCATGATACCAAAACCGAATGATGCTAAACGCCATCAGCAACCCAAAAAATATACGAAAGGCTGCCAGTGGGGCAGCCTTTGCATTCTGATTAAAATATTTTGCTGAGGTCCTCATGAATCAATCCCCATCAGCATCTACGAAATCTACTTGTATGTTTAATGCTTGCATCATATCTACCTTGAGTAATACCACTACTTTTTGGAGGGCATCATATGCTTCTAGCATCTTGATATTATCTTGCTCTACTTGCAGTTTTAGATTATCATCTAAGGCCAGTATTTTAGAGTGAGCATCTGCCCATTGATCTATTATAGCTGATGCAATATCCACCGTTTGATTTTGGGATTGCACGTATTCTAAGTATTGCTTTAGACTAGGACCAGTAGAGCCATTATCATAACTCTTGCCATTAAAAAAATCCTGAACGGCATTAAACCCCTCTAGCAATAATATTTTAGAATACTTTCCAGCATAAGGCGCTTCTACCTTACTACTCAAAGCACTTCCAGAAAAGATACCTGCAGGTATTCCAATTTTGCCTGCTCTTAAATATTTCTCATAATAAAAAAGCACATCGTTAACCACCTTGTCAACAGATGCTGTTGCAGAGGAGCCATCATTATCGACAAACTCATCTTGATACCCACCGGTCCAGTCATCCTGCAACTCCTGAGTAAGACTTAATAATCTAGACACCAAGTCGTCTAGATATCTGCTGTATGAAGCTGAACTAAGCGTACTGATAATCTCCCCCTGATCGCTACTCAAACCGAATAGCAAATAATCCAATGCCGGAAAACCTTGTGCGTCAAAATTAGATGGTAATGCAAGATTATATGATCCGCTATTCACATGTTGCTCTATAAGCTCAATATCTGCTGGGTAAATATTAGTAAAATTTCTAAGCCCTATAGATTCTGCTTTACCAATGTCAAACATCGATACCTGCTGCCAAGCTTTATAGGCATCAAGCCATGATCCTATGAGTTCGTTATAAGTTTCTGGACTTGGATCTGCTATGAATTCGTCCTTATAGTCTGAAAGTTCTACGAGTTGATTTTTGTAGACAATGATATTAGGAACAATAATATTCTGCGCCCAATGATCAAGCATAGCTCTCCTGTCGAAAGGCAGGTTTTCATTTTCGCCTCCACTCTCAGTATCAGGATCACACCCAACGATTAGAACAGTCGAAAAAATAAAAATCAATATAATGCTAGTGTGTATAAACTTCATATTACTTAGTTAGCAGCCATTTCAACTGTAAATTCAAATTGCTCTGCGATAGTACTAGACATCTGGTTAAGAACAGGCGCGTCTGTATCCCAAAATCCATTTCCAGCTGTAAGTTGGTCAATGAAGCCATCAACTATAGATTTAGAAAAATACGGTTCGCTACTATTAGCTTGTCTCAGAAATCGCAAACTGTACACAAACCCAAATCCTTCAGATAGATCATGAAATGCACCTCCATAGTCTTGACTTGAAAGTGCGTTTTTACCTGCCTGTAAATAATAAACTGCTCTTACTGCAATCACTGTAGCGATATGATCTCTGACAATCTCAGCTTGCTCATCTCTAACCTGATAATCCTTAGCCACGATTGCCGCCCTACCGAGTTTAAATGCATCAAATATCTCCTCAGCTATTCCTTCAAAGTCACTGTCACCGTCAACTCTTGATAGATATTTACTCAAAAAACTATCTTCTCCAAGGGTAGTCAGTGGGTCAGAAGTATCAGATGATTTGCCAAATAAATAACCGTATGCTTCATCCCACTTATGCTCCATCGAAGTATATGGATTTTCTCCATCCAGGTTGTCATTATCATTATTAGTCATATTTTCACCAGCATCTAATACAGATGTGCTGAGATAGTTATTGACTATTTGGTCTACCATAAGTGCACCGATGAGCGATTTATTTACAGCTTGATTATACTCGATTCCTTTAGCACTTACATATCTTACAGTTGAGCCATCCGCTATTTGGCCTGCTTGCCCAGCACTTGCTAACTCATTCCAGTTAGGATATACTTCATTGACTTGTGCTCTGATCCATGATTCCAAGTCTGCCTTTATGATTGAAGATTCAGCAGTATTAGCAGAGAAGAAATCTTTAGATGCAGCTACTTTGGATTTTATACTTTTAGTTGATTCATTTAATGATGGATCTGAATAAGGATTAACATCTTCACCATTTGCGGTTTGGTTAGCATACATAGCTAATAGAGTAGCCTCTGATATATTAGGGTCTTTCATAGCATCTATGAGCTCTATCGCCATATCAATCCTTGTCGTCTGCCCGCTGAAAGATACTGTCGATACTCCATCTCTTGCAAAATCGTACTCTATAGGTACTTCTATCTCAACTTCTGGAGGAGATATAAGATCCTTGTCATCACAAGAAGCTAGAAAAACCAGTATAAATGGGACAAGTAGGATATAATTAGGTTTCATATTAAGGTTGTTCTTATCTTTAATTATATTTAGATTAAATCTAGATAAGGCAAATTTATAAATTAATTTTGAATCTAAAAGTGATCTTTTAAAAAAATAATGGCCGTTAGAAAAGAATGTTGATTGCTCATGATAATCTATTAACTGCTTTACATAATAGAGCGATCAATTGTATTCTAAATCTAATTGTTACATGAAATAAAATCTTAATATCACATGAGTAAGCTTAACAATACCTTTAGAATCTGGCATCGTTATTTAGGGTTTTTCCTTGCTGGTATTATGGCGGTCTATTCTGTGAGTGGGATTATACTCATCTTCAGAGACTCAGACTTTCTTAAAAAAGAAAAACTTATTACAAAAACAATTGAAATCGATATTGCTAAAGAAAAATTAGGTGAAGCATTAAAAATAAAACGACTTAAAGTTAATCGTGAAGACGAGAATAGGCTGTATTTCAAAAATGGCTGGTATGATAAAAAAACTGGTACAACCGAATACACTATCAAAGAACTACCCTACCTAGTGAATAAACTTAATCACTTTCATAAAGCCAAATCAGGGGACCCCATGTTTTTTATGAATATCTTTTTTGGTCTTAGTCTTTTGTTTTTCTCAGTCTCTGCATTTTGGATGTTTATGCCAGATAGTAAGATCTTTAAGAAAGGACTATATTTTTCACTTGCTGGTATTATACTGATGTTGTTGCTTTTGTTTGTTTAAGATATCCTAGAACGCATAGTTCCTCAAGATTAATAAGACTAGCCAATAGACTAGTTTAATAAACTCATCAATTGATATCTTGTGATAGATAGAATTTGTATGATAATACTGATACATTCTTTGAGGAAAATAATTAACAAAATCACTTAGGCTTGTACACAAAGAAAAGAACAAATTTTTAGACCATCGATCAAGTAGGAAACCAAATAAATATTACAATAGGTACTAATGGAACTACAGACCTAATTACCACAGAATATTTTGACAACGATGAACTTGCTGCTAAAACTTTTTAATCTAAAGTTATATCAAGAAAATAATAAAGGATTTGAATCGCAATACTATTAATAAAAGTCTGAAGAAAATATAGATTCATTAAGTTACTATTTCCCAAAATATTTACCCTACCCTACAAACCTAAACTATACCAACGATCATCTATACACTGAAAACTTATTACAACTAAACACAAAGAGCATTAGCCGGCTTATACTCTTAGAATCAAAATTGTTTTACAATGGGAAAACGAAATCTAAGAGAACGATTAGACAATTCTGTGAATGCGGGATCAATGGCAGACATTGCATTTTTACTTTTGATATTCTTTCTAGTTACTACTACGATTAAAGAAGACCAAGGAATACTAGTTAAGTTACCGCCATGGGATCCTAACCCCGTCGATACAAAAATTAATCCTAGAAATGTATTTCAAATTTATGTGAATGCTAATGACGAACTACTGATTAGAAAAGAAAGATTAGAAGTGAAAGACCTCAAGCAAAAAATAAAATTATTTATCAGTAATCCAAATCAAGACCCTACACTCGCAAGAAGCCCAAAGAAGGCAGTTATATCCTTAAAAAATGACAGAGAGACTTCCTTCAAAATGTATATAGAAGTATATGATAATATAAAAAGAGCGTATAATGAATTAAGAAATGAACTTGCCTTAGAGCTTCACGGCAGATACTACAAGGCCTGCAATAAGGAACAACAAAGAGAACTTCGGAACAGCATACCATTGATTATATCAGAAGCTGAGCCGTCAGATTATACGAAATAACTCTTTGCACAATACCATATAACCGAATCAAATTCCTACCTACAATCCAAGCCTGCAGATTCAAAAAATGCTATTGAAGCAGCATAAGTCTCAGGGCCGTCAACCGATGTACCAGTAATATTATTTGTTCGAGTAGTGCCCATTACTCCATTTTCGCATACTGTAAAGTCCGCCGTCTCCCCATTAGCATTAGTACCTGTACACTCTTGGCAGCTATCTCCGCCACATGCATTTAGAACAAACAACATAACTATAAGTGAGAATAATTGTAGCGCTTTCATTTTGTTTAATTTTTAAGTTTGTGTTAATCGCTTCTTCTCTAATACCAGAAGAATTTGCTAATGTTCAGTTTTTTTAAAAAATTCCTTTTCAAACACAATCAATTATACAATTAATTATCCTAGCTCTGCTATCTTATTAACATAAGCATGAGATTTTAACTTCTTAAAGTTCTACCCTTCTCTACAACATATATAAATACGCCACCCAAAGTATAAGCTAAGATATCTAACCAACTGAATCCTGTTCCTATCACAATTACCGCAAATCGATTACTACTTAATCCAAGCAGATCGACGATGTTAAGATACTGCAACAGCTCTACTAAATATGCAAACAGTACTACGCAAACTAACGATACCACTACATCTTGATTCCATATTCCACGCAAGAGACAATAGAGAAAAATCACTACCAAAAAATCACCACCATAAGGCCTAATAATCGAATCTCTTACATAAAGAGCAATGATCACCTCTATGATAAAAAGTATAAGCGCAAAAAGCAGATACCGCTTCTTCATAATATAGGTGGAGATTAGAGATGGTCTAGCCTAAATAGACTCCATGAAATTAATTATTTGTAACAGGTAAAGACACATATCCTTTGTACTCTGAGTCGGACTCAAAAACGGTATCGGTATAATCATTAACTACATTGTATAAAGTATCTCGTTCAATAGGTCGGCGTCCAACATTCCTAATCAACTTCACTAGATCTTCTGTGCTAAGTGCAGGATTTTGTTCTTCTGCCCCAGCCATAGAATAAATTTTAGTAGTATCATCAATTGTACCGTCCAAATCGTCTGCACCGAAGGCTAATAACAACTGTGCAGTATCCCTACCTATCATCGGCCAGTAAGCTTTGAGATGATCAAAGTTGTCTAAGTAAATTCTACTAACAGCATACATCTTGAGATCTTCCACTACTGTTGACTCCGAGACATGTGACATTTGATTACCCTTGTTCCTAAACTTGAGTGGGATAAAAGTCTGAAAGCCACCAGTCTCGTCTTGCAAGTTCCTTAGCTTTTCGAGGTGATCTATTCTGTGATGATATTTTTCGATATGGCCATATAGCATTGTTGCATTGGATCTCATACCTAGCTTATGCCATTCTCGATGGATACTTAGCCACTCTTCTCCTGAGCACTTACCTCCTGCTATCTCGTCTCTTATATCTGGGTGAAAAATCTCAGCTCCTCCCCCCGGCATGGAATCTAAACCTGCCTCTTTCATGAGCTTCATACCTTCTGCATAGCTGACCTTTGCCTTTTTAAATATGTAGTGATACTCTACTGGGGTAAGCGCTTTAACATGCAAGGCTGGTCTATGCTTCTTAATAGTGCTAAATAACTCAATGTAGAACTTCAGATCATACTGGGGCAAAACACCTCCAACGATATGCACCTCAGTGACTAGCTTATCATCATACTTTTTAATGATATCCATCATGTCATCTAAGGTATACTCCCACCCTTCTTCCCGCTTCTTGATTAGTCTAGAGTAGGAACAAAATGTGCAGGTGTACAGACATACATTTGTCGGCTCTAGATGAAAATTACGATTAAAGTAAGTCTTATCTCCGTGACGATCTTCTCTTATCTTATTTGCAAGCGCACCTATAAACCCTAAATCAGAGTTCTCAAAAAGGTGCAATCCTTCTTGCTCTGTTATTCGGTCTCCTTTCAAGATTTTATCAGCAATATCTCTATCCTCCTTAGCTAGTGATTTATCTGATAATAAGATGCTAATTTTATCCATGTGATTCGTCTTGTATTAGGAACAAGCTAAATAGTATTCAGTTGCGTTCTTTATCATTAATTTACACCCAAATTTACAGAGATAGTCTGAATGCTCTCCATTTTAATACCGATATATAATCAGAAAGTTACTAAGTTGGTGACAGACCTACACGCACAGTGCAATAAATCAAAGACTGTATTTGAGATTATCCTGTTTGATGACTACTCTAAAGAAGCTTATCGTGAAGATAATAGGAAGCTCGCAGGTCTGTTTAATGTAAGTTACCTAGAGATGTCTGAAAACTATGGGAGATCAAAAATTAGAAATCTACTGGCTAAAAATGCTCGCTATGAGAAGTTACTCTTCTTAGATTGTGATTCTAAACTCCATTCCAAGAAATTTATCAAAAAGTATGTTGCAGAGATCGATAAACATCAGGTTATTTACGGGGGGAGAATTTATCCTAATACAATACCAAAGTCTCAGAAGAAAATACTGCATTGGAAGTATGGCAAAAAGAGAGAATCGGTCATCGCTAAGAAAAGAAAAAACCACCCCTATTTGAGTTTCCAATCAAATAACTTCATAATCAACACCCGACTATTCCTAAGTCACAAATTTGACGATTCACTTAAACAGTATGGTCATGAAGATCTAGTGCTAGCTACTCAACTTAAGACTGCTAAAATCATAATTCATCATCTTGATAATCCTATAAAACACGCTGGTATAGAAAAAACAGAAGCATTTTTAAACAAACAGAAAGCAGCTATTGATAATCTTATCACGCTCCGTTCGTCTGGAAAAATAATGTATACTAAACTTTGGAAAGCTTATGATATGCTTAAAAGAAGAAAGGCTCTTTCAGTTTTTATTAAATTATATCCATGGATAGAACGCAAGGTGGAAACTAGTTTATACTCCGATAAACCCAGTATGTACGCTTTAGATTTGTGGAAGTTAAATTACTTAGTTAATAGTATAAAGTAAATATTTAGATTACGAACAATTACTATTATGCTACATAGACAGTCTTCACATTTGTAAATTCTCGAATTCCATAATAACTAAGTTCTCGACCATACCCACTCTTGTTAATGCCTCCAAATGGTAATCGTGGATCAGACTTTACGTACTGATTGACAAAGCAACAGCCCGCCTGTAAATCATTTCTAGCGATTAGCTCTGCACGATCTCTATCTTTTGAAAAAATAGCAGCTCCTAAACCAAACTTACTATCGTTAGCTATTCGGATAGCATCAGATTCATCTTTAGCTTTGATTACAGAGGCTACCGGGCCAAATATCTCATCATCATAAGCAGGCATATCAGGGCTCACATTAGTTAATATCGTAGGTGGATAAAATGCTCCTTCATGATCAGGAATCTTACCTCCTAATGCTAGCTTTGCTCCCTGATTAATAGATTGCAATACTTGCTCATGTACCTCATCTCTTAGGTCGTGCCTAGCCATGGGACCAACCGCAACATTGGTCATAGGATCACCTACTATAGACTTACTCATCTTATCATAAAATCCCGCTAAGAAGTCATCATACACTTTACTATCAACAATAAATCGTTTTGCACCAATGCAGCTTTGCCCCGTATTAAGAAGCCTAGACTTTACACACATATCTACTGCTAAGTTAATGTCAGCATCCGCTAGGATCAAGTATGGATCGCTACCTCCCAGCTCAAGCACCGTCTTCTTAAGATTTCTTCCAGATGCTTCTGCCACTTTAGATCCTGCGTATTCACTACCTGTAAGCGTAATTGCTTTGATATACTTGTGCTCTATAATTTTTTCTACCGAATCACTTTTTACAAGTAGGGACTTAAATGCATTCTGCGGAAATCCAGCTTCTCGAAATACCTCTTCTATTATCATAGCGGTACCTGGGACATTGCTTGCGTGCTTTAATATGCAGGTATTACCAGCCATTAAAGTCGGCGCTGCATACCTAAATACCTGCCAAAATGGATAGTTCCATGGCATGACAGCTAATACAATTCCTAATGGTTGGTAGCTTATGTAACTTTTGCTTGCATCCGTCTCTACCAATTCATCTGATAGAAAGTCAGCAGCTTTGTCTGCGTAATAATTGCATACCCATACGCACTTCTCTATTTCCGCTACAGCGCTTGTATACAGCTTACCCATTTCTTGTGTTATAGTCTCTGCATACTTATTCTTATTATTCTCAAGGATTTTTGCAGCGGCTCTCATCAGGCTAGCCCTCTCTTCAAAACTAGACTTGCTGTAAGTCTTCCAACAATCATGTGCACTATTAATTATCTTTTCGACATCTGATTGACTATGATATGTGTAAGTCTCTAAATCTTGGTTGGTATATGGGTTGGTTGAGTGAAATTTACTTTCCATCAAAATAGCTTTTAATTCTTAAGTTAGTCTATCTAATTTTTATTTCAGTAGTAATCGGTACTTCATTAAAATCATTTCTTACCGCTACTATGAATCTATGCATATTCAAAAAAACTCTGTGCATAATACTGATTGCCGCCTTACGTGAATTTGAGATTCCTATATAATAATTTTCATAAAAAAAAAGAAGCCATCAGTGATGACTTCTTTAATCAATAGTTTTTTATTTAATTTTTAACAGACTGCTAATAATTCTTCATTGAGTTGTTTTAAACTAGAAATCTCAAATTGTATTTTCTCTTTTTGCGCTTCTAGTAGGAGCTTCAGATCTGATGTCATTTCTACGTTATCAATTACATTTTGATAATCATCGATGAGTTTAGATCCTCCCCTTTCGACTTCACTGACTATTGAGTCAAATGAATCATCAATATTACTTAGCTTAAAATCAATAAACATTCTATGCAACTCTCCTAAAAAGCTTGTTTTTACTTCTGGATTTCCTCCTAACTTAGCGGATTCCGTTTCTAATTCCCTGTGAAATCTGTGCCTTTCAGAGGCGTACTTGTTCATCCATTTTTTAAAGATTTCATTAGATGTTCCATTGTAAATTTCTTTGTAGCCTTTTTCTGCATCTTGCAATCTGATTATCAAATCTTGTAAGGCGTTTTTAATTTTAAAATTATACATTAAATATTTTTTTAATTAAATAATAAGTGGCTCGGTCGTACTTCATATCTTCATAATTTCGATTTCTATTTGAATAAAATCGTCGCACTTCTGCGATCATTATTATGTCTTCATCGTGAACTTTTACAAGCCTTTCATCTACTATACTCTGGTACTTTAAGATTGTTCGATATTATTTTTTAAAAGTTATTTTTAGTGAAATTCTATATTTTAAAAAGCTAATCTCTTTCTTTTGATTATTTGTGGTATTGTAATTATTAATAAAATTATAATACCGACCAAAGCACTATAGTAGATCGTAGTGTACGATCCATTTTCTACTATAACTCCTATAAGTGCCCAGATAAATACCAGTGGTACAAACATCGCCCTATTGTAAGCCATAAAACTACCTATCAACACTAATGCACCAATAACGCATGAGGTTATGACAACCTGCATCTCTGTACCCAACACTAGCCCTGCCTCACTAAGCATCAATGCCGCAGAAACTGCAGTAGCAGCACAGATCCATCCTAGATACATCTGAGTAGGTAGATAATACCAGTGCGTATTGCTATTCTTCTCTAATTTGATTTGCTGTCTCAGGGAAGTGAATAGCCAGATCAAAGCTAATAGATGCCAAATGATATTTATAAAACTTAACCACTGGATATTGGTAAAACTAATCGGAACGAAGGTTATAGAAGCGAGTCCTGCAAGAATTCCTGCCTTCGTAGCACTATCCAAATAGCTGCTCTCTACTCTATCAGAACTCATCTGAAACCAACTGTAGATGATCATTCCTAAAAAGATAGGACCCCATATAGCAAAAGCATATCCTGCTGGCTGAATCAAAACACGCAAGTCATCATCAAATGGGGAGTCCAAAAACAAATTGGAACCAAAGTTAACCAGAGGCACCAATAAAAATATTATAAGTTGTAATCTCCTAAGGTTCATAGATTATGTAATTGTGACTGATAAGCAAAATGTCTTTCTTATCATACCATTAAAAAATACAAATGTTCAGATTGATTGTAATGCTTCCAGTGATAAAAACTCTAACTACCCTATCTCTTCAAGATCTATAGGATTAGTTATAAATTTTTTGATGTCATGCTTAATTGCCTTCAGTTGATTTTCAATACTCGTTTCATAGGAGTTATCAAAGATTAATCCACCTGAAAGAGCCTCCAACAAGTTTTTCAATTTGTGCATCAAAGAGACATTCTCCTTACAATATAATCTATATTGACTCAGAGAATTTCTAAGTAACTCGTCAAATGACTGCCTACTCGTGCGAAGCACATTACGCTTATCTGAAGTATAGATTAAACTATAATCTGAAATCTTAAGACGTTGCAAGTATAGGCTCGACAGATAATCTATGGTAGCCACAGCAGTCGCTGGGTCATTAATACCTGGAGACATCGCCTTGACTCCAATTTCGGTAAGGAGGTTAAATCCACTCCTGTAAGAGTCTTCATTGATATTACTATTTGACAGGATGATTCGATCCCGGATTTCATTAACCAAATCTTCGTCTTCAGCTTGATCAAAATAAAATAAGGGCTGCCCTTCTAAAACGAATTGTCCCATGTAAGGGATAATATGAAGATTTATATTTTCCTTTTCGCAAATTTTTAGGATTTCATCTCGAACAACTCCATGGTAAAATTTACTTTCTAAGCTATTTACAATACTTACTTTTTTTATATCTATTTCTTGTTCTACTTTTTTATCTTCTTCGCTCAATTTATTTAAATCACTACTAGTCTCCACGAATAAATCATTCATGATTTTATCTATTTGAATATTAGTACTTATATGATTGATGAAATATATAAACAGCGCTAAACAAGAGATAAACAATATCATAGAGATCAAAACCGACAGCATAAGCTCTGTTGATCTTTCATCTCCAGACCTGATACTGAGTAATACTACGAGACTATAAACTGCTGTACCGAGATAAAAACCCAATACAATTTGATTGTTTCGTTCTGATACGAGACCTGGTAATATCCTGTGAGAGAAATTAGTACTGGCTTGATTGAGCGTTAGCATAACCATAGAAAAACTAAATACGGTAAGGGATATGACTCCTCCGATAATAGTCGCTAAGACAGTCCTTGCTGCTTCTGCATTAGCTATAGCTAAGAATGTTGCATTATCCTTAAGCCATTCAGCTACGGCTATATAGTCAGTATTGACAAGGTAGATAGAAAGCATAAAAAGTATCAGTGATATAATTGTAGGATAGAGTGCAATACTACCGACCACTGAATAATAAAAACTAATTGCTTTTTTCCTTATCTGTGTTAACATAACTTATACTTTAAAGTAAACTCGATCTACTAATTCTGAAAGACTACCTCATCATCAAATCCATCTATTATACTTACATACTGTCTCGTTTGGTCATCTAATGATTGTGAGATTCGATTTTCGTTTTTGCTGTTGCTTGCTTTCCTAATAATGATGTGCGAAATACTGTCAGGATAGTTATACTTGATTTTCATATAGATATCAAAATCAACTTCTGCACTATCCCCTATCAGTATGAATTTTGTCTTGGGAAATAAGTCAAGCATACGCACTATAAGTAGGTATTTATTCTGTTTTATGAGCGGCTGCTTTCTTTTAAACATCTGCAATCCAAAATCCCTTAACAAGAGGATACCAGCCGGAAAGCCATGATGAGTTAAAAAAGAGGTCAGATAATGATGCATATTCCAAGGGCTATTAGAAATATAAAAAATAGGTGTCTCACCTGGTGCAGCTGCTAGGTATTTAGAATAGAATTTGGCTGCATTTTCTATTGGCTTTCGTTTGAAGGGGTTAATAAAAACTGTATTAAAGATCATTCTGATTTTGAAAAATGACTTCACATGAGTAAGCATGACAGTATCATCAATGTCTGAAATTATTCCAATCGGTAACTCTCCAGTAATTGTTTTTAGCTTAACTAAAGTTGGCTGAGCATCTTCGTCAGTAGATGAACAAAGCTCCACCCCTATATGGCTTCTACCTGTTGGTAAGTTGATCGGTATCGACCATTCAAAGTAGCCTTCATGGTCTGTAATTGTAGGATAAGATTCTCCATTTACTACAAGCTTTAATGTTAGTTTTTTTAGTTCTTTTGATAGCGCCAGTCTGATAGAGGTGAGTAATGACCGCAGTATGCCTTGGTTATAGTCCTTGCTTTGCAGGGATGTCTTTAATGCCCTACCCTTAACAAAGATGTGCGTATCTGTGAGGAAAGCAGCATAGATATCAAACGCTGCAGTAGAACTTGCTTTCATGTTTTAATTAGAAGTTGAGCATATTTCATCATTATGCTTTATTATCATTACCTCCTGTGCGAATAGATCCATCCTTATAGTTTTTTAACTCTATTATATCGCCCGGTAGATTAATACCCGCTTGTGTGAGACTACCCAAAACTTTTTTCATCGCTTGAGATTGTATCTCAGCAACAGAATACTCTTTGCTGTCTGTATTTACCCAAAATCTAACTTCTACATTTATGGTACTTGTACCAAACTCTTTAATCAATGTAACGGGCTGCTTCTTGTCGCCGAGCACACCTGGGATATCACCGACAACCCTCTCCATAATCTCCCTAGCGGCATCTATATCTGAATCATAGTCAAGCCCAATCATAAAATTTTTCCGGAGGAATCCATCCATCGTGTAATTATAGAGTGGATTTTTTATGATCTGACCATTTGGTATAAATACGTCTTTACCATCAGCCGTTTTAATCTGAGTATCTCTAAGACTCATCTCTACTATAGATCCTTCCACATCATTGATCTTGACCACATCACCAATTCTAAACGGCCTGTTGAATGCCATAATCACTCCAGCTAAAAAATTCTCTGCTATATCTTTAAATGCAAATCCAATGACTACAGAAGAAATTGTTGCTGCACCCAATATACTTGTAGCCAACCCAGTCATACCGATTACATATAAGAATAAAAGAAACATAATGACTCTATTAAAAATCAGAATCATACTATCCAGAAAGTTTACCAATAGGCGATCTTCTGCTTTCACATTTATGAAACTTATCAGCTTAAGTCTAAGAAATTTAGCAACCATACCGAATATAAAAACCAGAATTAATCCTACTGTTAACTTAGGGAGTATAATGATAAGGTCATCATAGTAAGTAAGCAGTTGTTGTTTAAGATCCTTTAGTATTTCCACAATTAATGTTATCTAATCTTTTTGATACTCTGTGCTTAATAGTTCTGCCCTAGTATAATTATTATTTTGCTAAACCTATGTATACTGATTTTACGTTTATTCCATCTTCGAAAAGGATTTGCTAATCCATAAGCTTCAACAGTATGAAGTTATATCAAATCGAACAAATCCTTCTATTCTAGGTATTTTAGTTAAACAACATTGATATGAAAAAGAAAATCAGAAAAATAAAAAAATCAAAAGTCACGCTTGATGGCTTAATAAAGAAACTATCCATGCAGAAAAGATTGAATCTTAAAAACGACAATGGCAGAAAAGTCATAAGAAGAAATAATCACTAAAAATTTGTACCTATCTACAAATTTGCCTTGAGCGGTTAAATCTCCTTGCAATCGCATGCATATAAATTAAATTACAATAGGATTAATTTGTTTGGTTTTAGTAGCCCTAATCAGTTGGGTTGTGATTTTTTGATACGTTAGTAGTACCTCTTTAATTTTTGATTGTATTTCTTCAGGTAGCGCCTCGGACCCATTTAGTTCTTTTACTACTTGCATTTGCCTTTCCTCTATTTTCAATATATCCTGTATCATATCAGAACCTCCGTCTACTACAGCACCATATTCCAGATGAGGCGTTAGATTACTTTGTGGCGGCGCAGGCGAATGCGACGTCGCTTGTGCAGCCCCCGGTATTTGATTTAATATTCCTTTTTTGGCATTAACTAGTGATCCTAATAATTCCTTGATTTCATTATTCTCACTATTATTAGTCTGAGATTTTTGTAAATTATCAACATCACTCAAGAGTATTATTTCCAATTGTTGAAGTTCTGCTATGCTCGTTGAATTCATATCTATTTTATTATATAAAACTAAAACATACCCCAGACTGACTATGTTCGATATTGAAAAGAAAAAAATTAAAAAGGATACCCTATCCCCAGATTATAAATTAAGTTCTTTGATCTCCACTCTGATGAAAAAATATCTACATCTTTAATTTTCCATTGAAACTCATTGCTGACTGTAGGACCACGCAACTGAAAAGCCAAATCAAGGCGAATAACAAAAAACTCAAAATCTAGTCTAAATCCAAAACCTGTCCCAAGTGCAATCTGCTTATAGAAGTCATCGAAATGGAAATTGCCTTCAGGTCTTTGGTCATTACTGATCAACCATATATTACCAGCATCTAAGAAAGTGGCGCCCTTGAGATAACTGAATATAGGAAAGCGGTGCTCAAGATTCATCTCTAATTTGATATCACCAGTCTGATCTACAAATTGTGACTCAAACGAACCTAGACTACTTGGTTCTACAAAAAACAGCCCTGGTCCTAACCCTCTCAATCTAAAGGCCCTAAGACTATTAGACCCTCCGATAAGATATTGTTTGATATAAGGTAATTCTTTACTATTACCATATGTGATACCGGCACCTAATATTACTCTTGCTGCAATTCTCGAATTACTAAGCTTTACATATCTACGATAATCCATGGTCATCTTAAAAAACTGAGCGTACGGCAAACTTGCTATTTCTCTAATTCCATTCTGTCCTGTTGTCGATAGGAGACTAAACATATTACCACTCAACTCTGTCTCCATTTTGAATTGACTGTACTGATTGTCCCTCGTCCCTGATTGGTCGTTATAGGTAAGAAGGTATTGTATGCCGCCAATAAGTATATTTTGAAAAGAGCTCTGTAGTCTAGGATCGTTTATAAGTACCTCTTGAAATTGAGCGGACTTGTTAAAAACGCTAACCTGATTAAGTGCTAGGGGATATAGCTCATGGTATACTGTCGGTTTTTCCCTCCACTTATATCCGAATCTGCCGTTGAGACTTCTCAAGGTATAATATCCACTCCTCCTCTGATAGGTATAGTTTGTCTCTAGGACTGTCCTGGGCACATAAGTTCTTCCCTCTTTAATAGTGACGAAAGGCGTAATAACTTTAGGAAAAATTATTTCTATTCCTCCTGTTAAGTCTGATGAGTTAATTAAACTAACCCCATCCCCAAACTGCGTCTCTAGCTGCCCTCCTATAGTTCCTTTAAGTTGTGCCCCTTGCTTAAAAATATTTCTATGCAAATAGTTTATCGATGCACCAGTTCCAAGATAATTACCTGATCTATTGTTGAGTTCTACCTCTCCAGATATACTCTGAATGAGCTCAGGTGTAAGGTAGATCTCTTGATTAAAGTGCCCTTCTCCTAACTGAGGATTAGGAATATTATTGACATTTATAAATCTAAAAAGTCCTAGATCCAGCATCCTATTAACGGATCTTTTCTCATAGGTTCGATTGAAGTACTCATTTGGTTTTTGGAGTATTAACCTGTCTAGTAACTCATGGTCTAAGTAGTGGTTTGATTCATAAACGAACAATCCGTCATCGACTTCTACTTTTAGTAAATCTTTCCTGGAAGGGTTATCAATGGTGTAGTTAGGAAACACTTTGATCGTATCAAGTATATATCTAGTATGTGTTGTAGAGTCTGTTGGTGAGATGACTTTTAAGTAAATATCTACCGTATTATTCATCTGAGAAGTATCCACGTAGTAATGAATATTATCAGAACCAAAATCTGCAAAACCCATCTCACCAGCTAGAGAAGCTAGTCTTACTCGTTCATAATCTAACCTATCACGATCATAGAAATTCCCCTCCTTTAATATAGCCCGCTGTAATTCTTCGTCGAGTTTTAGTGTTACATAAGTAGAATCTATGGGAAACGCTAGACTATCAATCGTATACCGCTGTCCGAGTTGTATCTCACAATCTACTGAAGCCAGTTTATCCTCTATCGCTGCATCGCAAGTAACGCTGTGTCCAAAGAATCCTTTACCATTGAGATAGTACGACAATCGAGAAGAAGTTTTCTCTAGCATACTTTCTTCATAGAGAATGGGCTCTCGGCCTAACTTATATTTGACCCAGTGTTTAAATCCACTTTCCCCAGTTTCATCATACAGATTATGTAGACCAATATATATATTCCCTATCCCAGTTTCTGTCCCATTTTCTGGAATACTATTGATGAGTCTCTTAAAATTATTAATGCTCTTAGCCTCTTCCTGATCTATGAAGTTTAAGTTAGTATTTGTATAAATATAGCTGTCGTCTTTAAGGTTTTTACCTACGCTGCAGCTAGTTACTGCTAAGCAGCCTATCAAAAATAGAAACAAAGTATATCGTGTAGCTTGCTGCAATCGGTTACTTCTTTAGCTTAGAGTCAAATGCTCTGTTAAAAAATAAACTGATTCCATTTCTATTTCTATTTTCATCGAGTAGTCTATCATAATCTGATTTTGAGAATACCCTGAGTCGTAGTCTACCACTCTCCACAAGCTTGTACTCCAAGATAAAATCGCCAACCAACGAAGCATATGATTGCTCAGAATCCAAACCATCTGCAAAATCTATATTACCTCCTGCGGATAAACTTAGTCTATCATTGAATAGTCGCTTACTCACATTTAAGCCTACTTCTGTCACTGTACCTCCAGCACCACTATTGGCATAACTAGAATCATAAGAATCTACGTTGATCCGCACATCGACTCCCTTGATTACATTATCGGCCAATCTGTTGAGCTCATTAGAAATCAAGTTAGAGATACTACTGAGAGCAATACTGCTCCCGATATTACTAAATCCTGATACTGCATTATCCTCGGCCAAGAAACTATCAAATATTAACAGGTTGAATACTTGGGTATTCATCTTATTAGGCTCGCCTCGTAGCTCTATGAGCTTTCTGTCAATGCTAGAAACAAAACTATTTGATTGTTGACCAGGAATCTTAAGATCAAGCCCTATGATCGGATTCTCGATTGTACCATCTAAGGATAGATATACCTCTACATTCGTTCTATCTCTAGCTGAAGATTGGCCACCGTCATCTAAAGCTACTTCATTCCTTATGAGTGGATAGGTGCTTGTGTACACGGTGTAAATAGCCTCTATGTCTAGCAAGGCCTTGAGTGGATCTCCATTAAAACGTATAGTACCACCTGGCTTTAACTGAAATTTTTTGGAGATGAAATCCCCATAAGAAAAATTATACGTACCATCGTCTATCGTACAGGTCCCATAGATCTCTTGCTGGCCGTCTGGATTAAAGATGATGAGAAGATCACCAGTACTGGTTACATCTATTTTATCGCCACTTACAGGGTCTACAACAAATGACAGCTTAGCATCTTTAGTTACATCCAAATTTAAGTCTACTTTGAATGGAAATAACCTAGATAACTTTAATAGATATTCGTTGGTTATGTCTTCGAAGTCTTCCGGTTTGCCATAGGTAATATAATCTTCCTCAAGTAAAAGTTGCTCCGCCGACAATGGCGACAGCGTCACATCGGTACTTTCAAGTGTCGTCGCTACGATAGAGATATCAAGTAACTCGGGTGGGCCTTTAATCTGTGCATTGGCATCCATCATAAGCTTACCATAAAATACAGGGTTATCTGCAGCAGTCGTATTGAGTAATAAAAACTCGTCGGTCTTCATATTCAGATCTAGATAAAATTGATCTAAAAAATCATGCGTAATTTCTCCCGTCAAGATAGATTCATTGTTATCTCTATCACTTATCTTCAGGTTACCAATTTTGAATGAGTCATTATCAAAATTGATCTCATGATCAGAGACAAAATACCTAACATTATTGACCGCTATAGTCGTCCCAATTTCTTCTAACTTTACCAGACCTTCTAGATTCGGTTGATCGATAGTACCCGCTAACTTACCTTTACCAGATAACACCCCTTCACTATCATAGAATATTTCTGTGAAGAATGGATCTAGCAGCTTCATCTGTAATGACTTGATGTTATACTTAAAATCGAGTCCTTGTGATTGAGTGTTATAGGTTCCTTTTGCCACAACATCATTACTTGGCCCTTTGAGTGTTAGGCTAGTTGTAAGGATATTAGTGCGCGGATTATCATTCGCTTCTACAGACAGGACGCCTACTGAAGTAGAGTCATAGATCATATCTTCTATTCGTAGATTAGCTAAATAGTATATCTCTCCGAATAAGTCTTTAATTTCTACATCTCCATCTATATTACCACTGAGCTTAGATGGTTCTGAAGTGAGTAGCGTAGTAAATTGACCTATATTGAAATTTTTGAATTTGATATCGATATCATCTCCTTCATCACCTGTACTTTGTATGGTCAGAAATTCATTGCTATCTGTTAGCTCAAAATTGTTGACCAATAATTTATTACCAAATATATCAATCTGATTACCCTTGCTAACCAACCAATCTTTCTGATTTAAAATTAAACTATCGGTGAAAGAAATACGAAGCGCACTATCGGGCTTAGTGGTCTCAAACGCAAACTTAAGTCGCGGTAATTTATCATCATCTTTAGCTTCAAAGGTGGATAAAATAGCATCTGTAGAAAATTCATTTTTTAGTATCACATTAGGTACATGTGTTCCATCTACGTCTACATTCTCTCCTGTAGCTACGATCTCTAGATTAGGATCATTTGTATTGATATCGATATTTAATTTTTCAATTTTATTATTGGCATAAAAAAAGCTATCCATCACTACTTCACCATTTACCTCATTATTTACAAAATTTAATCTTGTATTGAGTGCTACATACTTAGATTGAATAAGTGTATGCTGCATCCATATATCAAGCGGCTTAAGTGTTTTTAGTTCTCCTGATATGGACATGTTTTTACTCTCCGTTGCGATCACTTTATCGTAGTCTATTAAGACTAAGTGGTGATCTAAAACCTTCATAAGTGCATTGGGCAAATCTTTTATAAGATAATCTCCATCGATATCTAAGGTCATAAAATCGCTTCGCACATCGACGAAAGTGCTATCATTATTTTTGGTTGCTAGAAGTGAGATACTATCAGCATAAAATCGCTCAGATGGATTACTCATATTAAAATCCTCTATCATCAGTTCCCCTTTACTACCTGGAATTAAAGGAAAATTAAATTTAGAGGTAATTGCTCCTGAAAAGGAGATATCATTATCGATAAATCCTAAAGAAGCAAGATTAATAGTATCTATATCTGTGGTAAAATCGAAAATAGATTCAGACTCATTTATCTCAATAATCCCGGTATACGCTAGCTTGAGATTTGGGTCATCTATAGATAATTGTCCATTTATACTACTGTCTCTGACGATTGCATTAAGGGAGACGGCTTCATATTTATATCCGCCATATGAAAAATTGGATATAGTACCATCTACACTTGAGTTCAAATTAGCTAGATCGATTCCTTGACCTTTGATTTTAGTAGAGATAGTTATCTCATCAAATTCACTATTCTTTAGCAACACGCCTAACTTAAATCGATTCAAGTCTACTGTTCCATCATAGCTAATTGCCTGAATACTATCAGGAATATTCAATTTCACATCAAGCTTAGCAATACCGAGATCAGAATTCAAATCACCGTCTAGCTTTATATCCTTCAGCGAACCTTTGACTATACCACTGTACTTTATAATTCCCAGACTATCTATTGCTATGTTATCATTTTTTTGAATAGGTAGTTGAGCCATATCTGCAGACAGATCATCAATCGCAACATCAAAAAATAAGCGTTCACTATTATTGATATCCTTTAGTGTGCCAGAGAGTACACCTCGAAATACCTCATCAATCTTAATCTCCAGATTGTTAATCGCGAGATCATTGATATTTCCTACCATCTCTCCCTTGAGACTTAGCGTCTCAAAATTACGAAGGCTATCAGGGATAGTTATGGTCGGAAGAATTTTCTCAACCTCCTTAAGATTTATCTCAGAGCTTACTAAGTTAGCATCTACATATCGTTGACCATTTTTGTCAGCTAGCCTCATAGCTAGATCTCCTTTGACAGAAAGCACTTCTCCATATGCTAGCTCAAGCTCCTTACCCTTAAGTGACTGAGGGGTGAAAGAAATAGCATCACCCACCAATCTAAAGTCGGCATTTTTGCTTAAATAAATTGAATCTGGCATAAATGGTTCGATCTCCAGCAGAGTCCCATAACTGACCTTGGTGTCAACTCTTGTAGCCTTGACAAGCTGATCATTGATATCGACATAGAGATCTGTGATACTCATCCTATCTCTATCGGTAAGTACTTTAAGCTTTGGAATCTGAAGAATATCCTCAGCCAACTGTATATCACCGCTTAGGTTTTTGAGATTTATTTTATTATTGATTTTTGCATCAATGTTTGCTATAGTGACACCTATACTATCGTCTTTATAATTTAGATTTCGGATTTTTGAATTGAGCTTAGCAATTGTTATAGCTGTACTATCGGTACTATATTTTAAATCACTTTTTTGAATATTTAACTCATCTGTAGATATCGTCCATCCGATGGAAGGCATTTTAAAGTCTGAAGAAGGCACGTCGCTTGGAGTTATATAAGCCGCAATCTCTAATCCATCCAGCGATACTTTACCTAATCTAATTATCTTTTTTTCTAGATCAAGTTCTTCTATTTCTAGCTTTATGTCTTTCTCATAAACCTGAATATTTTGTTCAGATGTCTGATATACAAACTTACTTTCTTCTAGTGTAATACTTTTTAGATCATAATCCCATGGGGAAGAATTAGCCGTATCTAAACTATCCTGAGAGGCATCAGGCATCATGAAACTATAGTTCATTTTGTTATCCTCCAGCTCATATAGTTTTACGATAGCATTTGATAATTTGATATCATCTATTTGTATGACTCTTTGGAATAGACTAAATACCCCTATATCTATCCAGAGCTTTTCTGCTACTATAAGGGTGTCTCCTTCTTGGTCTAAAATCTTGATCCCCTCTAAGGTCAATTCATCAAAAAAATCAACCTCTACATGGTCGATTTGCCAATCTACATTATAACGCTCTGAGAGTGTGTCCAAAAATTTATTTTTTGTAAAATTTTGAACAGCTGGAAGCTGTAATAGCAATAGTAAGAGCAGTACTAGAAGCAATAATGCACTCAACAAAAAAACCAGCCTTTTAAAGATTTTAGACTTCAACTTTGCTATCTTATAATTTCCGTTGCAATGATAATGACTTTCAAATAGAAAGAATTATTTAGTTAAATATTAGCAAAAAACCTAGTAAAATCCTCGCAGTAAGTAGTCATCTATATAGTTTCGAACATATCAACAAGTTCATGGTAATAGTAATATTATTCATAAAATTAAAGTGAAATGAGATTCTTAATTCTTATATCGACCATAGCGTTATTTTGCTCTTGTAGTGATGATAACGAATTATCAGATACTATAGTTGGCTCTTGGCGATTATCGTCTTTAGGCATAAATAGTTGCCCAGATTCTAGCGATAATGTAGCAACTGCAAATGCAGATGCTGCTGGTTGTCTAACTCTTAATGGTACAATGGTATGTCAAAATGTAATATTTAATGCTAATGGTACTGGAGTAAACACCTCTATTACGGATGGCGTCACGATGAGTCAAGATATAACCTATACAGTAAATAATGAAAATAATAGTGTCACTACCTGTGACGACAATAACAACTGCAACACGTTCAGCGTAGATGGAGGAAGTTTCTCCCTTTCATTGCCATTTGGTGATTGCACTATAAATTCTAACTACGTCCAATAAAATCCATGGCAGCAGTTACATGGTATGTGGCTGCTGCTCTTTTTACTTCCATCCTTGAGGCGCTATTCCTTTTCCTTGATTGCTATTTTTTAATACTGCTCTCAGCCCATCGCTATACCTACAAAGTAACATTACGACAAGTTTATATTCTTTATAATCCTATGAGTATTCTCTTACCTTTCAAGCTATTGGGGATGGTAAAAAATAAGATGTAAAAATTATAGGAATCGGGTTATCTCCTTCTAAAATATCCTTCTTATGTTGTGCGAAGTTAGGGAAGCCTATCAAGAAAAAAGTTTAGTTACCCTCTAGCTGATGGGATAATTCAGCGTGACTAAATTACTCAATACTTAATCCTGCTGTGTCCTTAACCAAGGCACAGCTTTTTTTTTGCCTTGTATCCTAATAGCTTCTCTTAACTAAACCCTGCAGGAAAACTCAAGCTAAGAGTTCAGTATAATCTCTTTCGTTAACTCTATAAACCAAATTTTTCGTCCTCGATAACCATATATCATAGCTACACATTTGGTTATATGTGGATGTGTGAAACAAAAGATTCCGACTTTATTTCGATCCGATTGTAACCTAGAACTAATTACAGTAAGTAAGAGACATATTGAGGTAGAAGATTAGGCAAGTACGGAGCTCCTTACTGGGACTATCCAACCACGAGTATCTTCAATCTCTCCCGACTTAATACCAGATAGATAGCTTTTGATTTTTGGAGATACCGTATAATTATCTGGATCTAGCTCTATGATCTGATCCCCATAGGCCATTTTATTCACATTGCTAACTACCGCTGCCGTTCCTGCACCGAAGATCTCTTTTAGTTCTCCCTTTTTATCTGCTTCCATAATCTCATCTATTGAGATTGCTCTCTCCTCTACTTTATAACCCTCCTCTCTGAGGTAGGTAAGTATACTATCTCTGGTAATTCCATGAAGGATCGCACCATTAAGAGCAGGAGTTATTACGGTATCATTAATCACAAAAATAATATTCATGGTCCCTACTTCTTGCACATACTTAAACTCCTTACCATCCATCCACATCACATTATCATAGCCCGCCTTCTTTGCTAACATAGCTGGGTATAGAGATGCTGCATAGTTACCGGCTGTCTTAGCTTCCCCTACGCCACCTGGCGCTGCACGCACATAGGTGTCCTCAACTTTAAGACTTACCGGCCGTGAATAATATGCGCCTACTGGTAATGCTAGTATGATAAACTTATATGTCGAAGATGAATGTACTCCGATGTACTCATCAGTACCAAACATAAATGGTCGCAAATACAATGAGCTGCCTTCTTTGGTAGGAATCCACTCTTTCTCTAGATCAACCAATTGCTGCAGACCTCCTAAGAATATATCTTCTGGCAATGCTGGCATGCACATGCGATCTGCAGAGGTATTTAACCGTCTAGCATTCATCTCGGGTCTAAATAAAACTGGTACCCCATTCTTATTTTTAAATGCTTTCATACCCTCAAAAATAGATTGACCGTAATGTAAAGTACAGTTACCAGGGTGAATGCTAAGATCTGCAACTGGGACGATCTGCATATCTGTCCACTTGCCATCAACATAATCAGCGGTAAACATGTGATCTGAGAAGGTTTTACCAAATGCCAAATTATCAAAATCAATGTCTGCTAACTTCGATTTGCCTACTCTTGTAACTGGATAACTATTCATGATTTAACCTATTTTATTCAAATTTACGTATTTATTATATAGTTTATTTTACTCATATTGGGTTATCAATTTATTAACAAATAAACTCAATGAGTCTTCCGCAATTTGACATAGATATATATAAACTACCAATAGATAATAATGATCAATATCAAACGGATTTTGGAGAAGGTACTGAGTTATTAGTTATCTATAATAGGAGTACTTCTGTAGAGGCATTGTCTCTTTTAGAGGGAATCTTGAATGCTACCAAAATACCAAATGATAAAATTGCAAGACTTGAGATAAAAAACATATCAATTGCTCTTTCACCCGTACTAAGAAAGAACTATATTGCCGATGTTATCTCATTTGGAGTTCACCCGCTTAATCTTGGGTTAAAGATTCCAAACACAAAATACAACACGCACAAATTCGAAAATTTCAATTTTATCTATTCAGATGCATTAGATAAATTGAAAGAAAGTAAAGCATTGAAGGGGCAGCTCTGGAATAGTATAAAGAATAATATTTTAACACGAACAACATCATGAAACTGTATTTCGCAACGGGTAATCCTCACAAATTAGATGAGGTCAAAAAAATGATTCGTATATCGTTATACGATATGCAACCTATGAGCGAATTAGGTTTTGAAGGAGAGATTGCGGAGACAGGAAGCACTATGAAGGAGAATGCGCTGATAAAAGCTAGATTCATCCACGAAAAGTATGGGGTCAATGTATTCTCAGAAGATACTGGTCTAGAGGTAAAGGCACTTAACGGAGCACCGGGAGTTAATACGGCAAGATTTGCAGGGGAAGACAAGAATGCTGAGAATAATATGAACTTATTGATCCAGCAATTAGCTGATCATGATGATCGTTCTGCTAGATTTTCGACAGTGATTGCATTAATTATGAACAATGAAGAGCATGTATTCGAGGGGTTTGTTAATGGTAAAATAGCTAAAGAGATGAAGGGGACAGGTGGTTTTGGATACGACCCAATATTTATTCCAAACGGGTATGCAAAGACTTTTGCTGAGCTACATTATGCTGTCAAAAATGAGATTAGTCATAGGTATCGCGCTTTCACTAAGATGGTAGAGCATCTTAAAATCACAAATAAAAGTCTAATATAACTAGACTACAAAACGCTATACTGGCATAACCATTAGTCGAGAAGAATGCTATATTAATTTTGCTAAGATCGTGAGGCCTCACTAAGGTGTGCTGATAAAATAATAGACCTACAAAAATAGCCGCTCCCATCCAATGTATAAGTTGTATCCCACCGTACTCTTGCATCAGTAAAAAACCACTGCAAATCACGGTAACCCCTGCTGCCATGTGCAACCAGAAGGAAAGACTGAGCGCTTTCTTCTTACCTAACCACACTGGAATAGACTGTAGATTAAGACTCTTATCAAATTCCTCATCCTGTAGTGCATAGATGATATCAAACCCTGCAACCCATAGCATCACTACTACACTATAAAGGATGGGTATCAGGTGAAACTGGCCTTGCACCGCTATGTAGGCCCCAATAGGAGCAAGAGATAGGCCTAAGCCTAAGACTAGATGACATAAATAACTAAACCGCTTAGTATACGAGTAAAATAGAATCACAAAAAGTGCCACTGGACTTAGATAGAAGCACAATGGATTAATAAAATACGTAGCTGCAATAAATACTATCGAATTAGCAATGATAAATAACAGCGCTCTATTAGGAGAAATGATACCTGCCGGTATCTCCCGCTCTGCCGTCCGATGGTTGAGTTTATCGATATCAGAGTCTAGATATCGATTAAATGCCATTGCTGCGCTTCTAGCGGTTACCATACAGAGTATAACCAGCAGCAATATTCTCCAATCAAATGTTCCATCAAGCTGATGGACTCCCAAAAAGAAGCCAAGCAATGCAAAAGGCAGTGCAAATATGGTATGAGAAAACTTAACTAAGCTTAGATAGGATTTCAATTGGAATAACTTCTATACTGTATTAATACAAATCAACACTAAATAGTTGTACAAATAAAAAAAGCTCTCAGAAATAATCCTGAGAGCTTTTACATCTTTATTATCAGATCAGATTAGCTAGCTGGAGCTACCTCTGCTGGATCTTTAAATACTTTAGCCTTGATATTTAAGAAAGACTGAGCTGGGTCAGTGTTAGCTGTAACAGTAACTTTCTTAGTTTCATTTTTACCATCTACAGATCCCTTGTTCTTAGAGTTGTAAACAACTTTAAGCTCTCCAGTTTCTCCTACTGCGATTGGTTGCTTTGGCCAGTCTGGCACAGTACATCCACAACTACCTTTTGCGTTGCTTATGATTAATGGCTCTTTTCCTGTGTTAGTGAACGTAAATATTTTAGTTACTTTATCACCATCCTTAAGATCACCAAAATCATGCTCAGTTTCTTCAAACTGGATGCTTGTTAATGGACCAGCTGGTATCGCTGCCGCTGCCGCCTGATTTACAGGAGTCGCTGCAGGTGCTGGATTCACAGGATTAGTTGTATTAGTAGTCGCTAGACTTTCTCTTGCTTCATTAATAGGAGCATCTTTACACGATGTCATCGCAAACATTCCTACTGCGAATACAAGGCTTAATAATTTGAACATTTTCATTATAACTTAGATTTTTAAAAATTTTTAAGTAATTGTCTTAATTGATTTGTAAAAGTATTGCTTTTTTCACATATACAAAACCCTGATGGTCATATACATATGTGATTAACAACGCATTAACAAACTGTTTAATTATCTTTTTGATTATCAATAGCGCAACTAATCAATAAACACTTAAAGTTTAGGCGTTTTCAACACTTGCTGTATTGGTACGACAAATCCAGGGCCCTAAATGATCAATGTATTAATAGGGGCTTATTCTGAAAATACTAAGGCCCCTATAGATTATCCTCTAGACTATTGTCAAAGGAACAATCTTTAAACCATGTGATATTGATATTTTTATATAGCTGGAGCTGCATTTTCAGCATCCTTAAATACTTTAGCCTTGACATTTAAGAATGTCTGAGCCGTTTCAGTATTAGCAGTAACCGTCACTTTCTTTGTTATATTCTTGCCATCTACGGACCCATTATTCCTAGAGTTGTAAACTACTTTAAGGTCACCTGTCTCTCCTACTCCGATAGGTTGTTTTGGCCAATCAGGGACGGTACATCCGCAACTACCTTTAGCATTGCTGATAATTAAAGGCTCATTACCAGTATTAATAAATTTAAATATTTTAGTGACGGTCTCACCATCTTTAAGATCACCGAAATCATATTCAGTTTCTTCAAACTCAATACTCGTTAAAGGGCCTGCTGGTATCGCTGCTGCTGCCGCTTGGTTTACCGGTGTAGCTACAGCTGATGGAGTAACTGCATTAGTGGTGCTAGTAGTCGCTAAACTTTCTCTCGCTTCATTGATAGGAGCATCATTGCAGGACGTCATTGCAAATATTCCTATCGCAAAAACTAGGCTTAAAATTTTGAAATTTTTCATGGTAACTTAGATTTTAAAGTGAAGTAATAAACTTAATTTCAAAATAAAAGTATTTCATTTCAATTACATTCAAACCCCTGATGCTCATATAGTTACGTGTTTAACAACGCATTAACAAAGCATTCAACTTCCCTTTAAATTTCAACCTTCTAACCAGCTATAAAACTCTTTAGCGCTCTTTGTATTAAGACATTGCTCCGCCGTTAATCCTCCTTTGCGAGCAGCCGCAACACCCCATCTAATATCGTCAATGCCTAAAATAGAATGCGCATCAGGGTTGATACTTATCATGACTCCTTTCTTGATTGCATATGGGATCCAAGTGTAATCCATATCGAGTCTATTTGGGTTAGCATTTAGTTCTAGCACTACCCCATTTGCTGCGCAAGCGTCTATAATCTTTTGATGATCTATTGGGTATCCTTCTCTTGACAGCAGCAAGCGTCCTGTCGGATGACCTAATATCTTAGTATATGGATTTTCTATGGCTTTAATCAGTCTCTTATTAGCTTTTTGTTCATCCATCTTTAGATTAGAATGTATAGAAGCTATAATTACATCAAACTGCTTGAGAAGGTCTTCCTCATAATCGAGGTCTCCGTTATTTAAGATATCACTCTCTATCCCTTTATAGATTTTAAAAGCAGTCATCTTCTCATTAAGACCGTCTATCTCATCTAGCTGCTGATGTACCCGCTCCTCTTTAAGACCATTAGCATAAAATGCCGCTTTAGAATGATCAGTGATGAGAATATATTCAAAGCCTCTATCCTTGGCCGCAGCAGCCATTTGAGAGAGCGTATTTTGCCCATCGCTATATGTCGTGTGACTATGTATGACTCCCTTGATATCTGATTCTTTGATCAGCTGTGGTATTGCATTATCCTTTGCTTGCTGTATGATAGCAGGATCCTCCCTTAGCTCAGGCACTATATACTGGAGTTTATTTAGCTCAAAGACACCTTCTTCTGTATCAGCGTCCTCTTTTACAAGCTTGCTGATTGCCTCTCTGAAAGGAATGGAGGAAGAACTCAGCACTAACTCCTCACAAAACTCCTCCGGCGCTACTTGAATAAATGTGACAGGATAGGAGTGGTAATACAACTCATCATCGTCAATAGTCAGCTCCTCTAAACCCATTGCAATCAGCTCCTCTTCTATTATATCATCAAAATCTGATATTAGCTCAATTTGGTTAATAATTGGAAGCTTTCTGCGCACTTCTCCCGTAACCTCAAATCTGTACTCCGGCAATGCTTCAGATAAAATATCTGCTAATTCCTGAGCGGTATCTGCTACTGAGGCATAGAGAAATTTGCCTTTAGAATCTAAAAAATAGTTGATTTGCTTGATTAAAGAATCTTGAGTCTTGGTGCCAAATCCTTTTAATTCTATCAGCCTGTTTTCATGACAGGCGTATAGTAACTCTCCGGGAGATTCGACGCCTAACTCTCTCCATACAACTTTAATCTTCTTAGGACCGAAGCCCTTCATAGACATCATCTCTACGACCCCAGGCGGGGTTATATCTAGATATTTGTTTAGCGTCTGTAACTCGCCTGTAGATAGCAATTCATTGATCTTTTCGCTGATCGCCTTACCTACTCCTCTGATCTGTGATATCTCTTGTGCCTCCATATCTGCCAATGGCTGCGGTAAGCTTCTGATAGTCATATAAGCACTTGCATATGATCTAGTCTTGAATGCATTCTCATCATGCAGTTCCATGATCTTGCCTAGCATTGCAAAAGTGTTAGCGATCTCTTTATTAGTCATCGGCTCAAAATAGTGGTTTTGTCATATATAAGAAATTATAAATATATCTTAGTCTTTTTTCATATTAAAAAAATTCATATTTATCTTTGCGAAGGTCAGAATTGCTTAAAATATAAAATACTAGACATGAAATACTTATTTGGAATGTTTTTAATCACGCTACTAGCATCATGTGGTGGTAGTGCTACTAAAGCGCCTACTGCTACACCGTCTAATCTGACAGGATTTATGTCTGAAAAGATCAATGGGTCAAATGCAGAATTAGCTACTAAAAAGGATGGTGCAGGATTAATTTTAGAAAAAGGGATTGTAAGAGATGAGAAGAAAGACGGAATATTTATGACTTATCACAATAATGGTCGAATCAAAACAATCGGTAGCTATGTCAATGACCAACTAAATGGAGTCTACTTAGAGCTCTCTGAACGTGAGCAAGTAGAGTCAAAAACCAATTATCTCAATGGTACTCTACACGGCCCTCATGCTACCTATAAATTTGGAAGAGCAACATTAGAGTTGACTTATCAAAACGGACTACAAGAAGGTCCATTTACAGAATACAGCGATAGAGGCAAAGTATCAAAATCTGGAAACTTTAAAGCTGGACAACTTGATGGTACGATGAAGTTTTTTGATGATGAAGAGAATCTAACTATGGAGTTTGAATATAAGAACGGGGAGAAAGTGTCGGGAGGAATTATAGAAAAATAATAATAACAAACTTATTCAGTAGTTAAGTAGGGAATGAGGCTTTTCGGCTAGTCTAATCATTAAGTATTCAACAATTAAGTAAAACATATTTAAAAAATTCATATATATGAATTTTTCATATATATTTACATCGAACTAGGAACTACATGTATTTATATCCGCTGGACAAGTCTAGCTCTATTACATTATCAAATAGAAGCAATTTCAATTTGTTTTCACTAAGCTGCGAGCATAGTAGAGAGGGGATAATACAAAACTTATTAACTGATAACCTCATAAATAAGAAAACATCAATTGTGCTTGTTCCAACTCTGGAGCAGGCACTTTATCTTAAGCAACTTCTCGCAGTAATCGACCTTGACTCTCTTAGTCTTATTATAAATAATACTAAGGAAATTGATGAAAAAGACTTAGCCATATTAAGAAGTGCTGCAAAAACTACCAATGAGGATCATAAGGTCACACAGTTTGAAATACTTGAGAATAACATCCAAAATGCGCTTCAAAACCTAGAAGAAAGCTATGGGTTGCTTAATAAAAAGATATTCGGAGAAAGAAGTTGGAGGATGCTATCATCTCAAAAAGAGCACTTTCACTTTCACAATGAGGTTAACCTAGTGAAGAGGAAGATCGATGTTGAAAAAATAAATTTTACTCAAAAAGAATATTGGAATATAAGAGGTAGGATCGAAGAAGCTAGCAATACCTACGTGAATAAGTTTAGTATCCTACATAAAGTAGATTGTCTATCTCCATCCATCTATAAGGCAGATAATCTAGACGAAAAAATAGTCATATTAGAAAAGCTTTTTAATAGAGGAAATGGATTGCTAATGGCATTTGGCAAACTATTGGAAACAATCAGTAGTGAAATAAAACAAGAAGGTCTAGAAGAGTTAGAGCAGCTCAGTGCCATGCATGCTGCGGTAAATCATAGCTTGGTCGAGTACAGAAAAAAGAGTGAAATACAACAGACTGAAACGGGAATTACTGGGAAAATTAAAGATGTTTTTTCATCAAAATCTGATAATAAAGAATTTAAAGCGCTTTGTCAGCAGGTGAAATTTATGCATGATGAATTTGCTGAAGCTAAATATTTTGAACTGCATATAACAGCAAAGGATATTAATCGATTAACAGAAATTGATATAAAAGAAATCACTGAAAATGCTGCATCAGCACTCTCCAATTGGGAAAAGCAAATAAGAACATACACTGATACCAAGCTCAAGCAGTTAAGTCCTCTTAATAGTGAGCATCAAGAACTTAGGCAACTGGCTATATCGTTGTCTGAATTTTTATCAGATCTCAATACTGCTAAAATCCTCAAAGAAAATATAGAGGATAACACATTTAGCCTTTATAAAAAACTAGATCTATTAGAGTCTACTCTAGATAAAATGCGTACAGGATTTACAATATTGGTTGACAACGAAGATTATATCGAGTGGCAGAGCATGCTTGCATACTGTAAGGTAAGTACATCCCAAATAATAAAAGGTCTTATAGGTCTTCCGACAAAAAACTGGACTAGGATATTTGATCAAATATTTATAAGCGATCTGCTGGAAAGAAATCAAAGTCCTAGATTACCAAAAAATGAAGTGCAACTTGAGCACATAGACGATCAGGCAACTAAATATCGCGCGCTCATAAAAGATGCTATTAGGTCAAAGTGGAGTATAGAGAAAAGAAAAAAACTATCTGAGCTCAAAAAAGAAAATAAGGAACTACATAATACACTTATCAAGAAAAACAATGCTCTAGAGTTAAGTTTGACCAAGATAATAACTCAAGCTCCTGAAGTATTATCCGCTATGTTCCCAATCATTATTGTTACCGAGAGTGCTATATCTAAGGTTAAGCCATTATACTATAAGTGGTCAGAGTGTATTAGCTACAATTGGTCGCAACTAAACTCTGCTGGCTCGATACAGATCAAAAGCTACTCTCTTAAGCAAACCGTCATTGAAGAATCGGAATTAACGGAGAACCATGAAAAAAGTGTAAGATCTTACTTTAACTCTAATCATATGGATGGTGTTACCATCGTAGGAGATCAACTAGGCAAAATTGCAAAATCATTCTCACAAATGGATAATGCTGAAAAGCTGACTACAGCTCGAGCGCTGAGTAAGACTATGCTTGCTGCGAATCCTAACCTAAGATTGTTTTATCTCAGGAACAGCTGCCTCATATCTACACTATCAGACAGAGAAAATAGTCGCATAGTCGAGTTACTCTCCGATACTGGTATTAAAGAAGTGGGACATAGCTATGACCTAGAAGAAACCATGATTGACATGTTTGTAGATACCTCAAAGCAGTGTACTGTATTGACTGAAGATGGCTTATTAAATACTTCTGATATCGTAATTTTTGACTGGCAGTATCATGTTGTTAAGAATCTAAAGACACTAGGTTGTCAGGTGATAAATATGTGGACAGCAAATATGGAAGACTCTCTAGCTAGACTTGTAGATACGCTTAATCCGCTACTCCCAGCCAAAGATTTAGATCAAACTACTAAAAGCTTAAATCCTAGCTTAGTCTAGATTAACACACTGCTTCTTATTACTTTACGAGCTCTATGATCGAGATCGATCTACAACTATACAAGGATAAATTAACGACTATTTCCAAAGATGGGAGTACTTATATATTTGATCCTATCAGAGCTAAGCACATCAAGATGCTCCCTGAAGAACTAGTGCGACAATTGCTACTGCAATACTTATTGCTAGATCGAAAACTATCAAAAAAGCTAATTAATGTCGAGAAAGTATTGAAAATCAATGGTCAGATAAAACGATTTGATATAGTTATCTATGATAACAATGCAGCCCCAAAAATATTAATAGAGTGCAAGCGACCACAAGAAAAAATCAATCAAAATGTTTTTAATCAGATATCTACTTATAACTTAGCACTGCACGCAGATTACATGATCATCACTAACGGTATAGAGACCCACTGCTGCAAGATGGACTATGAACAAAAAACGTATCACTTCATAGATCATATTCCGAATAAAACTGAACTAGAATCCTTAATAAAAAAGTAGATGGCAAACAAATTAGGAAATTGGAATTTAGATGAATTCATCACCTTTCTATTAATCCATGCATCATATGCAGATCTAGAATACACCGATGAAGAAAGCGCAATCATCAAAGGATTATTATCAGAAGATGACTACAATGAGATCTCCTCTGCTTACGATGATATGGGAGAGTATGAAACTATCGAAACTATACTATCTTATAAAGGCATACATTACCCTACTATACCTCAAAAGCAAGAACTACTCGGTCGAATGATGCAATTGTTTGAAGCAGATGGAGACTATTCTAAATTAGAGAAAAAGTTATATGCCTTTTTCGACAAACTACTTTAAGTGAAATTATGGATTTAGATATTCAAAATAAACTCTTCGTTGTCACTGGTGCAACTAGTGGATTTGGTAAAGCAATAGCAGATAGTCTACTCTCTGAAGGTGCTAAAGTCATCATCAATGCACGTGGAGAAGAGCGACTGATTAAGATGCAAGAAGCTCACCCCGATCAAGTAGAAATCATATCAGGTGATATCACGACAGATGCTACTATCTCTAGTCTAATCAATATGATCGGCACTAGGAAATTAGACGGTATGTTAATAAATGCGGGTGGACCACCAGCTAAGTCATTTATATCTACTGAGCTAGGGGATTGGGATAACGCCTACAAAAATATATTGCGATGGAAAGTCAAACTAACAAAGTCGCTGCTACCAAAATTTATAGATCAATCTTACGGACGCATAGTTTATATAGAAAGTGCCTCAGTAAAACAACCTATAGAAAATCTTGTGCTAAGTAATTCGCTAAGGCTTGCAGTGGTAGGTTTTGTAAAAACTATGGCCGCTGAAATAGGTACAAAAGGCATTAATTGTAATATCATTGCTCCAGGTTATCACGCCACTCCTGCAATGGAACGTCTCTTCAAAAATAAAAGCGAGACGCAAGGAATAACAACCGATGAGGCCAGAAAAATATTTGAGCAACAGACCAAAGTCGGTCATCTAGGAAAAGCAGAAGATCTTGCATCTCTGGCAACATGGTTATTATCACCTAGCTCCTCTTATGTTACAGGTCAAACTATTGCTGTAGATGGTGGACTCGTGAGTAATTCACTTTAAGGGTTTTCTATGGTGTAATTCTCACAAATTAAGATTAGGTTCGTTAGTAATAGGTACAGTTAACATTGATTAATTTGATCTCTTTAGCACTCATAGTAATATTTAGCTACATGTTCTCAACAGAACTTGTACAAGAAAACCTCTTACTGTCTGAAGTAAATTATGTCCGATCTCAAGGGTGTTACTGCGGTGACAAGTATTTTCCACCGGCGAATTCTCTCCATTGGAATAAAGACTTAGAAGATCTAGCAAGAACTCATGCGACTGAGATGAACGACCATGTATATTTTTCCCACTATAATCGAGAAGGGGACGATGTAGGTGATAGAGCAGAAAAAGTACTTTTTCCGTGGGAAGAAATAGGCGAAAATATAGCGGTAGGATTCAAAAGTGATCTGTCAGTTATGCATGCTTGGCTAGCAAGTCCGGAGCACTGTGAAATGATTATGCACCGCTCTATCAAAGAAATGGGAGCAGCTAGAGTTGGAATTTATTGGGTCCAAAATTTTAGCCAAACAAAGCCTAAAAAGAAACTAATCAGCATGAAAAATTGATGTACTGCTAAGTATTTTTAGCTGTGGTCAACTCACTCTTATCATTCGCTCCTTCCCTTGTAGATCTTGTCTTACATCTATATTTTGATATCCGGCTAACTTAAATACTTCCTTAATCTCAGGTACTTTAAACTCATTCATTTCCATATAAATGGTACCTCCATGTTTGAGATGCGACTTTGCAAAAACAGCTACCTTTTCATAAAAGATTAGATAATTATCATCTGGTGTAAATAGCGCTAAGTTTGGTTCGTAATCCAATACATGATGGTCCATCTTTTCTCGCTCCGAATGAGCAACGTAAGGAGGATTAGAGACTATTAAGTCATAGGTACTTAGATTCTCCCAATATCCCTCATCTAGAAAATCAAACTTATAAACAGCAAACTCAATATCTAATCGCTTAGCATTGACTCGAGCGACATTAAGCGCATCGAGACTAGTCTCTACACCAAAGACTCTAAGGCTAGGCTTTTTCTTTTTAAGGGTAAGGGGGATACAGCCACTACCTGTTCCTATATCAATTAGATCGTACTGAAGGTTTTTACCTTTGAGATCTTCTAAAACCCAATTGACTAGTTCTTCTGTTTCTGGACGAGGAATGAGCGCATGCGAATTGACCTTAAAATTATAGCCATAAAAATTTGCAATACCAGTGATGTACTGCACAGGCTCACCAGCCATAATACGTTTTGCATATGTGTTTAAATTCTCATCTTCTTCTTTTGGAAAGTCTTTAGTCTCACTAAATCCATAGAGCTGATAAATGTCTTCAAAAAAGTACTTAGTCACCTGCTCTGCCTCTCGAGCATCATATACTTCCATCGCATGGTATCGTATAAGGTCATATGCTTCTTTTTCCGTCATCGAATAATTAATTACTTATTTGAATATTATTTGAACGTAATTGGGTAATTAAAAATATTAGTAGGATAAAATTTTATAGTTGATTCTAACTCTTCTTTCCACAGGTATAACTTATTACTTATTGACTCTCCTTCAGATTTTCTATACTCATAGTTGAAGAGATTACAAATATCACTTATATCCCTTAATTCAGTTGAGGTAAATGGCCACTTTTCATTTCTTAGCTTGATTGAATCTACCACAGAAATAATTTCATTTTGAACAGAAGCACTATGTGTAAGAAAACGACCTACACTCCCTTTCCCTAACTCCCCTTTCTCATTTTGTATCCAGCCCTCCATCCTTACATCTTCGTCTTCTGCAATCAACATCTCTGACTCATACATGATTCCTAGAAAATTACATAACTCTGAAAGTGTATGCTTTGTATTGGTAATTAGCGACTCATATTTTACGATATGGAAGTTATCGTTTCCCCTCAAACTTATGTTAGCCAACGTATTGGTTAGATAGATAGATGCAGCTTTAAGGCTTGTTAATCCTCTAGCCATCATTGAGGCAATCGCATCATATGGGTTCCTGACCATCAGCACACATTTCCCTCCTTTAAATTCTTTTATAAATAAATCAAAGCAATAAGAATTTACTGGTGTCTTCTCCACCCACTCTATCGCTCCACAAGAAGAAAAATAAGCCTCAGCAAATTGAGGGAAGCTATTTGCCTCATTCAATAAATCAGCAATAGGTTTTTGATTGTCAAGGATCACACCATTAAAGCGATGTATACCTGGGCTTTTCATAGCATCTCCTTGCTTAGTCAAAATAGATTCTTTGTGTTTTGCCCAGTCTAAATAAAGCTTTGGCTTAGTAAAAAGATGAGTCTCTGGACCAGCATATATCGATGAGTGTCTATTCAATATATTAGTAAGTAAAGAAGACCCTGTACTAGCAGAGCCACCAATAATTGTAGGCATCTAGTCTAATGATTGTGTTGCTAATTGTAAAGCAGGGCAAGTTAATTGTTCTTACCTTCATGAGGTTAATTACTGCAATGAAAAAAGAAACTATATCCGTTGAATTTACCAGATATGCTGCGCTTACAAGTTTAACAACAGAGGATCGATCTCTGATCACACTTGCTAAAGAGCAACTTGATATTGCTTATGCTCCTTATTCTAACTTTCACGTAGGTGCTGCAGTATTATTAGAGAGTGGTGTTACAATCACTGGGTGTAATCAAGAGAATGCATCTTATCCACTTTGTACCTGTGGTGAGCATAATGCACTTATGACCGCTGGTAATGGGCACCCTGGGGTACGCATTACTACGCTTGCAATAGTTGCTCGCAACCCTAATCAACCTGTCACTCAACCCGTCACTCCATGTGGTGCATGCAGGCAGATCATTGCGGAGTTTGAAGTAAGACAAGATGCTCCTATCAGATTACTCTTACAGGGTGAGACCGGGGATATTTATGAATTTGAATCTGTGAAAGGCTTATTACCTTTGAGTTTTGACCGGACGTTTTTGTAGGATCTAATCATATATCAGTTTTGCCTATACATTTAAGATAAACCGTATAGTATAGCAATAAAAAACAAACCAAGCAGATTTTTTTAGTTATTAGAATTTGATTACCCAGTAAATTAAATTATCACAAAATTTTGCTAATTATTTAAAAACTGAGCGTTGTTTGATTATCAACTCTGCATGTCTTAAATCCTCCTCAGTATCTATGCTCAGTCCATCCTGCTCTGCCATCACGATATGAATATCAAAATTATTTTCTATCCATCTTAGTTGCTCTAATGATTCTGCAAGTTCAAGTATAGATGGTGGTAGCTCAGCAAGCCTGATCAGTATTTCTCTTCTAAAAGCATAGACCCCGATATGCTTAAAATGGATAGAAGGTATTTTGGAAGGAATTACTGAACGACTAAAATAAAGTGCTTTATCAGATAATGATTTTACAAGCTTTACGGTATTCCTATCATTAATGATTTCCTTATCATGCAGCTGACATGCAAGCGTCGCAATTTCTACTTCCTGATCATGACGAAATAATTCTATGAGATCCTTAATAGGTTGAATCTCAATAAAAGGCTCATCACCTTGTACGTTAATAATAATCTCTGCATCTAACTGAGCTGCTACTTCTGCACATCTATCTGTTCCACTCTGATGATTAGGGCTAGTCATTATCACTTCTGCGCCGATCTCTAAGGCTAAGTTTTTAATCCTATTATCGTCTGTTGCAATGATGATCCTTGCTGTAACGTTTAATGGCTTTAGGCGATCATATACCCATGTCAGTACTGGTTTTCCCCCAAGCTGTTTTAGCAGCTTACCAGGAAATCGTGAAGAAGCATATCGTGCAGGTATAATTATCGCAGTTTTCAGAGTAACATCTTTTAAGTCAATTAGTTATATATAGCATATTTTATTAATATATTTGTAGTTATTACTACGCAATTATGAAGTTATACCCCATTTTACTGTTTCTTTTCTGTCTATTTACGGATCTAAGCGCCAATAATGGTTCTTATTTATTTAGGCAAGATACTATCGTTTTGACGATGAGTGATCAAAATGTCTTATTCTATAAACATAAACTTGACAAGCAAGACAAAATTGAAGATTTAAGCAAGTTGTTTGGCACTGATGCTTCTCAAATTTTGAAGGTCAATGGCAGCAATGATCTTTCTGCACTTTCACAACAAAAAGAAATCATCATACCTGTCAGCGAGAAGTCTCTAGTTACCGAAGAAAATCATAAGTACGATAAACAAAAGTATATACCTGTCGTATATCAAGTGAGACCAAAGGATAATCTCTTTAGGATTGCAAGACACTACTTCTATCAGTCTTTAGATGATCTGATGGCTAGAAACAAGATGAAAGATTACAATCTATCTATCGGAGAAAAAATACATGTCGGATGGTTAAGTACTGATGCTAAAGATGCTATAAACATAGATATCTCCTCCATAGTCGAAGGACAGTATATAGAGTTAGATAAGTTAAAGGACGCCGATGAGGAAATGATAAAGGAGAAGGTACTCGAGGGAGAAATAACTGACATCGAATTAGACTCAGCAGCAATGGCTATCGATTCAGCGGCTTTAGAATTAATAGATCCTGTAATCTACATGGCATCACAGGGCAAAGGTATGTGGGATAGACAGGTGAGAGATAATGGGAAGTTACTTGCCCTACATCAGAATGCTAAAATCGGATCAATCATTGAGCTTAAAAACAATATGCTTAACCGCACTATTAAAGCTAAAGTAATAGGCCGTATTCCTAAAAATGTTTATCCTGATGATATTACAGTTTTAGTCGGCCCAGCAACAGCAAAGTCACTAGGCGTGATCGATGCCAAATTTTTTGTAGAAATAAGATATATCAAGTAATGGATTATAAGAATAATATACTGGAGACTATAGGTGATACACCACTCATCAAGCTTAATAAGATTGCTAATGAGCTACCCTGTCAGGTATTAGCGAAGGTGGAGACATTTAATCCGGGCCACTCGATCAAAGATAGGATGGCTGTAAAGATGATAGATGATGCTGAGAAAAATGGTTTGATAAAACCTGGTGGCACTATCATAGAATGCACCTCTGGGAATACTGGAATGGGAATAGCCTTAGTATCAGCTGTACGTGGATACAAATGTATATTTACCACCACCGATAAGCAGTCTAAAGAAAAAATGGATATCCTCAAAGCTGTAGGTGCAGAGGTGATCGTATGTCCTACCAATGTCACAGCAGAGAATGAGATGAGTTATTACTCTGTTGCAGAGAGACTAAGCAAAGAAATATCTAACTCCTACTGGTGTAACCAATATGATAACTTGTCTAATAGACAAGCGCACTATGAGTCGACTGGGCCAGAGATCTGGAAACAAACTGATGGGAAAGTCACGCATCTAATTGTGGGTGTAGGTACAGGAGGAACTATCAGTGGAACCGCAAAATATCTTAAAGAACAAAACCCTAATGTGAAAATCTGGGGTGTAGATACATACGGATCAGTATTCAAAAAGTATCACGAGACTGGAGAGTTTGACGAAAAAGAAATCTATCCGTACATCACAGAAGGAATCGGTGAAGATATTTTACCTAAGAATGTTGACTTCTCTTTGATCGATCATTTTGAGAAAGTATCGGATAAAGACGGAGCAGTATATGCGAGGCGATTAGCTAAAGAAGAAGGAATTCTCCTAGGCTACTCCTGCGGCTCTGCGATGGCCGGACTGGTACAACTTAAGGATAAGCTGACAAAGGATGATGTAGTAGTAATCATATTCCATGATCATGGAAGTAGGTATGTCGGTAAGATCTATAATGATGAATGGATGAGAGAGCGCGGATTTTTGGATTCAGAATTAAAAGTAGAAGATCTATTACAACGTAAAGCAAGTAGCGAATTTATCACAGTAGATAAAGAACAGCCAGTTAAAGTTGTTTTAGATCTAATGAAAGAACATGACATCTCTCAGCTTCCTGTGACCAATGGCAAAGAAGAATTAGTAGGATCTGTAACGGAGAGCACGATACTTAGTTTCATCTTAGAAAATCCACTTAACAATATCCAAGCACCTATCAGTAAAATAATGGACAAGCCGTTCCCAGTACTAGACACAAGTACTGCAGTCAAAGAGCTCAATAAGTATATCACAAAGGAGAGACCAGCTGTAATCGCGAAAGATAAATCAGGAGCACTACAAGTTGTGACCAACTATGATATTATACAGGCTTTATAGTCATAAAAATTTATTCTTGAAAATTTGATATGCTACCACAAAAGCTATTGAGGTTAGAACGATAATCCCCAAGAATGACAACGCCGTTCCAGAAGTTGCATATGCTGTAGGATTCTTTCTGTACTCTATAATTGTTCTTAAACAACCAACTCCTATCAATAGTATCCCAATGTGGATTATCCATACTATTACCTTTATCCCATTTAGCATATACTTTGAATCTGAAAACTTATCTGTCATATTTACAAAGAAATATGCTAGAGCTATGCCAGGTAAACAAGAAACAAAAAGTGCGAAGAAGAGACTGAAAACCTGACTGATAAATCCATAGATTGTATTCATATATTTCAAATCTATATTTACAAAAAACTATTGAGCTAGCACTTTGATTAAGCAATTGCTATTCATCTAATATTTTCCATAAAAGAATAACAAATCATATGGCAGATTGTCATATGAGCATCTTCTACCCTTCCATAGTGCTCATCATCTACGACAATAGTATAAGATGCTAAGTCTGCTAAAGTACCCTTCTTGCCGCCAATAAGCGCTATTGTTTGCAATCCTTTATCGTTTGCCCAACTGACTGCTTTGGTAAGATTAGGAGAATTACCACTTACACTCATTACCAGCAATAGATCTCCTGGCTTTGCAAAGTTGTTTAGCTGTCCTACAAATACTTCGGCATAGCTCCGATCATTACCTAGCGCTGTCATCCAAGCTACATTATCATTAAGTGACATCCCCCTAAATGGTTTTGATAATGTATCGGATGCTCCTTTGCTTAGGTCTGTTATAAAGTGTGATGCATTAGCGGCACTACCTCCATTACCACAAACAAATATTTGTTTGTCTTCCTGCCAGGCTTTCTTGAAGATTTCTATAAGCCCTACTATCTTATCATTAGGCAGCTTTGCCAATAAATCAGATTGCTTACTTAGATATTGTTCGATATAAGTATTATCCATATTAATATTGATAACGTAAAGATAGTGCACCAACTAGTACAACTTGTTCTCCAAGTTCCGAAAGTTTTAACTCTGGCCCTGGCTTATAGCTTGCTGATAGGTATTGTGTAAGTTTTTGCTCGATTATTGTGATTAGCCTCTCTCCCATCAGAGATACCCCACCACCTATCACCACGATCTCCGGATTAAATAAATGACAAACATGGGAAATGCCAAAAGCAAGATTATCACAATACTTATTAAATATCTCGATGGCTAATTGATCTTTTTGATTAAGTGCTTCTCCGAGATATTTAGCTTGATGAAAATTGGTATTTCCAACTAAGGTTCTAAGAATCGATGCTTCGTTATTTTGAATCTCTTCTTTTATGATATTATTCAATGCCCAACCTGAGCATAGTGATTCGATAGTGTCACCTTGTTTATTTAGCCGCATTAACCCTATCTCTGCTTCTCCAGGAGAGTTACCGTGGTATATGTTCTTAGAGATAACACAACCACCCCCTACTCCACTTCCTAGGGTGATATAAAAGACCTTGTCATAATTTTTACCTGCTCCATAACTTGCCTCTCCTAGTGCTGCTGCATTCGCATCATTCTCAATGTAGAGGTTTGCATCATATCTATCTTTAAACCATTGTCGAAGATTGAGTCCCGACCAACCTTCTATCTGATGCGAGTCCATTATAATTCCAGACTGGTTGTTAATTGGCCCACCGAATCCTATGGATATACTAGCGGGAGAATTAGATAAAGAATTTATTTGTGATTCGATAGTATGAAGAATTCCCCCAGCTCCCTTTCCCTTATCGACATCAAACCTATAGACTTTATCTAAAGTCCCAATTACAGGATCACCTGTAGCTATTTGTAATTTTGTGCCTCCTATTTCTACTGCAATATTCACTGCTATTCTTCTGTATACTTGAATGTAAGACAACAATTCCTAAAAATAAAATGCGCCACGCCATTATGGCGCAGCACATCAAAACAAAACTTTTTTAATAAACTTAACCCTACCCTTTAACCATGTTCTCCACATTATCAGCCATAAACTTCTCCGTCTTAGCTTTTTCCATCTTAGTGATAAATCGCTCCGACTCATGCTTATCTCTAATCACCTTTGATAGTGTAAAACATGAGGTTACCGTAAATAAATACCCCATGAATAAAAACCCTTTGATAGCGATCTCAGATTGCAAATAAAGAATCCCTGCTATCATCCCTCCCATAGAAATCGCGAATGATATCCACGACATATTATAAAAGGCTGCCGAATTACTATTTTCATAAATATTCATAATTAAATGTTTTGATGAAGTAAGTTTTTTATCATAGTATCTTTTACTTTTTGTGTCTACTTTTTTTTGTGCTCGTTCTTATATACAATTCAATCTTATCTAAGGCACTAAATAATAATCCTAATGATACATAGCCAACAAGCACAAATGTTATAGTGGTCAAAACAGGAACACTAGATTCATGTTTCAATTTAAATGCGCACAACAGCACAATCAAAATAGGCCCGCCAGTATATGAAAGCAGCAGGATTAATCCTTTTATGAATTCTTTTATTGTTCCATTTCTGTTTTTCACTTTTTGTGGTAAATCCGTCTTTAATTAGTTAGCCTGATCTACTTCTATTCAGGAAGACAAGGCATAAACAATCTCAACAGGAATACAAGAAAAAATAAGATGGTCAAAATTTCATATGTCTTTAGATTTCTCAATATATATCCAATCACAATTGAAAAGGCAAAAACTATTGGAATCTCAATAATGTGAGTGAGACTCTGAGCACCAAAACCTGTAGCTATTATGCAAAACCAAAAAACAATTGGCAAAACAATTATTGATAGTGCTTTTAAGAAGTCTTTCATTTTTTCTTAATGTTTGTTGACAACCCAAAGATGGGCCAACAATCAACCTATATTGTAAATAATAGATAAACACATAAACTAATTTTTTACATATTGTAAACTAATGATTAAATTGAGGTGTATTTATTGCTGTTTTTAATTAAAATCCATGCATCCTCAGAAAGAAAGTCAGTCCAAATTCTTCAAGGCATTAGAACACAGTGGAGGTTATGATGCGGTACTACAAGAGACCATGGCAGTCCTTGGGCTACGTAAGGGAGCAGTTTATAAGCGGATGAATGGAGATACTGCTTTAACAACAGCAGAACTAGTTGCTCTATCTAACCACTTTAATTTTTCTCTAGATGACAATTTGCTAGATGGAAAATTTATCTCATTCACGCATCCATTTATGCAGGAGGGCGATACTAAGAATATCGACTTCCTAAGATCTATATCGACTTATCTAGAAACACTTAGAAGTAAAGAAAAAAGTAAGTTGACTTATCTCGCAAACGAGCTACCGCTCTTCTACTACATCTCACGTAGGTATATTTTTACTTTCCTCATGTCGATATGGAATCATCTACACTGGGAAGAAGGAGCACTCAAAATAAATGAGACCGCTCATCTAGATGAGAATATTGAAAGCTTCCGTACTGAGATTACTGATTACTATGACGCTCATCCCGTAACAGAGATATGGAACTCTAACATGATGTCTAATCTCTATCAACAGGTTATATTCTGTATTACGATTCGTGCGTTTGACAATGTCTCGTTCGTTCAGCACTTAATGAATGATATTAAAAACCTAATCACACACTTAAAGGATATAACCCTTCATGGTATCCGCAAGTCATCTAACTCAGACGAGCAAGTAGACTTAAGTATCTATCTAAATGAGTTTGGTAATTATTTAAATGTCCTTCTTTATGAAGGCGAAGATTTAGATATCACTTTCATAGCTTTTGATTATCCACAATTTATCAAGACTAATAGTTCAGGATTTAATCAGTACAGTAAAAAGTGGATTGAGAAATTAAAGAAGCGTTCGGTATTAATCAGCTCTGCAGGTTATCAGTATAGAGAGTTATTCTTCCTAAAACAAGAAAAGGATTTTGAAGCATTTAAAGAGAAAGCTGAAAACCTTTTAAAAGTTTACTACTAAATTAACCTTGTGAAATATCCAATCCTTTCCCTTATTATCTTTTTGTCAGTCTCTAGCTGCAAACAAAATGCAACCGTTAATCAACCACTGGTTGTAAAACCTCCTGTTACATATCAATTTTACCATGAAGTCAGACAGCCTACAACTCCCACTACTAACCCTCCGGTGCTAATACTCCTCCACGGTTTAGGTAGTAACGAAAAAGATCTCTTCTCATTCGCTCAGTATCTTGATCCTAGACTATTGGTTATAGCAGCGCGAGCACCTATAAGTCTAGGCAATGATCGCTATAGTTGGTTTGGATTATCTTCCAGCGCAACTGGATGGACGTACGATATCGAAGGTGTCAATCAAACCAGTCAAGATCTATTAACCTTTATAGATCAGGTAACTAGTAATTACAAAGTAGATCCTAAAAAGATATTTATCGGTGGGTTTAGCCAAGGAGCGATACTAAGTCTAGCTGCTGGTCTTAATAACTCTGATAAGATTGCTGGCATAGTCTGCTTAAGTGGCCGTCTGTATCCAGAACTAAAACCAAAGCTATCTACTTTCAAAGATTTTAATAGTTTGTATTTATTTATCTCTCATGGCAAACAAGACAAAGTATTACCATATAGCGATATGGTATCAGACGTATCCTACTTAAAACAACTAGGCCTTACTCCTGAAGTGAAGTACTATGATGCTGCACATACGATTAGCCAAGATAATTTTAGAGATATGGTAAACTGGATATCGAGTAAATTAAATTAATAAATTATCACTTAAAAAAACAATCATCTGGCTGCTCAGCAATAAAATCCACCAAAACTTTTAGCCCTAAATAATGATCATATTTTTCTGCATCAGGTTTTACGTGATTAAAATTCTGATGTCTCCAAAAGCTCATAGAGGCACCAGCATACATTGTGAAAGCTTTTAAGGAGTTTATTTCTTGATCAGTTAGCTGAGCTTCTTGTTGATAACCTTTTAAAAAACAACTAGCTTTCGTGAGGTTGATTATCTCTCCCTCTGCGCACAGCCCAATGATAGCCATCCCTATATCAAAGACTCGATAATAATAAGCCGCTTCTTCAAAATCCATGATCGTCACCTTGTCTTTGGACTCACTCACAATTACATTATCCCAAAACAGATCGCTATGAATAATTGACTTGGGTAAGTCTAATTCAAAATATGGTATTATCATATTTTGAATACCTTCTAGCCATTTGTCAAACGTAGAATTAGCATCGTATTCCTTCATCCTACAAAAATGCTCTACTCCGTAACCAAGTTGTAGCGGCAAAAATTCTGGTGCTTCTATTTGATGTAAGTTACTTAGTTCAGCGCCTACTTTTTTCATTAATTCAGGAGTAAGATTTTCAACAATTTTTCCTTCAATAAATTGCTTGACCATTACAGGTTTCCCATTATAACTGTCTATAAGTTCATCTACTGTATTCCTAACTAGCTTGGAAGTGCTAAACTCATTTTCTTTCAAATATTCTAAAAGTTGGGCTAGAGCACTCGCACTTTCAAATGATTTTTGCTCACATATGGATAACACATATTTTCCTGATACTGTTGCCACTAGATAGTTAGTGTTCTCTTGTCCTCCACTCAGCAACTTATACGATATCAAATCACTTAGACCAAACTTGGCTAACATCTCCTTTACTTGAACCTGAGATAATTTAGAATATCGCTCCATGTTCTATTTTATGTTTTATTGGTTTTGTCTCCAGTTACCTTCCATGGCATGTACCAATGCCTCTTCTAAGTGAGCATGATCGACTGTATATCCTCTCTGACATCTTTTCCTTGCTATCTCTATCGATGGATGTGTCGCATCTTTAGGCAACTCTTCCACACCAAGAGATTTACGCATTATCTCAGGAAATTTAGAGGGATGCGCTGTGGCTAAACACACTAGCTTATGCTCCCCAATTTCATCTTTCAATAACTCAGCCGCTGCTACAGAAACTGCAGTATGCGGATCGAACAAATAAGCTTCCATTTCATATACTTTTTTAATGGTTTCCATTGTCTGAATATCTGAAATACTCGTAGATAAAAAACCTTCACTATAGGCTTTTAAAGTTGCCTGATCAAAATGAACTATACCGTTCTTTTCAAACTCTTCACTCCATTTTTTAATCTTTTCAGAATCTCGATCAACACAGAAATATAAAAACCTCCAAAAATTTATTGGCACCAAAATGTCAATTGCATTAGAAACTGTTTCATGAATGGGTTGCTTAGAAAACACACCTAGACTAAATATTCGGTTCAAGCATTCATTCTTATTATTTGCAATTATAAAATTCTTGATGGGTAAACCCATCTTCCGAGCTAAGCCACCTCCACATAAATTGCCGAATCCTCCAGAAGGCACGGAGATACTCATCGCCTCACCTACCGTATCAGCAACTTGCAAATAAGCATAAAAGTAGTGCACGGTCTGTATCATAATCCGCCCCCAGTTGAGTGAATTCACACTCGATAGCTTTACCAATTCCTTAAATTTCTCATTGGCAAATAGATTTGTAATAACTACATCTAAATCGTCACCACCTTCAGGACAGTTATGTACTCCGACTGCATGGATATTGTGATCTACTAATGTGGTGATCTGTCGCTCTTGCTCTTCTGTTATCATACCTTTCGGGTATAACACCCATGCGTCAAGTGTAGTCTTACCCGCTACATAGCTCGCAGCAGCTGGACCCGTATCTCCCGTCGTAGCAACTATCACTGATAGTTTTTCTCCTTTCCTTTTGAGAAAAAAATCAATCAAGTTTACTAAACAGGACATACCTACATCTTTAAAAGAAAGTGTCGATCCGAAAAACAGTTCCATGATATACGTATCCTTCTGAGATTTCAATTTCTTAATTGGAATCACCTCTGCCTTTTCAAAAGTATTGTATGAAGTCTCAATGATTACTCTTAGATCTTTTGCTGGCACTATGCTCCTATCAATGAATAGGGAAAGGATTTCAAAAGCTAATGCCGGATAGGATAGACTTTTCCACTGCTTTAATTGACTAAGGGTTACTTGTGGTAGTTCCTCAGGAACATAGAGTCCTCCATCAGAAGCATAACCGTTTAAGATGGCTTGCTCTATGTTGACTGCCTCGCTTCCCCCCTTATTACTGACATATTTAAGCACGTTTAAGACTTTTACTTTTTATAATTGGAATATACAGATGCTGCAATCATAATGTCTTGCACAGCTACTCCTGTCAGATCGACAACTATGATCTGCTCTCCATCGGTTCGCTGAAGCTTTACGTCTTGAATCGCTTTACCTAGCTCTACGACTTGCTCACTTCGGATCGCCCCCACACTTACTGCTTGATAAATCTCACCTCGACTTTTACTCTGCGGGATACTATCTGCAATCAGTAAATCTGCTTTGCTAAGGATGGCACTTTCTAACTCTTGTTTGTCTTTAGTATCAGATCCTACAGCCACGATAAGTGTGCCTGCTTTAATATCCTCAGCTTTGAGCAGTGGTTCTTCTGACGGTGTAGTCGTAAAGATCACATTAGCGTTTCGAGCAACTTCTGATGGCGTCGTTGCAATATGCACATCAAAATCATTTCCTAATTCCGTTTTAAACTTCACAGCATTTTTAGGATTCCTTCCCCATAACCAAACAGTCTTGCAAGGATTATTCTCTTGCAGTTGTAGTAATTGCAATTTTGCTTGAACTCCCGTCCCTAGGATTCCTATAGCACTTATTTGCTTAGGAGCAAAATGCTTTACGGCAACAGATCCTGCTGCTGCTGTCCTGATATCCGTTAAGTGCCCTTCGTCTAGCAAGACACATTCTAACTGTCCAGTCTTTTGATTAAACAAAAGCATCAATCCTTGTCCAGAAGCTATTCCCAACTTAGGATTATCGTAAAAACCAGAGGCTATTTTCACTACATAGTAATCATCATTCTTGATATAACCATACTTAATATGGACATCGCCTGGAGGATTTTCAAATAACAACTCTCCTACCGGAGGCACGACACTATTACCGTTGCTATACTGAATAAATCCTTGCTCCATAGCAGATACTACATCTAGATCTACAACTAAGGATTTGATTTCTGGTAAGTTTATAATTATTGACATATTAGTGCTTCTATTTCCAGACCATTAGATAGATGAATATACAATCAGTAAACTTAAATCAATCATTAAACCGTTTCCTATTCCGTGATCGATTATCAAATTTTTAAGAACATTGCAAAACATGTTTCTTTAAGCACTAATGAAGTACAGCATTTTGCTTCTTTACTCTTTGTGAGGGATGTTCAAAAGAAGGAGCTTATTCTTAAGCAAGAGCAGATTTGCCGCAGCATATACTTTGTGGAGGAAGGTAGTTTGAGAGGATTTAATCTAAATGATGATGGCAAAGAATGTACGCTGATGTTTGCTGTACGCGATTGGTGGATAACTGATATGAATTGCTTTATCAATCAAAAAGCGGCCATACTATCTATCGAAGCATTAGAGGCTAGTAAAATAATAGAGCTGACCTTCGACGCTTTGGAAGGGCTCTATAAAAGCAATCCTAAATTTGAACGATTGTTTAGGATACTATTCCAAAACGCTTATAGTCGCGAACAAGTAAGAGCACTACACAACATATCATTAAAAACAGAGAAGCGATATTACAAGTTCGCAGACAAGTATCCTGCTATTATGAAGAAAGTAACGCAAAAACAAATTGCCTCCTACCTCGGCGTAACACCAGAATTTCTTAGTACCATCAAAAAAAGTAAGCATTCTTAAACTATCTTATTTTTTATACCATCTCTTTTTAGGTTCTTTGTCAAAACCTAAAAATATGATGTTGATTTTAATTGCAGGACCTTACCGCAGCCGCACTAATAATGACCCTGAACTTATAAAAAAAAATATGGATAGATTAGAAGCCGTTGCACTACCTATCTTTCGCAAGGGCCACATCCCGATGATCGGAGAATGGGTAGCTAATCCGCTGATAGAGTTAGCAGGATCCAAAGAAGTCGAAGACGAAATATTTCATGAAATTCAATATCCTACAGCTCATAGATTATTAACTAAGTGCGATGCGGTATTGCGTATCAAAGGTGAATCAAAAGGCGCAGATCAGGATGTTGAGATTGCTAAAGAATTAGGGCTTAAGATTTATTTTGATTTGGAGGAGGTGCCTAGTTTGTAAAGTACCGAATAACTGCACCTCGCATCTCTCAAACGAAGTGAAGAGATATGCAATTGTAAAGCATATTAGCCATAGTTCTTTTTTACACTATACTTTAATTTTGTTCAATAGTTTTTCAGCCTCGATATTTTCGCTGTCCATTTTTAATGCTTGTTCAAGCTATTTAATAGCTTTTTCTTTTTCATAAAAGTAGCTTCTACCAAGTAAGAAATTTAAATAGGAAGATTCTATCTCTTTTCGAAAAGTCCTTTTGTTTCTTTAACTAATTACAGCTAATAAATTGGTAATAGCAATATATACTTCAATCCCATAAATCAAGAATGATATTTTTATGATATAATTTTCTAACCATAATTGCTTAGCTTGCTAATTATCAATTTCATCAAGTAAAAGTATTGTACGATAACATAATAATAGGATCAGGTTTTTCAGGAATAGCACTTGCTATCGAGCTAAAAAATAAAGGCGTCGATAACTTCTTAATCCTTGAAAAGGCGAAGAGCCTAGGAGGTACTTGGCGAGAGAACACCTACCCTGGAGCTGAGTGTGATATCCCATCTGCGCTTTACAGTTATTCGTTTGAGCCGTATCTAGACTGGGATTACAAGTGGTCGCACCAACCTCAAATCTTACAATACTTACATCATTGTGCCGAGAAGTATAAGATCAAACCACATATAGAATATCATCAAGAATTAACAGAGGCTACCTGGTCAAATGAGCAGAGTCATTGGATAGTAAAAACCAAGGCAGGAAAAACTTATAGTACAAGGACGCTGGTTTCTGCCATTGGCCAACTACATCATCCTTCTTTACCGCCAATGGAAGGAGTCGGGTCATTTGCGGGGCCGAGCTTCCACTCTGCACAGTGGGATCATGAGTGTGACTTAACTGGGAAGACGGTTGGTGTAGTCGGTAATGCGGCTAGTGCTATCCAGTGTATCCCAGAGATCGCTAAAGTTGCTAAATCAGTAAAAATATTTCAACGTTCCGCTAACTGGATGCTACCCAAACAAGATCGCCTATATAAAAAATGGGAGAAAAAAGTCATTGCGAAATTACCCTTCCTACTCAAGCTATCTAGATTGAGAATCTGGTTGTTAGGTGGCGGTCTCTACCTACTACTCAATAAAAGGAATAGCTGGCTGCGTAAGCTATACGAAGCCCACTCCTCTAGAAACATGAAGAAGCATATCAAAGATGCAAATCTTCAAAAAGCACTTATTCCTAAATATCCATTTGGTGCGAAGCGAGTTTTATTTTCAGACGATTATTATCAAACGCTTGCTCTAGATCACGTACAACTAATCACGATACCTATTAACTCAATTTCTCAAAATGGCATAGTAACAGCTGATAATGTACACAAACTAGATGCCCTTATATACGCTACAGGATTCAGGTCTCATCCATTCCTTGATGGTATAGATATCAAAGGCGCTAATAAGCTAACATTAAAAGATAAATGGCATGATGCCCCAAAGAACTACCTAGGGATGTTAGTAGATGACTTCCCTAACTTCTTTATCATGTATGGCCCTAATACTAACTTAGGACACAGCTCTATCATCATCATGGCTGAGGCACAAGCAAATTACATATCACAATGTGTATCAAGCATCTCAACAGGAAAATACAAATCCATCTCTATTAAAAAAGAAGTCTTAGAAAACTACTACGATAATCATCAAAAAAGATTAACAAAAATGGTTTGGGCAGATGTAGAAGGTAGTTGGTATAAAACTAAATCAGGCGTCAATGTCAATAACTGGGCTGGGCGAACTATGGAGTATGTGAGGCTTACGAAAAATGTTGCTTTTGATGATTTTGAGATTTCATAGACATAAGCTTTCACAAGCTGAAAATTAACATTCCCAATAAGGAAACTTTCCCTACATTTATAATGTTATTATATTGATTTATGCCTAAGAATTTTGATGTCTTATTATCTGAAGATGCAAAAGCATTTATAAAGTCTTTGGACCTTAAGCAACAGAGGAAAGTAGCATATAACATTCAAAAGTCGAGAGAAGTCATCGACTCTAAACTTTTAAAGAAATTGACTGATGAAATTTGGAATTTAGAACCAGGTTTGATAAACAACAAATTCGGTTGCTTGCATTTTGGGATCCAGGAATAAAATCTTTGGTTATTTGCACCCATGGATTCATAAAAAAATCTCAAAAAACTCCTAAATCAGAAATCAATAAGACCTTGAAATTTAAAAGACAATACCTAAAATAAGAAATATGAAACTTACATCAATAGATGAATTAACAAATGATATTGTAGGTAAACGTGGAACTCCTGAACGAGATATTTTTGAATATGATTTACGTATGGACATTGTAGGGACAATGATTAAAAATGCTAGGATTAAACGGAATATGACTCAAGGTGATCTTGGAGATCTATTGGGTGTTCAAAAGTCACAAATTTCAAAACTTGAGAACAACACCAAAGACTTTAGAATAGGAACGATAATAAGAGCGTTGGAAGCATTAGGAGCTAAAGTGAAGCTAACAGTAGAATTAGAACAGCAAGAGTTAATAGTTAATCAAAATATCTGAAGTAAAAACACCAAGTGGTGCAGAGATATCTAAAACTTAAATAAGCAAAACCATGAAACTAACCTAACCCACTCGATGCTTAGGGTCTATAATCCACTCACTCCATGAGCCAGGATATAGTCGAGGTACTTCTAAGCCAGCATACTTGTGAGCGAGGATATTATGACATGCCGTTACGCCAGAGCCGCAATACATAATAGCATCTTCCTTATCTGCGAATCGCTCTCCTACTTCGTCCTTAGATTTCCAAAGTTTTTGTTCTGTTAGGTTATCTATAAATTGTTTAGAATCTGCTCCTGGGATATGCCCCGCTACAGGATCGATAGGCTCATTAATGCCATGATACCTAGTATTTGCCCTGGCGTCTGTAAGGTTATCGTTTCTATCTTCAGAATATTTTTCAACTACATCTATCGGTGCAACCATCCCTGCATTCACATGAATTTTAAAATCACTTCTGCATCCTTGGACTCGCTCAGAACTAACCGGTAAATCTAGATTAGTCCACTCATCCCAGCCACCGTTTAATACAGCAACATTCTTGTGCCCTACCCAGTTCATCATCCACCATAATCTTGCTGCTATGCCTCCATGATGCTGATCATAGACGATGACTTGATCATTGTTAGATACGCATCTAGATTGCAACCACTTTTCAAAATCCGCTTCATTAGGCAGCGGGTGCCTACCTGTCACTTTAGAAATTATCTCTCCTGATAAATCATTGTCTAGGTGAGCATAACTTGCTCCTGGTATATGACTCTTGTCGTAGAGTTGCCTTCCTTTTGACTTATCATTTAGAAAAAATCTACAATCAAAAATGCACAGGTTATCTTGATCGATTATCTGTGCTAGGTCTTGCGCATGTATTATTGTATCAAACATTTAAACTATTGGTTTATCTTCTATCTCAATAATACGTTTTATTACTCTTAAATGATGTGTATATTTTTTAAGCGGTTTGTTATAAATTCCTTGATGGTCAAATTTATCTATCCTAACACAACCATATGCATGTATGATCAATCCATCATCAAGGATAAAACCTGCATGATGTATCTCCCCATCTTTATTCTCAAAAAAAGCTAAATCGCCTAACCTTGCCTGCTCTACAAAATCTATTTGCGTTCCCACGTTTACCTGATCTTGCACGCTTCTCGGCAGACGCACATTAAATATTTTTGCTAGGATCTGTACATAGCCTGCGCTATCAATTCCAAATGGAGATCTACCCCTAAGGCAGTATGGTGCATGGAGATATTTGCGAGGGATCTTTTCTACTATGTCACGCTTCCACACCTGCTCCATTGGCTTGAGTGCTTGGCCACTATAAGTAAATTTTTCATCTGCACATTTAAAAGACATGCCATCATATCCCGGCAAACTAGATCCTAACAATAAATTGACACCTCGCTGATCTGAGAAAGCTAGTTGATTAAGCTCTAGCGCTACACTAAAATCACTAGTGTAAGTATCAAACTGAGCCTCTGTAATTCTGATTACCTGAAATGCATCTACCCATCCTATACTGCCATCCCATTCGCAAAGGATCTTTATCCACTTCTTAGTCTTGTATTGCAAAATCTCAAAGCACTCACCGAATAATAACTGAGAGACTACCGTCGATCGCTCATCAGGCCGTAGCCGAAGAGGAATACAACTTAGCACGCACATGCCATATGGGGAGGTATTATACTTCTTGCCGACTCTCAATTTGCTATCATAAGTAGAGTAACGAAACTATGAAAATCATTGCAAGAAATCATTTATACAGAGATGAAATGCGATAGTCAATTATACCGTTTTATTTATTGATCAATTAATTGTCATTCTTGTTATGAGGCTGTTTGTTAGTGTTTTATGCATGTTTTTGTTGAGTTCTGGAATCAGTTTAGCGCAGGATACCCAATATTCCCAGTTTTTTGCTGCACCATTGAAGCTCAACCCGTCTCTTACCGCCCTATTTGATGGTAATTACAGACTAGCACTGATCAATCGGGATCAATGGCGACAATCTTTAGAAAAGCCTATTAACAGTTTTACTTTTAATGGGGATATGAGATTTAAATTAAAGCCAAAGCCTAATTCAAATCCGGACTTTTGGGGGGCGGGCATTAGTTTTACAACAGATAGAGCTGGAGATTTTGGACTTAACACTACTAACCTTTCTCTATCAGGAGCATTTCACAAAGCACTGGATAGGAATATGCAACAATACATCAGTGCTGGGTTTCAGCTAGGCGTCTTTCAGCGTAATCTTAGTTACGGTAATGTATTTTTTCAGGACCAATTTGATGGTGTGAATACCTATAGTCTACCAACTGGAGAATTCCTGCCAGCAAATAATTTTGGTTATAGCGATTTTTCTGTGGGCATACATTATACGATTACTCCAGTGGCGAGTTTTAAAGTAGCACTTGGTGGGGCGATGCATCATTTGCTAGAGCCTAATACTTCTTTTTTTAGTGATGAAACTACTAGCGGTATAACTGTGACCGATGTGCCATTATTAAGAAAATATCAGGCCCATATTGCTATCACAAATGTGATTACTGAGACATTCTCTTATACCCCAAGAGCTATGTTTGTTTCTCAAGGTAGTCACCAGCAAATGCTGCTCGGTTTGAATCTAAGATATGAGCTCATAGAGAGTAATGGTCGAGCATTTCAGCTGGGTGCGTGGTTAAGACCAGTTAGAGATTTAGATAAATACAATCTAGCAGCAGCCGTTTTAATGTTTGGCATAGAGTTTAACCAACTTAATATTGGCTTAAGTTATGATGCAAGTTTATCTAATCTTGGGAATCAATATAATCGAACAAGTAGTTTTGAGATATCTCTTAGATACATCGGTGAGTATCAAAATGACTCTTTCTTTTGTCCTGAGTTTTAGCGATTTGCTTTCAAGCAAAACTTCTTGCAGCAATATTATATCCAGTTTTCCTTACCTCAGTTTATCTATCAGCACCAACAATTGCTTAGTATTAGAAGCATCTAGACCCATCTTATTAGCTTCGGCAATTGCTTGCAAGGCATAGATTTTTGCCCCGGTAGCATCTCTTAGTTTATAAAGGATTGCGGCTAGCGTATCATTATTATAAAAGTTAGAATTAAGATCTACAGACCGTTGAGCCATTTCTTTGGCCTTGTGCAATTTTGCTTTGTCCGTAGTTACTTCGTAAATATTCCACGCTAGATTGTTAAGTTGGTTCCACTCATACATTTCATACTTATCAAAAAATGAGATGGCAAAATCTACAAATGCAGTAGAAGCAGTTCCATTAGTTTTTTTGAGTAGGTCTGTTAACTTCCACTCATCTACAAACCGCTGTCCTTTTATAGGGAAGTACTCCAGAAATTTTTGTTCTACTAACTCATCCTTATCATAGATACCGTAGTTTACCTCTATGGCATACTTAATACGATCATCTACTTTCTCCTCTCCTACATACTTATAAAAAAGATCTTTATGCTCGATCATATACTTAAACTTTTTATTGTCTAAGTCTAATCCTGCAAACTCATAAATTAAGGGAATGGTCTCTTCATTTTCCCATGTAGATTGAGTTCTGAGATATTCATCAAGCATCTCTACTCCACCTTCTAATCTTAGATTTTTGAGGAGGATCACAAAAGTTTTTAGAAAATCTGGCTCGTGCTTTCTTTCGCTATAACTATCCTCAAAATACTTCAGGTTAGCAAAAGGATGTATTGCTTCTTTTCCTATCAATACTAGATCAACTGAGGATCTTAGTCCCGCACTTTTGTGGACTACTTTGCCATCAGCGTTAATGTAGAATAATGTCGGAAGAGCAGTTACATTATATTTTTTACCAAAGCTCTTCCCTTCTCCTTTTTCAACGTTGATTTTAAGATTGATAAAAGTCTGATTATGAAAATTACCTAAATCTCCATCAGGGAAAGTAGTCTTATCCATTTGCTTGCACGGCCCACACCAATCTGTATAAGCATCTACAAATATTAACTTATCCTCAGCCTTGGCTTGATCAAGCGCCTCCTGCCAATTAAGACTTTCAAATAGTACACCTTGAGCATTTGTACTCGTACTAACTAAAAATATACTTAGAAAAACTAGGATGCTTAAGAACTTCATATACTTATCAACGCTTAATAATTATGCTATGTTACACTATTTATCAGTTCTGCCAACTTAGCATTTTGATGAGCCCAAGAATACTTACTTTCTACGAATTTACGTGCGTTACACGCCAGATTATTAGCTAACTCAATATCTCCCAAAAGTCTCTTTATGTGGGCTTTGAATGATTCTTTGTCATTTGCGATAAGCACTTCAGTTCCATCTTTAGCTCCGATAGCATTGTTTACCAAGTGGGTAGTTATACATGGAACCCCAATTGCCATCGCTTGTAATATTTTATTTTGCTGACCTGCACCTTCAAATAGAGGAGCTACAAAAATCTTAGACTTGTGATAAGCATCTCTGATATCTTTGACCCACCCAGAAATTGTAACATCCTTTGAAGCCAACTGTTGAACCTCAGTTATTGGTCTTGCTCCAGCTATTAAAACTTTATAGGTTTGCTCTTCTACAATTTCCTTTATTAAGTATTTAGCTGCCGCTACATTAGGCTTGTAACCCATATTCCCTGCAAACAGAATATCATAATGCTTAATAGGACTCTCCGCTCTTTCAAAATAATCTAAATCGACACCATTTGTAATAACTTCTAATCCTGTGATGCCTTCAAGGGCATTTTTATCTTGCTCACTTATGATAGTTTTGGCTTGATAGTTATTTTGGACTTTTTGTTCATACCTCTTTAGTCTCTTAGCTTCTAGATTGTAAAACCATTTTTTATAAAAGCGCTTCTCGGATTTATACTGTCTATTCATAATTAAAGAAAAAGCATCCATATAATCAATGACTAGCGGATACTCTAAATCATTGGCATAAGGCGCCATTCTTATTAGTTGACAAAAAACTATATCTGGCTCTATACGCATCACTTCTTCGGCTATTCGTTCTTTTATTTTTTTGTCAAAGAAGTATTTTACTTGAAAAGGGAGACTACTAAAAATATTCGTAGCGAGTCCGATTGCTTGAGACGATTTAGGTATTCTAAAATATTTAAAACTTTTACAATATTGAGTAACCTCATGCGCTACACCTTGATTGAGGTCTACCTCAATTGTACTGAGAAGATGTATCTCGAAATGTTTACTAAGGTACTTTAGTTGATGGTACAATCTGAGTTTATCACCTTTTACTAGCGGATATGGAAATCTAGAACTGAGTACAACTAATTTCTTCAACGTGATAAGCTAGAATATGTACAAGAATAATCAAAGATAGGAAACGAAACAGAGGTTATCGTGCGTACTTAGGAGAAATAATGAGATGATTATAAAGCTCTAATAACTGTTGAGCATTCTTTTTGTTATCATAATATTTGATTACAAAATCCCTTGCATTATCACCAATATTCTTAATGACTGATCTATCTTCTTTGCAATAGTTTATCATCTCTACGAATTGATCAGGAGTATCGGCAATGAGCAATTCTTTCTTATGTGTGGCCGAGATTCCTTCTAACCCTAGACTTGTAGTAATCACGGTCTTTCCTAGTGCCATTCCCTCTAATATCTTTACTCGCATACCGCTCCCTGAAAACAATGGGACCACCATAATATCAGCATCATTGATAAACGTAACTGCATCAGCTACCTCACCATGGACCACTACATTCTTCTCCTTAATACTTTTGATAGAGTCTGGAGTATTTCTACCCGCTACAGAGAAGTAAATATCGTCATGATTTTCATTGATACGATTCCAAACATTTTTCAGGAACCAATCGAATCCTTCATAATTAGGCATCCAGTCTAGAGCACCAATGAAACAAATATTGAGGCCTTCCCTTTTTTTAATAGTGACTCCTTGATTTACGTAATTATTAGTCTCTAAACCTATCGGTAAAGCTAACGCACCATTCTTATAACCTAAACTTTTAAAAGTCTTCAAATCTCTTTCCGTAACTGGTAATAGATAATCATAGGTATTAAGATGCTCTAATTCAAAATTCTTAAGCTTGCCAGTAAGATAATTGAGGTATAATTTTTTTGGTAAGAATTCGGTATTTTTTGTGATACGCTCCCATATTTCGAATTCGACATTGTGAGCTCTCATGGTGACTAAGCTCTTGGAGAACTTCTTGATAATCGGCACATATGGTGCTAAATAAAGTGTCTCAAGTTGTATAATATCATACTCCTCAGTTGTAAGCAATTCTATCAGCTTTTGCTTATACGCTGTATCTACATACCTTGAAACGTGATATGATTCCTTAGAAAATAGATTCTTGATCGCATCAACTACCTTAATCGAGTTATCCAAGTTAATATCGTGGATCTCCTTGTAGTGATTGTATTCTGGAGGCAACTGAGATAGATCTGAGAAGTGTTTAGTCGTATTCATACTCAACAAAGTAATCTCACAACCCAGATCCGCAAGTGCCTTGCTTAGATAGGTGACGGCGATAGCTTCTCCATCTTTTAGTGGATAGGGAAACTTCTTACATAACTGCAGTATTCTCATTTATTCTTTGTCACTTCGACCTCAACAAAACTAAGGTTTTTTTGATGATCACCTGAGTGTATCCTCTCTCAAAGTCCGCTTAAAAATTAATTCACATATTAAAAAACGATATATATGATTATTTAGGTTGTAAAGCTCAATTATTTTATTTTTTCTACTGCTTTAGATGATTCAAAGCTGTAAAATCCCGTTAAGTTTGAAGAGATTTAAGCAATAGATGTTAAAAGGAAGTAATATATACAAAGCTTATGGGGACTTACAGGTACTGCAAGGATTAGATATAGAGGTAAAAAAAGCTGAAATCCTAAGTATTGTAGGAAAGTCCGGTTCTGGGAAAAGTACACTTCTTCACATTCTAGGTAGTCTAGACGTCCCTGACAGTGGCAGTATCAATCTGCGGGATACTGATTTTACTAAGCTTAACCCTAACGAACTAGCTGAGTTTAGAAATAAACATATTGGATTTATATTTCAGTTTCATCATCTCCTGCCAGAGTTTACTGCTTTAGAGAATGTTTGCATCCCGGGATATATACAAAAAGCTGATGAAAAGAAAGTCAAAGAAAATGCTAAAGAGCTGCTTTCCTATCTAGGACTATCCGGTAGACTCACCCACAAACCAAATCAACTATCTGGTGGAGAACAACAAAGAGTAGCCGTAGCTAGAGCCCTTATCAATCAACCAGAAATCATCTTTGCGGACGAGCCCTCTGGTAATCTAGATGAGGCTACTTCTGAAGAACTACACAACCTCCTCTTTAGACTTAAAGATGAGATGAAGCAAACCTTTGTAATCGTAACGCACAACAATGATCTTGCAGCTATGAGTGATCGTTGCCTGACTTTGCAAGATGGAAAACTGGTTAACTAGTTTCTTAGGGTTGTGTGGCCTGTTCTTTTTATAGATTGTTGTTAACCGTGTTGTGCGTACCTACTACCAGATCACCCTACCTCAGTAAGATACTCCTAAATCAGGCTTTCTAATGATAGGCTTAGGATAGTGTTTACCAAGAACGAAATCGTAAGTTATTTGCTCTGTATCAGTAAGCAAAAAGGGTTCGTGGACTTTAATAGCAGGCAATTTATTAAGCGCTGGTATCCATGCTTTGACATACTCTCCTTCTGGATCATACTTTTTAGCTTGTAGTGTAGTATTAAAATATCTATTCTCCCGAGGATCGCTGCCTACACCTGCCACATAATTCCAGTTACCATAGTTACTACATGGATCATAATCAATGAGTAAGGATTCAAAATATTCTGCACCAATCTGCCAATTTACTTTAAGATCATTTATCAAATAACTAGCTACGTTTTGTCTTCCTCGATTAGACATAAAGCCAGTGGTGTTGAGCTCTATCATATTTGCATCTACAATAGGGATCCCTGTTCTGCCCTCAGACCAAATTTTGAATAAATCTAAATTATTTTCTAATTCAGGACGCTCAACTCCTTTAGTACCGCATTTTTTGAAAATATTATTTCCATGCTTTTTGCCCATCAAGCGAAAGAAGTCTCTCCACAATAACTCAAAAAATATCCAATAGGTAGATTCATTTTTTTGTCTGCTATCTTCATATTTTTTTACTTCATCATAAATTTTCTTCGGTGATAAACATCCTTGTGCTAGGTAAGGTGAAAACTTAGAAGAGAAGTCAGAACCGAGCATTTGATTCCTAGTCTTTTTATAACTAGCCACAAGATCACTTTCCCACAGGTAATATTTAAGTCTTGCCAGCCCTTCTGTCTCCCCACCTTTATATACTGCGGAGTCTAATCTCTGTATGTCGTTAGGCGTATATCCTAATTCTTCAAAACTTGGTATATCTCCTACTTCAATTTCTACAGGCAGTGGTCCCATTTCAGTTTGCTCACTCTCTAGTGGTTTTCTGACGCTCACTATTTTTTCTACCTCCTTTCTGAAGGTGCTAAACTTATCAGGAGTATGTGTTACTGGAAATGGGAGGTCTGCCGTATAGTAAAGCATCTTCCCTCTCGAGTATCGCACTTCCTGCCCTATGGTCCAGAGATTATTCTCTAGGACATCTTGCACTTCTAACTCCTCTTGAGTACGCTCACGATTGCAAAAAACATAGCTAGACTTAAGATTATCGGCAAAATCTAACAGGATATCTTCAGGCTTACCAAATCTTACCACTAGGTCGGACCCTTTTGACCTTAGATTATTTCGTAAATCATGGACAGCGTCTAATATAAAGGCTGCTCTAAATACATCAGTCTTCCTAAACCCAAAATTTGTCTCAGTCGTAAAAAGCCGCTCATCAAATACATATATAGGAAGTAACTCCTCGACAGCTAGGGCAGCGTCTCTTAGCGCTTCATTATCGTGTAGTCTCAGATCTTGTCGAAACCAAATTATGCCTCTGTGTTTTTTCAAAAAAATAGTTTAATCATAGAACAAGCTTGGCATAAAATGGTTTTACATTTGAATCTTTATAACTTCCGAAAAGCTAAAAGATGAAACACATAATAAGAAGCTTGATATTATTACTTGTAGTGCTAATATCGATACAATGTAAAGATAAAACACCACAAGAAGCAGAGCTAGATAAGTTGTTTGATGAGGTCATGGTTATACATGATGATGTCATGCCTAAGACGGCGATTATACATAGGCTAGTCAAGAAACTTAAGAAAACACAAAAAGAAGATAATCTTGCAACTACTACGGCTGTGATTGAACAATTAGAAAAGGCGGACGATGGTATGATGGATTGGATGGCGGATTTTAAAAAACCCAAGAGTGAGCCGTTTGAAGAAGCTAAGACCTACTACGAAGGAGAGAAAGTAAAGATTACTAAAGTAAAAAAAGATATACTCAGCGCTATATCTGTGGCAGAGGAATTAATACCCAAGAATTAATATAAAAATCTAAATGAGAACCTATTTAGTTGCCACTATTATCAGTATCGTTACTATATGTGCGTGCCAACAGCAATCCAAAGTATTGCCAAAGTATGGATTTACAGATGTAGTGGACGGGGATACAATCAATCATACTATTCCTCCATTCGAGTTTATCAATCAGGATAGCCAGTTGGTTAGCAATAAATCTCTTTCGGACTTTATTTATGTCTCAGATTTTTTCTTTATCAGCTGTCCCACGATCTGCCCTAAAGTCAAGAAACAGATGCTTAAGATCTATGATAAGTACGAAGATGAACCGATGGTTAAGTTTGTCTCTCACACCATCGATCCTAAACGAGATGATGTTCCCGCACTAAAAGAGTTTGCCACAAAACTAGGTGTAGATGATGATAAGTGGTATTTCCTGACAGGAAACAAAGCGGAGATATATGACATTGCAGACGACTACTTTAACATTGCAATAGAAGATGAGTCTGCACCTGAAGGATTTGACCATAGCGGTAAGATTATCCTCACCGACAGGCAAGGGCACGTAAGAGCATTCTGTGAAGGCACTGATCCCGATGCTATTCCTCAATTTATAAAAGATGTATCTACCCTACTAGATGAATATACTCAGAGTCCTTAGCATAGGATTACTCTCCATGATGATTATCTTTTGCTCTTGCGAGCAGAAGTATAATCAAGGAAAAGTCATGTACGACTTCCACTGTGCAGGCTGTCATCTAGAAGATGGTACTGGCTTAGGTGAAATTTATCCCCCACTAACTAAAAGTGATTATGTCCTCAACAATATCCGAGATTTCGCCTGTATTATATCTACAGGAATCAGTGGTGAAATAACTGTAGATGGTAAGCAATATAATGGTGAGATGCCTGGTAACAAAGGACTCAACACTGTAGAGATCACCAACATTATAAACTACATGAATCACACCTTTGATTATGGCTTAGCTCCGCTTCAGTTGCATGAGGTAGTTAAAGATCTTGAGAAGTGTCCTGAGGTAACCCGGGAGTAATGTTTGAGACTAGAATATAGTCTGGTGATATGTTTGTACTTATAGTCTGTGATAATTATTCCTCTATTTTCTTTTTCTTGTAATATTTACTTTATAGTGACTTTGATATGCAGAGGCATCTTCTATGCCCTCATAACACCTAAATGAATTTAACGCTATCCTTCTTTTCAAAATCTAAAACATAATTTATCAGATAATAAAAGTCCTATTCACGATCTGAGAATACTCTTCTTTGAAATAATTACCGAAACAGAAAACTTCCTTATAGTAGATAATACAATTACCCTCCTACTGTTAATCATCTTACTTTAAGCATTTCTCACTTCCATTTTCCATATATTACAATTACTTATATCTTAATGAAAAGGATTTTACTTTGTTTGATATTTCTGCCCTTAGCAATAGCTGCTTGGTGCCAACCAGCAAACAGTACTTGTGATGGTGTGATCGATCTAGGCACATTCCCATATTGTCAAGGCACGGTATTTACGAATATTGGAGCAACCCCTTATGATATAGAGTTTGATAATAATCCTAATTGCTTTAAAGATGGGGCACCTAGCAATGATGTTTGGTTTGGGTTTAAGACCGCGGATGAGCGTAAAGAAATTATCATTACCATCCAAGGTGCTGGAGGCAACCCAATTACCAACACTCAAGCTGCACTGTATAGAGGCACTTGTGCAGTTAACTCGATTGTATTAAGACAATGCGCTATTTCAGCAGTTGGAGAGTCACAGTTAAGTTTTGAAGCCTTTGATCTAACACCCAGTGCTCAGTACTATATCAGGGTAGATAATTTTGGTGGAGATTTAAATGAAGGAGACTTTACATTATGCATAGATGAGATCAGCGATGACTTGATGATATCTGATGGGAGAACACAACTGTGCAGTGGTCGACTATTTGACTCAGGAGGTCCTACCGGGAATTATGGAGATAACGAAAATTATACATTTACAATCTGCCCTTCAGAATTTCATCGTTGTGTGTCTTTTGATCTTGCCTATTTTAATATCGAGCACGAGGCAGAAGGGATCGGAGAAAAGTTAAGCTTCTATAACGGTTCAAGTATCAATAGTCCGCTAATAGCATCTATTGGAGCGGACGAAGGTTTTGGAACTGCCCACGGTGGCGGTGGCTCATGTTACAACGTGCAAGCCGATGACTGCCTGACCATCGAGTTTATCAGTGATGGGTCCTTTAACCTCGAAGGATTCGAAGGTCGATGGGAGTGCTCTGTAGATGCTTGTGAGCCTGATAAGCAAATAAAGATCAGCGGCAATATCACTGTTCAGCAAATAGAAGATGCGATCACGACTCCCTTATCCAGAGTCAAAATAGATACCATTATCTGTGATGAAGACGCTTATGGCACCTTCAATGGTGGCGATGAAACAGACCTTGGACTTAATAGAGGATTACTACTGACAACAGGATCTCCATTCTCTGCTATCGGGCCTAATAATGACGAAAATGTCACCACCGTGAATGGCACTCCTGGAGACAATGATTTGGATATTCTCTCTCAGTTAAATGGTGATGGATCGACATCTAATGACGCTTGTGTGATAGAGATGGAGGTAGAAGTTTTTTCTAATGAACTTATCTTTGAGTATATCTTTGCTTCTGATGAATACCCTGAGTTTGTTGGGGAGACATTCAATGACATATTTGCGCTGTTGATTTCTGGTCCAGGTATCGATGGCATTCCAGAAATCGGTAATCAAAAAAATCTAGCCACACTACCTTCTGGAGAGTTTGTGCAGATCAATAGTGTAAACCACCTAAGTAATTGGGAGTACTATAGAAACAATGCGTATGGACAATCTATAGAATATGATGGCTTGACTTCTGGATTAATAGGTAGTAAGAAGAGTCTGACCGCGAGCACAGAAGTGATCCCTTGTAACACCTACAAACTAAAACTAGCCATAGCAGATCGAGGAGATTTTGCTTTTGATTCTGGGGTATTCATCGCGGAGATTTCATCTGGAGTGCCTGCGATTGAGTATAATATAGTTCAAGATATTGATTATCTGGTAGAGCGATGTTCTGGTGATCAGGATAAAATCACCGTTACTCTCAATCGACCGCTAACTAATGAAGTACGTTTTAAAACAGCCATAAGTGGAACTGCTACTAGAAACTTAGATTACTCCTCTAATCTTCCCGAAGAGATCATTTTTAATCCAGGAGAGACTTCTAAGTCATACTCTATCATCCCAAGATCTGATGAACTGGCAGAAGGAATAGAGACCATCATCGTCAAACTTATTAATGAAACTGAATGTGGAACTGTAGATCTTTCTGAAGTAACTATCGAGCTAAGAGATGAAGTGTCAATTGAAATTGGGATTAACCAAGACACCATACAAACCTGCCAAGGCGGTCAACTTATAATATCTGCAACAGGAGCGAAAGAGTATTCTTGGTCATCCGGTAATCTGATTAGCAACCCCTTTGTAGCTAGCCCTACTGTAACTGTGCAGCAAGATGGATGGCTATATGTCAGAGGCACCTTGGGTAATGATACTTTTGATGATTGCAAAGCTATAGACTCTATCTATATAGAAGTGGTCGATGCTACTATCGAGATTACGGACTTTGAAAAAGTAAATTATTGTCAAGGTGAAAGTATCGAACTAACGTTTAATTCTAATATAAATAATCCTACGATTAGTTGGTCCTCCGACTCGGGAACGATTACAGAAGTCGATGGTTCTTATACACTTAAATTTGATCAACCTGGTGAAAATCAGATTATTAGATTGACACAAATTACCGGTGGTTGCATAAATACCGATGAAGTAATCGTTAATGTTGATGAATTTTTCTTTCCTGAGTTTAACTTTATTGACACAACCATCTGTCAGTCTACTAGCTTGGTTGTTGTGCCCTCTGTTATTCCTTCTAGTACGGCGTATCAGTGGGATACTTCTCCTTATATCAGTGATTTAACTATTGCAAACCCTATTATAAAACCTGAAGCAGATGCCAGTTATAGCCTAACCGCAACTAGTGAAAATGGTTACTGCACTCTTGACACCACCATTAGTGTAAATATTATTCCTAATGAAATAGAAATCCAAGCACCGGACTCCCTGAGTCTCTGTGCTGCGGAATCCATAGATATTTCAGCTATCATTATTGAAAGTGGTGATGAGCCATCAGTTAGATGGTCATTTGATAGAGGTGATACTGGTTATATTGGATTGTTAATAGAAGATTTTAGGGAAGTCAGATCAGGTTACTTGACTGCGAGGTTGAGTTCAGGCGCATGTGTTGGGGCTGATAGTATCTATGTGGGAGTTGATGATCTGCCAGATCTTAGGATAAGACCTATCCCTAATCGTACTTCCTTTTGTGTGGGAGAGGTATTCACCTTACTGTCTGATGATTTTACTAATAGTTTTTATCCAGACATTGCTTTCGAGTGGTTAGATGTCCCCAGCACAAATGCCAACAATCTTAATCTAGCGCTCAAAGCAACTGAAAGCAGATATTATAGTCGTAAAACTACTAATGGAAATTGTGAGGAAATCGACTCCATTTATATTGAGGTGATTGACTTTGATGCCTCTGTCAATTTCATGGATACTATCGTTTGCAAGGGTGAAAATCTAAATATTATTATTGACAGTGCCATACCACCTGATGAGATCATCTGGGATCCAGCTAACTTTTGTCTGGAGGCGATCTGTGAGCAGATCTCTTTTATGCCAAGTGTTGATCAGACCATCGATGTGATTCTCAAATCTGGAAGATGCAGGGATAGTGTTTCACTAGATATAGTCGTCAGTGATTTAGTTATTGAACTTTCAACTGCCATCATCGGCGGTGTGGTACCAATAGGAACAGAAGTAGAAATAGTTGCAACTCCATCTGTAGACTATGATGGGAGATACTTCTGGTATGTCAATGGAGAGTTGCTGAACGAAGAAAGTAGTGTTCTCGTGTTCACTATTAATTCTCTTTCAGAAATTGAAGTATTTTCAGAACAAGCTATTAATTGTCCTGGACCAAACTCTACTCTTATAATCGATGTAGAAGTTCCAGAGATAGAGTTTCCCAATGCATTTATCCCAAGTAGTAATGACAGACTTAATCAGACTTTTACTTATGTAGCAATTTTAGGAGATGAAGGTTTTGAACGATTTGACATGGAGGTCGACTATTTCGAGATATTTAATCGGTGGGGAGAGCGGGTTTTTGATTGCCATGATCAGTCATGCCTTGATTCAGGATGGGATGGCAGAAGGGGTAGTAAAGAGTCTCCTGCAGAAGTATATGCTTATAGATTCAGAGCCTTGCTTTCCGATGGTACTGAAGTTATCAAAAAAGGTAACGTTACATTGATCAGATAAGCTCATTGATATTCATTGCGAATTTCACCAAGGCTATTTTATTGTTTTCCAATCATTAGACGTATATTAAGAATATTGTAATATATCTACAAGCCCAACTATTTTAAGTCTCAAATTTTGAGCAGTTTTTAAAAAAAATAATGCGATGTCAAATTTATTACACGAAGTAAGCAAGCATCTTTCTGATGATGTAATCATGCAATTAACAAGACAAATAGGTGCTCAAGATCCTAATCAAGTCAAAAGAGCAACTCAAGGTATAGCTGAACTTTTACTAGACTTTATCTCTAGGGATGCTAGTAGCCAGCAGAAAGGCGGCGGTTTATTTGGTGCGATTGAGCGTGATCATGATGGAGGCATATTAGGAGATCTGATGGGAGTCCTCAGAGGCCAAAAGAAAGTCAATAATCCTAAAACCATGAATGGTACTGGTATCGTAGCACACTTATTAGGGAAGCGTCAGTTAGAAGCTGCTCAGGTCATCAGCCAGACTAGTGGTCTTGATATCTTTAAGTCTGGAGTATTGATGCAATTGATCGCCCCAATTGTAATGGGTGTCGTGGGTCAAAAACAAAAGTCTAATGGCCTTGATCTTGGAGGTTTAGCAAGTATACTATTAGGAGGAGGTAAGCAACAGCAGGGAGGTCAAAGAAGCTCTGGTGGAGTATTTGGCAAGTTATTAGATATGGATGGCGACGGAAGCATGATGGATGACCTATTGAATATAGGAATGAAAATATTGAAAAAGTAGAGACTCAAGAGATACTCAATATAAAGTAAGTTAGAAGGCATTGATTTTTTCAATGCCTTTTTTTATTGGATGATCAGTAATGTACTTATATCAGAGAGATTACTTTATGGGCACAAAAAAAGGCCCATCAATAAATTGATGGGCCTATATGGTTTAAATCTTTATGCTAGCTTATATCACTTGGACATTAACTGCATTAGGACCTTTTCTTCCTTCTTCAACATCATAAGAGACTTTGTCTCCTTCATTAATAGTGTTACCATTTAGTCCATTCACATGAACAAAAACATCCTTTCCACCATCGTCTGGTGTGATGAATCCAAATCCTTTCCCGTCATTGAAAAATTTAACTGTACCGTTACTCATTATAAAAACTTAAAAATTTAAATAGGCGAGATATAAACTTAATATCCCTACCATACTACATAAACGTAAGGTTTTAGTAGATAGTTACAAATATCATCTTTTTTTTTATGAAATCATATGGTATAAAGCTCAAAATTCCTTTATGCACGGCGATTTTTTCTATAAAAACTTAATCATTATTCATTTTAGTGAAATCTCAGTATTCCATTCTATAAAAATATTATTCGCATCGTATAAATTTTTCGAGTAATCTAAAAATAACTGTTATATTTTGTGATTACGCAGATATGCTCATTTATTGGGTTTATCGCAACATGGAACTAGCTCTAATATGTTATTCCGAATCCCCAAGTAATACTGGTGATTTTCCACCCGTCATCGGCTTTATGTAAGGTCATTAACTTATAATCTGGATCTTCACTTTTAAATTGTTGCAACCGAACACGGGCTAGAGCAAGTTTGTCATATATCTCAATACTCAATAACTCCTCCTTGTAACTCATATCTGAATCATCAGAATCTAACTGAAAAACACTTTCAGAATACTTCCCATCTCTATTGATATATCTATATGCGCCCTTCTCATTCATCGAGAGTTTTTTATGCTTTATACTCCCGGTATGATCGCCTATAAAGAAGTTTTTGATAGCCTCATGAATTGCTTGCCGATCTGAAAAATCTATTTCTGTTGAGGAATCATTCTTATTTACATCCAATTTTTGGGCGGTCACAGAAGATGTAACTGCAATGAGAATAAGTAAGCTAAATACTGATTGAATTAAATATTTCATAGGTATATTTTAATGTTTTAGTAAAATATCTAGAAGAATTACCTTTCCTTCCTGATAATCGTTTCTATAATTCTTTGATTTCAAATAGCTAGTTATGTTCTATACTGGAGCAACGCATCTTATAATGATCAATCCTACCCTTTCTATTATTTAGTATTTCACTTTTGCTACAAATCCGTTTATATGGACTTAGTAGCTTCTTAAGTTGAGTTCTCAAAACACAATAAAGAGCCATCATAATGTTCCCAATATCTCAATGATCTTAAGTGATAAACTCCTGGCACTCGAGGGATCCTGACCTGTAACTAATCTCCCATCGACAACAAAGTAGTTGGCACCTCTTTCTTCAGTATAGACAAAATTGCCTTGCTTATCCTTAATTGCCTTCTGGATCGAAAAAGGAAATTGCTTATAATATTCAGCGTCCATATTCTCAAAATAATCTGGAAACCCACTCACTTTTTTATTCTTAACAAGGTAGGCACCATCACTAGTTTTGAGATTTACTAGTCCTGCCGTACCATGACATATAGAAGAAATTACTCCCTTATTTTTTTCATAAATTGCCATTGCTATTTTTTGTATTTGACTATCATCTGGGACGCCGAACATCGCCGACCCGCCACCAGAATAAAAAATAGCGATATAATCTCCTGCATATATTTCTGTTGGAGTTTTGGTGCCATTAAGTTTATCCATAAAATCATGGTCATGTATATATTGAGCCATAATATCATCAGATGTATTGATGTATCCTATTGGCACTCGCCCACCTTTAGGGCTAACAAAATCTACCACATAGCCGGCAGACACAAAAATATCATAGGGCACTACGGTTTCGCCAAAATGATTTGCAGTCATTATACTAGAGTTACCATAATAGCCTGCATTAGACAATACCATTAAGATTTTTAGTTTCTTATCAGAACTTTCTAAAACAGAGGTTTGAGTAAATCCATCCGAGTTAAGAATGACGCAAAGCATAAAAATTATAGGCAACTTCATAATCGATTTTTTATTTAAAGTATATAATCATCATAGCAGGTAAATTCCTAGCCACTATCCAAATCTTAGAAATAAGGGTTTTAAAAAGTAGGAGTTAACTTCTCAATTAATTATTATAATCCCTTTTTGTACTTCGTATACATTTTATGAATAATAGTCCACTTGCCCTCCGTTTTAAGCAACATGAAATAGTCAATGAACGGAACAGGGTTTTGAGGATGAGAAATTTCTACCTTGGCCATAGCTGCATTATTTTCGTAGTCAATAGATATGATCTTACCATACTCACCTGTAGGCTTACCTTCATGAGTACTTTTTATATAATCAACACCCGACCAAATACTAATCTTATCCTCTCGCACAGAATACAAATTTAAATCTGGATGGAAAGCACTCTTGAGTCGGTCTGGCTGACCATTGGTAGAGCCTTCTATATAATCAGTTAGCGTTTGGCTTATCAGTTCTATTTCAGTCTGACCATTACAATAAATAGACCCTAGCAAAAAAGATGTTATTAAAACTATTTTTTTCATCGCAGAAAGCTTTTTAAATTAATTGAATTACTAAAGTAGGCGAGAATGTATCCTATAAATCAATAAGTATAAGAATGCGGTACTACTGTATATAAAGAGACCAACTGATGAGAATCTTCTCTTCTTCGGTTTAATAATTGACTACTCTTATTCATACTTATACGATAGATTGGTGTACGTCTATTTTTATTACAATTATGTACAGGTTTGGCTACCTTACAATGATGCGAACTTATCAGAGGCATACCATATTTTGGGTTACCATCTACATTCTCTGGACGTATATGAAGTCCGGACACATCATCGGCAGCCCTTACTTATTGGTGAATTTTGTAAATGTTGGAATATATATGCTTGCCTTTTACACTTTGAAGCAACTCCAAATTCCTCATCTATTTGATCGTGGTAGATACTTATATTTTGCATTTAGCATCTTAGTGATGTCTATTTTTCTTTATACAATTTGGCGATTAAATGGTGTATGGTGGATAGATAATGTAAGAGGTTATAATTTTGGCGCAATGTTTCTTAGCCCTGTTGATCTTTTGACTCAGACGGTTCAGTTTTATTCTCCTGCTGTGCTTTTACTAGCATGGGAAGCTCATATAGACCATCGGAAAGAAAAGGAGCGCATCCAACAATTAGAAAAAGAAAAACTTAGCACAGAATTAAAATTTTTAAAGGCCCAACTCAATCCTCATTTTTTATTTAATACACTCAACAATCTATACTCGTACGTTGTCACTGGCTCACCCAAAGCAGCTGATATGGTACTGAGACTTTCTGGTGTGCTAGATTATGTTCTGTATAAAAGTCAGCAGTCTTCTGTATCTCTCAGAGAGGAATTAGATGCAATAGAAAATTTCTTAGAACTAGAAAAAATAAGATATGGGGAGCGATTAGAAGTTACTTACGAAAACAGTGGTAACTCATCTGCTAGAATATCTCCATTACTGCTGCTATCGATAGTTGAGAATGCATTTAAGCATGGTGCGAGTGGAGATATAGAATCACCTAGAATAGAAATAAAAATAACAGAAGAAGCAGAAAAAATTAATTGTTCTGCCTGGAATACTAAAAGTAAACATGAGGGAGAATTAAATGATGAATATAAAGAAGGAATAGGCCTCAGCAATATCAAAAGGCAATTAAATTTAGTTTATCCTGATAACCATACCTTAAACATAGATGATCAAGAAGATTCGTTTCACATAAGATTGAACTTAAATCCATTGTCATGAATAAGATCCGTTGCTTAATAGTGGATGATGAGCCACCCGCGATTGAGCTATTACAAAAGTATGCTAGCATGATCGAACAGCTTGAGGTCATAGGCACATGCCAGAGCGCAGTTAAGGCTTTTGACTTTGTCGATAAGTTAGCTATAGACCTGATGTTTTTAGATATAAGAATGCCAATGCTAAATGGCTTAGATCTTATAAAATCACTAAAAAAACCACCACCCATCATTTTAACTACTGCCTACAGAGAGTATGCGATAGAAAGTTACGATCTAGATATCATCGATTACTTACTCAAGCCAATAGCTTTTGATAGATTTCTAAAAGCGGTGGATAGATATAGGAGTAAAAATACAGTGGAGCCTTCTCAAAATCAAAAACCTAATCAGCAGGTTCAACATATTTTCTTTAATGTCAATCGGACTCAGCATAAAGTTGATCTTGAAGAAATACTCTATATCGAAAGTCTTAAAGATTATGTACGAATACATATGGTCCGTAAAGAAAGTCTTGTAGTAAAAGGAAACTTAGGAACGATTATGAGAAAAATATCAAATGATCGATTTATCAGGATACATAGATCTTATGCCATTGCAGTAGATAAAGTAAAAAGCTATAACCAATCTGAGATATATATTGATGGAAATAAACTTCCTGTAGGCCCCACCTACAAGGATACCTTATCCTCCTATTATGAAGATGATACAGATTTGCGCAAGTGATATACAAATAGGGGAAAAAATATAAGCAATGTACTCAGGCAAGCAGCAATCTCAGCATATGCCAATCCAAAAACACCGTAGCTCTGTATCCAATAATACGCTGTAACTACTTGAACAATAACGAATACCACACTACAAAGCACCAATAGTATGGGTCTATTGAGACTGATAAATCCTATCTGAGCCATCTTAGGTATAATGAATATCAAAAGGATAATTACTCCAAGCATCAAGATATAGACAATATCAGAGTAAAGGCTAAGCTCTATATTATCGAATAGATTTATGAGTGCGTGTGGATAGAAATACATCAAAATACACCCTATAATATTTACCACCGCTATCCAAGCGGTAGCTGCCCAGTAAATAGGAAAATATTCAGCCGTAGCTTTATCTCTGATTGCATTCCCGAAGTAGATGATAAATCCTCCAGAAAGACCACGAGTGGCAAGTATGATCACTTCCATAATTTGACGAAAGACTGCGTAAGTGACTAAAGCAGCCGTCGATAATCTAAGTGCCATCTTATTCAGTATGATACCTGCAATACTAAAAATCACAATAGTCAGAAATATCAAAAAAGTCGTCAGTGAGAGCTTGCCAAAAGCAACAGCAAAAGCTTTGTTATAAATTGATGGATAGGGCCAATGAAAATATTCCTCTTTTCTAAGTGGCAAAATACTTACCAATACCCCTGCAGAAAAAACTCCCATGGTAGAATATGCAAGCCCTTCTACACCCCAAGGCAAAATCTGCGTAAACCAATAATCCAAAATCACATTGAGGACCAGCAACATCAAGACAATGTATATGCCCGCTTTCTGTTTTTTGAGTATGGTCAAATACTGGATGCTGAGTGCAAACAATATCTGCATCGGAAAGGTCCAAAGAACAACTTGCCAATATTTTCTAAATTCTATGGGTATCAAAGAATCTGAGTCTAACTCAGTGAGTCCTGCAACGCTCTCTATTGATTCCACATGAAAAATAGCAACATATAAAAAGGCACAAATGCTCAACAAGGATAAAACCAGACTAGCTGCAATGAGACGCTTTATATTGCTTAGGTCTGTTTCTTTAGATATCAAGTCTGCTATTGCTGCCGCTAGACCAATTCCTATGCCAGTACCTATCCCCATGATGGGTAGGGTTAAAAACACGGCTTCATAGGATTCTATAGATATCCGAGTAGCAAATAGACTATCGATAAATATTAAAATAGTTGCTGATGCCGTAGCAAGCGTAAGCGGAAAAGATATCTTTCCAATCTCCCAAAAATGTATTTTGAAATTCTTCAATTCAGTTTAAAATTACGGATTAGTCTCTGAGTATATGAATTACCTCTTCACAATCATGTATTGATTATCTTTAAGACCAGGTCACGAGTTAGTTGCTTGCCATTTGCTTTGGTTTTGATATCCACAAAAGAAAACTTGAAGTCACAACCTGATTTCCATAGTGTACAACCATAAGCTGCATTCCCCTTTATGAGTTTTCCTTTTTTACACTTCGGACATGAAGGCATCTCCGTATTTGGAGTTTGTTTTTGTGAGCCTCTAGCCGGTGAAGCCATGACATTTTCTAACACCATTTGATAATCAGAAGTTAGCTTGATTACCCCATCTATTTTTCCCTGTGGGGTTTTAAAGCCTTTAAGTTTAACCGTTGCACCTTTATCTATTAATCGCTTGATTTGATTATCACTGACCTTCTTGCCCTTAAACGTAAATGGCACTCCGAAGTCACATCCTTCTTTAAACTTAGAACAACCATATCTGGTGTTTCCTTTAAGCACAGTACCCCTGCCGCACTTAGGACATTGCATAGGTGGCTTTGCTTTAGAGCTACCCTTTCTTTTTCCTTTAGATGATTTGCTCTTAGTTGATCCCGACTTTGTATAATTTTTCGATCTTTTCTTAGAATAGCTTTTACCGGTTGCAACTGGAGCGAATCTTCTGATCTTGTTTTCCATCCTAACCTCAGTCACTAGGTCATCCACCATCTTCTTCATATCTGATATGAATAACTTCGGATTATACTTGCCAGCTTCTATTTCTTTAAGCTGCTTCTCCCATTGTCCTGTGAGCTCTGCAGATTTGAGGAGTTGATTCTGAATGGTGTCTATTAATTGTATGCCCATATCAGTTGGCAGAACTTGCTTCTTCCGCCGATAAGTATAATTTCTCCTAAAAAGTGTCTCAATAATATTTGCTCTAGTGGATGGTCTACCGATTCCATTCGCTTTCATGAGTTCTCTTAACTCATCATCGTCCACTTGCTTACCAGCAGTCTCCATAGCTCGTAGCAATGAGGCTTCCGTAAAGTATGGCGGAGCTTTCGTTGTCTTTTCTAAGAGTGAAGGCTTGTGTGGACCTTTCTCCCCTTTTGTAAATGCTGGCAGCAGATTATCATCATCTGAAGATTTATTATCTCTGGATTTTTCTTTATTTGCTCCTTTCTTAGGAAATAAAACTCTCCAGCCTTCCTGTATTATTTCCTTTCCCTTAGCAACAAACTCTACCTCCTCTACTTTAGCAGTTACGCTCGTCTTAGCCACCTTACAATCTGGAAAGAATACAGCTAAGAATCGACGGACTATCATATCGTACACTTGCTGTTGTTCTCCAGTAAGTTGACGCTCTTCCCCTGTTGGTATGATAGCATGGTGATCCGTTACCTTTTTATCATCAAAGACTTTTTTTGATTTTCTAATCTTTGAGCCGAGTAATGTGGCTGTATATTGAGCATAGTTCTTAAGTCCATTTAATATACTTGGCACTTTAGGATAGACATCTTCAGGAAGATAAGTAGTATCTACTCTTGGATAAGAAACAACCTTCATCTCATATAACTTCTGGACTGTCTTAAGGGTCTTGTCTGCTGAAAATCCGAGCTTATTATTACAATGTACTTGTAAGCTGGTCAGGTCATATAATTTTGGTGCGTACTCTTTGCCATCCTTCTTTTCTACATTAGTGATGACTAGATCTTTCCCTTTTACCTTATTTAGCAAATCTTCTCCTTTCTCTTTATTCTCAAATTTACCTTTGGTATGCTTAAAGGTTACCTCTCTATATAAGGTCTGCAACTCCCAATAAGGCTGTGGTACAAAGTTGAGAATCTCGTAATGCCTAGCAACTAACATAGCTAGCGTGGGTGTTTGTACTCTACCTACAGAGAGGACTTGCTTAAACCCTCCATACTTAAGCGTATAGAGTCGTGTAGCATTCATCCCCAATAACCAATCACCTATTGCTCTAGAACTTGCTGCGTAATATAGATTATCAAAATCAGACGCTGGTTTTAAATCATTAAAGCCCTTCTTAATCGCTTCTCCTGTAAGAGACGAAATCCACAATCGCTGGACAGCACCGTTGTAACCAGCCGCATTAATTACCCATCGCTGGATAAGCTCTCCTTCTGTCCCCGCATCACCACAATTAATAACAACGGTAGCTTTCTTAAATAGTCCTTTGATGATCTTGAACTGCTTCTTGACTCCACTATCACTCATCACCTTAGTTTCAAACTTGTCAGGCATCATCGGTAAGCTATCAAGATCCCATCGCTTCCATTGCGGCTTGTAATCTTCTGGCGGCCACAGCGTACAGAAGTGGCCAAAGGTCCAAGTTACTTGATAACCATTACCTTCAAAGTAGCCGTCTTGACGAGACTTAGCACCTAAGATGTAGGCTATTTCTTTAGCAACACTTGGTTTTTCGGCTATGCAGACTTTCACTTAGAAATTCTTAATTATGATGTTTCGACATTCTACTACTTAATATTGACAAGTAACATTATTATTTAATGAGAATGAATAATTGGTAAAAATAATATCGCTGTAACCTAAATATAAGCTACTGGGTTTAAAACATCTAAGATATAATATGTCTTAGATCCGAATCCCTAATTATTTATTCTTCCCTCTATTTTTTACACGTTGAGGCTTAGGTGCATTTTCAAATTCTTCCCTTGATATTAAGCCATCTTTATCGGCATCTGTAACATCAAATCGCTCTAGTAATCGACCTTTTATTTCCGACTTAGCTAGATGGCTATTCCCATTAGTATAAATAATTAAAAACTGATGTATTAATAGAAATAAGAAAGGTTGTGGTTTTAGATAGTTGGTAAAAATCTTACTCTCTAAGGATGCTCTTATCTTATATTCTACAGATTCTTGAAGTCTTTCTCAATTTCATTTCTCAGATACTGTATACTTCTTCTCATGATCAGGTAGGGCATTCCAAAAAAGAATATCATCTGAAGTATTATTATAACTATTGTAAAGGAAAGCTCGTCTGCCTGAAGTGTGGAAATACTGTTTATAATCGAGCTAATATAAAACAGATAGAATAAAGCCATAAAACTATAATACAATTTCATGCCACTTTGAAATCCATTTACCTCTGCTGTAACTATAAGTGTACTTCCCTTTTCGGTGTAACCACCTATTACAATAGCGATCCCTTTACCCAAATCAAAGAGTCGACTTCTCCTCTTGATTGTAAATCCTTTAAATCCAACCTTGCCTTTGTACTTACTGATTGGACTAGAAAATACATCTAATAATGAAGTACGAAAATTGATTTCTTCGTCATCAACATTATTTTTCAAATTCTGAATGAACTTTTTCTTGCTCGTTTTGAGTTCGGTCTTAAATTCCTGAATCAAAAGAAGCCTATTTAAAAACTTACTCATCTAATTGATTCAGTTTCTAGCCTTGATATTTTTGGACTTAAAAATCAACTTTAAGTCGTAAGTTGATCCTTCGAGAAGTCAGATTATTAGGGATGGCATATTGCTGATTGAAAACAGTTTTTATCCAAGTATTGGATGCTTGATTTGCTATTCCTAAAAGGTTAAAGACTTCTAAACTCATCCATACATTATTGGTGAATGAAAAAGGGTGATTCGGCTTTTCACTTTTCCATAACTCATTCCATAACAGAAGTGAGAAACCTATATCTACTCTTTGGTATTCTCGATATCTAAATGTATTTCTAAATACGGTATTGTTATCTAATGAACTAACATCCCTTCTAATCCCAAATGGTAATCCGCCAGCTATGGTAAAATTCATATGCATCTTAAAATTCTCATTCATCGGAAGGTAATCCTGGAAAAAAATTGAAAGATTATATAATTGGTCTGTAGGTCTTGGCACACTATTTACATCTACAAACAAGCTATCTTGATAGGACTGGTGTGAAACTCCATCTAAACTTTCTCGAGCCTTGAGCAGTGATAAGTTTACCCATGATTCCGCACCGGGGACAAACTCTCCATTGATTCTAAGATCCAAACCAGCTACATGACCTGTGGCATCATTTTCACCTGAGTATCTGATCCGTACATTATCTACTTCATAACTTACTAGATTATCCAGTTTCTTATAATATAGTTCTGCTATGAGTTTAAACTTCTTATTACTTATCTTATCCCATAGAATATCATAAGTCATTCCTCCCAGTAAATGTATGGACCGCTGTGACCTTAAACCTCTGTTGAGCGATCCATCAAATCTCCGCATCTCTCGGTAAATTGCTGGTTGATAATACACTCCCCCTGCTAACTTAAACGATACCTCCTTATCCCATCCTAATGGCTTATAAAGCAGCTGTGCTCTCGGGGAGATTTCAAATTTTTCATTAAGATCACGATACAACCCTCTTACGCCTAAAGTCAACTTCATCTCTCGCTCTCCCTCTACTCTAGAGCTATAAGTATCCTGAAAGTAAGCGGTGAATCGATTGTTATTGATTTCATTTTCTGACTTGAGAACATTAAACAGCTCTACTTGCTCTTCATTGAAGTTAAGAGAATAACCTGCAGAATCTAGACGCTCCCACTCATTTAGTTTATCATCAAAAAACTCATGCTGATACTTTGCACTGAACTGCAAGAAGTGACTTGATGTTTTGAAATCTACATCATGCTCCTGCTGCAACTCGATACCTCCTTTTACTTGTACATTGCTTATCCTATTGAATAATTGGTTTCTAGCAAACTGGTGTTGTGTGCCATCGCCTATCAAACCTACTACCTTACCAAAATCATCGCCAAGGCCAGTCTCTATTTGATTTAGTGAATAGGTGCCTATGATGTCAAAATTTTCCTGCTCTACACTTTGATAGTTAGAGGCTAATAGTTTTAAGAAAAGTGGATTTTTATCTCTCTCTGGGATATAGGTGAGTGAAGCTCCCGCCATCCCATTAGTAAACTCATCACTCTCTGCTCCTGTGAAGTCTGAGGTGAGACGTACCGCAAGATTGATCAGCCCCAGAGTAGTAGCCCTTGATCTAGGTACAAAATCAAAAACACTACGATTATAATTTCCTATCAATCCTAACTGCAAATCGCGATTGATATCATAGGTTAGATAACCTTGTATATCTGAGAAATTAGGCGTGTACTCCCCTTTTACGTCAAGAGAGCCTAACAAATATCTAGATGTCTTATACCTTGCTCCTACTAGATATCTAAGCTTCTTATATCCATTGGAGCCAATACTCTTACTTCCTTCAAAGTGAACAGAAGCCCCTAAAAAACTCATCTCTACTGACGCTTTAAATTCCTCCGGTCTCTTGTATCTGATATCTAGGACAGATGACATCTTGTCTCCATACTTTGCTTGGAAACCTCCTGAAGAGAAAGATAAATCTCTGATAAGATCAATATTGGGAAAAGACAATCCTTCTTGTTGACTTGCTCTGATCAGCTGTGGTCTAAAAATCTCAAAGTCATTAATGTAGACTAGATTCTCATCATAGTTACCTCCTCTAACGTTGTACTGGGAGCTAAGCTCTCCACCGGTCCCAGAACTAGTGCCTAATGCGATGTGTGGTAATATACTTTCAAAGTTACCAGATGCCGTGGGTAGTATTTTGAATTCTTGTACATCCTCGCGGACCATCCCTACATCTTCTATCCTACTTTCTGTCACGACTACTTCGAGATCAGATTCTTCATTAACTAAAGATACATCTACTCCTAAATTAGAGCTAGGCGCAAGAGGACCAATTTTACGGCTTCCTTCCTTATAACCTATCCGAGTAAAATTAATAGTTAGCTCCTTATCCGCAGGTACCACTAACGTATACGCTCCCTTGCTATTGGTCTCTGCGACGAGCCCTTCTGATCGGATATAAACTGTTACGAAATCGATCGACTCATCAGTCACAAGATCTTTAACTACACCGGTAACCGTTGCTGTATTATCTTGACTTAATGCAATAGAAGAGAAGAATATTAAGCTGATGCTTAACAGAAAAATGTTTGGTTTCAAGCTCACCAATAAAAAACGATACTTAAGCAATTAAATTTTCTTTGCCTATGGCTTTTAATCGTTTACAAATATCCGCAGGATCATCGGCTTTAAACACTGCACTGCCTGCTACTAAGACATCTGCTCCAGCTTTGAGAATAGCCTCCGCATTTTGGAGACCTATTCCACCATCGATCTCTATCCTTATGTCAAGATTTCGCTCTGTGATTTTATCTCTCAAGGTCTTAATCTTATGTAAGGTGCGATAGATGAATTTTTGCCCCCCAAATCCCGGATTAACCGACATTAGACTAACCATATCTAAATCTTCTAACACATCGTATAACAACTCTACTGGAGTATGTGGATTAAGTGCTACGCCAGCCATTGCTCCCGACTCCTTAATCTGTCCAATGACTCTATGGAGATGATCACAGGCTTCATAGTGTACAGAGATACTATCTGCACCTGCTTCTCTGAATGATTCGATGTACTTCTCTGGATGGACTATCATTAGATGTACATCTAAATGCTTACTTGTAAGACCATCTATCGTCTTAATAATATTTTGCCCAAAACTGATATTAGGCACAAACACACCATCCATTACATCCAGATGAAGCCAATCTGCATCTAGACAATTATCAATGAATGCTGCTTCTTCTGACAATCTAGAAAAATCTGCTGCTAGTAAAGAAGGCGCAATAATGTGAGGCATGCTTAATATTTAAATTAAGTGACAAAGATATTATTCTTCTTCATCATCAGCACTAAATTTTGTAGTACTCAATGCCATATCTTCTGTAAGACTGGGGAAGCCATTAAATTTGAAATATACTTGTATGACTGAGATAACATCTTTTTCACAATACGCTACAATAGCCTCGAGATCATCCCTCACCCAATACGCCTCTCCGACCAAACTTCCATCAAGATCGTTTTTGGGTGTCGGTAGACCGAATATGGATGTCAGTAAATCTAAGGAAGTATAATTCTTATAATCTCCAAACTTCCAATACTCAAGGGTATCTATTAAATGCGGCGTTTGCCACGGTCTCTTACCAGGTATATTAAGGAGTGCAGGCAACTTTATTCCATTGAGCAGCATTCTTCGACAAAGAAACGGCACATCAAATTCTCTAAGATTATGACCACATAGAAAGAATCTATTGACACGATTAAAATGCTTGTTAAGGACTGATGCGAATTCCTGTAATAAAGCTTTCTCATCATGACCAAAGAAAGATCTAAGTCTTACCTTCTTTACGGCATCACCAGTTGTAGATATCAGCCCAGCACTCACACAGACCACCTTAGCGTATTCAGCATAAATCCCTGCTTTGTCTATATATAGTTGTCTTGCTCTTGCTATTTCGCTATCAAATACCTGATCCGTCTTGATCTGCGAAGCCTTCCGAGACCAATGTTTTTGCATGGCTGTTGACAATTCATCATAGGTAGAATGGGTTGCAACTGTCTCAATATCAATGAATAGTATCCTTTTTAGGTCTTTTAGACGCATTTTCCTAAAATAGGGAATTACCCTAATTTATCTGAATCTTAAACCACTGAACTTGCAAGAGTAATCAAGAAGAGATACGATTTTCTATTTTTTGCATGAATTTTGTATTATATCTTTCTATAATATTTATATCAATAAATTAATTTTTAAAATCATGAGCAACAAATCATCATTCACAGGTTGGGCCATTGCAATCATCATAGGTCTATTAGGACTTAATGCATACCAATGGTACAACAACAATGAATTGAAAACAGTCAACACTCAGAAGCAGGCAGAATTATTTGAGATAGAGAAGGTGCAGGCTGAATTAGAAAAAGACTATCAAGATGCTTTGACAAGTATCGAAAATCTGAGAGACGACAGTAAGGAGCTTAATAACCTTATCGATAATCAGAAAAAAGAACTGGCCGATCAAAAGAAAAGAATTAGCAATTTAATCTGGACTAAGAGAGAGCTCGACACCGCCAGAGAAGAAATTGCCTCAATCAAAGGTATGGCTGATGGTTATGTGAACGAAATAAATACCCTCAAAGCTCAGAACCAACAACTAATGGCTTCTAACAAAACTTTGGAGGAGGAGAAAGTAGTCCTCACTAATAATCTGGAGACTGAAGTTAAAGAAAAAGCAGAAATCGCTGAAGCAAGAGCAGTACTCGTGAGTGAAAAAGCAGAGCTTAATGAACTGAAAAAAGAATTAGACGAAAAAGTAGAGGTAGCATCAGCTATAAAAATCAACTGGTTACAAGTACAAGGTTATGAGCTAAAAGATAATGGAGAAATGAAAAAGAAGAAAAAAGCAAAAGATGTGGAAGTATTTAGAGTATGCTACAAGACCGAAACTAATGTGACTTCGCCTCCAGGAGAAGAAACATTCTACGTGAGATATATCTCTCCTCAAGGTGAAACACTTGCCGTAGAATCATTAGGATCAGGCGTACTTACAAACAAACTAAATGGTGAAGAAGTAAGGTACTCTGGCTCTGGAGCTATAGAATATAATAATGAAGACACAGAAGCTTGTATAGATTGGCAAATTAACTTTGCACCACCAAAAGGAATCTATGATGTAGAATTATACAACAAAGGTTTCATGGTAGGAAAAGGAAGCTTTAAGCTCAAGTAATATAATTTTTCAAAAACCGATGTTAAAGAGCATGGCAATATTCATTGTCATGCTCTTTTTTTGTTTAAATCCATGGACTAGTAGGTAATCGCCACAATTTTAATTACTTACATATAACAAATAATTGTAATGTGTTTTGTACTTTAGATGCCTTAAACATTTAATTTATCATGAATACGATCAAAATAGCCCTAATTAATACAATTCTGATACTTAGTGGGTTATCAGTCTATGCACAACCACAAATGAGTATATGGTATACAGCTGATCAATTGCCAGAACCCATTAATAGTCATCATCACCAATCTGCAGAAAGTGCAATCGAATGGACTTGTGGACAGGATTATTATTTCTATCATGAATCTAACCAAGTCATTCTGCATGTGCTTAATGAAGGAAATGAAGATCTAATAATTTCATCTGAAATATCTTCTGTTACTGGAGAATTTTCATTAAATCTACTCGGCCTAAGTAGCCCTATTAATATAGCTCCAAACCAAGAACTTCAAATTATTGTAGATTTTGAACCGGCAGAAAGCTACTCTGGACAAGGAGCTACTCTATCTGTAAATAGCAATGATCCACTAAATCCAAGCTGCCAATTTAGCTTAGAAGTAGGACCTACTCCTGCGATGCCAGTCTTATCTTGTGATGTTGTTTTGAGTACGATTCCAGTTTCTGGATTTGCAGGAGAAGATACACCATTCAACCTTTCTCTCGCTGTTCCATCAGATATAACTGAGGGTTTTATTACCATTTGTAGTGCAGGCGATCTAGGATTTTTTTCTGAATTCTATGATGTAACCATTCTTGATACTGGAGAGGAGATTAGATTTGATGGAGTTAGCAGTGATTGTGTTTTAAGCTGTCAAAGTTTTAATGTAGCTGACATAAGCTCAATTGTTGAAGATGGTCAGATAGATTTCTTGTTGCTTCCTTCCAATCAAGTTAATGATTTTTGCGCCGATAACAACGTGTCTATATCTTTAAATTACTGCTCTCCTCAGTGTAATGGTGTCATTGAACCTACAGCAGGTGGATTTGCACGTTTTGATGAAACTTTTGATTTAGTCCTCAGTAGTGGTTTACCAGCTAATACTTTTGCAGCAACTATAGAGATATGCTCAGCGGGAGATTTGAGTTCACTTTCAGAATTTTATGATATCACTGTCAATAATGGAGAAGCGTTTCAATTTCAAGGAGGAACTAATGATTGTCGGGAATTTTGTCAATCTTTTGTTCTGAATGATATTGCTGGATTAACAGCAGCAGGGCAGGTAAGTATATCACTAGCAGCTACACCTGATATAGGTAACTTTTGTCCTGATAACAATGTATATGCAACACTATCCTATTGCGTGCAATTAGAGCCAGTCCCTACAATGGGAGAATGGGGATTGATATGCTTAAGTATCCTACTTTTAATTTTGGGAGTGAACAGTATTAAACAAAAAAGTGTCAAACCCATACAACTCGAGATTAAGAACTAAGTAACTTGTGTAAAGAATACATACAAAGGAGGCGCAGCGATGTTAATTGTTGCGCTCTTTTTTTATTTCTCTCTTTTACTGTGATCATTTCTGGAGTATCTTTGTTACACAGTAGATATGAGTAAAGCAGACAAGAAAAACCCAATTCATAAAGACTTTGTGGCCGAAAACCCAGGGCTACTACCCTACGCCCATCATTTAGGAAGTGCTATAATCAAGCCGATAGATAAAGGAAAGGTCAAAGGAGTAGCGATGACCGCTATGTACCAGCAGACCGGTAAACAGCTCAATCAACTAAAAGAACAAATAGATATCCTTATAAAGCAGGCTCAAGATCTGCATGATCGCATAGGTATATCTGAAATGATCTATAAGGCTGATTGTGGTTTTAAACCGATGATAAATCAAACTTATTATCTGTATGAGAGAGGAGCTGAACAATGGGTACTATCTATGATCTCCCCTACAGAATGGGGAAAAAATGCTAAATATGTGTATGTAGCTACTGTAGAATTATTTGCTGATCACACTTGGGAAGTACTTGATGCTGCCGAAAGTTTCGCTGAGATATAAGCGTAAACATCTTAGGATGTCAAAGTGGTGGATGGATTTAGGTCCATCCCCGCTTGCCTTTATATACCATAAAATAACCTAATCAAAAGTGTAGCCCTACAGCTAATACTGTTCGGTTAAATATTCGCTTATCCGTGATCGTTATTGTCCTTCCGAAAAAATCATTATTAATTTCATTAGGAGTTATTCTACTGTATTGCAAAAACTGGCTTAGCTTAATTGACCAACGAATTTTTTTAGACCTTGCAAACTCGAATCCTATACCAGGCTGAAGTAAAGGACCTGGAGTATACTCCATCCATCCAGGATCATTTTCTAGCGGTATAGCTATTCCTAATTTACCATCTACAAATAATCTTCTTCTATTATCATTTAAATAGTACTTACTATATAGAAATAATTCGCCGAAGGTTAAGGTCGTCCAAGTAATGTTATTTACAGAACTGGCATTGAATCCAATCCCTAATCCAACTCCAAGTCTTGGGTTTAGATATTTACCGGTTACGAATTCAAGTTGAGAAGTACCATCATTTCCATTGCCCCCTATTCCATATTCTAGAAAATTAAAAGTTCCAGTTTTCTTATGATACCTTCCCCCTTTATATGTAAAGTAATCATCCGAGTTTACCCATTTTATTATGAAGCGTTTGTCTAGGGTGATAGTATCTTTAGTTCCTGATAAGACGAATTGAACCTGACTATTAGTTTCCCTTATTGCATGACCTATGAAGTAAGAGCCATCCTCATAGCTTACTGTTTCATATACCTGATGTCGCAGTTTTTTGTAGAGGCTTTCCGACTGACCAAAAAGATCTGCGACTCCAATTAAAAATATTGTAAGTATAAGCAGGTTCGATCTCATAGTAGATTTATTAGTATAAAAGTAACAGAGCAGGAAGCGTGAATTTAGTTTAACGCTTCCTACTATAGTATCTACTTATGCTGAGATCCAGCTTAATAATTTTCGACTTGTACTTGTAATCTGGTACTGCCCAAACCCTGAAGGACTAGCTACTAAAATTATATCCGCCTTTGTAGGATGAGGAATCACATCGTATGCTTGAATGCTTTTATCATGCTCTACCATTTCTACTCTTCCATCATCTAGAATATCAAATATTTTTAAACCATTTTCTCCTTCTCCTACATACAGTTGACCAGCAATGATCGTCATACCATACGGGCTTTCCATCTCAATATCTTGCTTTGATTGAGGTATAGTAAGATTTTCAATGTCGACTACTATCAATGCATCGATATTTCCATCGCATTCATTACCACTCCTCAAGGTCACGTACGCTGTCTCACCATTTGGCAATACTGGATCACATGATGTAGCATGAGAAAAACTACCTATCCACTCTGGATTATCAGGATTAGTGATTGTTAGTATTTCCATAGAGTTACTAGTACCTACAAATAGTGCATCATCTTGAGGATATATCGTTTCTAAATTCCATCCAATTGAATTTTCACTTACTTTTTCTAATTGGCTACCGTTTTTGAATGTATAAACTACTGAGTTGCTGATAACATAAATATGATCATTTTTTTGAGCAATCCTATTGACCGTACCAATTGATGAACCACTGCTCCCAGCAAATGATGCGGGCACATTAGATCGAGGAATCAGTCGCTGCTCATAATCAAAAAATAATGGATCATCTCCATTAACTAGCTCCCAGATACTCGAAGATTTATCTAGTTTCTCTTTCACTTCAGTATAGGTAAAGCCTATGAGTTCTTGACCGGATGCGTTCTTAAAGGGCTCAGAAAATGCATTTTCTACTCTACTCTCAATAGTAGGAGATTGTTTATTAGAGATGTCTATTTTGATAACATCATAAAGACTCTCTGCATAGATTTTATTGTCTGCCACATAAAATTCTTTGTTCTCCGGAATATTCATAAAGTAAAGCTCTCGGGGAGATTCTGGATCAGAATTGTCGAATACATGAATACCTTTTCCTTCTTCACCAATAAGCAAAAGGTCCTCCGATACATATACCTTTCCTGGGTCAATGATTTCTTGAGATGTGGATAATAATTGTGTGTTCCTTAGATCATCGATACTTCCATAGATTGCTTCTGCCTTAACATATTCTACTTCTGTCGTACCTAGATCCTCGGTACAAGAGATTAATGAAATCGCAGTAATTGCGAGAATAAAAATTGAAATTTTGTTCATAATAGTTAGAGTTTTTAGTGAAACGAAGATTGATATTAATCTGCCGTCTAATTAACAATTCTTTAAGGGTCTTTATCTAGAATGAGTTTTTTACTGAATTATTATTGACTCCTATTAAATATTTTCCCACAACCTTATAAATGTCTTTTACTAATCGAACTAAAATCTGTTGTAGTAATAACTCGATAATATTAAGGCAACCCCTAATCTCTAATAAGATTATAAGTAATAAATTTTTTTAAGTGTAGACCGATAAGGCTCTAGAAATTAAATGTTATACCCATAAGTGGTCTCTTAAGCTTAAGGTCATCTAGAATATTAGAAGGACTGATCGTTTTAGCTAATGCGTACATAAATAGGTAGTTAAATCTAATGGAGAATCTCGTCTCTGTCTGTTGGGCAAATTCAAATCCAACTCCACCTTGTAATATTACCCCCGGATATAGATCATCTCTTACACTTTGATCTATTCCAGAAAATGCTCCGATTTTAGAATCAATGAATGGTCTGATCTTGGTGTTGGTGATGTAATACTTGGTATAAATGTAAAGCTCTCCAAAAAATTCTTGGCCTGCTAGCAAATCTAGCTCACCAGAAAAATTAAATCCTGTACCTAACCCTAGTAAAAATTGTGGTGTAATTCTCCTACCATAAGCATAAGTAAACTGAAGCGTAAACTCATCTGCAAATCCGCCTAGGCCCATATCTATCATACTAAACGAGCCTTTCTTAGGATGGTATTTATCTTTTTTATACAAAAAATAATCATCAGGATGAATGTACTGTATGATCTCATCTTGATAAAATGATAAAGTATCTCCTTCGATATTTTCAAACCTAATTAAATCATCTACCTGATCTATCAACCAACCTTTATAGATATAACCGTCTGTAGCTTCTATGGTCTGAATAGTGGTAATAATCTGCGCCAACCCACTTAAGTGGCACATAAATATCAAAATAAGACTTGTAAAAAATGACCTCACTTGCTGAATACTACTATTAAAATACAAGATAGAAGTTATGAGATATATCTAGAGCTAAAATGGAGGATGGACCGAAGTCCATCCCCGCTTGCCTTTGCTAATTCTTAAGAATTAACAACACGTAAATCCACAGCAGCCTTGGCCACAGATTGACGCTAATAAAAATAGTAATGCCATAATATCAACAAAATTTAAGTGAAAAAATATGGTTACTTCTTACCGATATTGTTTAGCATCGGACCTAGTGCCCGACCTACTAGATCATTTATTTGGGCAGTCTTCACAAGTGTAAAGCAGCACAGTCCATTTTCATTGGTACAACTGACCATTGCAAACTTTTCTCCTGCTTTTAAATTGAATTTCTTCCTTAAATCTTTGGGGACTACCAATTGTCCACGGTCATCAAAACTGACTATTGCTTCTATTTCACAGCATTCAGAACTCCTTGTTTTATTCGATTTGGACTGTTGTAGCTCAATCATAATTCAATTTACGCTAATAATCTGAATATTCTGAATATTCTGATATGTTAGTATTATCATATTTCCATGATTGTCTTGAAATTTTTCAAAAACTATAATCTATTGACAATGTTATAGTACGGTAATCAAATCATAGTTAAAGAGTAAATTCGTGTATGCTAGGTTGGAGATTCAGTAATTATATACCTGATGGAAACGAGAATAATCCGTTTGAGCGACTATTAAAGTTGTTTCAAGAGTTACTTGTGCATACCTCGGGCGATGTGTCAGAGTCTTTATCATGGTTGACACAGCTGGATAAAGAACATAATCTTACCGACGAAAATTATGGTATCGCTGATTTTATCCAAGAATTGATAGACAAGGGCTATATTGGTCAAAATGATCCTAAGCGTCCAGGATTTAATCCGACTACTAAGATGGAAATCGCTCTGCGTCAGAAAGCGCTAGACGATATATTCGACCAATTAAAAAAATCAAAACGAGGAGATCACTCTACCAAGTTCTCAGGATCTGGAGATGAGCATACTTCTGAGTTGCGTCCTTATGTTTTTGGTGACAAGCTAGACAAGATTGCTATCTCAGAGTCTCTTAAAAATGCACAAATCAATCATGGTCTTGATGACTTCTATCTTACCCAAGATGATCTACAAGTCCACGAGACATTTAATAAGAGTCAGACTAGTACAGTCTTGATGATAGATATCTCCCACTCTATGATACTGTATGGCGAGGATCGAATCACTCCTGCTAAGAAAGTAGCCATGGCTTTGTCTGAACTCATCATGACACGCTATCCAAAAGATACATTAGACATCATAGTATTTGGAAATGATGCTTGGCAAATAGAAGTAAAAGATTTACCCTATCTAGAAGTAGGACCGTACCATACTAATACAGTTGCAGGCGTAGAACTTGCGATGGATATTTTGAGAAAGCGAAAAAACCCAAATAAGCAGATCATGATGATCACTGATGGGAAACCAACTTGCATCAAAAAAGGTAAAGGTTATTATAAAAATGCATTTGGCCTAGACCGAAAAATATTGAACAGAACCCTAGGGCTTGCCGTCAAATGCAGAAAACTTAATATACCGATTACCACTTTTATGATAGCACGAGATCCTTGGTTGGTCAACTTTGTAGATCAGTTTACTAAAGCTAATAATGGCAAAGCATTTTATAGTTCATTACAAGGCTTAGGAGAATTCTTATTCATGGATTACAAACAGAATAAGCGCAAGAGAAAAAATTAGTAAAAGATAAATAATAAAGATTTGAAAATAAGTGAAGTAAATACTTTAGGTAAGCTAAAGAAATCAGGATATACACCTAAGAGTATAAAGGAAGAATTAAGGTCAAACCTAATCCCTAAACTACAGTCAGGCAAGAAAGTATTTGAGGGCATCATAGGATTCGACGATACGGTCATTCCAGACCTTGAGCGGGCGATATTATCTAATCACAATATCTTACTACTAGGGCTAAGAGGGCAGGCCAAAACCAGAATAGCAAGGCTACTCACCTCTTTGTTAGATGAATACATGCCCATCGTTGAAGGATCAGAGATTAATGATGATCCTATGCAACCTATTAGTAGGTATGCGCAAGACCTAATCGCAGAGCACGGTGATAAGACACCAGTGAGCTGGGTACATAGAGACGAAAGATATGTAGAAAAATTAGCAACACCAGATGTATCGATTGCAGATCTAGTCGGTGATGTAGATCCGATCAAAGCAGCATCCCTTAAGTTGCCGTTCTCTGATGAGCGTGTGATTCACTTTGGATTGATCCCTAGATCACACAGATCTATATTTGTTATCAATGAGCTACCTGATCTACAAGCAAGGATTCAGGTATCCTTGTTTAATATTCTTCAAGAGGAAGATTTACAAATCAGAGGGTTTAAACTCAGGTTGCCATTAGATATACAATTTGTCTTTACCGCCAACCCTGAAGATTATACAAATAGAGGATCGATAGTCACTCCTCTTAAAGATAGAATAGAGAGTCAAATACTCACACACTACCCTATGTCAACAGACATAGCGCGTAAGATTACTGAGCAAGAAGCAAAAATTGCTGATGATCAATTGTCTAGTATCCATGTCCCAGACAAGGTAAGAGACCTTTTAGAAATGATATCATTCACTGCTAGAGAAAGTGAATTCGTAGATGAGAAGAGTGGGATCTCTGCTAGAATGAGTATCTCAGGTATGGAAAATCTGCATAGTACTGCCGAGCGCAGAATGTTGATCAATAAGGAAAAGAAAACAGCGATAAGAATTACAGACTTCTGGGGTGTAATACCATCGATCACCGGTAAGATGGAACTAGTGTACGAGGGCGAGCAAGAAGGACCTTATCAAGTTGCACTTAAGCTACTAGGTGATGCTATCAAAACACTATTCCTAGAATACTTTCCTCATCCTGAAAAAATCAAAAAAGGAGTAGATAATGACCCTTACGGTGCTATAAAACTATGGTTCTCTGGAGGCAACAATTTAGATCTTCTACATGACGACACAGATAAAGAACACAAGAAGAAACTCGATAAAGTAGCAGGGTTAAGAAAACTAGTAAAGGATAAAAATATTGAGGCTCAGGATCAATTATTTTTCATGGAGTTAGTCTTGCATAGTTTATCAGAATTTCAAGTGGTTAGCAAAAACTTTGTGCAATCAAAAATTAGTTTTAGTGATCCACTGGCAACTATGTTTGATGACCTAGATAGCGAGTAGTGTTGGAGCAAAAATTTTTACATTGACTTGTAGCCGTATGCTTACTTAGATACAGCATCTTTGCGATTTCATTGATGGTGTATCCAAGTGAGATATTCTTAAGGACTTCTTTCTCTCTTTGACTTATTTGTTTCATAAATTAGTTTTCGGCATTTGAAATAATTTATTTAGTATAAATCCGGTTCTGCATTAGGGCAACTTGAGCCTAGAAGACCCTACTTTCTTTCCTGTTTTTTTTTACTCGTCTTATCCAATATTGACTTTATAGTACTCTATTAATTCACAATCTTAAAGTGCGGTAAATGTTAAAGCCAACTGCTAGCAGACATTAACTATTTTGATCTATCATATCTAAGAAAACTATAATACTTTCGTTTCTTTAATTACATTAATTCAAATAGCAAATTCTTCAAAATGTTAAGATTATTTTTATTTACACTGGTTATTATTTTAAGCTTCACTGCATGTGGGGATGATACTCCAGATTGTACCACAGAGACTATAGTAGGCACTTACAGCGGCTCTACTGATTGTGATGATACGGGTACATCAGGCGTTGACTTACCAGAAGGAGCTACTACTTATGAAGTAGAATCTGTGGGAGGTCAAAATTATAAGATTACTGATCAAGAAGGCAATGAGACGCTAGCAGTAATAACTGGTTGCGATATTACAGTACCCGAAGTAGAAATAGAGTTTTTCGGAATTATGATCAAAACATCGGGCTTTGGAAAAATAGATGGCGATCAATTAGATCTTACACTCAATACTGAGGTAGACGGTTTATCTTTTTCTTGTAGAGCGGCCACTACTAAACAGTAAGAGATAATTAAATTAGCAGAAATTAAAAGGCACAACGATTCTTTCGTTGTGCCTTACTTTTATCTATTGTCAATATGTAGGGATGATTACAGGGGCTCTCAAGACAACTCCTCCAAACCCTAACTTATCTATATTTTATTACGCTCAGAAATATTGGTTAACTGCTGCTTCTCTTTGAGCAACGTGATTTTTTAAGGTACTGATAGCTTGTAGAAAAGAAGAGCCATTGCTAAGAAAAGTATAACCCCTAGTTTCTGCATTAGCAAAAGGCTCAATCAATTCTGCATATTCATCATATAAGGATTGCATGCTAGAGGTCTTAAATACTCCATCCTTTATTTCACTTAGATAGTCTTCGTATACTGCTCTATACTCTGCATCGGCATATAAAAATCCAATTAGTGGCCAACTAGATCCATTAAGATCTGAGAAGTCTAAGTTTAATGATCCATCCCTTTTACCATCTTGCAGAGCTTCATTATTATCCCACGGAATCCATGTTAATTTATTAGTCGCTGGATCATTGTACATAAAATAGTTGTGTGTCATTCTACCGTAGGTATCCCAATTTTGAATAATGGTATTAACTGCTAAATACTTTAAAAATATATCTGTATCAAATATCTCATCTAAAGAAGCTCTCCAAACTGCAGGCTCACTAGTCCTACTCTCATCATGAAGGACACTAAATAAAGTCTGAATATCAGACCAATCTCCCTCGTCTTCATTAGTTTCTTTACCAAATACTTCTTCAGAAAATGTCCCTTTGGCAAAACTTGCTCCATCACCATCTGGCTTATAGAGATTACCATCATCATCTGCATACTGAGTATCAATTACCGTGTCATCTACCTCTTCTACCATAGTATATACGCCATGATAGACAGCACCTTCTCCATAGTCTACATATACTGTATAGAAAGCTGTGTGAGGCCCTACTAGGCCTGCATCTCTAAATAGATCTCCAGCAACTTTCTCTCTGATAATAGATTGATCATCATAATTGTTTTTCAGACTTAATTTTTTAAATCCATAAAATCTCTGGTTTTTGATTTGAGGATAATCATCTTCGAACTCATCAAAATCTAGCTTGAATGAAAGCTTGCCTATACCTGATGACCAGCTACCAGATAGGCTTGAGTTACCTTTGAATCTAGCACCTACACGATACCATTGTTTACCGTTATAAAACACCTCTGAGGGTACCCAGATTGGATTCTCGTCGGCAAACTCTGTAGGCCTACCCCCTGAACCAAAAGCCCCATAAAGAGAAACCATGTCCGACTGCATTACTTCCCAGTTTTCTGGACTGATAACTATATCGATTCTCTTAACCGCATTATCGTCAAATACTTCATCAAAATTAGGATCAGCATCTTTACTGTGAGTCTCATCTGTCCAATCTACAGGATCAAAATCCTCATTATCCATATCAAGGTCTTCATCGATCCCTGAGTCATTATCGTCATCACTATTAGCAACATATCCAGAAGGTTGGTTGCATGCAAGAAGGGTGTTCATCTCATCTCCAAGACCATCTCCATCTGCATCTTGGTACCAGATCTTTTCTTCACAACTGGTCATCTCAGCATCACCACACGATGTAATATAGGTCGCAATAACAATTAGCGCTAGTAAAATCTTAATCTGTTTCATCTTCCTTTATTTTTGGATTATAAAATCTTGCTTCTCACAAGCAAATCTATACACATAAGAAAATGATCCTAATTTTGTAACCATCGCTCAAACATTATTTTCTAGAAAAATTTTAAAGGCAATTTCTTGAGAAGCCTGATCTGGTTTAGAATATACCTACTACCCATAAGCAATAGACATAAAGATCTAGTGTTCAGGTACTTAAAAATTCGCTAGCACGTAGATCAATCTGTCCAACCAAAGAAAGTAAGACAAATAATAAAACAAGATAGTGAAGAGTTTAAAGCTACTAGATCACCTCAAAATAAGCCTCCAACTCTTTAAGTGTCTCCTCGGTCTTAATAAGGTCTTTTATGACTATCCCATTCTCTAGGAGTATGATCCTATCAGATACTTCGGTAACATGTGAAAGGTCATGGCTAGAGATTAGGATCGTTTTATCAGAAGATTTCAGATTTTTAATGGTGGTCTTTAATCTGATTTGAGTAGTAGGATCGAGATTAGCAAATGGTTCGTCGAGGATTACTACCTTAGGATCACCGATTAGTGCCGCCACGATTCCAGTTTTCTTTTGATTCCCCTTAGATAAATCTCTAATGTACTTTCTAACTCCCCGTATCTCATTATTAAACAAGTCATCAAACTGATCTAAAAAGGCACTTAGATCTCCCGCACTAAACTGGTGTAGCTCTGATATAAACTTGTAGTACTCATCAGGAGTAAGAAACTCAAGTAGAAAATTCTCTGAAATGTAAGACCCTGTATAAGGCTTCCAATGCTCTGAACCTACTATCGGCTCACCGCCTGAATAAGCAGTACCACTGTTAGGTCGGATAAGATCAAGAATAATACTAAACATAGTGGTCTTCCCTGCTCCATTATTACCTACTAAGCCTACCACTTCACCAGCGTTAATACTCAGTCCTTGGACATCCAAAGCAACTTTTTCTCCATACGTCTTTGTTATATTTTCGAGTCTTATCATGTGTGTTATTTCGTAAAGTTATTATGCAGAAAATACTTCTTGTATTTGAATACTTCAATCGCTCTATTGATAATACTCTGATGAAAAACGATCCCTAAAATACCAATTAGCGCAAGCACAATTAATCCCAAGAGCTCATAGCCATACCAGCTAAAAGGGACAAAAACTATAAACGGCATAGCTACTATCGGAATCATAATCACATAGTGCGCCGCAGATATGCCCTCTTGGCTAAACACATTTCCCTTAGCAAGGCTCATCTTTTTAGAGTTATTCATGGTAAACCAGAGATAGACATAAGCCACTGTTCCTGCATTAAACAACATCATCACAAAATTGACTAATACTATCTTGGGTTCTAAAAAAATATAAGGCAGCGATAGAATAAAGAAAAATAAATTTGACCCCGCAATAAGAAGATATTTAGCCCTTAGATAATTATTTAAACTTAAATTCTGTGTTACTATAAAATCAAAGTGACTACTGTTCCATGAAAAAAGCAATTGCCCATAATTAAGCATAAACGCACCTACCATCAATAGACCAAAGACTATTAGCGCATAAGAATTACTCACCCAACCCATCCCAAACGCAAAAGGGTAAACCAAGAAGATAAAACTCATGAATAAGTAATTCCGTGACTTCTTGTTTCTCCAAATGAGCTTAGATTCTATCCTCATCCATTTACCTACTTCTCCATACTTATCTAAAAACTTAAACTCTACACCTTCAGATATCTCAGCATCCTTCGTAGTGATACCAGCATCTATGTATGCATTGTGCATCAGATTTTTGAAGAGTAAAAAGCATAAACCGGTCAGTATCAGTAGTGGTAACACAAACAAAATACTCTCATGGAGATAGGTCACTATCGGAGCACTGTAGTCAGACAAAGTAAACAAGCCAGAGTACTCTAAGTATATCAACCCTGAGATTGCAGCTAGGACTATGAAAACTATTACTGGCTGTCTGTTAATCGTACGATCTAACCAAAAGCATAAAAAATTATTTAGTAGAACAAAGCTTAGCATTACTACCAACCATAACAAGGCTTTAGCAATTCCTAATCCGCCTATCACATTGGTCAAGAAAAAAGGAAAAATTACGAATAAGGGCAACAAATTAAAAAAACTGAAAGTCGACTTAGTGAGGAGAAATCTAGCGAGCGTTGATTTTTTAATATTGAGTGTCAAATATCTGGTGAGTGAGAAAGAAGGAAATTTTTGTAATAAAAACCTAGTCCAAATGTCTATCACTAAATAATAAACAAAGAAGCCATTAAACTTATAAATCACATTATCCTCTGGGAATAACTCACTAAGTATAATTCCTCCTGAAAACCCTAAAACCAGTGCAGATAAAAGCATATAGGCTGCGAAGAATCCCATGATCACATTTACTGCCATACTTTCGCCCCAATGCGGTGCTCGCCTAAATCCTAACCACTCTAGTCGTATAAGTTTCCTCAGCATAAATAATCCTCTGAAATAAATAAAATTCAATATAATCGAAAATAAAAGATTCATAGCTTTGACCTATGAGAGATTCGACAAAAGGCATCATAATGCTGACTAAAGAATATGTAGAAAAAAAATTATCTGACGCCGAAGGAGGGCATGACTGGTGGCATATCTATCGTGTATGGAAGATGGCAGCACGTATAGCTAAGTCGGAAGATGTCAATAATGAGATAGTAGAACTTGCAGCATTACTCCACGATATAGCTGATCCTAAGTTTCATGGTGGTGACGAGTCTATTGGCCCAAGAACAGCTGAGGAATTCCTTAAAAGCCAAAAAGTGAATCTGCCAACCATAGATCATGTAGTCAATATCATTAAGCATATGTCCTTTAAAAATAGCTTGGAAGCGCAGAGCTTTACCTCTAAAGAAATGGAGGTGGTACAAGATGCCGATCGTTTAGATGCCATCGGAGCTATAGGAATCGCAAGGGTTTTTAGTTTTGGAGGATATAAAGGCAACCCAATCCACGATCCTACGATGAAACCAAAACTTAATATGTCTAAAGAAGAATACAAGAAGAGTAATGGTACTTCTCTAAATCATTTTTATGAAAAATTATTCTTGCTAAAGGATAAAATGAATACAGATACAGGGAAGAAGATAGCGCAATCTAGGCATGAATTTATGCAAGCCTATGTCGATCAATTTTATAAAGAGTTCGAGGGTAATGATTAATTGATATCTAACGAAGTAATGCTATAAAGTGACTATTTGAAGTTTTTTAAAGCCCTATAAATAATGGAGAACTACCTAAGTCATTAATAATACTAGTCTGGCATTAATTGATTCTGACCCACAACTTAAGACTTCTTGAAATAGACTCATACTTATGGGATATGCTCGATTAGATACCCGTCAAACTATCGACAAATAATTATTAAACTATGGTCTAAAAATAAAAACCTAATACCCATCCTCTAATAACACTACCTTTCCTTCACTCGCATCAAACTCCGCTTTAGCACCAATTGGGAAGGTACATTGATTATCTATATGACCGAATGAAAAGCCATAGGCCGAAGGAATTTGTAGTCGCTTGATTCGCTCTGCAACTACCTGCTGCAATGTTTGTGTCTCTTCATCCTTCCGCTCACATCCTGCAAATACGCCTAAAATAATACCTTTTGCTTTTTCGAAAAAACCTGCGGAGATTAGTTGAGTCAGCATACGATCAATCCTGTATGGTGCTTCTCCTACATCTTCTATGAATACTATTTTATTCTTTGTCTTAACTTCGTGTGCAGTACCAAGTAGTGATACAAGTAGAGAGAGGTTGCCCCCAGCCAATTCTCCTTTAGCCTTTCCAGGTGTTATTGTTTTAAATTGATATACTGCATCTTCATAGCCCTTAGTAATGTTTTCTTGCGATAAGCCGATTACATGATCAGCATCTAATCCAAATAATGGTGCTAGATGTTTTTGGGTATAGTCGGTCATCGTTGAAGAAGCTACAGGACCATGAAAGCAAGGGCTGCCAGTTTTCTGATAGATAGTATTGAGAAGTGCAGTGATATCACTATATCCGATCAATGGTTTTTTATTCCTCTTGATAAGATTAAAATCTAAATAATCTAGCAATCTAGTCGTCCCGTACCCACCTCTGATACACCAGATACCGTCAATAGACTCATCGGCATACATATCATGTATCTCCTTTAACCTGATGGTATCACTACCTGCAAGGTATCCATCTTTCAATAAGACATTAGCCGTATGGTAATACCTTAATCCCATTGCTTCTAAGTTTGCGATTGTTTTATCGATCCTATCTTGGTTGATTATCCCTGCAGGAGTTATCAAACCTATTTTGCTTCCCTTCTTGAGCGGGAGGTTCTTCTTTTTATAATTCGATAGTTCCTTTGACGCAACTGATGACATTATTACTCCTTTTGCAATAAGCTGATTAAATACTCTTCTATTCATAATTATGAAGTGAATATCGTGCTTTTTGATCTTAGATGTAATTATGCATATATTTCCTGTATGAAAGTTTGTGGTATAGAGTTAAAATCTAATGAAGCTAGAATCATAGCTTTAGAAGGACATGCAGAAGATTATGAATTTATTAAAACTGAATTCGATAAAATCAAACTCAAAGACTCTAAGGATCAAGGGGAAGTCAAAATATTCAGAGATTCTATATTAGCATTTTTTGCTTATCATGATTTTGATATTATAGGCATCAAAGAGCGTATTACTAAAGGTAGATTTGCAGGTGGAGCGATCTCATTTAAGATGGAGGGGCTTATACAGACAGCCGATGATAAAATTAGACTCGTGCATAACATGAGCATGAAGTCTACGCTTAAAGGTATCGAAATCCCACTAGATAATATCAAGAAGTATCAAGAAGAGGCTTGCCGAGTGGCGTTGTTTTTACTACACAAGGAATCATAGCTTTGACGGTGATCGATGACTACTTTACTCCCTGTTACAACTAAAACTTAGAAGTCTAGCGCTATAGAATAATTAATCTAATCTCCCCAATATAGTTCTAGTCTAAACTTCAACAATACTCGTCGAGTAATGAGGATTTTAAAATTGAGTTAGCTGATCTTAAAAAAGAATCAACTATACATATCATGGGGTTCTCTAATTACTCATTATCAATCCTCAACTATAATCATCGGATGATTAGGTCTGGATATTTAAACTTTAGAAGTAGAGGATTTGCGGTCAAATTACCCCCAGCTAAAAACTATACTAAGCCACAAACCAAGAGGTATAAACCTACACCCTCAAAAGGTTTAACTGAGTACCTCCTTATGTGCTTTGTTGTAACTTCCATTTTTGGATTAATAATCTTTTGTATAGTTAACTTCAACGTAGAAAACTGTAAAGTCATTCCTTACAAAAACTCAAAAGAAAATCAAAAATACATGTCTCAATGCACTCCTAATCGCAAGACAGCTAATACAAGTTCTGTGAAGAATATTATCCGTATTGGATTCTACAAACTTTCGATTAAACAATACTCTGCTGCATTGCTACACTTCGAAGGGGCCCTCATCGAACGTGAAAATATAAAGGAAACAAATCTAGGCATGGCCTATGCACTTACTGGAATATGTAAAAGAGATCAACAGTACTGCGAACTTAGCAAGCAATATATTGACTACGTAAAAAATAGTAATCAATACTCTGCTTCTCAAATACAATATTTAGAGGCATTTTTGAAGAACAAACCAGTAGATGCGTATCTCTATTCTCTTGCCCACTAAAAATGCAGCCCCTTACCTAGCACAATGTCTAGACTCTATTCGCACTCAAACCATTGAGGATTGGGAGCTGATAGCTATCAATGATCATTCAGATGATAATAGTCTAGCGATACTCAACGACTATGTATCACAGGATAATAGAATACGATGTATCAACAATCTAGGTACCGGTATAATCTCAGCTTTACAGACAGCTTACCAACATGCTACAGGAACATATATCACTCGCATGGATGCTGATGATATCATGACACCAAACAAACTGGAACAACTTCTCGATCAGGTGAAACAAAACGGCAAGGGTACACTTGCTGTTGGATTAGTAAAATATTTTTCTGAAAGTACTCTTGGAGATGGATACAAGTCCTATGAGAGCTGGCTAAATCATCTAAGCTCTACTAGATCTAATTTTCTTGAAATATACAAGGAATGTAGTATCCCCTCTCCTGCATGGATGCTCCATAGAGATGACCTTGATCGTTGTGGAGCATTTGATTCTGATGTGTATCCAGAAGATTATGATTTAGCTTTCAGAATGCGAGCTGAAGGATTTAAAGTATGTCCTACTACAGAAGTTGTCCATTTATGGAGAGACCACCCAGTCAGAAGCTCTAGGACTGATGACAATTATGCTGATAATCGATTCATAGAATTAAAAGTAAGTCACTTTGTTACGTACGATTTTGATCCTACCCTCAAACTAATCTTATGGGGAGCTGGCAAAAAAGGTAAATCTATTGCTCGACTTCTTTTAGAAAAAAATATTTCATTTAAGTGGATCACAAATAATACAAATAAAATCGGTAGAGAAATTTATGGTGTTGCACTGCTAAGAGATGATTCAATGGGTTTGAATGATTCTCAAATAATTATTGCAGTTGCCCAACCAGAGGAGCAGATAAAAATATCAGAAGTACTATCTACCCATAATAAAAGAATAGGTGTCGACACTTTTTACTTTTGTTGAATTAAGTTATCAGCTATTTTAAAATTATATACCAAGAAGAAACTGGCTAGTTTATTAGCTATAATCAAAAATTTGCACCTCCAATAAAACAATTACAATCATCAATCCTACTAAGCAGTTTAAAATACGGAATACAGTTTTATAAGATTGCTACTGTAAGCTTAGACTTGTAAATACTGGAAAATGATCCGAAGGATATTTAGAATTTATAGCACTAGACAGCACCCCATATTTTTCCACAACTATATCTGCTTTAGAAACCATGATATAATCAATTCTTCTAGTTGCAGGTTCTGTATAATTGAAGCCATTGAAAGTACCATTAGGTCCATAAACATGGTTAGCTTTCTCTTTTGAGTCATTCATGCTCACTTTAAGTTTTGCCATTAACTTACTATCTGGTTCGACATTAAAATCACCCATTAAAACTACAGGTAAGCCTTCTGTATTCACAGTAGCTATCCTGTCCAGTACAAGCTGTATCCCTTTCACTTGTGCTTGTTGACCCTTATGATCTAGGTGAGTATTGAAGACCCAGAATTTTTTACCTCCACTAATTGTAGTAAACAATCCATACGTACAAATTCTTGGATAAGCAGCATCCCACCCTTTGGATATTTCCGTAGGTGTCTCCGATAACCAAAAAGTATTTTGTTGCTTTACGTTTAGTTTACTAGCATTATAAAATATTGCAGAATACTCACCCCACTCTCCTTCATCTCTTCCTATACCTATTGTCTGATAAACATCTAGAGATTGCTGGAGTTCTCGCATTTGATGAGGGCGAGCTTCTTGCACTCCCATGATATCTGGATTGTAAAACTTCACTTGGGAGCATAGATGTTCTTTTCTCTCAGGCCATGCATTATCTCCATCAGAAGGGACATCCAGGCGTATGTTATAGGTCATAGCAGTGAGGCTAGACGAATTCAGATTATCAGCATCAGGACTATTAGACGCAAGTTTAAAAGTTAGCTCTGGTTCGTCCGTCGTAATATAATCAAAACCGTTAGCTATCAACCACTGTATGTCACTTTGCTCATTAGCAGTCCAGGCATTAAGTACTATCCCTTTATCTTTTGCAATTCTAATCCAGCTAGACTGCTTTTTTAATTTATGTACTGCATAATCTAGTCCCGTTATACCATCTTGATAAAGACGATCTGGAGATTTCGAGCCATCTAGATATTGGGTATTTGCAGATGGGTCGAGAGCCTTTATCTTTAATAGTATATCATAGCTAAAACTAATATATGATAAGATGTGTCTTTCAGCGTTGAGCGATCTCACAATGTTTACAGATTTCTCTGCTATGATAGGATTTCTCTCTTTATATTTTGATGGTTTTATTTCAAAGACTAATCCTGTTGTTTTATTTTCCTTCAGCCCTGCTTTGATATAGTCCTTTACCGTAGGTAATTTTTCACCGTTAGCTAGTTTTACCTTAGACAACTCAGCATACGTAGTTTCTTCCACTTGCATCCCATGATAATCTGCATCATGCGTAACTACCAGGACTTCATCAGCGGTCATCCTTACGTCAAACTCAGAACCAGTACAACCTAAACCTATTGCCTTTCTTAGTGCGGCAATAGAGTTCTGTGGTAATTTATCAGTCTTCCATGCACCACGATGCGCAATAACTATATTATCTGCAAAACTAAAATTCGGTATAGGGATTGTTCTACAAGTACTAATGCAGCATAACAGTAATAATAAATAGAAAGCAGTCTTTAATGGAGTCATTATTACACAGGATAAATTTGAAGTAGGACTTAACAAATCAGTTAACTTGATATAGATTTAGTTTGATAACTTTTTCAAGTTAATTTATGAAAATAAATCTGCCAGCCCAGCGTAAAAAAATGAAAACAATTGATGTAGCTTATTCTACATCAACCATTTTCCATTTTAGATTATTTTAATTTTCTAGATATAGCGGTACCTAATCAATGATCTAGTATCCATCATTCTGTGGATAACCAGCTCCAAGTAAGTCTAAATCTCTTTGCGCAATAGGCCAGTTTATATAGTGTGGCTTCCAGTTAGCCCTTGGATCTTTTGCCCCTAAGTTAGCGGGAAAAAACTCTCCATCACCTGCAAAGTTTGTTATTTGCCGATTTATTACTTCTTGCCCCATTCGCTTCAGGGTAAACCATCTTTGACCTTCGAATGCTAACTCTCGTGCTCGCTCATCTAATATCGCTTGCTCATCTACGCTAGTAAGAGGTGTCGCTTGAGCTCTTTCTCTTATGGCATTAATATATGGCAAAGGGTCTCCTGATGATCTCATCATTGCTTCTGCAGCTATCAGGTAGGTCTCTGCTAATCTATACACCAAGATATTGCTTCTATTCAAGTATGAATTTGGATTATCGTCTTCTTGCGCAAACTTAATACAAGATGGATGTTGTCGTTTATAATAATTTTGGTAGGTGCTACTTGGATTCTCCAGGTCAGTAATCGGTGCATAATTATCTACTTGTTCGCCGATCCTATCTCCTGATGTGTAAAAATACGTTCGTCTAAAATAGGTATCATCATCTCTAGTGTCGTTAGGGTCTTGAGCGATTAGACCCATTAGGTATAAGTTAGGTAAGACTCGTGAAAAACCTCTTCCTCCTTGCTCAATATTAGATTCTATTCCTGAAATCTGAAAATACTGAGTTACATAATTTGCATTCATCATAGTAGTGTTACCACCTCCGAGCAGATCATCTTGAGACTGCAGTACATATAGGGATTCTGAATTACTCCTATCTCCTTTAAATACATCTCCTGTATTGCTCACTAAACTATGTGGCGTTTCCGGACCTTCTATCACGTCTAGAGCTTGGCTCTTAGCTTCCTCCCAATCACCTTCCCACATCGCTACTTTAGCTTTTACATGCTTAGCTGTCCCTTTGGTTACACGACCAAAAGTACGCATCCAATCTAAATGCTCAATGGCAAAATCTAAATCACTGTTTATTAGGGCTAATATTTCTCCCTCAGAAGATCTATCGTTAATCACATCAAAAGCATTATCAACTGTAATAGTCTCTGTAGAAACATAAATATTATTATACATACGATATAAATAGAAATAAGAGTTTGCTCTAAAAAAGCTTGCCTCTGCAATAATTTCGTTCCTAACATCCCCATCTAAACCCTCTAAATCTTCTGCTGCATTTATAATTTCTGTAGCCTTATTAGTAATATTATAAAAGTGCTTCCAGAATAATGTAGACATAAAATTAGATCCTTGATCAACAGCAGAAACTCCTCTCTGGTATCTGCCCATCAAGCCTGTGTAACCCGTCCTACTAAAAGCCAAATCACTTCTCGATGACATTACGATAGCACCCATAAAATCCTCTGTCCTGCTATCATATCTATCCCTATCAAACTTGTATAAACTAATTACTCCTGATCGCAATCCTTCTGCTGTTGTGTATATGTAATCTGAGTCAATTAAGGTACTCGGTTGTTCCTCTAAGAATGTTTCGCAAGAGGTCATCATGAATACCGCTGTAAGCGCAAGTAGTACTACACTTTTTATTTTTGAATAATATAATTTCGTTTTCATAATATTATTTTTTAAAATTTTGCCCTTAATCCAAAAGTAATACTTGTTGCATCTGGATAACCCGTATCAGCATTTGAGAAGGTACTTCTAATATTTACCTCAGGGCTATAGCCTATGTAACTCGTATTAGTAAATAAATTAGTCGCCGTAGCATAGACCCTTAATTGCTTCATACTAATCTGTGATGATATTGCATCAGACAAGGTATAACCAACACTCACTGTTCTAAGTCTTAGGTAGGATGCATCTTTCACTGCTAAAGAGTTTAAGTATAATGGAGTCGAATCAAAATTAGGCCTTGGGAAAGTTGTCGATGGATTTTCAGGAGTATAATAATCTACTTTAACACCATTTAACTTTCCTGATAAGGTACCTCCATTATTAAAACTAGACAAAAATGGATTTATTTTTGTCGCACCAGCTACTGCATAAAAATCTACAAATAAATCAAATCCTTTATAGTCAATCGTAGTTGACAATGAACCAAACCAATCAGGGTTAGGATCTATAAATACTCTATCTTCTTGGGTTATTTTTCCATCTGGCGACCCAGTTCTATTTCCATTCTCATCTACTCCATTGGTATCCTTTATTCTTATATCTCCTGGTCTAAGATTATCTTGCGACAGGGCAGACTCTGGATTAGCTTGTGGCGCATTTGCAAAATCGTCACCTTCTTGGAATATACCATCAAATTCATATTGGTAGATCACTCCTACAGGCTGACCGACGAAATAATTATACGTTCCATCTTCTAAAATTGCCGCTCCATTGCCATCATTGTAAAGCTCTAAGAGTTTGTTTTTATTATTTGACCAGTTAGTTGATACAGACCAGTTAAAATCATCCGTGCGTATCAGTCTAGCTGTGAGGCTCAGTTCTATACCTCTATTCTGCAATTCGCCAGCATTGAAGAAGGTATACTGATATCCTGTAGTCGAAGGCACCCCACGTCTAAGCAGCAGATCTGTTGTCCTCGCATCATAATAGTTTATATTACCTACTAACTTTCTTTTGAAAGCAGAGAAATCTAAGCCTACATTTAAGGTAGTTATCCGCTCAAACTTTAGCGACGGGTTAGGAAGAATTACTGATGGTGAATAACCTGATGCCGACTCGCCATCGAAAATATAATTCTGACCATCAGCAGTAAATAGAGACGTATACGCTCGACCAAGATCATTTACTAAGGATCCGTAACTAACTCTAAACTTTAGATCTTGAACTGCAGTAACACCTTCTAAAAACTTTTCATTATGCAACTTCCACGCAAATGAAACGGCAGGATTAAAACTCCATTTATTATCACTAGAGTTTACTGATGCCCCATCTGCTCTTCCAGTAGCAGTAAATAGATATTTATTTTTTAAGCTGTATCGTGCTCTTGCCATAAAGGATGCTAATCGCTGCGTGTTCTTATCGCGCTGTGCTATTACATTTCCAATAGCATTAGTAATCCCATCATACCCTAGACTCTCATTGGTAAAACCTTGGCCCTCCGTAAATGTTCTACTAAATTTATTTTCTTGCGCAGACTGTACTAAAGTCAGGTTGAATTTGTGATCAAGACTCAATTCTTTATCATAGGTTAGTATATTTTCAAACAAGTATGACTCTCTCAACTGATTGTCTATCCTAGCTATACCATTAACATCATCTCCTGCAGAACTTAAAGAAGATAAGTATTGACCTCGCTCAGCAGTTCGTCTTGTAAAGTTTGTTTTAAACTGATACTGCAGGTCTTCTGTAATTTGCCAGATAGGTGTTATGTTGACTACAAAATCGTTCCCTTTTCTATCATTGTCTTGTTCTCTTAAGTTCCATAGTGGATTCACTGCAGATAACTCCTCTCCACTTGGAAATTGGGTAAGATTTCCATTATCATCATAAGCTCTTCCTAAAGGCGAAAAGGTAATAACATTTACGTTTGCTGCCGTTTCGGTATCATCATTTAATAGGTTTAAATCAAAATTGACAGAGAATCTATCGTTTATTTTTTGATCTACATTTAATCGCAATGTTCTTCTGGTATAAGTAGAACTAGGTATGATTCCCTCTTCTTTGAAAAAATTAAAACTACCAAACACTTTGGTCATGTCAGATCCTCCGCTTATGCTTATCGCTTGACTATTCACAAAACCCTTCTGCACCAATTCTTCTTCCCAATCTACATACTGGTTATTGGCAATAGATTCTAATTCTATATCTGAAAACACATCTACTTCGTCTGCATAGGCATCATCAGCATTATTAGATCTAACCGCTTCTCGTTTTAGCTCCGTAAATTCTTCTCCACTATATACATCAAAGTTTCGCTCTAAAGATTTTGAGGTTACAAAGCCATGATAATTTACACTTAGTTCGTTTGCCTTACCTCTCTTAGTGGTAATCAGCACTACCCCATTAGCACCCCTAGAGCCGTATATTGCCTGCGCAGATGCATCTTTTAAAAACTCCATCGACTCGATATCATCAGAGTCTATATCTTCGATTCCCCCATCTCTAATGATACCATCTACTACGTATATGGCACTGACGTTGCCTTCGATAGACCCTTGACCTCTAAATATGATATTAGATGTACCACCGGGCCGCAAAGTTCCACCTCCTACATCGACTTGTAAACCTGCAATTCTCCCTCTCAGCATCTCATTAACATCTGAAGTAGGTGAGAGCACCGCTTGATCCATATTAGTTACTGCTACTGCATTTACAATATCACTTTTTCTCTGCGTACCATATCCTACTACAGTGATTTCATCTAAGGTAGTTGCATCTGTATTGAGCAAAATGGTTATTGGACTTGTAGTGACTATCACATCCTGTGTAGCATAGCCTACATAGGATATTTCTAATATAGATTCCATGCTATTAACCGTCATTGAGAATTTGCCGTCTACATCTGTGATTGTTCCATTAGTAGTACCCTTCTCAAGAACGGTAGCTCCTATTAGTGGAAAGTCATCTGTAACTGAAATCACAGTGCCTGTAATTGATTGTTGTGCATGGACAAAGTGTCCAAAGACTACAATCAAGATCAAAGACATCCAGAGTGTTTTTATTTTTTGATAGTGTTTTTTTGGTATCATAGGGTTATAGGTTTAGTAAAAATTTACAATTTGCCGATTTCATAATTCCATTCAGCTTCATCACTTTCCATCTCCTAAATCAAAATAATAAATTGAAAAATATATATAGACATGTATTTTTTTAATATTGAGTCATTACGATTAAAAGTAATATTTTTATTAAGCTTGAAGTCATGCAGTCTGGACAATTTAATAAAATATTCTTTGAGTTCTATTTTGTGCATTGACTTGAGAATATCTGTGTCGGATAAGAACATTGTTCTGGTTTTTCACAATGATGAAATCAAGTTAATACCAGTAGTAAACAAATATTGGTCAAACAATAAATTCAATAAATATTTAAGCTCTCCACTTGCTAGGTCAATGATTTATTTTTTCACATTTAAATTAGTCCAGTCTGTATATGCCATTTTTAATTCGGCAACTTTTTCTTTTTCTTGTTTTGATAAATCGAATTTTTCCCCTGGGTCTTCAGCAATATTAAACAGCTTTAATTCTAAATTATCAATAACTGGTGGGATATACTGTTCTGAAGGTTCGCTCTTCCAATGATTCTCTCTAGCATTAGTTAGTTTCCAATCTCCTTGACGCACCGCCCATGTTTTTTGCCACTTCCACACTAATAATCGACTAGTATCTGGATTAAAAAGACTTATCCCATCCATAGCTACATCATCTATCTGTACTCCTGCAGCATCTAGTAACGTAGGCACGATGTCTGTAGCAGAAACGTAATCATCTACAACTGCACCCGGCTTTATCTCTCCAGCCCAACTTATCGCAAGTGGCACACGGATACCTCCTTCCCATAACGAATACTTCCCTCCAGTGAGTGGAGCATTGCTGGCGCCTGTGAGTGGAGATCCTCCATTATCTGATATAAAGACAATGAGCGTATTACTAGCCAAGTCCTCCTCTTGCAAGACATCTAGTACTCGACCTATATTATCATCTAAACAATTAAGATTTGCTAAATAATACTTTCTTAGTTCGTCCGACCTAATCGCGCCAACCCTAGAATATTTATCATAGTACGCAGCATAACTCCCTGGCTCGTGTTTTTTAAAAGCTAGCAAACTATCTGGATCATAATTTGCGATTTGTTTAGCGTCATATTTGTCTAGATACTTCTTAGGTACCTCATGGATAAGGTGGTGCACCGCACTATAAGAAAGTGTCAGAAAAAAAGGATTAGTGCGTTCTTTTTTGATATAAGCGATTGACTCATCGGTGAAGATGTCTGTTAAATAACCTTCTGCATAACTCTTCTCTCCCATGTTATGCATCAGCGGGCCCAGCAATGCACTAGTGCCAAAAGGGTCAGGAGTTCGCTCCTTTATCTCCTGTGAATTTAACCAGTAATCATGCGCATGTGCACTAAATCCTAGAAACTCATCATAGCCATGATTTAGTGGATATTCTCGTACATCATTCCTATGAAAATTACGTCCTAGATCACTCTTGCCGATCCGGGCAGTCTCATAACCTGCCTCCTTTAGATACTCTGGTAAGGTTTTAATATCATCTGGCAGACCGGGGCCCCAACTCGCTTGCTTATCCCATCTAAATTGATTTTTGCCAGTGAGCATACCTACTCTAGATGGACTGCAAACAGGTGCCGTAACATATGCTTGCTTAAAGATAGTACCAGCACCCGCTAGCCTTGATATATTTGGAGTAGATATAGCTTTATCATGTTCTTCGAAAGCAGAAAAATCTGCATACCCTTGATCGTCAACTACAATTAATAATATGTTTGGTTTCTCTGCTAATGCGTCTCCAACGGTTTGGCAGGAAGCAAGTAACAAAACAAAAAATAATAATATTAGATATTTCATGATTTGATTTTATTCACTGATTCTTGTTTTACTCTAACCATTGTCATCTAGCAACTAAAATAACAAACATTACTGATTGCCAAACGTGAAGATGTAATACTGATGTGAATGTAATTTGAAAATCTTAAAATCGCAAAACGGTAAACTTTTTGGGTTCTTACTTCGGATGTACTAAAGAAAATGAGGACAGTTTTTGAGCAGTTAAAAAATAAATTTCGCTATACTTAAAAGGATCTTAAAAAAGATTGTACTTAAGCTGTGATAAATCATTTAAAGCATGAACTAAGAGCTCTTTCTTATTTCATGGTTATATCTTCTTTTGGGAATCTAATAACAGATGGTTTTTGGTAAGAAGAAAGCATAGTGCAAGGCAAATAATGACTTTAACAGGGAAAAGAATAATTAAAATCGATATGGACCTAAAACCAAACTATGAGGAGGCAATAGAAGTATTAATTCCAAGGAATCTAAGAATAAGAAGGAAGAAATTATTTAGTAAAGCACTTTCAGTATATTGAAGTAGAATCTAGTTAAAACGAAATCCGACAATTATATCCAAACTATGAATAAGGAGCCCAAGAACAACAAAAAAGAAGATTGGCTAGAAGAGCTACAAAGAGAGAGCTGGCACTTAGAATTATTGGTTTCTGGATTTTCCATTTTTCTGCTGTTACAAGCATATAGCGGCCTATCCAATTCTTTTACCTTTTTAAATCTACATGTATCTACAAGTGGCAATATCAATGGTATAATCAGAACATTCTTAGGAGTACTAATATTAGGATCTATAGTGCTGATGTGCAATTTACTACTTCATGTTTTTATAAGAGGATTTTGGGTAGGAACTGTAGGGCTTAGATCTGTCCAGAACAAGATCAATATTAAAGATTTAGGGTACAGTGATTTTTTTACTCGAAAACTTCAGGATAAGGTCCCCACACTAGACAAGATCCAGGAGAAACTCGATACCCTCGCCAGCGTAATCTTTGCCTTTACGTTCTTGATCATTTTTATGTTTTTATCTCTCTTCCTATACGTTGCTATTGCAAGTTTGTTTGCTTACACTTACGAATTCTATATAGCGAATAATCTTGATGACGGGATAATAAAAAACATTGCAAACACTATAGCAATCAGTTTACTATTAGCTTGGTTGCTTATGGGAGTCATTTATATGATTGATACCTTATCGCTTGGATTTTTTAAAAAATACCGACGCCTTAGTAAACTGTATTTTCCAATCTACAAAATCATGGGAATAGTAACCCTTGCTAGTATGTACCGCAGTATTTACTATAGCCTAATAAGTAGATTCCCTAAAAGAAAACTTCGAATTATCCTTTTATTCTATATCCTATTATTTGTACTTCTGCCATTCAACAAGTATGACCAATATATTTATTATCCTGATAATGGAACTTCGTTTAAGTTGAACGATCAAGATTATGATGATGCTAGAGCAGAGGGTGAAAACATATGGTTAGCTTCTATCCCTTCTAAAATCATAAATGAAAGTTACCTACCACTATTTGTCAGATATCAAGTATCACACAATACGATTTTAGAAAAAACCTGCACCGAGTGGAAGCCGCTTAAGAAGGATGGCTTTAACTCAGGCATCAATATTGGTTCTGATGGTTTAAAATTAGGAAATGCATTTATAACAGAAGAAGAGCCAGGTAAAGCACTTGATTGTCTTACCGATTTCTATTCTGTATTCCTTGATTCTACACAACTAGATCTTGACTTTTACTTTTACAGACACCCTAACGATGAAGAGCGTGGTATTATCACGATGATAGATATCGATACTCTACCAAGAGGTAAATACGTGATTGACATAAAAAGAAAAGAAATCCAAGATGATGATAAGATAGGCACAACTAGCTATGCAAAGATTCCTTTCTGGCGAGAATAATTAATATGAAAAAACTTACAATAAAAATACCTACCACAGAGAAATCTATGGTAGGTACTAAAAAACTAAACGTGTTGTTATAAGCCTTCTAAGATCATTTTAATTTCTTCCTTACTCTTTTCTTCTGGAAGTATGTTGACTACAAGATTCTCAGTGATAGTTGCATCTAAAGTGGCAAAATGAAATAGATCCTCTTCTTGAGCAGAAAAGACCAAAAAAGTCACGTCATATCCTAATGGAGTTAAACCATACGGTTCACAGAACTGCATTTCGTCAGGCTTACCTACAAAGCCGACTACTGAATTAATATCCTTAAAAACCATAGATACAACTGTATTCTTATTAGTATATATCTCTGGCAATTCTACACAGACGGAAGTTTTCTGATCTTCTGGTACATCTACAAACACATCGATATTGATCCAATCAAGTTCCTCCGGAAAACAATCGTATCCAAAGCCCCAAGCTCCTTCCAAAGTATCATTAATTATCCATTCATTCTGCTGTACATTATCCCATGTAGATTCATCTCCATCGGCTTCCACCCAATCAAAGGTTTCACGAGAGTTTTCATCCCCATAGAACAATTCCATCTTATCTTCTGGATTGTCATTAGGTACCTGCAGTTGAATTTGCTTGCCTGGTATCAATTCTAATTCTTCCCCATCCTTCGTTGCTGATATATGAATCACTGCATCTGAAGCTATTAACCTTCCATCTGATACCGTAGGAACTTGATTTAAAAATATTTCGCCTTTGCTATACAGTTCCCTCACTTCAAGATTTATCACACCGCTAACTCCTGCGCCAGACTTAGTCTGGAATACATTTGCAGGTATTGTGATTATGGTTTCATTTGATGTAATCAATTGCTGAAGCATATCACTTTCACAGTCAAATTTCTGAGAATCTTCAACTAATTCATCTAGTACCTCATTGACATCGATACCCTCTACTTCAAAGGCTGTGAAGACATCTTTTTCTGGTTCGCAAGAGAACATAACAAAAGTTATGAGTAACAACACACTTAGCTTTTCTAACGTTCTTCTGATTTTCATAATTTATAATTTCTTTGTTACTGATAAGAGTCTTTGTCAATCAAATTCGCTGCCTAGTGATTAGAACTTATATCTAATTCCTGTAAGCACACCTACAGTATACATTCTTTGTTCTACTGGGTAAGAAGTTAGATTTATAGGGTTGAGGATATACTTAATATTTGGCTCTATGACAAAGTCAATCCTTTCTCTAAAAGGATAAGACACCCCTATACTTCCTATTGCACTGATTCCGTGATCATTCTTAAATGCAGCGAGTTCACTATCACTTCCCGACGAAATGATTCTTGCCATCGGTAGGGTTAAACCAGGCTCTAGAATCACTCCATTGTGACTAGAAACCATACTCATAGCCGCACCTGCATGAATCGCAAAACCTAACTTACCAAAACGACTTTGCCATCCAAGACTTACTGGAATATTGTAGGATTTAAACTTATTGTAATTGACGACATCTCGAGTTCCTTGCTCCATCGTAGTACTTATGATATTACCATCTGCATCCCTGACAATTACTTCTCTAGTTGACTCGAGTGCAGACACCTTAAACTTCTCTGTAATTTGCGCATAATCAATACCGACCCTTAAGACAAAATTACTTATCAGCTTGCTTGAAACTCTTACTCCTGTATGGAATGAATATGTTGCAGACTCTGTCTCGTCTCTCCTACTAATGTAATCTACTTGTGACTCTGTGCTATTACTCGATAGACTTCTGAATGGCATATCATGACTTATATATGCTTCTATAAATATCGGACTTCTCTCTTTCTCACTAAAATTGGGACAGCCAATTGGCTCTTTCAATTTTCGCTCAGCCGATTGAGTATTTACTTGATTAAAGACCATTGACAACTTCTGCAAACTTAGAGCCTCCCTACTAACTAGCTCTACTTTGTTCTTAGCTTCCTTACGTAATTCTAAACCTAATTTTTTATCAATTGTAGTTCTCTCAAATGTTGGTTGCACTGCAAGTTTCTCATTTGACATTGATTTTTCAATATCTACTTTCTCAAAAGTATTTATTCCCGCTCCCATCGCATTTGATATGGATTCGTTGTTAGTCGAGTCAAATACTATCGTTGCCATCTTTGATAGATTATCATTGGGCCCTTCTTTTCCGAGAATAAATTCATCTCTATTTTCTGCCAACGAATTTTCTTCTATACTTGACGGATGAGCTGCGATCTCTTTTTTAGAACTAATAAAACTTGATACTAGACCACTCACTATTATTAATATCAATAAAGAAAAACTCATCCAAATCCATATAGGATACTTTCGGTTGTCTTTCACTTCATTGACGCTTGACAATACCCCATCTAAGACTGATGCAGAGAAAGTAGACTCATAAGCATGGAGCTTTTGTCTGATTAATTTATCTGTTTTATTCGTCATCTAAACAGCTAGTTTTTCGATTTCTGAAATTCTCGTTTGTAACATTCTGCGTGCTTTAGTCAGTTGTGATCTTGACGTACTTTCTTTTATTCCTAGTGCCTTTGCAATCTCTTTGTGCGAATATCCTTCTAAGGCAAACATATTGAATACCAGTTTATAGCCATCTGGTAATTCTGAAATATAACTTAACAATTGCTCTTCATTTAGATTAGATATTGCCAATGGCTCGACGGGTTCATCCTGCTCTACTTCTACATCATACAATTCATTCGTAAAGCTTTTCTTACCTACCCACTTTATTGCAGTAGTCACGACTATCCTTCTTATCCATCCCTCCAAAGACCCTTCAAATTTGAACTGATGCAGATGATTAAATGCTTTAATAAATGAATCTTGCAATATATCCTCTGCTTCTAATCGATGCCTTGCATATCTTCTACAGACGGTCATCATCACACCTGCATATCTATTGAAAAAAACTTCCTGACAAACTAAGTCCTTGCCTAACACTCCTTTTACGAGCTCCTTTTCAGTCAATCCATTGGGTTTTAGTGTGGACATGAATTAGTGTATCATAGGTTAGAGGACTTAAGGGTAGCTATCGCTGCCTGAGGATATAACTTATTTTTTATTTGAAAATTTTAGACTGAGCTATAATTACTTAGGGATTGTAGTTCTCGTATCTAGTTTGACACTTATGAGTTCATCATAGGTCAGAAATGAATTGACCTTTAAAAAGTAGTTTACATATAGTCGACAATAGCCTTCCGCAGCTATCTTTTAAATACTCGAAAAATATACAGCTTTAGAAAATGATCGTTACACAATCTCCCATAGCAGAAGATTACCATCAAGATGAGATATAATTCTGCTCAGCATTTATTCAATAAATGCACTGTGAATATGCATTTTACAAAATATCAATAAACTTTACTTGCATCACAATGTTATTAATTGGTATATTGCAATATATAAATTATGGGGCTTACTAAAACAGAGATATACACCAAAGAGCAAAACAAAATTGCAGCCATGGCTAAAGTCATAGGGCATCCTGCTAGAGTAGCTATCCTGCAGCATTTACTTAAGGTGAAGGAGTGTATTTGCGGAGATCTTGTAGATGTTGTCGGACTATCTCAACCTACGATCTCCCAGCACCTGAGAGAAATGAAACAGATAGGACTGATTAGCGGCAATATTGATGGTACGAAGGTGTGCTATTGCATTGATAAAATAACTTACGAACAAATAAGAGATATGTTTAGCAAAGTATTTGGACAAGACTTATCTGAAACAGACTGTTGCTAAAACATTTTTTTAAATTAATTCATTGGTATATTACGATAAACTTTAAAATTATAGATCATGACATTATCAGAAATAAAAAAACATTTGGGTAACGCAGAAACGATAGCTTTTGAGTTGCCTGATGGTACTTTGGTACCCTCTCACTTTCATGTGACAGAAGTGGGTCGAGTAACTAAAGACTTCATCGATTGTGGCGGGAAGAGAAGAAAGGAAGAAGTAGCTAATTTTCAACTATGGGAAGAGAATGATTATGACCACCGACTACATCCAGAAAAACTCGTGCATATCATCGAACTATCTGAAAAAACTCTAGAGATGGGTGATCTACCAATCGAAGTGGAGTACCAAGGAAGTACGATAGGAAAGTATAACTTAGAACATAACGGTAAGAACTTCTTACTTGCTGCAAAGCAAACTGCTTGCCTTGCAAAAGAGGAATGTGGAGTGCCTGTAAAAAAAGAAATGGTAGATATCTCCAATATGGCAGCGAGCAATAGTTGTACTCCCGGTGGAGGCTGTTGTTAATGGAAATAATTACAATCAAGGAAAGCCACTACCCCACTATCGCCAGTATATATGCTGAAGGAATAGCAACCGGCATAGCAACTTTTGAGACTATAGTCCCAAGCTGGGAAACTTGGGACAACGCTCATCTAAAAACTTGTAGATTAGCCCTGATAGACCAATCTCATATAGTCGGATGGGCAGCTCTCTCTCCAGTTTCAGCAAGAGAAGTTTACCGAGGAGTGGCAGTGGTAAGTATATATGTATCTAAAGCGGTAAGAGGCAGAGGCATAGGAAAACTACTTCTAACAAATCTGATTCTGCAGAGTGAAACTAATGATATCTGGACACTCCAATCGGGTATTTTTAGTAACAATAAGGCAAGCATCTCTTTGCATCAAAAGTGCGGATTTAGAATGATAGGTTATCGAGAAAGAATAGCACAACGAGACGGTAACTGGATGGATAATACTTTAATGGAGCGAAGAAGTAAAGTAATTGGTCTACCGTAATTGTGTGTATATTTTCAATTGTACTTTTAAGAACTCGAAGTGTCACAATCTCCTCTATAGAGTAACTTGTTGCAAGAACAAAAAACAAATTCTATTAACGCCCTAAGACGCAGATATAGGTTTATCTTTAATAAACCACAAAAAAACAAAACCAATGAATATCACCAATATCATAGTAGGCATTTGTAGCCTCCTTTTTTTCATGATCGGCGCTGATAAATTTTTGCACTTTCTGCAACCACCGTGTTCTCTAGAGGATACTATCCCTACTACCGCCTGGATCATTTTAGGCGTGTCACAGATTGCTGGCGGGATACTTATATGGATCCCTAAATTAAGGAAGTTAGTAGTCGGTTTCTTCGTTCTATACATGCTCTTCTTCATAGGACTGCATATTGGCAAAGGTACCTCCGATATTGAAGGAGCAGTATTTATGGCAGTACTACTCGGAATCCTTTTATGGAACCCAAGTTTCATCCGAGCAAACAAAAGCTAATCGTAACTATATCAATTAGTAGTAAGGTAAAAGAGACTTATATTTTGAAAGGAGTTCCATCCATTTCTCAATATCATATTGCGGCATAACATAATTACTTATAAATGCTCTTCTGGCTTACTCACCATTTACCAGGATAGATTAACAACCAAGTCTCTCCTAAATGCACATGATATTCTACCAGTTGATTGATGGTGTCTTTATTACCTTAAAAGTTTAGAGGTGTAAAATATCTACTCGTAATCGGCTAGTATCTTATAAGCCAATCTTGTTGCTTTTGTAAGGTTATTAGCGTATCTCCCATTAAATCTGATGATTGATAGTGTGGCATAGCCATCCCTTTAGAATCTAGCCTACGGTAGATATATTTAGAATCCGATAAATCCTCTTGACCACTAAATAGAATCCGCATCTTATCAAATTCTTACATCCGATATCCTTGCGCTGCAATGTTAAAACTAACATCATTATAATCTCAAGGTAAATCTAATATACCCTAATGTAGATATCCTTAAATGCAATCTTAATCTCATCATCTTTGTGTAACTGTAGTGCTATGTGCCCATGCTTGTCTATCCCAACTTTCTGATGATGGTCATCATTTAATATGCCCGAACCATCAAAATCTGCTACTATAATTCCATTAACTATCGTCTTGATGTGATTTCCCTTACAATGGATCTCTAGTTCATTCCAGTATGGAGATTCATCTGAGTACACATGTAGATGTTTTACTGGAGCATATGTTTCTTTATCCATTCTCCAATCAGGTAGGCTCGGATAGATCCACCTGCGATGCCCTCTAGTTTCATCATAGATAAACCCAGTTCTCCACGCTCCAGGCGGATGGATATCCACCTGTGGCCCATCCATATATCCCGCTGCTCGCTCTCCTTCTACTTGTGCCGTTTTATCATACCTACTTCTTATCTGTACTCCACTGTTACCAGGACTATCCCTAAAGGATTGATACTTTAATCGGAGTTGGAAGTCTCCATATTCTCTATCTGAAACTAACCAGACATAGCCGTGATCTTTAAAACCCATCGAGTTGGCTAATATCGTACCCTCTTCAACGCGCCAGTAGTTTCGGTTTCTATCTTCCGTACTGCATTCTACTATCCAATTATCTAGCGACGCTCCATCAAACAAAGACTTCCACCCTTCATCTGCAGATACTACCTCCATATTACTATCAATATTATTAAGCTTATTATTTGTGCTGCAGCCAGAGAAGACTATTATGGTCAGTAAAATTGCAATCAACTTCATGCTAAAGGGTTTTCAATTCAAAAGATAAGGTAGTCGTATCTCTTGATAAATCTAAATCTATTTAAAAACTTAAGTTGTAGAAAATCCAAAAATAGATAAAGCCGAAGAACCTATGATTTCGTCCTGACAGATAGCCCCAATGAAAACTCTTCAAACTTTAGGAGCCTATATACTTATTGTACATAGATTTTGCAATTGGACTCTACTTACAAAATTTACCTTAGATAAGTTACATTATCTTATATTCACTTCCATCTAAACAATAACCCTAGATGTTACTAGCTATCAAAATACTAATCGGACTAATCGCTTTCTTACATCTATATATCCTATGGTTCGAAATGTTTGCCTGGGAAACTAAAGGCAGGAAAGTCTTCAGTAGTTTTCCCAAGGAACTATTTGGACAAACTAAAGCTATGGCTGCCAATCAAGGACTGTACAATGGTTTTTTAGCCGCTGGACTGATCTGGTCATTGCTTATAAGTGATCAGAGCTGGATGTTTAATGTTGCACTCTTCTTTCTTGGGTGTATTGCTGTAGCAGGAATTTATGGTGCAGCAACGGTAAGCAAAAGAATATTCTTTGTACAAACCGCGCCTTCTGTTATAGCAATTATTCTAATTCTCTTGCTGAGGTAGTTAAGTCGTATTAAAAAATGCTATCCCTCATAAGAAGAAACATGGTTGATCGTCAATTAGATTTATGTGTCTAACTGAGAAAATACAGGAACGGTTTTGATAAAAAACCCTTAAGCTAACAATAGGAAAATACTGATATTTCATTTCATCCTTCACCTGGCTTAAGTTTGAAAATAATTTCTAGATGCTCTCGACAAATATGACTTTAAGTGGTAAAAAAGCCAAGTGTAAAGTTTCTGTTTGACCTTATCGTGTCCCCAGATTGATAGTATATTATATTTTATATTTTTTTTAAACGTTATTCTCTTTCTGAGTTCTCTTCTTTTAATCTCCTCTTTACCTTGATTACTTAGCCTTATTAAATATAAGTACGTACGGTTATGATACGTATACAAACGAAACAATACGTTTTCTAAATGGATAATTCGTTTTTTGATTCCTACTGTTAGCACATGATTCCAATACAAGTTATAACCGCTGAGGCACTCATATGGTCCACAACTGTTGGAATATGGAGCAGATTTGAGATACACGATAGCATTGCAAGGTCAGTCATCCAACAAAACCACTGAGATTTATACTCAAGTATCAGAACACAAATTAGAAGCTATTCCTAGTCCACTTGATTTTTTATAACTTCAAGACATAGTAGATGTATTAGCAACTGTTGCTAATACATACTCGTTATGAGTAATGAAAAAATCAATGGGAACATATAATCCAAATGAATTAGCGAAAGCAAAAAACTTTAATCTTGTTATTGACCAAGTAATTGAGAAAATTAGTGATGAAGTTATTAAGGAAATTAAAATGGGTGAAAATGTTCTTACGAATTCTCCAAATACGCATTTTACACTTGGAATGAACATTCGAAATTCAATCCTGATGCAACAGGAAGTAAAGGATCAAATTCCATTTTATAGCGATATGTATTATGATTCTTATTCAGGATGTTTAATAGAACTCGCAGAAAGAAAACTTCAAGGGAAAATATTATTTTCTGAATGGATTCTAAGTAACTGCAATTGGATAGAAGCAACATCTTTTTCAATTAGCAACTTAGAAAACCTATCAATAAGAGCAAGATCTATGGCTGCCATTTATGCAATTGAACAATTGTGTAAAAGTTCACAATTAGACATGGATGATACCGATTATCTCATTGAAACATTAACTAAACATCTGGAGTGTGAAAAAAATGGAAACTGGCATTATCCCTACTCGGAAATTGTCCCTAATTCAATTCTACCAGTTTCATATAACAAGGTCAATTTTAAGATAATTTCTGAAGTCGAATACAGCACATTAAAGAAAATTTATCTCAAAACCGAAGAAGATATCTTAAATTCTATTAATGATTTATTAGAAATAAGTACAGCAGACCTATATTCAAGTATTGTCAACAAATCACAATACACATTAAATAAACTGATAAACGTATTTACTCGATTAGCTAAAAATCAAATTAGAATTCCCCACTTTACAATTAATGAACGAATGAATATAGACTATGCAAATGGTTGGGGAGAAAATATTAGTTATAAGGAATTTAAAGAAAGTTTCAAAGATTAAACACTACTCATAACACTATGTATGATAGCATATCTACTCCTTCGTCGTAGAGACGCTACATACAATTATCCGTTACCCTGCATTAAAAAATAAGCAAATTGATCAATTGGATAAAAGACATATTGAAATCTAAACATAGGAAGCAGAAATTACATCTGCTCAAAAATGGCTTTGAAATTAATGATGGTACCACCCTAATAAACATAAAATGGGATGAAATTGAAAAAATTGATGCATTCAAAAGAGACTTATTAACTGAAGACCAAATTTGCTTAGAAATTCATGTTTCTAAAAAGATATTCTATTGCTCTGAAAATTTTGAAGGCTGGGTTAAATTTGAAAAAGAACTAAAAAATCAACTTTCTGAATTAGACAAGAATTGGTTTAGTAAGGTTACACAACCGCCTTTTGAAGAATCACGAATAACAATATTTCCCAAATTGAAATACAGTTGTTCAGTATGTGGAGAGGAACACAGTGAATGGCCAGCATTAACTTTCTATTCTCCTACTTCATATAATGAATTGAGTAATTCCGAAAAGGAATCAATTGGGAATCTTGACACAGACTTTTGTACGATTAAATACGATGATCAAACAGATAGATTTATCAGAGTCGTTCTTAAACAAAATGTCAACAATTCAATTGAAAATTTAGACTATGGTTTATGGGTCTCTCTAAGTGAGAAAAGTTATACAGATTATAAGGAGAATTTCGACAATGAAAATCACGAACAGCAATACTTTGGTTGGCTGAATAGCAGAATTCCAGATTATGAAAATACGATGAACATACCGACAACTGTAAACACAAAAAGAGGAAATGAAAGACCAGAAATTATTCCACATGAAGACTTTGATCACGAATTTGTCAAGGATTACTACAATGGAATTTCAAGAGTGGAGGCAGAAAGACGAATACACGAAATGATGAAAAACGCAGGGTAACAAGCTGTGACCACGATCATAGCCGCCTATCGGCAGGCTACGACGGGTACAGCCGATCCGTTATGCTCTATACAAAAACCGAAACAACTTAATATGTTAGTCAAAGTAAATTTTGGAGACCGTGAATCACAAAAGGAGTTAAGCAAGAAATTTGGATTGGGTCCTGTAAGTCAAGACTGGGATTT